>ERZ1090879.1057-NODE-1058-length-15604-cov-4.899608_pt1 | contig 15604 bp, 11 predicted proteins | sample MGYA00478472_ERZ1090879 | MGnify/ENA primary metagenome ERZ1090879 (study PRJEB33644, sample SAMEA5815723) | chicken gut metagenome | biome: Chicken; feature: Gastrointestinal Tract; material: Caecum | place: Ireland | collected 2019-01-01 | study: A study of...
TAGTTACGCTGGCGGCGCAGCTCGAAGGGCTTTTCGTGGGCGTGGTGTGCTCGACAACTTTCGGCATATTCAGCCTGATACGCTCGTTTATGAGCATCACGGTTACGGCCCCGTTTTTCCAGAACCCGCTGATATCTGTCGTGCCGAGGATAATAATGGGCATAACCGCTTATTATTCTTTCGCCCTTATGAAAAAAGCCACGGCGAACAGCGGAAAAAATTTCGTTAAAAACCAACTCCCGTCGATAGTGGGCGCGGTTGTCGCCGTCGTCACCAACACGGCGCTGGTGCTTGGCTTTATGGCGCTGGGTTACGGCGCTGAGACCATCCCGGTTGGCGACGAAGCGCAGACCGTCCTGCAATTCGTGACGGGCAGCGTGCTGCTCATCAATTTTCCGGTGGAAATCGCCGCAAACGTAATCCTGACGCCGATATTATATACGGTTATAAGCAAATACGCCAAAAGGGGAAATTAAATTATGGTACTCGCTCTCGACGTCGGCAACACCAACATCAAAATAGGTCTCTTTGACGGGGATGAAATGATTCAAAGCTGGCGTATGGCCACCGACCTGGTGCGCACCGCCGACGAATACGGCATAGCGCTCATGCAGTTGCTGCGCAGCGGCGGCGTGGAGCCTTCGCAAATCGACGGGACAATCGTTTCGTCGGTCATCCCGCAGCTTAACTACACCATTGAGCACATGCTCGACTACTATCTGCACACAAAGCCGCTGATGGTGGGGCCGGGAATCAAGACAGGGCTCAACATTCAGTACGAAAACCCGAGAGAAGTGGGCAGCGACAGAATAGTCAACTCCGTATGCGCTTACAATAAATACGGCGGGCCTGTCATTGTGGTGGATTTCGGCACGGCTACGACTTTCAACGCCATAAGCCGCGACGGCAGATTTCTGGGCGGCTGCATATGCCCAGGCGTCAAAACGTCGGTCGAGGCGCTTGTCAACGCCACGGCGAAACTGCCTACAATCGAACTTGTCAAACCCAGCCGCATAATAGGCAAGACTACCGTGACCAATATGCAGGCGGGCGTTACTTACGGCGTTGTGGGGCAGGTCAGATATATTCTCGAAACAATGAAAAAAGAGATGGGCGAAAAGAACATCAAGGTGGTTGCCACGGGCGGTCTTTCCGAACTGGTTAAAGACGAAGTCGGGTTAATCGACGTGGTGGACAGGCGTCTTTCGCTTCTCGGTATCAAAATGATTTACGATGTCAATAATCCGAAGGGCTGATACGTCAAAAGTACGTATGCGCACTTTCACATATAATGGCAGCGGACGTCCGTTTCGTATATGCGCGCATATATGCATATATGAAACGGCGTTTTTTATCGAACGTATGTTCGAATAGTTGCCAATAAAAATATGATGAGTTAAAATAACTATATGGAGCACAGGGATTTCAAACTAAATTCCTCGTACAAACCGCGGGGAGACCAGCCGCAGGCAATCGACAGGCTTGTCGAGGGGCTGGAAAACGGACTGCGCGCGCAGGTGCTTAAAGGCGTGACGGGCAGCGGCAAGACATTTACAATGGCAAACGTCATAGCCAGGGTCAACAGGCCGGCGCTGGTGATTTCGCACAACAAGACGCTGGCGGCGCAGTTATGTAACGAATTCAGGGAGTTTTTCCCCGACAACAGGGTGGAGTTTTTCGTGTCGTATTACGACTACTACATGCCTGAGAGTTACATTCCGTCAAGGGATTTGTATATCGAAAAGGAGATGTCCATCAACGAGGAAATCGACAAACTGCGGCACTCGGCGACGTGCTCTCTTTTTGAGCGCAGCGACACAATCGTCGTGGCGTCGGTTTCATGCATATACGGTCTGGGCGCGCCCGGCGAGTATTATAAACTCAGCGTGTCGCTGCGCCCCGGACAGGAGATTTCACGGGACGACCTCATCCGCCGCCTGGTGGAAATCCAGTATCAGCGCAACGATATAGATTTTCACAGGGGTACTTTCCGCGTCAGGGGTGACATTGTGGAGGTTTTTCCCGCTTCCAACAGCGAAGTTGCCATCCGCGTGGAATTTTTCGGCGACGAGATTGAAAGGATATCCGAAGTCGAGGTTGTGAGCGGCAGACAGATTGCCACGCTGCTTCACACCATTATTTTCCCCGCCAACCATTATGTTGTGGAAGGAATCACGCTGGAAAAATCCATTGAGCAGATTCGCCGCGACATGTGGGAAGAAGTCGAGGCATTCAAAAACAAAGGTATGGCCGTTGAGGCGCAAAGGCTTTTGCAGCGCACGAGTTACGACATAGAAATGATGCAGGAACTCGGCTATTGCAGCGGAATAGAAAATTATTCCAGGTATTTCGACGGCAGAAGCAGGGGCGAACCGCCTTTCACCCTGCTGGACTATTTTCCCGACAATTTCGTTACTTTTATCGACGAAAGCCACATGACGCTGCCGCAGATAAGAGCCATGTACAACGGAGACCGCCGCAGAAAGGAAAATCTCGTTTCGTACGGCTTCCGGCTGGAAAGCGCCTTTGACAACAGGCCGCTGCGTTTTGAGGAGTTTGACAGCAGAGTGGGGCAGATGATTTGCGTTTCCGCCACGCCGAATAAATACGAACTTGACCTCAGCGGCCAGGTTGTGGAACAGATAATACGTCCGACGGGGCTTCTCGACCCGGAAATCGTCGTCAAACCGGTCAAGGGGCAGATTGACGACCTTATAGGCGAAATTAACGCCGTCGTGGCGAAGAGCGGGCGGGTGCTGATTACCACGCTCACCAAACGCATGAGCGAAAGCCTGACCAAATACCTGACCGAAAGAGGTATCAGGGTCAGATATATGCACAGCGACATCGACACGCTTGAAAGGGTGGAAATTTTAAGCGACCTTAAAAGCGGCGCCTTTGACGTGCTTGTCGGCATAAACCTGCTGAGAGAAGGGCTTGACCTGCCGCAGGTCATGACTGTCGCCATTCTCGACGCCGACAAGGAAGGCTTTTTGCGCAGCGAGTCGGCGCTGATTCAGACGATAGGCAGGGCGGCGAGAAACGTCAACGGCAGGGTGGTAATGTACGCCGACGTAATTACCGACAGCATGAGGCGCGCCATAGACGAAACCAACCGCCGCAGAGCCATTCAGAACAAGTTTAACGAAGACAACGGCATAACGCCGGAAACCATAAAACACAACGTGAAAAACACGCTGGAAATAACCAAGAAAGAAGAAACGAAGTTCACGAAAGCGCAGCTGCCTAAACAAATCGAAATAGTGCGCCTGCAAATGAAACAGGCGGCGAACAATCTCGATTTCGAAAAGGCCATCGTCCTGCGTGAGGAACTCAACAAACTGGAAAAGCAACTGAAAAAATATGAGAAATGACATTTTTATCAAAAGCGCAAAAGAAAACAATCTCAAAGGCATAGACGTGTCCATTCCGCGCGACAAACTCGTGGTGTTTACGGGGCTGTCGGGCAGCGGAAAGAGCAGTCTGGCTTTCGACACGATTTTCGCCGAAGGCCAGCGCAGATATGTCGAAAGTCTGTCGGCTTACGCCAGACAGTTCCTCGGTCAGATGGACAAACCCGACGTGGAATACATCGAGGGGCTTTCGCCGGCGATTTCGATAGACCAGAAAACCACGTCGTCAAACCCTCGTTCGACCGTGGGCACCGTTACCGAGATATACGACTATCTCAGGCTGCTTTACGCGCGCGTCGGCACGCCTTACTGCCCGGTGTGCGGCAGGGAAATAAAAAAGCAGACCGTTGACCAGATATGCGAGCAGGTTATGAAGGCGCCTCTCGGCAAAAAACTCATGGTAATGGCGCCCGTCATCCGCAGCAGAAAGGGCGAGTACCAGAAACTGTTTTCCGACCTTAAAAAGAGCGGCTACGCCAGGGTCAGCGTTGACGGCAGTATATATCTGCTGGAAGAAGAAATCAAACTCGACAAAAATAAAAAACACAACATCAGCGTGGTGGTGGACAGGCTCGTCGTCAAAGAAGATATGCACAAACGTCTTGCCGACAGCGTTGAAACGGCGCTCAGGCTGGCCGACAATCTGGTGGTGATAGACATCGAGGGCGAACAGACGCTTTATTCGGCTTCCTATGCCTGCCCCGACTGCGGCGTTTCGATTGAGGAACTCGAACCCCGTATGTTCAGTTTCAACAGCCCGTTCGGCGCCTGTCCCGAATGCAAGGGGCTGGGTTTCGTCATGGAGTTTGACGAGGATTTGATTATCCCCGACAGAAGCAAAAGCCTGGCGGAAGGCGCCATCAAGATTTTCGGCATTACAATGGACGGCGGAATGCTGTTCAAATATCTCGAAGCGTTTTCGAAAAAATACGGCTTTTCCATGAATACGCCGGTGGAAAAACTCTCAAAAGAAGCGTATGACATCGTCATGTACGGCAACGGCGGCGAAATGGTGGACGTAGAGTATAACTCCAAAACCTTTTCCGGCAGCGTCAAGACCGATTGGGAAGGCATAATGCCCATGCTGGAACGCAGGTACGCCCAGTGCTCTAACGATTATATCAAGGCCGAATACGAAAAATACATGCGCACCCGCCCTTGCGCGGCGTGCGGCGGCAGACGCCTTAAAAAAGAAAGCCTTTCGGTTAAGATTGGCGGCAAGAACATCGCCGAGATATGCGATATGTCGATTTCGTCGCTCAAAGACTTTTTCGACAATCTCGCACTTGACGCCACAAAGAGCAAAATCGCCGAAGTCGTGCTCAAAGAAATCAAGGCGCGGCTGGATTTTCTTGTGTCGGTAGGGCTGGATTATCTCACGCTGTCCAGAAGCAGCGGCACGCTGTCGGGCGGCGAGGCGCAGCGCATAAGGCTGGCGACGCAGATAGGAAGCGGGCTTATGGGCGTGCTGTATATTCTGGACGAGCCGAGCATAGGACTGCACCAGCGCGACAACGAAAAACTGATTGAAACGCTCAAAAGACTCAGGGATCTCGGCAACACGCTTATAGTCGTCGAGCATGACGAAGACACAATTCTTTCCGCCGATTATGTGGTGGACATAGGTCCCGGCGCGGGCGTGCACGGCGGCGAACTGGTGTACGCCGGCGATGTGGAAGGGCTCAAAAACTGCGAAAAGTCAATTACCGGACAGTATCTTTCGCACAAAAAATACGTCCCTACGCCGTCGGAGCGCAGACCCGTCACGCAAAAGAAACTGTCTCTTAAAGGCGCCACGCAAAACAATCTCAAAAATATCGACGTGGAAATTCCGCTGGGGCTGTTCAATGTCGTCACCGGCGTGTCGGGAAGCGGCAAAAGCAGCCTGATTAACGAAACCCTGCTGCCGGTGCTCACGGAAAAACTCAACCACGGCAGAAAGAACAGGGCGGAGTTTGCCGAAATAAGCGGGCTGGAATATCTCGACAAAGTCATCGCCATCGACCAAAGTCCGATAGGGCGTACGCCAAGAAGCAACCCGGCGACGTATACCGGAATGTTTACGCATATACGCGAACTGTTCGCCCAGACGCCCGACGCGAAGGAAAGGGGGTATAAGGCGGGCAGATTCAGTTTCAACGTGCGCGGCGGCAGGTGCGACAACTGCGACGGCGACGGCATAATAAAAATCGAAATGAACTTTCTGCCCGACGTATACGTGCCGTGCGAAGTGTGTCACGGCAGACGTTATAACAAAGAAACGCTGGAAGTGCGCTATAAAGGCAAAAATATTTCCGACGTGCTGAATATGACGGTGGAAGAGGCGCTGGAGTTTTTCTCCAACATCAGCGCGATACGCAACAAACTGCAGACGCTTTACGACGTCGGACTGGGATATATCACGCTTGGTCAGAGCGCCACGACGCTGTCCGGCGGCGAGGCGCAGAGGGTCAAACTCGCCACGGAACTCGCCAAACGCAGCACGGGCAAGACGATATATATTCTCGACGAGCCGACAACGGGTCTGCACGCCGCCGATGTGGATAAACTCATCGCCATTTTGCAGAGACTTGTGGCTGGCGGCAACACCGTTATTGTCATCGAACACAATCTGGACGTGATCCGCGTGGCGGATTACATCATAGATCTCGGCCCCGAGGGCGGCGACAAGGGCGGCATGATAGTCACCGCCGGCACGCCGGAACAGGTCGCCCTGTGTGAAAACAGTTATACGGGGCGTTTCCTTAAAAAAGCGTTGGAGAGTTTCGACAAGCCGCAATGATAAAAGACGCGCAAAGCGTCTTTTTTTATGCTGCGGTCAAAAACGCCCGCCGCATAGCATAAATAGTACGGTATGAAACTTCGCCTCGGAAACACCGTCGTAATAGGCATGGCCGCTTTGTCAATAAGCGTGCTGTGGCAGGCGTATAACTGGCTTGTGCCGCTGTATCTCGACGGATATCTCAGAGGACTTACCGGCGGCAACGAGTTTCTGATAGGCGTGGTGATGGGACTGGATAATCTGTTTGCCGTCGCCATGCTGCCTTTTGTAACTGCTCTGAGCGACAGGCATAAGAGGGAAACGGGCAGCCGCATGAAACTCATCGCTCTCGGCGTGACAACGGCGGGGGCCGCTTTTTGCTGTCTGCCGCTGGTGAGATACAATTTGTTTTTAATGCTGCTGACGCTGGCGGCGGTGCTGACCGCGATGAATCTTTACAGGGCGCCCGCCGCGGCGCTTATGCCCGACGTCACGCCGCCGCCGCTCAGGGGCAAAGCCAACGCCGTGATAAACATCATGGGCGGCGCGGGCACCGCTCTCGGATACGTTTTGCTGTTCGGCGGCGGTCAGGCCGGCGTTGACAGCGGCTTTGTGGTGTGCGCCGTGGCGGCTGTTATGTTTTTTTGTCTTGCGGTTCTGCTTTTTAAAACAGACGAAACGCCGCCTTTGCACTCGGCGCTGTTCCCCGCGCCGAAAGAGAAAAAAACAGCGCCCGCCGAAAACAAAAGGGGGCGCTTTTTCGTGCTGGCGGCGGTGTTTTTTTATTTCATGGCGGTCAACGCGGTGGAAACTTTCATGTCGATATACAGCGTAAGGGTGCTTGGCGATTCCACGGCGGGGCTGACGCTCATGGCGGCGCTCGCAGCGGGTTCTTTCGCTTTTTTGTATCCTTCGGCGGCGCTGGCGCAAAAGGTCGGCGCGAAAAACGTGACGCTTTGCGGCGCGTGCCTTATGTCGGTCGGCGGGGTGGCGTGCTCGCTGTTTCCTTCGCCGTCGGCGTCGTTGCCGGCGTTTTTCATTATAGGCGTGGGCATGGCGTTCATGGTGGCGAATATGTATCCGCTGGTGCTGAGTTTTTGCGGCAAAGACGATTTCGCCAGATACACGGGCTATTATTACGCCGCGACGATGTTGGCGCAGACTGTTACGCCCGCTCTCGCCGGACTGCTGTTTTCGCCGTGGCTGCTCGGCAGTATGCGGGCGCTTATGCCGTATTCTTCTTTGTTTATGATTCTGGCCGCCGCCGCGCTGTATTTCGCGCCAGACGACGTTCAGAACTCTCTCAGCCCGAGGATATAATCGGCGGACACGTCAAGCGCTTTGCACAGCAGCGCGAAGGTGTCTGATTTGGGGAGTTTCTGCGTGGTGCAGTATTGGGTAATCGTTTCGGGGCTTACGTTTGCCATCTTGGCCAACTTTTTTGTGTATCCCGAATAGTTAGTTTCGTGCTTGACGTTAACCGAATATTGGCGATAATAATCTCCGTTATCATAGTGGTCTTAATATTTATCTTACGATAAAAAGCGGCGGTGCCGCTTTTTGTCGTTTTACAATATATGCTCGGGTGTAGGTATGAGCAGATGAGGAATGTGTCTCGTCAGTTCGGTGAGAACGTCCGCCTGCGCCGCCGCGTCCTGATAATTGCCTTGTTTTATATAGGCGTGGCACTCCGCCATGCGGAAATCCATTTCGGCGAAATCGGTGTGGTTGAGAAAAAACTCCACCGTTTCCCGCCGTTTTTTCCAGTCTTCCCAAATCAGGTTGTATTCTTCTTCGGTGAGCGTTTCTTCCTGAATTTTAACCGCCATTTCGGTAAATTCTTTTTCCAGCGCCGAAAAGTTGTCGCGTACGACAAACATTTCCGTCAGACCGAGCCCGACTAGCAGCAGAAAAATGACCGCCGCGGCTACTATCTGTTTAACCATAGTGCACCTCTCCGCCTATATTGACGACGAAATATTTTTTGTCTTTCGGGTGAATCAGCATTTTGCCGTTGTCGTCTATCGTGACAAGCAGCAGTTCTTCCGCGCGTACGCCGTTGCGGCTGAGCGCTTCTTCCAGAAAAGATTTTTCCAGGCTGTAATATTTCAAATCCTGCGGCGACCACTCGCCGTCCACAAGCACCGGCACGGGCAGCGCCACCTCGTCTTCGTTGACCTGTTTTGTTTTGGGGTAGGGTATAACGGACAGCTGGCCGTTGGTTTCAAACACGGCGTAAGCCACTTCGTCCACTGAAAAATATCCGGCGGTGCGCATCGCCTGCAACAGGTCATAGACCTGCATGTTCATGCTTTTGAGCGCCTGATACTTTATGCCGTTTTTGTCGATTACTATCACCGGCGTGCCGCTCAGCACGTTTTGCAGTTTTTTGCTCCGCCTTGTCAGAAGTATAATGAGCTGGTGCACGACGTACATCGTCAGTATGGACACAATGCCGAAAGTCAGCGGCACAGACTTGTCCGCCATGGGGATGCAGGCGAGTTCGGCTATTACAAGCGTTATGGTAAGTTCAAACGGCTCCATTTCGCCGATTTGCCGTTTGCCCATCATGCGTATGACCACAAGCAAAACGACAAATATTATAATCGCTCTTATTATTACCGTCAGCATAGTGTAAGTGTGAGCAACAAAAAGGCGGTTTATGCGCCAAACGCTTTACAAAGAACGCCGCCTGATTTACAATTAAACAAAGCAAAGTAGGTTCAGCGCGTAAAGTGTTGCGGGATGGGAACGTTGCCCGCAAACGAAGGAAGTTTTCCGCGATGCTGAATTGCGTCCGTTGCAAAAAGGCGGCTTTGTGCCGCCGTTGTTATGGACCTGCCTATTTTCTTAGGGAGGTTTTTTTATATGAACAAAAGTACAAAACTGCTGGTTTACACAGCCGTTCTCACCGCCTTCGCCACAATCGCCAATATCTATACGATACCCATTAACGGCGGCGGCAATTTTATTTCACTGGTATATATCCCATGTTTTTTCGCGGGGATTTTCCTGGGGCCGGTTCTGGGCTTCGGCGTGGGCGTCATGGCCGACGTGCTCGGAATGCTTATAAATCCGCTGGGGCCGTGGCTGCCGCTGGTTACGCTGGCTTCGGGGCTTATCGGGTTTATACCGGGCGTTATTTTCAAATACGTCGGCATAAAAAGCGACCTTGTCAAACTTTTTATATCGATAGCCCTGTGCCTGATTGTCTGCACATGCGGGCTTAATACCCTCGCCACGTTTTTGGCGTACAGCAAAGGCAAAACTTTCTGGGCGTACCTCGCGGTGCGGATTCCGACGCAGCTGCTTGTCGCCGGTATAAATTTCGTGCTTATAGGGGCGCTTATCAAGGTGAAACCGCTTGTCAGAATGATGCGTTTCGCCAAAGGCGACAAAGCCTGAAAACAAATAAAAAAAGGACGTTCGTGCCGCTGTCTATGACAGCGGCTTTTTTTGTTTTTTCCGCGCGGACGTTTCGGGCAGCAGATTTTTCCACAAAAGCGAAATTTCCGCCGTGTCGAATACTGTGGCAAGTATGAGATACACGGCAATGCCCGCCGCGCAGCACATAAGCATGGGAACTGCTCCGCCGATAAACGCTTCGCAAAGGTTGGCGAGCATAACGGCCGTCGCGGCGGACAGCGCGGAAAACAAGGCTATTGTCATGAGCGTCACGCCGAAACCGCCTTTCAGCCCCGTGGCGCGGCAAATCATTACGGTGTTGAGCACGGCGGTCACGCCCATGCCCAGCCCGGTGCCGACGACAAGACAGTACGCTCCGATGAGTTCAGGCAAAAACCACAGCGAGAGCACCATGCACAGTCCGCCGATGAAATAATTCGCAAGGCTTTTGTATTCCAGCCCCAGCGAGTTTTGCAGGCTGGTGGTGAGAGACGCCACGCCCAGCGGAATCATTATCCAGCACGAATTGCGCACATACGCGCCCGCTCTGGCGTTGGAAAAAATCAGCGCGCAAATCTGCGGCGCAAAGGCTATATACACGCCTATCGCCAGCCCGCCGAACAACAGCGTGTAATTGATGGCTTTTTTCAGATGCCGCCGCACAGTGCTTATATCGCCTTTTTGCATGTTGCCCGAAATTTCCGGCACGAGTGTGGTGGATATGGCGTATGTGAAAATGACGGGAAACGCGATCAGCGGCAGAACCATGCCCGTCAGTATGCCGTATTCCGCCATGACGGCGTTTGTCGTGAAGCCTGCCGCCGTCATGCGTGTGTTGAACAGCAGCGCGATGAGGGTGGAAAACAAACTGCCGGCCAGCCTTATGCCCGACACGGGGACTGCGCTTTTGACGATGGGGCGGATATGCGGCAGCGGGTTTGTAAAGCCGCCGTCGCTCCATTTGTACATGATGAAAGATATCCCTGCCGTCAGTATGTTTGAAACGGAATAGGCAAAGCACGCGCGCATAACGCCGTCAAACTGGCTGAAAAAGCCGCGGAAAATAATCAGCGCCAGAAAAATACGCACTACTATGTCGATGATTTCAAGACTGCTGTGCCCTACATATTTCTTTTTGCCCCAAAGCGCGCCCCTGAAACACGCGTACAGCGAGTTCGCGAATGCCGCGGGGAGCAGAAACACGCACATATACGAAATCTGCCGTGATTTTGTTATGCGTGTCAGCAGACCGCCATTCAGAGCGAAAAAAACACACACGGCGGCTGATAGTCCCATGCCCACCATGAGCGCGGCGGTTACCGACCCGTCCTGCCCGTTTTTGTCGTCTATGGCGCCGAATTCCGCCACGCGCCTTCCGAGCACAAAGGGGAGCCCGCTGGCGGCGACCGCCACCACCAGATTGACAAGGTTGAGCGCCACCTGATACATGCCCAGCCCTTCGGCGCCGATGGCGTGCGAAAGTATTATTGTGTAGATAAATCCGCCAATCTGATCCACCGTTGAAAACAGCGTGATGGTGATGACGGTGCGGTATATGTTTGTTATGCCGTTATCCTCCGTAGCACTAATTTATTCTTTTCGCCCGCCGATTATTATCCGCGGCGGAAAACAAAAACAATGAAAAATCACAAAAAACTTTTCATTATTTATTGCCCGATGAGTGTTTTTCCTGTATAATAAGTGCGACAAGGTTCAAGGAGAGAATTATGGTCACTATCAAAAAACTTGACGTAAAAAATAAAAAAGATTTCAAGGTGTGGGTGGATTTTCCTAACAATCTGTATAAAGACAATCCGCATTACGTGCCGTATTTGTTTTCCGACGAGATGAATCTCACCAACCCAAAAAAGAACGTGGCTTTCGACGAGTGCGAAGCGGCGTATTTTCTGGCGTATAAGGACGGACAGGTCGCGGGCAGAGTGGCGGGGATAATCCAAAAGTCTTCCAACGCCAAGGACAACGCCAAAAGGGTGCGTCTCAGCCGTCTGGATTTCATTGACGACGCCGAAGTCGTGCGCGCGCTCACCAAAGCGGTGGAGGATTTCGGCAGGGAAAAGGGCATGGACACCGTGCACGGCCCTTACGGCTTCAACGACCTTGAAAGAGAGGGCATGAGGGTTTACGGCTTTGACGAAGACGCGACTTTCGCCACAAACTACAACTATCCGTATTATCTGCCGCGGCTGTTGGAATGCGGGTACGAGGTGGAAAACCGCTGGAACGAATACCGCATACATATCCCTGAAGTGTTGCCTGAAAAAGTGGAGCGCGTGGCGGAAATCGCTTCCAAACGATACGGGCTGCGTATTCCGGAAGAAAAAAATCTCAAAATATTTGTGGAAAAATATCTCGACGAGTTGTTTGACGTGTATGACGAGGCGTACAGCACATTGCCCGGCACCATGCCCATCACGGAAAAAATGCGCGTACAGATGAAAGACCAGTTTTTGCTGGTAATCAACAAAAACTATGTCGCCGTGGTGCTTAACCCCGAAAACAAAGTGGTGGGGCTGGCGCTGGCGTTTCCGTCGCTGACAAAGGTGTTCAAAGGTTCTCGCGGGCGTCTTACGCCGAAAGTCATCTTCCGCCTGCTTAAAGAGCGCAGACACCCGACGGCGATGGAGTTTGCCATCATCGGCGCCCTGCCTGGTTATGACACAAAAGGCGCGGCGGCGCTCATCATAAAACACATACACTCAAAAATGATTCAAGACGGCATAAAAACGGCGGAGTCCAACCCGGAACTGGAAACCAACAACAAAATCCAGTCGCTGTGGAACGTGTTTGAAACGGAACAGCATAAACGCAACGCCACCGTCATCAAAAAGATTATTTAATGAACAAAACGCTTCCATACGGAAGCGTTTTTTATTGTCGGGCAAAGAAAAAGCGGAAGAGGGGTTCTTCCGCTTTTGTCAATTATTTTTTGTAGTCAGGGTCGTCAGGGATTTCATTGGTCTTTTTGACGAATCTGAACTTTTTGACAATCATCGTCACAAGGAAGATGATTACCGCCACACCGAGAATCAGTGACGACAGCAACAGCCAGTTTATCGGTTCGAGAGGCTGTTCCGTCTCGCCGCTGCCCGAATCGCCGCTGTCGGTGGAGGAAGAGGCCGTCGTGTCGGTGTAAGAATAATCGCGCACCCATACGTTTTCTTTTTCTGTCGTGTAAGTCACGTCGGTGGTGATTTCCTTGCCGTTCTCGTCTTGACCTTTTGTTTCTTCTTTTGTAAAGACGTCGTTGCCCGCGTCATCCTGGCTGCCGACGATTTCGTTGAACTTGGTTTCGTCGATGGTCTGGGTTTTCGCTTCGTCAAACGCGACTATCGTGCCGCTTTCGGCAAGACCCGTCCATCCAGATTCGCCGTAAGCGGCGTCTTTATCGCCAACCCACAGTTCGAGCGCGACCGATTTGCTGCTGTCGCCCGTTTTGACAATGAAGTTGTATTTGAGATAACCGCCGTTTTCATATTCGTTAACGACGAAGTACTCGTCATCGGTCAGGTCTTTGATGTCAAACGCCTGTTCGATATCGCCGCTGAGATAAGCGTGGATATTGCTGTAATCGCTGGCTTTGACCATGAAACTTATGATGTAATAACTGTTTGCCGACAGCGTGAATTTGTTGGACACAAAGCCGACAGCGGTAGGGTTTTTGACGTTTACCGCCAGAATATTGTCGTCACCCGTGTGACCGAAATAGTCGGCGTAATCGCTGCCGAGATAGCGCTGTTTGTCGCTTTCGTCCGCGTTTTTGGCAAGAATGCCGAACAGCACGTCGGTTGCCGAGTGCGGCGTGTAAACATAACCGCTGTCCGTTTTGTGTCTAGGGAAGCTGATTGACCAGCCGTTAGGGTCGTAACCGACAGGCACGCCCGCGGAGTTTTGGCTGTAAGCGTTGGAAACAGGGCTGTCGAAACTGCCGTTTGTGATGAGCCCGGTGGAGGCGCTGCCCGAAACAGACACTTTCTTGACGGCGTCGCCCTCGCTTGCCGACGAATATTCGCTCTGATAAATTTCCTGCATTTCAAATTCGGTGAGATACAGGTTGCCGTAAGTTTCGTAGCCGTTATCAACGTTCACAAGGTTGTATCCGCCGTTGCCGACATAGCGCAGTTCACCGAGAGAGAAGACAAACTCAACGTAATAGTCTTTGGTGTTGTCCGGCTGCAAAAGGAACGTGTATTCCGCCCAGCCGCTGTTGACGTCGTCTTCATCGGTGGAGGTTTTTACCAAATCGAACGATTTGGTGTACGACAGCACAGGCTCGCCGTCAGCCGACACTTCATAAATCACGGCGTAGAAATACGCGCCGGTGTTGTTGTTGGTTATATCCGCCGTTTTAGCCCAGAAACTGAAACGGTAATAAGGCGTCGCCGTGGACTGGGTTATATGGAATCGTTCGCCGAATTTCATCATATAACTGTTGTCGCTTTCGCTGTCCGCGGCGTTTGAGATTTTATAAATCAATCTGCTGTCCGAAGTTTCGAAAGGAAATTCGGCAAGGTTCGCGTCGTCCTCTATTTGTTCCGGCTTCATCGCCTCTATGCTGCCGCTGGCAATCATGCTGCCGATGCCGACGGAGTCTTCCGAAGCGTTTTTGACGAAAGTGTGTGTCTTGCCGTCGCCGCTGTTTTCGGCGGCGCCAAGATAATCGACCTTTTTGGCGGAAACAGCCGTGGCGTAGTCGACTTCTGCCCAGCCGCTGACAGGGCTGGAAGAAGTGCCGAGCCCGATAAAGAGATACACGGTGCGGGTGGAGGTTTTATTGCCTTCCACATAAATTTTATATTCTTTCCAGGCGCCGTCGGTGTCAACGCCGGTGAACTGGACAGTCGCGCTGTCTGACGAATAAGCCGATGTGGTGCCCAGCGCGATGAAGGCGCCGTCGCCCTGGGTGACGCTTGTCCTGATACGCACGGTTATTTCAAGATATCCGCCCGACGGAACGGTGAAGGAGTTGGACGTCACCATGGCGTTTGACTCCGTCTTGTTGTAAAACAGCATTACGCTGTTGTCTTTTGTTTCGGTTTCGTCGGAAGAACCGTCGCTCTGCGTGTTGTCAAAGCCGTCGGTGTTCAATATGTCGGATATCTGCGCGTCGGTGAGTCCCATGCTTTTGAGGCCGTTGGTGACTTTGCCATCGTCGTCGCTGCCGAGGCTGACCACGCCGCTGACCGAGTTGTTGGCGTTTGACGAGTCTGAAAGCGTCCAGTTGTCAGGCAGGTAAGGGTAAGACACCGCCGAAGAAAGCAGGCCGTTGTAAAGCAGTTTGGAAAGGCTGAATTCCTGGTTTTTAATCAGGTTGCTGTCCGTGTCCTCGGTTGGAGCCGTGTTGGTCTTTTCGCTGTAAAGGGTAGGTTCGTAAGTAGCGAATATAAGCGACAGCGTCAGCACGAGTATCATACTGAGAGTGATGACGGACAAAGTCCATACCCGTTTTTTAAGCAGTTTTTTGCGGGCTTCGGGACTGAGGTTTGCCGAAGAGCGGCGTCTGCGCTGCTGTTTGGCCTCGTCCTGTTTCTGAGCCGCGGTTTTCGCCGAAGCGGGTACGTAAGTGAGATTGTTCTTTTTGCTCATTATTCCACCTTTTGAGTTTGGAGTTTTTGGTTTTCCGGTGTTTTATTTCCGCCTTAAACGGAAAAAATCACTACTGTTCATTTTGACTATAAGTCTAGGCTATTGTAAAACATTTCGGTTAAAAAATCAAATGTTTGGCGTTACATTGTTAACTGCCCTTCAAAAAGCGGAGGTGACAAACTATCTGGCATGGATAAAAACAAATGGAAACTGCTTTTGACCGGCGGAGCGGTAGGGCTGGTAAACGGATTTCTGGGCGGCGGCGGAGGCATTTTCGCCGTGGTGGCGCTGACGATGTTTCTGGGTCTGCCGCAGAAAAACGCCCACGCCACCGCGCTGCTCGTCATTTTGCCTGTCAGCGTGGTATCCGCGGCTGTTTATATATTTTCCGTCGGTGTGGACGCGTGGCAGGCGCTGGCGG
>ERZ1090879.1060-NODE-1061-length-15585-cov-8.368448_pt1 | contig 15585 bp, 14 predicted proteins | sample MGYA00478472_ERZ1090879 | MGnify/ENA primary metagenome ERZ1090879 (study PRJEB33644, sample SAMEA5815723) | chicken gut metagenome | biome: Chicken; feature: Gastrointestinal Tract; material: Caecum | place: Ireland | collected 2019-01-01 | study: A study of...
AGTTCGTTGAACTGCTGTTCGCTTATCTTTTTCATAATTTTTTCCGTCCTGTTTTATCTTTTAATTACTTATAAAATTATTTTGCGCAATTAAAACATAATTGCGGTGATTTTTTTATAAATTCTTAAAAGAGTGGCATATATGCCGCAACTAACGCTAAAATTTATGGACTTTTTTGCAAAAATTTACTTGTTCAGGTTAAGGAAAAACTGCGCAATATCGGCAAAAGCCACTTCAGAAACATTGCCGTCCGCCATGCGCTTTGCCTTGCAAACTCCGCCGGCAAGCTCGTCCTGCCCTATCGTAACCACATACTTCGCCTTTATCTTGTCGGCATACTTGAACTGCGCCTTTACAGACCTGTCCATATGGTCGCACTCGGCAGATACGCCCGCAGTCCTGAGCTCGCAGGTGAGCGTAAAGGCCTTGAGGCGCGTTTCCTCGTCCATGCCTACAAAGAATACATCGGGGCCGACGTCTTCGGGGAACTTTGCGCCAGTATTCTCCATTAAAAGGAGCAATCTTTCTATGCCGACGGCAAAGCCTACCGCAGGAGTGGGGTTGCCGCCAAGCTCCTCGATAAGTCCGTCGTATCGGCCGCCGCCGCACACCGTGCCCTGCGCGCCTATGCTTTCGGATACAAACTCGAATACGGTGCGCGTATAGTAGTCAAGCCCGCGCACTATGCCGGGGTCTACGGTAAATTCCAGGCCGCCCGCCGTAAGGTACTTCTGCACGTTATCGAAGTGCTCCTTGCAGTCCTCACACAAAAAGTCGGTTATTGCGGGAGCGCCGCGCGTTATTGCCTTGCACTTTTCCTCCTTGCAGTCGAGCATACGCAGAGGATTTTTATCGAAACGCTCTCGGCAGGCGGGGCACATCTCGTCGAGGTGGGGCAAAAAGTAAGCCTTGAGCTGTGCGTTGTAGTGCGCACGGCAGGTTTTGCAGCCTATGGAATTTATGTTGAGCTTTACCGAATTTATGCCAAGCTTTTTAAGGAATGAAGATGCAGCAAAAATGACCTCAGCGTCGGCATCGGCGCCCGCTGCGCCGTACACCTCCACGCCGAACTGGTGGAATTCGCGCAGTCTGCCCGCCTGGGGTCTTTCGTAACGGAAGGCAGGGATTATGTAGTACATCTTTGCGGGCAGGGGCATTGACGCCATGCCGTTTTCTATAAACGAGCGTGCAACGCCCGCCGTGCCCTCGGGCTTGAGCGTTATTGAGCGGTCTCCCTTATCCTTGAATGTATACATCTCTTTGTTGACAATGTCGGTGGTATCGCCCACGCCGCGCAAAAAGAGCTCGGTATGCTCGAATACGGGCGTGCGTATCTCCTTGATATTAAATTCCCTGGCCGTCTCACGGGCGACATTCTCTACATACTGCCATTTATATGCGTCCTGGGGAAGGACGTCCTTTGTACCCTTGGGTGCACTCAGCATAAAACCTCCTCACAAATAAGCCTCAGGCATTTCCTGCCTGCAAAATTTGCCGTTTATAATTTTTTCTTATCTTGAATATATTTTTTTAATTTTAAGCCGCAAAAACCTGAATGACGAAGTTATAGTACGTACTTCTTTAAGTCGCGGTTGCGGATTATCTTGTCGAGGTGTTCGTCGACGTACTTGCCGTTGATTTCAACGGGGATGACGGGATAGTCGCCGCCGCCCGCATTGAACGATATATCTTCGAGCAGGTATTCCATTACGGTGTGAAGCCGCCTTGCACCTATATCTTCAGATGTGGCGTTTATATCCTCGGCAATCTCCGCAATGCGCTCTATGGCGTCGGGCGTGAACTTCAGGTCGATGTTGTCGACGGCAAGCAGAACGGAATACTGCCTTGTTATTGCATTTTTAGGCTGTGTGAGTATGTCCACAAAGTCCTTTTTGGTGAGCGAAGAGAGCTCTACCTGAATGGGGAACCTGCCCTGAAGTTCGGGTATGAGGTCCTCCACCCGCGAGACGTGGAATGCGCCCGCGGCTATGAACAGGATATAGTCCGTCTTTACGGGGCCGTACTTTGTCATTACCGTGCAGCCTTCGACTATGGGGAGAATGTCCCTCTGCACGCCCTCGCGCGAGACGTCTGCACCCGAAGTGTTGCCCTTGCCTGCAATCTTATCTATTTCGTCTATGAAGATTATGCCGTCGTTTTCGGCGCGCTTTATGGCCTCGGCGGTTACGGCATCGTTATCTATGAGCTTATCGGCCTCCTCCGCCATAATGAGGTTAACCGCCTCCTTTACAGTGAGCTTGCGGTGCTTGCGCTTGCCGGGAAGTCCCATTCCGCCGAAGATAGAACCGAGGTCTATCGGAGTACCGCCTGCGGCAGACAGCTCCAGGGGCTTGGGCTGGTCGGCGACGTCTATCTCTATGACGGCGTGGTCGTACTTGCCCTCGTGAATGGCGTCCACAAAGTTTTGCTCGAACACCTCTTTGGAGAGCTCTCCCCTGTCCGCCTTGTTGTTTTCGGCGAGCACCTTTGCCACTCTGCGCTCTGCCGTGGCACGGGCACGGTATTCAACTTCAGCCGTCTTTTCCTCGCGCACGAGGCGGATAGCACACTCGGCAAGGTCGCGCACCATGGACTCGACATCCCTGCCCACATAGCCGACTTCGGTATATTTTGTGGCCTCAACCTTTAGAAAGGGAGCTTTTACGAGCTTGGCAAGTCTTCTTGCAATCTCCGTTTTGCCCACACCAGTGGGGCCCTTCATTATAATATTTTTGGGGGTTATTTCTTCCATAAGTTCGGGAGAGAGGCGGCTGCGCCTGTAACGGTTGCGCAGTGCGATAGCCACGGCTTTTTTGGCCTCCTCCTGCCCGATTATATATTTATTGAGTTCATTGACAATTTGTTTAGGCGATAAATCCATATTAAACCTCTTTATCAAAAGCCGTTATTTGTTATCAAAAGCCGTTATTTGCGGCATATATGCGGGTCAATTTAATTTTTACACAATGTTTTCCGCCGCCTAGTAGTGCGCGCGGACATAATTGCACCTGCCTTGCAAACTAAAAATAAAGTAAGCGGAGAGAGCAAGGAGCGCAAGGAAAACCCGAGGGAGCTTACTAAAGCGTAAGTGACCGAGCGCAGACCGCACGACGACAAAGTATTACGATATACACACTTAAAAATTCATAGAAGCGAGCAGAGCAAGGAGCGCGAGGAAAACCCGAGGGAGCTTACTGAAGCGTAAGTGACCGAGGGTTGCCGCAGCGCGACAAAGCTATGCGAAGCTTATATGGATTTTTAAACGACCTCGCACTTTATATTATCATTAGTAAATACACAAATCTCGCTTGCAATCTTGAGCGCCTTGGTTGCTATTTCCTCGGCGGAGTAGTCTGTATTCTGAATGAGAGCACGCGCAGCTGCAAGGGCATAGTTGCCGCCGCTGCCTATTGCGCATACACCGCCATCGGGCTCTATCACCTCACCCGTGCCGGAAACTATGAGCATAGTGTCCTTATCGGCAACAATCATCAGAGCCTCGAGCTTGCGCACCATCTTATCCGAACGCCACAGCTCGGCAAGTTCCACGGCAGAACGCATAAGGTTGCCCGAAAATTTGTTGAGCATGCCCTCGAACTTTTCGCTGAGCGAAAAGGCATCGGATACTGAGCCGGCAAAGCCGAGCACCACCTTTCCGCCGTAAATCCTGCGCACCTTTGTGGCGCTGTTTTTAAATATAACGCTTTCACCCATCGTCACCTGGCCGTCGCCCGCGATGGCGGTAACGCCGTCCTTTTTTACGGCGCATATGGTTGTAGCGTGAAATTCTACTGACATAATAATTCTTTATACTCCCGTATATTTTTTAAGGCCCTTTCAGAGAGATATCTGTACCTCTCCTTTTTATCGCGTATGCCCGTTGCGGCCGCGCCTAAAAGGCCATAATTTGCATTCATCGGCTGAAAATCGGAATTGGGTGTGGATACATAGCGCGAAAGCTCGCCGCAGACGGTGTATTCGGGCGGCAACGCAACCTCTTTTCCGCGCAACCTGCGCGAAAGGTGTACCGCCGCGAGAATTCCGCTCATGGCAGACTCGACATACCCCTCTACGCCCGTTATCTGCCCCGCAAAATATACTCCGCCGCTGCCTCTCAATGAAAAATCAGCGTCGAGGCACTGCGGTGAATTTATGAATGTGTTGCGGTGCATTACGCCGTAGCGCAGAAATTCAGCATTTTTAAGGGCGGGCACCAGCGAGAAAACCCTCTTCTGCTCGCCGAATTTAAGATTTGTCTGGCAGCCGACAAGGTTGTAGGCGCTGCCCTGTATGTTCTCCTTGCGGAGCTGAAGTACGGCATAGTAGCGCCTGCCCTGCTCGTCCCACAGTCCCACGGGCTTGAAAGGGCCGAACCTTAAAGTATCTTCGCCGCGCGCCGCCATGACCTCGAGCGGCATACAGCCTTCGAATATCTCGCTCTTTTCAAACGAGTGCAGATCCGCACGCTCGGCAGAGGTGAGAGCGGCATAAAACGCCTTGTACTCCTCCTTTTCCATGGGGCAGTTGAGGTAGTCGTCACCGCCCTTGCCGTACCTGCCGCCCGCAAATGCGCGGGTGCGGTCTATGCTGTCAGCCGAAACTATGGGTGCGGAGGCGTCGTAAAAGTGCAGCCCTCCGCCCGTGCGTGCAGCTATATCGTCTGCGAGAGCACCCGTGGTGAGCGGACCCGTGGCAACTATGCAGGGTGCGGACGGAACGGCGGAAACTTCGCCGCAGACCACCTTTATATTTTTATGAGATTTGATTTTTTGAGTGATGTAGTCGGAAAATTTATCCCTGTCCACGGCGAGCGCGCCGCCTGCAGGCACAGCCGACAGAGCTGCCGCCTCCATGGTGAGCGAACCTAAAATACGCATCTCCTCTTTGAGAAGACCGCAGGCGTTGCCATAGACATCGTTGCTCTTTAAAGAGTTGGAGCAGACAAGCTCGGCAAATCCCGTACTGCTGTGTGCGGGTGTAAACTTTTGGGGCTTTATATCCGAAAGCTCGACCTCAAAGCCCTCTTCCGCCAGTCTGTAAGCGGCCTCGCAGCCGGCAAGCCCGGCGCCTACCACCTTTACCGCGTCATGCCTGAGGGACATCTTTATCCTCTTCGGGGGCAGGAGCGGAATAGTCGCAATCCTTTTGCGAGCACTTTATTTCGCCGCCCTTTTTAACGAGATAGCCCTTGCCGCACTTGGGGCACTTTTCGCCCGTGGGAATATCCCAGCTTAAAAATTTGCAGTCGGGATAACCCGTGCAGCCGTAATATATTTTACCGTTTTTAGAGCGCATTCTGCGCATAGGTCTGCCGCATTCGGGGCACTTGCCCTCGGTCTTTGCGGTCTCTGCGCCCTCCTGGTTGAGCGGGCGCTTAGCGCCGCACTTGGCGCACTCAAGATACTGTCCGTACCTGCCCTTTTTGATGAGCATTTCGCCGCCGCACTCCTTGCACTTTTCCGATGAAATTCTGGCGTCCATGGGGAGTATTGAGGAACATTCGGGATAGTTGGGGCAGGCGAGGAATTTGCCGAATTTACCGCTCTTTACCACCATATTTGCGCCGCACTTGGGGCAGCGAACGGCGGAGACCTCCTGCTCGGACTCGCTTATTATGTTGGAGCAGGCGGGATAGTTTGAGCAGGCCAGATATTTACCGTACTTGCCCGTGCGCCTTATCATGGGATGGCCGCACTTTTCGCACTTTATATCGGTGAGCTCGTCGCCGTCGGTAGAGGCCGTCTTGAGCTTTTCGGCAAATCCGGGATAGAAATCGGCTATTATCTTGTGCCAGTCGGTGCCGCCCTCCTCTATCTTATCGAGGTCGCTCTCCATGCGGGCGGTAAAGCCGACGTCCATAATGTCGGTAAAATAGTGGCACAGCATATCGGTAATTTTATATGCCACGTCGGTGGGAACCATATACTTGCCGTCCTTTTCCACATACCTGCGCTTTGTGAGCACGGAAATTATGCTCGCGTAGGTCGAGGGGCGGCCTATGCCCTTCTCCTCCATCGCCTTTACGAGTGAGGCGTCGGTATACCTGAGCGGAGGACGGGTGAACTTCTGTTCCTTTAAAAGGTCTTTAAGGTCGAGCGCGTCGCCCTCCTTGAGCGGAGGAAGGAGCTTTGCGGCCTCAACATCGTCGTCCTTTTCCTTGGGTACTTCGGTATAGGCGGCGGTATATCCCGCAAACAGCAGCGCCTTGCCGCTGGCCTTGAACACATAGCCCGCGGAGGTTGCCTCTATCTGCATGGTGTTGTACTGCGCCTCTGCCATCTGCGAGGCAATGAACCTGTCATACACCAGTTTATATATGTTGTAGTGCTTTTTATCGAGCGACTTCTTGACGCTTTCGGGTGTGATGGCAAGGTTTATGGGGCGGATGGCCTCGTGTGCGTCCTGCGCGCCCTTCTTTGTTACATAGTGATTGGGCTTTGCGGGAGCATACTCCTCGCCGTAAGTATTTTTTATGAACTGAATGGCGTTTGCCTGAGCTTCTTCGGATACGCGCACCGAGTCCGTTCTTATATAGGTTATGAGCGCGATGTGGTCGCCGCCGACGTCCATGCCCTCGTAGAGGTGCTGCGCCACGAGCATTGTTTCGGGCGAGGACATTCCGTATTTATTCGACGCGTCCTGCTGCAGCGAGGATGTGGTGAAGGGCGCGGGTGCGTGCTGCTTGGTTACGCCGCTCTTTACCTTTGTTACGGTAAAACCTGCCGCCCTGACCTTTGCCTCAGCCTCGTCCGCCTGCTCCTTTTTGATGCTCGTGCCGCTCTTTTTGAGCTGGCATACCGCCCTGAACGGAGAATACTTTGCCTCTGTATCCTGGAGCATTGCAACAAGATTCCAGTACTCCTCGGGCACGAACGCCTTAATTTCGCGCTCTCTGTCCACAATAAGACGGAGGGCGACGGACTGCACTCTGCCCGCGGAGAGGCCGTTCTGTATTCTGTTGTTGAGCAGGGGTGAAAGTTTGTAGCCCACCAGCCTGTCCAGTACTCGGCGCGCCTGCTGAGCGTCCACAAGGTTGTAGTTTATGCGCCTGGGGTGCTGAAGTGCGTTCTGGACGGCCTTGGGAGAAATTTCGTTGAACTCTATTCTGTTCTCCCCGTCGGGGTCCAGGCCCAGAACGGTCTGAAGATGCCAGCTTATCGCCTCGCCCTCGCGGTCAGGGTCGGTTGCAAGGTAAACTTTGCCTGCTTTTTTTGCCTCCTGCATGAGGCGGGCGATTATCTCCTTCTTGCCGGGCGATTCCTCGTACCTCGGCTCGAAATTGTCTGTTATTTTAACTCCCAGAGTGCGCTCGGGCAAATCGCGGATATGTCCGCCTGAGGCGTCCACCTTATACTTGCCCTTAAGATACTTTGAAATTGTTTTTGCCTTGGAAGGCGATTCCACAATGATAAGATCCATAAGTCACCGTGCCGCGATAAGCGGCTATATAAAATTTATAAACATAATGCGCGCCGCTGAAACGCGCCTTTGAATGTTGAGCGTTGCGTAAGTGCCGCGCGACTGTCTGTATTGAGCCTTGTCAAGCGCCGCGCGCCGATTTATATGAGCTCATATACTGCGCTGCGGCCATGCCGCGCCGATTGGTATGGGCGTTGTAAAAGTGCCGCGTACCGATTGATTTTTCAGGTCAGCGCGCAGTACCTGTTGCCGCCAAGACGGCATATAAGTCCCTTTACCTCCAGAGAAGAGAGGTCAGAGAGCAACTCGTAGGCGTTGCAGCCGAGGTCGTCAGCAATCTGCTGGATGTGCGCTTCGCCCCTCTTTTCCAGGGCGGAGAGAACGTGCTTTTCGCGCTCGGTAAGGCTTACTGCCTCCTGCGCTTTTAAACTTATGCCGTACTGGCTGAAAATATCGGCCGCGCTCTCAGTAAGATACGCGCCTTTTTTGATTAAGTTGTTGCAGCCCTTGCCGGACGGCACGCCGAGCGAGTAGGGAAAACAGAACACGTCGCGACCGTATTCAAAGGCGTACTCCGCCGTTATGGACGCGCCGCTCTTCTGGCCTGCTGATACGACGAGCACACCCTCTGCAAGGGCGGCTATAAGTCTGTTGCGCACGGGAAAGAGGTATGCCCTTGCGGCAACCTCGGGGCGCTGTTCAGTTATAACCAACCCGCGCTCCGCCGCCATTTTGTAGAGCTTGCCGCTCCCCGCAGGATAGATGTGCCCGAGCCCCTGCGCCGCGAAGAATATCAGGTTGCCGCCCTCGAGCGCGCCCTGCGCGGCTGCCGTATCGGCGCCGCTGGCCGTACCCGTGACGATTGTAAACTTCTGCGCAAGCTGCGAGCTTATTTTACTGCACTCCTTTAAAATGTTTGCAAGAGTGCGCCGCGAACCGACTACGCCGAAACAGCGCGAACGGAGCAGCTTTACATTGCCCCTGCAATAGAGCACGAAAGGCGGAGCGGGAATATTTTTGAAACTTTCGGGATAGTCTTCCGAAAAATATGTCACGCACCTTATGCCCAGCTTTTCCAGCCGCGCAAGAACGCCGCTGCGGTAGGACGGAGAGTAAAAATCTTCCCTTATTTTATTATATATGTCCTCACCGACGCTTTTTATAATCTCGTCGTCAAATTTCTGACTCGGGGACGAGTAGCTGAAACTTTGGGTACATTCGTATTTACACTTGTATGTCAGGGCGGAAAAGCTGTCTAAAACTATGGCGTTCAGCTCGTCCTCCGAATATTCTGTCATAACATATCACCGTCCAGGCTGCGGTAAGACGCCGCCTCAAGAATGTGCTGAGGTTTGATTTCCGAAGAAAAATCGAGGTCGGCTATCGTGCGCGCCACCTTTATTATTCTGGAACGCGCCCTTGCCGAAAGGTGCAGCGTTTCAAACGCGTTGCGCAGCACGCTTTCGCACTCGGTGGAAAGACGGCAGTACTTTTTAATCTGCCTTTCGCCCATATTGGCGTTAGTGCGTATGCCGTCTGATGAGAAGCGCTCACGCTGTACGGCGCGAGCCGCCTCCACCCTCTCCTTGACCTTTGCACTCGGCTCTTCGGTGCCGTCGGCAATGAGGTCGTCATATTTTACCGAGTCAACCTCTACCTGAAGGTCTATCCTGTCGAGCAGGGGGCCGGAAATTTTTGAGCGGTAGCGCTTTATCTGTGCAGGCGTGCAGGTGCAGGTGAGCTCTGCCGAGCCGTAGTTGCCGCACGGGCAGGGGTTCATGCTGGCGCACAGCATAAAGTCGGCGGGGAATGTGGCGGTGCCTCCCGCCCTGGTCACGGTTATCTGCCTGTCCTCCAACGGCTGGCGCAGCGCCTCGAGCGCAGAGCGCGAGTATTCGGGAAGTTCGTCCAGAAAGAGCACGCCGCCGTGCGCCTTTGAAATTTCGCCAGGGCGTACCCTGCCGTTGCCGCCGCCGCACAGCGATACGGTGGTTGCCGTGTGGTGCGGAGTGCGGAAGGGGCGCAACGTCACTATGCCCTCCTCTGAAAGTTCGCCCGCCACGGAATGTATTTTTGTGACCTCGAGCGCCTCTTCAAAGGTCATATCGGGCATTATGGTAGGTATACAGCGTGCAAGCATGGTCTTGCCCGTGCCGGGAGGGCCTACAAGCAGTATGTTGTGTCCGCCCGCCACTGCAATTTCAAGCGCGCGCTTGGCTATGCGCTGTCCCTTTACAAACGCAAGGTCGCTGGAATACTTTCTGTTGCTCTTAACGCTGTCGTAACTGCGAAAAGGCGCGGGAGAAAACTGTTTTTCGCCCGAAAGAAATGCGATAACCTCGCTCAGACTGCGGAGCGCATACACCTGCAAGCCCTCTATAAAGCTCGCCTCATTGGCGTTTGCCGCAGGCAGTATGAATTTGGTATAGCCCTTTGCCTTGGCGGATATGAGCATAGGCAGAATGCCCGTTACGGCGCGCAGAGAGCCGTCCAGGGCCAGCTCGCCGAACATTACATATCCGTCTGTATCGCAGGGCAGCTGGTCGCTCGCCTTAAGTATGCTGACGGCGATGGGCAAATCGTAGTGCGAACCCTCTTTTTTAATGCCTGCCGGAGCAAGGTTTATTGTGATCTTGCTTATGGGAAAGCGCTTCACGCTGTTTTTGATAGCTGAGCGCACCCTCTCCTTGCTCTCCTTTACGGCGGCATCGGGCAGGCCGACGAGGTCGTAGGCCACCATGCCCTTGTTTATGTCAGTCTCCACCTCAACGGGCACGCCCTCCAGTCCGCAGAGCGCAAAACTTGTTACCTTAGAAAGCATTTTATCCCCCCTGCAACGCCCTTCATTCGCGCCGTTACCCGCAAAAAAAGCAAGCTGCTAGCGCAAATTGCCAAAAAGGACGGTGCGTGTAAAAAAGTATAAAATCTGTATAAAATACGGCATAAAGTAAAAAAGAACCCGAAAAAAGGGTTCTTTTCAGCCTTATTTAATTTCAGTAATCTTGGCTGCCTTACCGGTGAGACCGCGCAGATAATAGAGCTTAGCTCTTCTTACTCTGCCGCGCTTAACCACGGTGATAGATGCAATTTTGGGCGAATGAACAGGGAAAGTCCTCTCTACGCCGACGCCGAAGGAAAGCCTTCTTACAGTGAAGCTCTCCCTTATGCCGCCGTGCTTCTTGGCGATAACTACGCCTTCGAAGTTCTGCGTCCTCTCCTTCGTGCCTTCTATAACCTTGAAGCCGACCCTAACGGTATCGCCTACGCTGAACGCAGGTACGTTTTCCTTCATGCCTTCCTTTTCGATTGCTTCCACAAGACCTTTCATCTGATACCTCCTGTGCAAAGGCGTTCGTGCGCGACTGTGCGCCGCAGAGGACCGCCTCGGTGAATACAAACGGTATTCTACCAAAGCCTGCAAAAAAAAGCAAGCTATTTTACCGCCTTTTTTGTGAAAATTACGATACACCCCCTTTCAGGACGGTAAAAGACAAAAAATCGCCTTAAAAAAGGGCGCAAACTGCATTCCATATATTATATGGAAACAAAAATTTACAAATCGCGCCTACGCTTCAAACGCCGAAACTATATGGTTTATCTTGTTACCGCGCACCTCTATCACGTCGAAACGGACGGTGCAATCCATCTCCCTGCCCGAAAACCAGCAGAGCGCGGCATTTATATAACGCCGCCTGCGGGAAAAGTCAACCGCCTCTGACGGCTGACCGAACATGTCTGAAAGGCGCGTTTTGACCTCGATAAAGGCGACGACGCCATCCTTTGCTGCAACTATATCCACCTCTCCGAACGGGTTGCGCCAGTTGCGGGCAAGCACTTTGTAGCCAAGCCTCTTCAGGTGCTTGCAGGCCAGCTCTTCACCCCTGCCGCCCTTTTTGCGGTTGCTTTCCTTGGATGAGTGTGCGGCGGCATACCCCGCCATTGTATCGCCTGCGCCGACTTCTGACTTGCGGCCGCTGACATTGGAAGAGTGCGCGGCGGTATCGCCTGCCGTTCCCTCTTTTGTTTTGTCGTCTGACTTATCGCTCCGTTTAAAAAAGTCAATCAGTCCCATTTTTTTGTAAAACTCCTGCGGTGAATGGGGCACAGCCCGTGCTCTTTTATGGCCGAGATGTGCGCCGCAGTGCCGTAACCTTTGTTCTTTTCAAATGCGTAAAAGGGGTACTCTTTGGCGTATTCGTCCATCAGCGCGTCCCTGTTGACCTTGGCTATTACGGAGGCCGCACCTATTGAGTAGCTGGCCGCGTCGCCGCCTATAACCGATTGCTGAGGAATGGATATATCGAGCGTCATGTTGCCGTCGGTGAGCACAAAGTCGGGCTTTACAGAGAGTTTTTCCACCGCGTTTTTCATGCACAGCCGCGTGGCCTGGAGTATGTTTATCTCGTCTATGACCTGCGGTTCAACGCGGCATATTGCGTAGGCAATGGCCCTTTCGCGTATGAGAATATCCAGCTTTTCGCGCCGCTTTGCGGTGAGTTTTTTACTGTCGTCCACGCCATCTATCAGCTCGTTGAACGGCATTATGACGGCGGCGCAAACAACGGGACCTGCAAGCGGGCCGCGACCTACCTCGTCTACGCCACAGATATATCTGTAACCGTCTTCATAAAGTTTTCTTTCGTAAAAAAGTTTATCCATATGCAAACCTGAAACGTGCGGTAATATGCCGCAATTAATGCGCAGCTTATTCAGCAATATGCCCAAAAGTGAACGCTGTTATTGCAAATCAGACGCAAGCCGCACAAACAAAAGCAAATTATTCCAAATTTAAGCAGACAAAGTGTAATTCGTGCGGCAATATGCCGCAATCATTTAAAATTTAAGGCGCGCTGAACGGCGCGCCGCAATCAAAGACAACAGAAAATTTATTATAAAAAACTCAACAAGCTTTTATGCAAAAGGCAACTTATGCCGCAATCAGAACTTTGCCGAACGCACATCTTCTTCCGTGTCGAGGCAGACTGCCCCGAACCTGCCTTTGCGCAAATCGTCAACGACGGCTCTGCACGCTCTGTCGTAGTCGAAGTCTCCCCCGCGCAGCATAAACCCGCGACGGCGGCAAACGTCTTCAAGCATTTCAAGCGGAGTTTTACCGCCCGTGCCGTACCTTTCGCGCAGGCGCTCGGGATAGCGCTCCTCCATATCAGCAAGCAATGCGAGGGCGAGGTCGTCAAAATCAAGAATATCGTCGTTTATACTGCCGACATATGCAAGTCTGCGGGCGAAGGTCTGATTTTCAAATGCGGGCGGCATTGTGCCGGGGGTATCGAGCAGTTCAAACCCCTCCAGCCTTATCCATTGCTTGCCGCGCGTTACGCCTGCCTTGTTGCCCGTTACCGTGCGCCTTGAGCCCGAAAGAAGGTTTATAACCGTGCTCTTGCCCGTGTTGGGCACGCCGAGCACCATAAAGCGGAAAGTGCGCTCGTATCCCTTTTGGCGCGCTCTTTCGGCCTTTTCCTTCAGTACCTCGAGGCAGGCGGAAAGGAGCTGTCTGCGGCAGCCGCTCTGGGTGGCATTCAGAGGCACAGCCACGCACCCCGCGGCTCGCATTATGCGCGCGTTCTCCTCCGTGCGCTCGGCAAGGTCGGCCTTGTTCAGCACATACAGAACGGGTTTGTCGGCAAATACCTTTTTAAGTTTTTCGTTGTAGGACGAGGCGGGACAGCGGGCATCAAGCACGATTATCGCGCCGTCGCACAGTGCGGCGTCTTCGCGCATCATGCGCATTGCCTTTGTCATATGCCCCGGAAACCACTGTATTATCTTCATTATCTTCTATAAAATCTTTATTCAATACTGCCTGACCACTCTTATTCAATGGCTTGCAGCCTTGCGCTTGTACAGTCCTGCCCCTGTTGCGCCTTTTGGCTTTTTGCCAATTCAGAAGAGCATTTCTGTTCTGTTAGCCATTTGAGCAGGCTGTCACTTAAGCAGGTCAGGTCTGTTCTTTTGAGTAATTTCAAGCGATTTCTGCCTGCGCCACTTTTCCACTTCGCCGTGGTTGCCGCTGAGCAGCACTTCCGGCACGGAGACACCCTTGTAGACCGCGGGGCGGGTATACTGCGGATACTCCAACATTCCTGCCGCAAAACTTTCGTCCTTAAGGCTTTCTCCCGAGATTACGCCGTCCACATACCGCGCAACGCAGTCGCACACCACCATCGCGGGCAACTCGCCGCCCGTCAGCACAAAGTCACCCAGGGACAGCTCCTCATCGATATACATATCTATAACGCGCTGGTCAACGCCCTCGTAGTGGCCGCAGAGCAGCAGTAAATCGTTTTTTTGAGCAAGTTCGACGGCAATCTTCTGGTTGAAAGTTCTGCCGCGAGGCGAAAGGAATATGCGGTGCGCTCTGTGGTCGGGGTCCGCCGCCTCTATGGCTGAGCCGATTGGCTGAGGCATCATAACCATTCCCGCGCCGCCGCCGAAGGGGTAGTCGTCGCACTTAAGGTGCTTGTTTTCGGCATAGTCGCGTATGTTGACTATGTTTATATTGAGTTTTCCGCCGCTTATCGCCCTGCCTATTATGCTCTCCTTGAGGGGCGCAAACATCTCGGGGAACAGCGTCAAAACGGTAATATTCATATGAAATAAATTTCGCCTGAGGCGCAGCAAATATTAAAAATTCTGTAAACTTAAAACGCCTTTTAATCCACGCTGCTATAAAAAAAGTATGTCATAAGCCGCGCGCACAAAGCGCGCTTCAAACACACAATCACGCTTTAAAAGAGAGCAACCTCTTCAAAACGCTTTTTATCTACCGTGACCTTGCCCGCAGAGGTATCTACGGAGAGAATTACACCTTCAGCGGCGGGGAACATAACCTGCTTCCCTCCCACGAGCGCGGTATATATATCAGTGCGCGCGGGCGTTACGTCGAGTATTTCGCCCAGCTCTTCGCCTTCGGAATTGAACAGTCTGCACCCTATTACATCGGCTATGTAAACCCTGTCTTCGGGGAGTTCGGGGGCGTCGAGCCTGTCCACCAGCACTTCCTTTCCGCGCAGAAGTTCAGCGGCGTTTCTGTCAGGCACGCCGCGCAGAGTGAGGTACGCGTAGCCGCCAGCCGACCTGCAAGCAAGCACCTTATACGCCGTGCCGCCTATATTTACGGTAGAAAAATCTTTCATATCCTCTACGCTGTCGGTCTGGGGCATAACCTTTATTTCACCGCGTATCCCCTGGGGCTTCAACACGGTTGCAACCGTTAAATATTTTTGCATATACTACCTTAAATCAGGATATTTTACCAATACACCGCCACATATGCGCGAAATAACGCACTCTGATGGCCTATTTTTGCTTGAAGCGCCAGTTTGAAAGACCGCTGCATATGAGCCAAACAACGGCGTTCACTAAACAACTTGCCGCCTATACTTTAAAAGCAAAAGACCGCCATATATGTGGCAACCAGTGACCATTTACATAATCAGACAAAGCAAGAAAACGCACAAATTTACAAATAAAACGCGGGGCAAATTGCAAAAAAGCCGTGCAAAAAAAGCACGGCTGACTGCAGGCACCGCGCACAGGCGGCGCGGAAAAACGGTGGAAAAATTATTCCTTACCCTTTATTTCAACGACGTATTTTTTTGCGCCCTTGGGGGTGGCCGCCTTTACAAGCGTACGCAGAGCCTTGGCAATTTTGCCCTGTTTGCCGATTACCTTGCCCATATCGGATTCTTCGAGGAAGACGGTGATTTCTATGCTGTTCTCCTTCTCCTCTTCCTTATATTCTATGGCGTCTTTATATTCGGCAAACTGCTCAACGACGTATTTAACGAGTTCTAACATAAAAGTACTCCTTATAATTTACGGCCAGCGGCCGCCCTTAAAAAACTGAATTTATAACTCAGTTCTTCTTTTTCTTATCGTTTGTCTTGGGCGCGGAGAGCTTGGTGCTCTTTTCAAGAACGCCTGCCGCAACGAGGTAGCTCTTAACCGTTTCGGTGGGCTGAACACCCTTGGAAAGCCAGTCCTTAGCCTTGTCTGCGTCTATATTGATTTCTGCGGGCGTCTTGAGGGGGTCTACATAACCAATCTTATCGATGTATTCGCCCGAACGCGCCTTTCTGCTGTCTATTACGACGATGCGGTAGAAGGGGGACTTCTTGTCGCCCATTCTGGTAAGTCTCATTTTAA
>ERZ1090879.1065-NODE-1066-length-15556-cov-37.039739_pt1 | contig 15556 bp, 10 predicted proteins | sample MGYA00478472_ERZ1090879 | MGnify/ENA primary metagenome ERZ1090879 (study PRJEB33644, sample SAMEA5815723) | chicken gut metagenome | biome: Chicken; feature: Gastrointestinal Tract; material: Caecum | place: Ireland | collected 2019-01-01 | study: A study of...
TGCTGGACGGCGTGCCCACCGCCGGCAAAAAGACCTACCAGGTCAACCGGATGGGGGTGGCCCGCACCTTCCAGAACATCCGGCTGTTCAAGGACCTGAGCGTCATCGACAACGTCAAGGTGGGCCTGCACCAGTCCATGAACTACCGCCTGCCCGAGGCCCTGCTGCGCCTGCCCAGCTACTGGAAGCAGGAGCGCAAGACCACCGACGAGGCCATCGGGCTTTTGAACATCTTCCACATGTCCGACCTGGCCGGCAAGCAGGCAGGCAGCCTGCCCTACGGCGCCCAGCGCCGGCTGGAGATCATCCGCGCCCTGGCCACCCGCCCCAAGCTGCTGCTGCTGGACGAGCCCGCCGCCGGCATGAACCCCTCCGAGACCGCCGAGCTGATGGAGGTCATCCGCCGCATCCGGGACGAGTTCGACATCGCCATCCTGCTGATCGAGCACGACATGAACCTGGTCATGGGCATCTGCGAGGGCATCGCGGTGCTGAACTTCGGCCGGGTCATCGCCAAGGGCACCCCCGACGAGATCCGCAACAACCCCCAGGTCATCGAAGCCTACCTGGGCAAGAAGGAGGGCTGAGCCATGGCACAGACTATGCTGAGCGTTGAAGGCATCAACGTCTACTACGGCGCCATCCACGCCATCAAGGACATCTCCTTCCATGTGAACGAAGGCGAGATCGTCACCCTGATCGGCGCCAACGGCGCGGGCAAATCCACCAACCTGAAAACCATCTCGGGCCTGCTGCACCCCAAGACCGGCTCCATCACCTACAAGGGCCAGAACATCACCGGGATGCGGGCCCACAAGATCGTCCAGGCGGGCCTGGCCCAGGTGCCGGAAGGCCGCCGGGTGTTCCTGCACATGACGGTGGAAGAAAACCTGGAGATGGGCGGCTACACCCAGGACCGCAGCACCATCGCCCCCAACATGGAAAAGGTCTACAACCTGTTCCCCCGGCTGAAGGAGCGCCGCCGCCAGATGGCGGGCACCCTGTCGGGCGGCGAGCAGCAGATGCTGGCCATGGGCCGCGCCCTGATGAGCAACGCCCAGATGCTGATGCTGGACGAGCCTTCCATGGGCCTGTCCCCCCTGCTGGTGCAGGAGATCTTCGACATCATCCAGGATGTCCACAAGGACGGCATGACCATCCTGCTGGTGGAGCAGAACGCCCAGATGGCCCTGTCCATCGCCGACCGCGCCTACGTCCTGGAAACGGGCCGCATCGTGATGGAGGGCACCGGGGCCGAGCTGCTGACCAACGAAAAGGTGCGCACCGCCTACCTGGGCGGCTGACGCCCCCTTGCCCCAGGGCCGGTTGTCCGTCTCCCCGGCAGCGGCCTGCGCCTGAAATCCCTATATCACATACCAAAGCCCCTGCCCCTCCCCGGATTGAGGAGAAGCAGGGGCTTTCCTGCTGCAAAAAATCTCAGTGGGCCGGGGTAAAGTCGGAAGGGGCCACCCAGCCGCCCTGGTCCAGGACCTGGCGCATGATCTGCATGACCCCCTGGTCCCAGTGGGGCGGCGCCAGAAAGGCCACCCGGGCCCGCAGGTCCTGGCTGCCGTTGGCCATCAGGAAGCCGTATTTGGCGGTGCAGAGCATCTCGGCGTCGTTGTAGGTGTCCCCGAAGGCCATCAGGTTGGCGTTCTGCAGCCCCAGGCTGCGCCCCAGCGCCCGCAGGGCCGCGCCCTTGTCCACGCCCCGGTTCATGATGTCCACCCAGTTGGCCCCTGCCACCGCCACCGAGAACCGCCCGGCGTACCATTTGCCGTAGCGCTTGTCATAGGCGGCCTGGGCGTCCCCGCGGGGCAGGTAGACGGTGTATTTGTCGGCGGGGATGTCCAGGGCGGTCAGGTCGTCCACATAGGTGACGCGGGTGTAAAACTGGGCCAGCACCCGGGCATAGCGCTCATACTGGCGCTCGACGTAGGCGCTTTCCATCCCGCAGAGGACGCCGATGTCCCCGGCCTCCCGGGTGGCGGCGGCCATTTCGCGGTAGTCCGCCCCCGGCATCCGGGACTGGTAGATGTCCCGGCCCCGCCAGCGGATGGCGCCGCCGTTGTCCCCGATGAGGGCGATGTGGTCCCGCAGGGTGGGGAACATGGCCTCGAGGGTGTAGAGGGGCCGCCCGCTGGCAGCCGCAAAGTAGATGCCTTCCTCTTCCAGCGCCCGGACCAGCCCGGCAAAGCCGTCCGGCAGCTGGCTGTTCTCGTCCAGCAGGGTGTAATCCATATCCGAGGCGATCAGGCCGATGTGGTCCCGCTCCATACGCACAGCCCCTTCCTAAAAATGAAAGACCGTTTTACGTTCAGCCGGGGCCGGGCCCCGGCGCGGCTCTTGCCAAAAGGGGAATACCAGGGGGCGCATCCCTGCCGCGCACACGCGCGGGGAGCGGTCCCCCTGGCAATGTTTTAGCCCATGTAGCTGATGTTCAGGTCGACGCCGCTGCTGCTGACGCCGCTCAGCTTGCCGGTGCAGCTGCCCTGCCACATATCGCAGTCAATGCTGGGGGCGCTGACGCCGTAGTGGGCGTTCCAGATGCGGTAGCCCTGGAGCGCCGACAGGTCCAGATGGTTCTGGAACCAGCTGGTGGAAGCGTAGACGCCCGGCTCATAGCCGTACTTCTTCAGCTCCTCGCAGAACGCCACGGCGCAGGCGGTGCGCTCGGCCTTGGTCAGGTTGTCGGCCCGGCCGGTGTGGGAGCTGGTGCTGTACTCGCTGTCAAAGTAGACGGGGTAGTCCAGGCTGCGGCCGTTGAGGACGTAAGCGCAGGCAAAGGCCTCTTCCCGTGCTTCGTCTTCGTTGATGGCCTGGCTGAAAATGTAGACGCCGGTCTTGAGGCCCGCGGCCTTGGCCCCGGCCAGGTGGCTCTCGAACATGGAATCCAGCACCAGGGCGCCGGTCTCGTAGCCCCGGTAGCCGATGCGGATGATGACGAAGGAGGCGCCCGCCTGCTTGACCTTCTGCCAATCCACCTTCTGCTGGTAGCGGGACACGTCGATGCCGAAGGTCACGTTGTCCTGCCGGACGCCGCTGGCGTCGAAGTAGTAGATCTTGTCGTCGATGGTCTGCAGGCCGGTCAGGCGCTCATGGGTGGTGGGGTCGTAGTAGTAGGTCTTGTTCCCCTCGGTCCGCCAGCCGGAATAGGCCGGGGTCTCCCGCTCGGGGAACAGCCAGTTGAACAGCCAGTTGAAGAACCAGCTCAGGCAGTTTTCCTCATCCCAGTCGATGTTCTGGTTTTCCAGCATGGTGTTGAACTCGTCCGGGGTCAGGGTGATCCGGCCGCTGGCGTCGGGGGCGATGGTGGTGGCCTCATAGCGGGCAGCCAGCGGGTCCTCGGCCGCGGTGGCCTCGGTCATCTGCTGGAAGCCGGCCTGTGCGGCCCGCACCTCCGTCAGCCCGTTCTCTTCCTCTATATCTGTCTGGGGCAGGGCGGGGGCCGCCTCCGGCCCGGCAGGGGCAGGCTCTTCCGCCGCAGGGGCGCTCTGCTCCGGCGCAGCCTCGGGCGCCGCGGCTTCTTCCGCCGCAGGGGTCTCTGCGGCGGGGGCAGCCTGCTCCGTTTCGGCGGGCTGGGCGGCTGCCTCAGGCTGGGCCGCCTCCCCGGCCGTACCGGCCTCCGCCTGGGCTGCCTCTGCCACGGCGGGCGCAGCCGGCAGGGCCTGCGCCTGCTCCGGCGCGGCCTCCTGATACACGGTCCCCGGTTCCACCAGCAGGACCTGGGGCTCAAACACGGCGGCCGCGTAGCCCGCAGCCCCCGTCACCGTGAGGGTCAGGGCAATGACTGCCGCTGCCACGCATTGGCCCAGATCGCGGCCCCCTCCCGGTCTTTTTGAAAACAAGGTCGAAATCTTCCGTTTCATTCCGTCTCCCTCAGCCTCCGTACATCCAGATTTTGTGTTCTAAGTATACACCAGGATGCGCTCTGCCGTCAATCTTGAAAGGCGTCTATCCCGGCGTGTTCCGCCGTCCCCGCGCCGGGCCGGACGGGGGCCCTGGCAGAGAACTGCTGTGTGTAATACGTCTCAGATGCCAGAATCATTGCACGCTTCTGCGGGAATTCCTGTCAAATCGCCCAAAATCTCCCCCGCGCCTTGCTGTCTTGACACCTGTATGGTATACTGTTTGCCGTCTGCAACAGCTGTTTTGGGGCCGCGCGCCCTTTTTTCGACCGGAAAGGCGGTATCAACATGGAAAATGTGAAAGATTTCTTAACACGCAAGGACATCGTCATCACCCCCCAGCGGTACCTGATCAACGCCCTGGGCGCCATGGCGCAGGGCCTGTTCGCCAGCCTGCTGATCGGCACCATCCTCAACACCCTGGGCCAGCAGCTGGGCGTCACCATGCTGGTGACCATCGGGGACTACGCCTCGGCCATGAGCGGCCCGGCCATGGCCTGCGCCATCGGCTATGCCCTCCACGCCCCCAACTTTGTCCTGTTCAGCCTGGTGACGGTGGGCTGGGCCTCCAACTCTCTGGGCGGGGCCGGCGGGCCCCTGGCCGTGCTGCTCATCGCCATCGTCGCCGCCGAGCTGGGCAAGGCCGTCAGCAAGGAGACCAAGGTGGACCTGCTGGTCACCCCGCTGGTGACCATCTTCTCCGGGGTGGGGCTGGCCCTGCTCATCGCCGCCCCCATCGGCGCGGCGGCCAGCCGGGTGGGCGCGCTCATCATGTGGGCCACCGAACAGTCCCCCTTCGTCATGGGGGTGCTGGTGTCGGTGATCGTGGGGGTGGCCCTGACCCTGCCCATCTCCTCGGCGGCCATCTGCGCCGCCCTGGGCCTGACCGGTCTGGCGGGCGGCGCGGCGGTGGCCGGCTGCTGCGCCCAGATGGTGGGCTTTGCGGTGATGAGCTATAAGGAGAACGGTGTGGGCGGCCTGGTCAGCCAGGGCCTCGGCACCAGCATGCTGCAGATGGGCAACATCGTCCGCAACCCCCGGATCTGGATCGCCCCCACCCTGGCCAGCGCCATCACCGGCCCCATGGCCACCTGCCTGTTCCACTTTGAAATGAACGGCGCCGCAGTCTCCTCGGGGATGGGCACCTGCGGCATGGTGGGGCCCATCGGGGTGTACACCGGCTGGCTGAACGACGTCGCTGCCGGCGTCAAAGCCGCCGTCACCCTCTGGGACTGGGCCGGGATGATCCTGCTGTGCTTTGTGCTGCCGGCGGTGCTGAGCGTCCTCTTCTGCCAGATCGAGCGCCGCCTGGGCTGGATCCAGGAAGGCGACCTCAAGCTGGACTGAGGCGCTGTCTGCGTGTGCGTCCGTTCCTTTTGCCCGGTTTGGTCCGGGCATTTTTCACACTTTCGACACAAACACGCCGTTTTTCCCCAATGTTCACAAAAAGTTCATCAGCGCCTCATAATCCGTCTCTATTTTTCTGGTACAAATGCAGAGGAAAGCCTCCCGCAGCACCGGAAAGCGGCCTTTCAGGCCCCAAATTGCAGAAATTTTACCTGTTAGGCCCCAAAAACATCTGGTCAAGTCCCGCGGATTATGCTATACTTGCTGTGTCCGCAATTTGGCCGGCGGTGGGAGAAGCTCCCCGGCCCAGGCAGGGCGTATCAATGCAGTCAACGCAGCCGGCACAAGGCCGGCCAGGAGACGGAAAGGAATCGTGTATACATGAAGATCGGATTTACCGAGCTGCTCGTCGTTGTCGTCGTGGCGTTTATATTCATCGGGCCCAACCAGCTGCCTGAATACGCGCGCAAACTGGGCAAGATGCTGCGCGAGGTGCGCAAGTACACCAGCACGGCCTCCAAGGATATTCAGGAGAACATTGTGGAGCCGCTCAACGAGATCCAGCAGCCCCTCAAGGAGGCCATCTCTCCCCTGACGGATATCAAAAAGGATATCGACAACAGCGTCAAGGATGTGACCAAGAGCTTTACCGGCATTGGCAAGACCAGCAAGGAAGAGGCCGCGGCAGCTGCCGCAGCGGAAGAGCCGGTGGAGGAACTGGAGGAGCTGGCTGAAGAGGCCGCTCCCGCCGCCCCGTCCGCCGAAGCGCCCGCCCAGGCCCCTGCCGGCGCTGAGCCTGCCGGACCCGCCGCAGCACCCGCCGCCGAGGCAGCGCCCGCCGCCAAGCCCGCAGAGGAAGCTGCCGCCGCCCCGGCCGCCGAGGCAGCCGGCGAAGAAGCAGGCAAAAAGACCGCCGCGGTCTGACGCCGCCCCAAACCATGCAGCAAGCCGCACAGCGCGGCTGTGTAGAGTAGTGACCCGGACTGAGACTCATGCCCGGCAAAGTAAAAAGGAGTAGTACATTATGCGTATCGGACCTACCGAAATCTTCATGATCCTCATCGTTGTCCTCATCATCTTTGGACCCAAGAACCTGCCCAAGCTGGGCAAGATGTTCGGCCAGACCATGAAGGGCTTCAAGGAAGGCATCGACGACGATGACGACGACGATACCACCAAGAAGGCCAAGACCGAGAAGGCCGAAAAGACCGAGAAAAACGACGAGGAGTAATTTGTGGCCACACTATTTAAGCACAGAAAAGGCGCCGAGGCGATGGGCCCCGACGGCAGCATGACGCTGGGCGGCCACCTGAAAGAACTGCGCAACCGCGTGGTGTTCTGTGCGGTCCTGTACGCTGTGGCCTTCCTGGGTTTTCTGGCGGTCGCCGACCAGCTCATCAATGTTTTGACGGCCATGGCTTCCGGGGCGTTTGAGTTCATCTCCATCGACCCGCAGGAAAAGCTGATCCAGTATTTCCGGGTCGCCCTGATCGCCGCGCTGATCGTCGACATCCCCTTCATCGCCTATCATATCTACGCATTCGCAAAGCCCGGCCTGAAAAAGAGCGAGAGCTTCTTCTTCGGCCTGGTGCTGGTGATGGGCCTGGGGCTGTTCGTGGTGGGCGTACTGTTCGCCTACTTCGTCTCCCTGCCCTTCATGCTCAACTTTATGGCTACCCTGGAGGGTGCGGATTACATCGTACAGACCACCAGTATCGCCAGCTACGTCAGCTTCTGCATCACGATCTTCCTGATCTTTGGCGCAGTGTTTGAGATGCCGCTGGTGGTGGTGGTGCTGTCCCGGATGGGCATCGTGAGCCCCACCCTGATGAAGAACGCCCGGGGCATCATGATCGTCCTGATCTTCTTTGTGGCGGCCGTCATCACCCCGCCCGACATCGTCTCCCAGACCATGGTCGCTTTGCCCATGTGTATCCTGTACATGGTCAGTACCGCCCTGTGCAAAATCTTTTACAAGAAGCACGAGGAAGCGGAAGAGGACGACGAAGAGGAAGATGCCGAAGAGGCTTAAGCCTTTTCTTTTCTACCAAACGTTATAAAAGACCCGGCTGGCAGGCGGTCCACACCGCCCGGCCAGCCGGGTCTTTTCGTATGTATTTACCTGTGCCGGGCCGCCGAGCGTCCGGCCACCAGCCCCGAACCAAAAGCCCAGTGGAGGTTGAAGCCGCCGCAGCTGCCGGCGCAGTCCAACGTTTCGCCCACAAAGTAGAGGCCCGGGCAGCCCCGGAACTGAAAATCCGGCTCCAGCTCTTCCAGCGAAAGGCCGCCCCCGGTGGTCTGGGCCTGCTTCCAGCCGCAGAGGCTGAGGCCGCCGAACCGCCATGCCTTGCAGGTATGAGCCAGCCGCCGCCAGTCCCCGGGGACCAGCTGGGCGGGCAGACGGCCGGAGAGGCCGGCCGCTTTCCACAAAGCGTCCCCCAGGCGGCGGTCCAGCATCCCCTGCCAGAAGGGCAGGGCGGGCTTTCCCCCACCCCGCACGGCCAGAAAGCCGGCCAGCGCCTCTTCCTCCCACTGGGGGAACAGGTCCACCGACACGGCGGGGTCCTGCGGGCCGCGCCCCGGCGCCAGCAGCCCCGAAAGCTGCATGACGCAGATGCCGGACAGCCCGTATTCGGCAAACTGGATCTCCCCTTCTTCCCGGGCCAAAAGGCGGCTGCCCTCCCAGAGGCTGACAGCCCCCCGGGCCCGCAGGCCGGCCAGAGGTTTCAGCACAGCGGCGTCCCCGCAGCGCAGGGGGGTCAGGCAGGGGTAAAGGGGTTCTACCCTGCCGCCGGCCCGCCGGGCCAGAGCGGGGCCGAAGCCCCCGGTGCCGAACTGGGGGCCGGCGCTGCCGCCCAGGGCGCAGATCACGCTCTGGGCCGCCAGGAGCTGGCGCTTGCCTTCCCGCTCCACCTGGACGGCGTAGCTGCGCCCTTTCTGGCCCAGCTCCAGCACCCGGCAGCCGGTCTGCACCGACACGCCCAGCGCCTCCAGCCAGCCCAGCAGCAGGCCGGTCAGGTCCGCCGCCTGGTTGGAATAGGGATACAGCCGCCCTGCCTCATCGGTCCGGTGGAGCAGGCCCAGCTCCTCCCACCAAGCGGGCAGGTCCGCCCCGTCGATGGCGGCCAGCAGCCCGGCCAGCGCGCCGGGGGCCGCGGTGAAATACCGCCCCGGCTCGCTGCTGGCGAGGTTGTCGAAGTTGCAGCGGCCGTTGCCGGTGGCCAGCAGCTTTTTGCCGGGGGCAGGGTTCTGTTCCAGCAGGATGACGCGCACCCGGCCGCCGCCGGTCTGGGCCGCCGCAATGGCCGCCGCCAGCCCCGACGCGCCCCCGCCCAGGACCAGGATCTCTTTCAACACAAGCCCTCCCGTATTGTTTTATCAGAAAAATACAAATGGGACACCGTCACCATTTGGTCTTGGTCTCCACCACACGGCCCGCGATGTGCAGCCGGTTCAGGTCCTCGCCCTTGATGACCAGCTCGCTGTAGTTGGGGTTGAAGGGCTGCAGGACCACGCTGTTCCCTCGCTGGATGTACCGCTTGAGGGTGCCCTCGCCCTCGTCGCCGTAGATGATGACCCCCAGGTCCCCGCTTTCCAGGGTGTCCTGGCGGTGGACCAGGGCCAGGTCGCCGTCCTGGATGCGGGGCTCCATGCTGTCCCCGCGGACCACCAGATAAAAATAGTTGGCCGGGTCCTTGACCCGGGCATACTCCTTGCCGTAGTCCTCCTCAAAGGCGAGGGCGCCGTAGCCCGCCTTGACGGTGCCGATCACCGGGATCAGGCTCTCGGCATAGCCGCCGAAAAAGCGGCTCTCGGTCTCGGACAGGTCGGCGGCGGGGCGGTAAAGCCCCAGCAGATAGTCGGCGGTGGTGCCCAGGATGCCGGCGATCCGGGCCACGGTGGAGGGGTCGGGAGAGGATTTGCCGCTCTCCCATTTGCCCACGGCCTGCTGGGTCACCCCCAGGCGGGCCGCCAGCTCCGCCTGGCTGATGCCCTGCTTTTTGCGGCATTTTTTGAGCAGCTCGGAAAATGACATCGGTAACGCCCCTTTGCAAAACGGCATACTGCCGGTCGTTCGGTGTGCTTGGGGCACGGCCCCGGGGATACCTTGCGCCGGCGGGCCGCGTCGTCCGGCCCCGCTCCCGGCTTCTCCCATGCCCGGGACCGCGATGCGCGCCGGTCCGGGCCTTTGCCGTGCCATACCATACAACTGGTTATTTCTTGTTTTTATTATACAACCAAAAAGTGTCCCTGTAAAGTACAAATTTGTAAAAAAGCGAATAAAAGTTGTATTTCCTCTTGACAGAGACCCAATTTTGGTTTATGATAAAGGCAATAAAACAACTTGCGGTTGTCTTTCTGGTTGTAACACTGTGTGGAGGAGGTCCCATCCTATGAAGTGTCTGCTTTGGAAATGCTGGATCCTTACGGTTGCGCTGGCCCTGGTGCTGGTCCTGGGGGCCTTTGCCGAGGGGACCATGAGCCTGCCCCTGGCGGCCGCCCTCTGCCTGGCCGGGTACCGCATCCTGCGGGCCGCCTGGGCGGCCGAACAGCGTGCGGAACGGCAGGCCGCCCGCCGCGCCACCCGACGCCGCGTCCCGGCCGCGGCCGGGCACAGCCGCCCCGCCTCCGGAGAGGCGGCCCGGCCCGACTCGCTCCGGGTGGCCTGAACGGTTTCCCTGCGCTGCGCCTTGCGGGAGCGCCCTGCCGGGCGGCGGCTGTCCCAACTCCGAGCCCGCCGCCCCCTGTCCTGGACCGGGGCGCGCCCCTTTTCCTCCGTCTTTTTCGCGCCGCGCTGTGAAATAGCAGGTCCCGTTTGCACCTGCCGAAACGAAACGCCCCGCCTGCCCTGTGCTGTGCACAGCGAGCCGGCGGGGTGTTTCTGTGTTATCTCAGGAGGAGAGGGGCAAAAAGATCAGATGCCGATCCAGCCGCGGACCGCGGTCCAGGCTTCTTCCACCAGGGAGGGGCCGGCCGGAGCTTCGGCCTGGGCACCGGCGCCGCCGGCAGACCCGGCAGCTGCGGAACCGGTGACTTCCAGCGCGATGTCACGGAAGGTCACGTTGCAGTTGCGGGAGACGTAAAACCCGACGTAGATGTAATCGGAATCCACGGCGGTCAGAGGGTAGTCGAACCCAGCCGAGGCCGGGGCGTTGTCGCCATAGGTGACGGTGTAGCCGTCGGCAGAGCCCACGATCTCCAGCTTCAGGGTGTCCCCTGCGGCGTAGACCTGGGTGGCGGCGGGGGCGTTGTACAGCTCGCCGCTCTTGCGGCCAAAGCCGGCAAAGGCGCCCTGGTTGCGGGTGCCTGCCGCCACATAGTCGCCCATGGTCTCGGCCACGTAGGTGTCGATGTACAGGTCGTCACGGGCCATCAGGCCGAAGGAGACCTGGTTGTTGGCGGCCATGCTGTTGACGGTGGCAGTGGCCGACAGTTTGAAGGTGGTGCCGGCCGGCAGCTGGACATAGTACATCATGATGCCGTCCGAGCTGCCCGCGATCTTGCCGCGGTTGTTGGCCACGCCCAGGGTGATGGAGCCGTCGGCCCCCAGCTGGGCGGTGAAGTTCTCCGCGGTGATCTTGTCCTGGCCGCCCACATCCCCAAAGACGGTGCCGTTCCAGACACGGCCGCTGGCGTCGGTGTACGCGGGCCAGAGGGCGCTGACGCCGGTGGGCGCAGCGTAGCTGCTGACCTCATAGTCGGGGTTGGCGGCGTCGGCAAAGTCGGCGTTGTAGGTGGGCTGGACCTTGTGCCGGCTGTACTTTTTGAGGGAGGTGTCGGCGTTGGCGATCAGCCAGGCGTTCATCTTGGCGCCGTAGCTGTTGGTGTGGGTCTTGTCCAGGCCGGTGGGGATCAGGCTGACCCCGTCGGCGGCGTACTTGGCGCCGGTGAAGGCGTGCATCCACTGGGCGTGCTGGCCCATCCGGACGTTCAGGTCCTCGGTGAGGCGGGTCAGATCGATGCACTGGATGTCCAGCGCCTGGCACATATCCCGGATCGCCTGGGCGTAATCGCCGCCGGGGAAGGTGTTGCCGTAGGCTTCCACCGTCTCGGTGATGTGGCCGGACTCGCCGTCGTAGCTCTCATGGGTGTTGGCGTCGGTCAGGCGGACGATGGGGGTGCAGACGATGGGGGTGACGCCGGCGGCCAGGGCAGGCTGGATGTAGTTGACGTACAGGCTGTTGGCAAAGCTGCCGGGGGTGTTGTAATCGCCGTTGGGGTTGGTGTAGCGGGCTTCCTCGGTCTTTTCGTCGTTGTGGCCGAAGCCGATCAGGAGGAACTGTTCGGTCCCGGGGACCGTGCCCATGGCCGGGACGGTGTCGCTGCCCTGGCGGAGGGTGGTGTAGCTGTCCATGGTCAGGAAGTCCTTGCTGGACGCGCCCGAGACCGCCAGGTTGTAGACGTCGGCGTTGAGGTAGTTGGCCAGCTCTTCGCCGTAGCCTTCCCGGGGCAGGTAGTAGCCGTCGTCAAAGCCGGAGACGGTGGAGTCGCCCACCACCCAGATGGTGGCCTTTTCGGGCTCGTGCTGGCCCCAGGCCTCGCCCCGGGCGCCGGCGTTGCCGCCGGTGAAGGCCTTGCCGATCTGGTTGAGCAGCAGCAGGCCGTGCATATCAATCGAGCCGTCGGCGTTGCGGGTGGGCTCGCGGCTGGTGTCCAGGCTCCAGAACCAGAAGCGGGAGACCCCGGTCTGGTTGGACGAGGTGTTGTGGCTGGACTGGGCCTCGGTGTCCCAATAGTAGTTGGTGCGGCCGTAGACGTCGGTGCTGGACTGGCTTTGCAGCTCGATCTGCTCGGGGATGTCCTTGCCGTCGGTGCGGAAGGAGAGGACGCCCTCGGCCTCATAGCCGGTGGCGGCGGCCTTGTCGCTGGTGTACAGGGCCACGTTGTAGCTGCCGTTGTTGAAGCTGGTGGAGTTGTAGACCTTGATGTCCAGGCCCGAGTTGGAGTCGATGCCCTTGGCCTTGTTCTCGTAGGAGATGGAATTTTCCAGCACATGGGCGCCGGGCATGTTGGAGCCGCCCATCTTGAAGCCGTTGCCGTTGCCGGCGTCCAGGGTCTCGGCGGCGGGGTCCACGGTCAGGGTGCCGTTTTCGTCGCAGGAGACGGAGGCGAAGCTCCAATCCTTGGCGGTGCTGCCCGGGACGACCTTGAGCCAGCCGTTGCGGTAGGCCACCGAGTTGCGGATGGTGGTGTTGCCGATGGAGCCGGTGGCCACCTTGGCAAAGAAGTCCCAGCCGTCGTCGGCGTTGTAGGCGGCGATGCAGCCGTCAAAGACGTTGCCCACGCCGGCGGTCAGCTTGGCGGCAAAGCCGTCGGCATCCTCCATCTGGGAGTCGGCGTTGTTGATGGAGGTGCAGTTCAGCACGGTGTTGTAGCTGGGCCATTTCTCGATGGTCTCAGCCGAGGAGCCGGAGATCTGCAGGCCGGTGTTGCCGTTGTTGTAGAAGTTCATCCGCTCGATGGTGTTGTGGCTGCCGGAGACCTGCATACCCTTGGAGCCGTCGGCGCTGTTGGTGACGTTGAGGAAGCTGGCGTGCCAGTAGTCGCCCCACAGCTCAAAGCCGGCGCCCGAGCGGCCAAAGTCCAGGATGGCGTAGCCGCCGTCGCCCTTCAGGGTGATGGGCTGGCTGGCGGTGCCGCTGCGGCCCCGGGCCACCTTGAGCAGGGCGCCGCTGAGATCGTAGCGGCCGGGCTGGAGCAGGATGGTCTGGCCGGCGGTGGCATAGTCGAGGGCGGTCTGGAGGTCGACGGCGTCGGCGTAGCTGGCGCCGCCCGCGGCGCTCTGGCCGGCGGGGGTCACATAGATGGTGCTGCCGTCGCCGATGGTGCGGACGGTGACCGTCTTTTCCACCACAGCGGTGTCATAGCTGTTCAGCACCTCGAAGGCCGAGATCTTGTAGTCGGGGTCGGGGGTGAACTCCACCCGGAAGGTGGTGTCCCCGGCGATGGGATAGGTCGCGGAGAATTCGGTGTTGGCGGTGACAGCCACCCCGGACTCCACCAGCGCGCCGTTCTGGTACACGTTGGCGCTGCCGTCGGCGTTGGCCTTGAACACCAGGGTATAGCTGTTCTCGGCGGCGGTGGCGGGGCTGGTGATCTGGTAGTCGGCGGCCACCTGCTCAGGCTCCTGGGGATGCCAGCCGGCGGCGTCCCAGGCGCTGGTGGTAAAGGTGATGTTGGAGTAGGTGACGTTCATGCCGCGGGCCGCTGCGAAGCCCACATAGCCCAGATCGTCCTGGACCAGCATGGGGTCATCCAGCTCGTCGTAGCTGGACACGCTCTCGGCGCTGGGATCCTTGGCCGGGATATAGAGGGTGTGCTGGCCGAGGACCGCGCCGGTGGAGCCGTCGCCGTTGATGGCGTACTGGGTGACGATGTAGGCGTAATCGGTCTTTTCCAGGCTGACGCGGTAGGTGTCGCCCTGCTGGATGGCGGCGCCGTTGGGGTCAAAGCCCTGGCGGTAGACCTTCAGCGCGTCGCTGTCCACGGTGGACAGGTCGCTGATGCCGGTGTAGCTGCGGACGCCCACCATGTCCTTGACCTCGGTGGAGCCGTTCATCCCGTCGTAGGGCAGCTTGGTGCCGGTGACCGACACCAGGTTGGACTCAAAGCTGGCGCTCTCGCCGGTCTTGCCGATGACGTCCCGGATCATCAGGGCAAAGCCCTCCTGGCCGTCGGGGGTGGGGTTGACGTAGTCGATGGTGACGTCGGCCTGCAGGTAGAAATTTTCCCTGGCCGGGTCGATGGTGGTGTAATAGAAGCTGATGCCGTCGGCGGGGTCGGACGAGACGAACTTGCCGCCCTTTTTGTCGATGGTGCCGTCCTCTTTCGAGGTGCAGGACGTCATGACGATCTTGCCGCCGATGCCGTCGGGCGCGCTGACGGTGTTGGCCGTCTCGCTGGTGGACGGGCCAAACCAGGTAAAGGTCCAGCTTTTGCTGGCGTCATTGTCCGCCGCGAAGGCCGCCGGGATACAGCTGGCCGTCATGGCTGCCGCCAGCAGGCCGGCGGCAAACCGCCGCGCCCGCAGGCGTGCTTTGGGTGAATGGCTCATGGTGTTCCTCCTTCTCTTCCCTGCGCTGGGCGCACACCCTGCCCGGCCCCGCAGCGGGCCCAGGCTTCAAGACACGCGCCGCGCGGGTTGTATACATCCATCATACAACATTTGGCAGATTTTGCAAGGGCAAAGTTGTATCCCACGCGAAAATTGGAGGAAAGACCAAATTTTGGTAAAATTCTTGGGCAGAATCACCGGGAAAATCCCACTTGACAAGTGGGTATTTGTGAGCAAAACAATGCGGGGGCCGGCCTCTTGGCCAGCCCCCGCAGAGGGACCCTATCTTTCGTGACGCAAAAGTTCTTTTGTTTTGGTGCGATCAACAACAGAAGGAACATTGGTTAGACATTCCCCTTTGTCGTCACATTGGATGGGTGTATACCCGGGCCCTGAGCGGTCTCTTGCTCAAGGTCCCTTATATCACTCCGGCTATGGTGCCGCCGGGGCGTTATAAGTAACACAATTCGTTGAGCCTGTCTAAATTAGACACCCAGCACGCGGTTGATCTCAACAGCAACAAAGGTCACACCAAAGGTGGTATCGGCATCAACAAAAGTCTTGCTGGTGGAAGCCACAGAGCAAGTGTAGTGGTAGCTGACCTCGTGCTGCTCATTATTGTTGACACCAGTCACATTGAAGCTAGTAACCAGATCATCCATGTCGTCGTCAATCAGGTTAGAGAGCTGCTCAATGATGCTGGTCATCTCAACACCGCTGTCAACAGCGAACAGCATAACAGTGTTGTAGTTGTTCACATTATACTGAGCCTGAGCATCGCTGGGGTTCAGACCATTAACAGTAACACCCACACCATCAGCCACACCAGGAATAGCGGTAGCCATAGCAACATCCACATCCATGTCGTCTTCCAGAACGCCGACAGCTGCACGAACAGCACCCCAATCATTCACATCGCCAATATAGGTAACATCATTAAGGTCCCGAATGAAAGCCTCGCTAATGGTGCGATCACCAATGTTGCCCACAGCGTGCTTCAGAGCATTGTTCAGAGCAGTGCTGTCCGCAAAAGTGACCTTAGAATTGGTCAGATCAGATGCCTCAGCGCCCAGCTGAGCAGACAGACCAGTGGGAGTGGTGTTGTCAACCGGGGGAGTAACGGTGCTGTTCGAATCGCCCTCACCGCAAGCAGTCAGCATGCTGACGGCCATGATGCCAGCCAGAGCCAGAGAAGCAATCTTCTTGAGTTTCATAATGAATTTTTCCTCCTTATGGTGTATAAAAG
>ERZ1090879.1074-NODE-1075-length-15510-cov-9.352572_pt1 | contig 15510 bp, 14 predicted proteins | sample MGYA00478472_ERZ1090879 | MGnify/ENA primary metagenome ERZ1090879 (study PRJEB33644, sample SAMEA5815723) | chicken gut metagenome | biome: Chicken; feature: Gastrointestinal Tract; material: Caecum | place: Ireland | collected 2019-01-01 | study: A study of...
CTAGGATGCCGTTTTCTTTGAGCTTTTCGTATAGTTGTTTTCCGCCCATCTTATCGGTGCGTGAGAGCACAAAATTTGCCGAAGAAGGCAGGACGGTAAATCCCAATTTTTTTAATCCCTCACTCATCTCCTCCCGCGCCGCAATTATTTTGCTTACGCATTGAGTAAAATAATCTTCGTCCTCCATGGCGTTTTTGGCGAGCAACATGGAAATTGTATTGACGTTGTAAGGGTGAAACGAGTATTTGACCTTGTTCAGGTCGGCTATGAGATGTTCGTCGGCTACAATATAGCCTACCCTCGCACCGGCAAGCGAACGCGACTTTGAAAAGGTGTTGACGACGACGACATTATTATATTTTTTGATGAGCGGAATGGCGTTCTGCCCGAAAAAATCGACATATGCCTGGTCGATAATGACAATATTATCTGCATTATGCTGGACAATTTTTTCTATGTCGCCGACGTCGAGGGCAATGCCCGTCTGCGCGTTGGGATTTGCGATGACGACAGTTTTGCCCTTTGCAAAGTACTTCGTTATATCTATCGTGAAGTCGTCTTCAAGCGGGATATGCTCGGCGGGGCAGTCGTACATATGCGCAAACACGTCGTAAAAGCCGTAAGTTATATCTGCATAGCAAACGCCGCACCGCCCGTAAGCCTGAAAGCAGAACGCGAGGGCCTCGTCGGAACCGTTCGTTATCAAAACGTTGTTCTGCCCGACGCCGTAATAATTTGCGATCGTCTTTTTAAGCGGGGTGCATTCGGGGTCGGAATAGCGCTTTAATTCCAGCAGGACATCTTTTGTTATCGCCCCGACCGCGCGCTCCGACGTATAATACGGGTTTTCGTTGGTGTTGAGTTTTATATATTTTTTGTCCTGTGGCTGTTCGCCGGGGATATACGGCGATATTTCGTTCAGCTTGTCGCTTACAAACCTGCTCATTTTTCAATCCTTACGGACACGCTCTGCGCGTGAGCCGTCAGCCCCTCTGAATTGGCAAACATTACTATGTCGTCAGCGCTTTCGCTCAGCTTTTCGCGCGTGTAATATACATATTGGGTGGTCTTGATAAAGTCCTCCACGCCGAGCGGCGAAGAAAATTTCGCCGTGCCGCCCGTAGGCAGCGTGTGGTTGGGGCCCGCGTAGTAGTCGCCGACGGGCTCGGGAGTGTTGTAGCCGAGGAACACAGAGCCGGCATTGCGCACCTTTTTGAGCAGTTCGAAGGGTTCCTTCACCGCAAGTTCGAGGTGCTCGGGCGCCAGTTCGTCGGAAAGTTTAACCGCGCTTTCAAGGTTGTCGGTGACGATTACTTTACAGTTATTTTTAATGGAAGCTTGCGCAATCGCCCTGCGCGAAAGATTTTTAAGCCTGCTTTCAAGCGCCACGCAGACATTTTGGGCTAAATCCATGCTGTCCGTTATGAGCACAGCGGTCGCAAGTTCGTCGTGCTCTGCCTGCGAGAGCAGATCGGCGGCGACATTTTCGGCATCGGCACCTCCATCGGCGATTATGAGTATTTCGGAGGGGCCTGCAATCATGTCTATTCCGCAGTCGCCGTACACGAGCTTCTTTGCCGCGGCGACGTATATGTTTCCCGGTCCCGTGATTTTATTGATCCTTTTTATGCTCTCCGTGCCGTAGGAGAGCGCGGCAATCGCCTGCGCGCCGCCGACTTTGTAGACTTCGGATACGCCCGCAATTTTTGCGGCAACCAACACCTCTGGCTTTATTTTGCCGTTTTGAAGGGGCGGCGTGACCATGACTATGCGGTTTACGCCGGCGATTTTTGCGGGCACGGCGTTCATGAGCACGGTCGAAGGGTATGCCGCTTTGCCGCCCGGGACATACAGCCCCGCGCTTTCAAGCGGGGTGACCTTTTGCCCGAGGATGAAGCCGTCTCCTTTTATTTCAAAGCCCTGTCTGAGCTGGGCGCGGTGAAAGGTAGCAATATTCTCCGCCGCGCGTTGCAACATGGCTTTGTAATCGCTCCCGACAATACCCTCCGCCTCGTCGAATTCCTGCGGGCTGACGCGCAAATCATCTAATTTTACGCCATCGAACTTAATAGTATATTCTTTAAGCGCTTCGTCGCCGCGCGAACGCACGTCGGCAATTATCTTTTTTACGCCCTCTTCGTAGTCTGCTGTGCTGCCCGAAGTGCGCTTTAAAATGTCATTTTTATTGTTTTCGCTGTATCTTACAGGTTTTATCATCTTTCAACCTCCGCAGAGAGCTTATCTGCAAGCCGTAAAATTTCGTCATTCTTGAATTTGTACGCCGCTTTGTTTGCGACGAGCCGCGCGCTTATGTCAAAGATGCGCGCAAATACCTTTAAATTGTTTTCTTTAAGCGTGGTGCCCGTTTCGACTATATCGACAATTACGTCCGACATGTCGAGGATGGGCGCGAGCTCAATCGAGCCGTTGAGCTTTATTACTTCGACATCCCTTCCGAGCCCCGCATAATATTTTTTAGCAACGTTGACAAACTTAGTGGCGACGCGTAGCGGGCGGGAAGTATCGTCGTACCAGTCCGACTTGGCGGCGACGCACATTGTGCACCTCCCCATATTGAGGTCGGCGAGCTCGTACACGTCGGGCGAGCCGTCCTCGATTATATCCTTTCCCACTACTCCCACGTCAGCCGCCCCGCGCTCGACATAGACGGCGACGTCCGTCGGCTTGACCCAGAAGTAACTTACGCCGTTCTGCTCGTCGCGGAAGATGAGTTTGCGGCTCGAACTGTCGTATGCAGAGCATTTGTAGCCGACATTTGCAAGGAGAGAATAAACTTTTTCGCCAAGCCTGCCCTTGGGCAACGCTATGTTAATCATTTTTTCCCTCCGTTAAATCGATTGTTGTTCCAAAGCGCAAACCCTGCGGTACTTCGCGCGAAATACGTACAGATTTGCCTTTTTTAAGTAATTTTTCGCTCTCTTTAAGGGCGGTAAGCTGGCTTTTATCGTCGTATATTATGAGCTCGTCGACAAAATTTCCGTCAGCTTTGAAATATCTTTCAAGTTCGCCTAGGTAGAGCGCGAAACCAATCGCCCCGCCTTTTTTTCCGAGTTTGAGCAAAAGTTTGTCGTACCTTCCGCCCGACAGCACTCTGCGCGGCACGCCGTTTAAATATCCGTTAAACACAATGCCGTTATAGTAATCGGCATTGCCCTCTATCGAAAAATTGACGCTTATTTTATCGCCGTAGCCGAGCTCTGTGAGGGTCGCGATTAGTTTTTCAAGCTCTTCCGCCGCCTTTACCATCTGCGCATTGGAGGCGCATTCCTTTGCGAGGGTTATTGCAGACTGTGCATTTCCGCCTATTGAAGTTACCTGCGAAAAAAGCTTTATATTGCTGTCGTCCAAAGAACAACGATGCGCAAGCGCCGAAAAATCATGCACGTTTTTGCTGTGCAGACAGGCATATGCATGTTCGCGTTCGACAGCAGGAATATTAAAGCGGGACATCAGTCCTTCGGTATAGCCTATGTGTGATAAATCTACTATATAATCATTGCTTACGGTCGCAAGAGTATCGCAAACAAGACATCCGATTTCAGCCTGACAGGCGGCGTCTATTTCACCGATTACTTCTACGCCCGTCTGATTTATTTCGCGGAATTCTCCCCCGCCGTCCGCCCTGCGGTAAACCTTTTCGGAATAAAAAAGTTTTTGCGTGCCTTCGTCTTCCCGCGAGTGGCTTATGACCGAAAGGGTGACGTCGGGGCGCAAAGCCAAAAGTCTTCCTTCGGCGCCGCTGAATGTTATAACGTTTTTGCTTATTAAAAAGTCGATGTTTTCGAGGTACAGCGAATAATCTTCGTAGAACCCAGGCTTGTAGCGCCTGTAACCCCGCCTTTCGTACAGGGTTGCAAGTTCGGACAATACGCCGTCCTCGCCCTTGAAACATTTCATTATTGCTTACCCTCGTAGTCTATAAATTTTTTATAACCGCCGCTGCCGTGCGAAATTGAGCGCGAAATGCGCGAAAGGGTCGTGCTTGAAATATCGGTTTCGGCAATAATTTCGTTGTAGGTTTTTCCTTCGAGGAAGAGTTTTGCCGCATACGCCCTCTGCGCCATTTGTTCAATCTCTTTAAAGGTGCAAAGGTCATCCAAAAGCGCCTTGCAGTCCTCCCTCGTCTGTAACTTTATGAACAGGTCGTATAACTGGTTTATCTGTGTGTTGCTCTCTTTCATGTTTTACCGCCTTTGTTGTTTCCATTATATTATACTTTATTACAGTAAAGAAGTAAAGCGATTTTATCAAAAAATATATAAAAATTAAATTGTGCGCGTGCGGCGCGGCAAAGTAACTTTGCCGCGCCGTATGCATTTAAAATTTAGTATTGAAAGTCGGTTATTTGCAGTATTTCTTTTCGATTGCAGTAATTTTATCTACCCTGCGCTGATGGCGTCCGCCCTCGAACTCTGTCGTCAGAAACGTTTCGACAATTTCAAGCGCATAGCCCACGCCCACTACTTTTTCGCCCATGGCGAGCATGTTGGCGTCGTTGTGCAGGCGAGTATATTTTGCGCAGTATGTGTCGTGACAGTGCGCGCATCTTACGCCTGGCACTTTGTTGGCGACTATCGAAACGCCTATGCCCGTTGAACAGACGACGATGCCCCTGTCGCATTGACCGCCCGCAACGGCTTCCGCCGCGGGGAGGGCAAAATCGGGATAATCGCAGCTGTCAAAGCTGTTCGTGCCGAAATCGATATATTCGTAGCCGTGTTCGGAGAGATATCTTATTATCTCCCTTTTGAGATTGAGCGCGCCGTGATCGCACGCGAGAGCAATTTTCATGTTATTCATCCTCGTATTTTAAAATATAATTATCGATAATATTGTCGCAGGCTTCCGAGATTATCTGCAAAGTCAGCCTGTATGTGTCAAGGTCGGCGCCGTATGGATCTGGCACTTCGCGGTTGCAGAATTTGCTTATGCATACCACGTTGCCGCAGTCTTCAAGCATCTGCCTGTGCGCCTCTGTCATGGTGACGACGAGCACGCTCTTTTCAATGAGGTTCTGCGTCAGTTGCCTCGCGGCAAAATTGTCCTTAATCGCTACTCCGCGCTCTTCAAGGGCGGCGCGTGCGTTGGAATTGATTGGTGCTCCCTTTTGCGCGTGAACGCCGCACGACATTACATCCCACCACTTTATTTTGCGCGATTTAATTTTAAAGCGTAACAACATTTCAGCCATGGGGCTGCGACAGGTGTTGCCCGTGCAGACGAAAAGTATCTTTTTTCTCTTCATGTCAGCCACACGCCTTTGTAAGTCTGTTCATTACGCCCACCATAACTCCGTCCTGCTTTTGGGGGGCGATGGCGATGAGAATGTCGGCGACGCGTTCGCCCTCGCGCAGTTTGTCGTAAAGGTTGGCGGCAACCTGATTTTCGTCGACGCCGAGATTGAGAACGGCGGCGTCGCCCATATCTGCGGCGACGGCAGCATCGCACATGATGTACGCCCTCAACCCTTGCGCAATGCATGTTTTGTACTCATCGAGCGCATTAAACCTGTCGTTATAGCTGAAAAGCGCAGTTTTGCAGCGCGGCGAATAATGTTTGTACTTCATGCCCGGCGAGCGGACGCGCTCGCCTTCCACCATGTGATATTCATCGCACTCTCCCGCAACCTGCGCGACCATATCGCGTGTTACAAGTCCGCTGCGCAGCACGCAGGGAACGGCTCCCGTGCAGTCGAGAACGGTGCTTTCAATGCCGCCCGTACACTTTCCCCCGTCGAGAATGAGGGGGATTTTGCCGTTTAAATCGTCGAATACGTGTTCGGCGGTTACGGGGCTGACGTGCTTTGAGACATTCGCGCTCGGTGCGGCGATGGGCAAATTTACTGCCTTTAAAAAACGCTGTGCGCCCTCGTGCGAAGGAACGCGTATGGCAAGAGTGTCCAGCCCGCACGAAACTTCTGGGCAGACCACACCCTTACTTCTGTAAACCATTGTAAGAGGCCCGGGCAGAAACGCCTTTGCGAGCAAAGCGGCGTAATCTGGTATGTCGGTCACGAGGGTTGTAATATCGAAGTCCTTGTGGACGTGGGCGATGAGCGGATTGTCCGAGGGGCGCCCCTTTGCCGCGTAGACGGCGCGCACAGCCTCGCCGCTCAGCGCGTTGGCGCCCAAGCCATAGACGGTTTCCGTCGGGAATGCTACGAGTCCCCCGGAGATTATAATATTTTTTGCCATTTCCAGCGACTGTCCGTCGATGGGGAGTATAAGAGTTTTCATAATTTTCCCTCTTTATGTCGCGCGTTGCGCGGCGGGGATTTCAATCGGTAAAAATAAATTAATCAAACGCCGCAGAAATCAATCGAAGGGCGGCTCGTCCGAAAATTCTTCGGGGGGCTCGCCGTAAGGCACGTTTTCTTCTGCGTTGTCGTATACCGGCTCCTGAATTTCGTCGTCGGGTTCGGGGTTGACAAACTTTGTAAGTTCACCCTTGAAGCGAAGCTTTATTCTGTCAAGCCCGCCGTTTCGGTGCTTGGCAATAATAAGGTCTGCCATGCCTTTAACGATATTGTTCTTTTTGATTTCTTCGTCCGTGGCGGTTACGTCGGGGCGGTTGATGAACATGACTATGTCGGCATCCTGCTCTATCGCGCCCGATTCGCGCAGGTCTGAAAGCTGTGGTTCCTTTGTCTGCATACGCCTTAGCTGCGAAAGGGCGATTACGGGAACATTGAGTTCCTTTGCCATGATTTTGAGCTCGCGCGTAATTTCGGCGACTTCTTGGGTACGGTTGACTTCTCCGCTCTTTTTGCCGCTCGACATGAGCTGTATGTAGTCTATCATTATAAGGTCGAGCTGCCCGTTGTTTTTAGCTTTGATGCGGCGGCATTTTGAAAGAATCTCAGCGGGAGTCACGCGCGAGGAATCGTCGATATTAATGCGGCACTTGCGCATTTTTTCGCTGGCTTTGGCAATTTTTTTCCAGTCATTGGGCGAAAGATTGCCGGAGAGCGCGTCAGACATTGAAACTCCCGCATAGCCGCACAGCAGCCTCTGCACGATCTGCGTTTCGGGCATTTCGAGCGAGAACACGGCGCATACCTTGTCGTTGTTGAGTGCGGCGTTTTCGATAATGTTCATCGCAATCGAGGTTTTGCCCATGCCTGGGCGGGCGGCAATGACGATGAGGTCGGTCTTTTGCAGACCGTTTGTCAGCTTGTCGAGGCGGGTAAAGCCCGTCATTACGCCGCGGTAAGCGTCCTTATCATCGGCGAGCAGTTGAAATTTATTTATAACCTGGTCGATGGCGTCGCTCTCCCTGATATCCTTTACGGAAGACGAATCGTTGGTGCGCGAAATGTCGTAAATCAGACTTTCGGCATACTGTACGCTTTGCAGGCTGTCGTCGCTCGTCTGCGCATACTTGATTATTTCGCGCGAGGCGCGTATCAGCCTGCGGTTGACTGAATCGCGCCTGACAATGTCGAAATATGTGTTGTAGTTTGCCGAAGAAGGCGTTATCTGCGTCAGCTCGGTGAGATAAGAAACGCCTCCCGCTTTTTCGAGGTTGCCGTCGGTTTCCAGCCTGTCGATTAAAGTAACGAGGTCGATAGGGCGGTGACTGTTATAATTTATCTTCATCGCAGACAGAATATACTGGTGCGACTCCTGATAAAAATCGTCCTCCGTCAGCTTTTCAAGGACGTCGGGCAAAATTTCGTTGTCTATAATCATGCAGCCCAAAAGCGCCTGTTCGGCATCCAGATGGTTGGGCATTACATTAGTTCTGTCTGACATAGTACTTTATAAACCCATTAATTTCTCAAATTCGCGCAAAGTTTCGTCAAATTCTGTCATTGCAAAATCAAAGGGTGCGCTCGTAGTGAGGTCGACGCCCGCATATTTAAGCAGCGACACGGGATCAGTTGACGAGCCGCCCGAAAGGAATTTGAAGTAATCTTTGACGGCCTTCTCCCCTTCTGTTAAAATTCTGTGCGCTATATTCATCGCCGTAATTATGCCGGTGGAGTATTTGTACACATAGAACGCATTGTAGAAATGGGGGATTCTGCACCACTCGCAGGATATATTATAATCGTGCTCGATAGCGTCGCCGTAATATTTTTTGCCGAGCCCGGCATACATTGCGCAGAGATTTTCCTTGGTGAGAGGTTCTCCCTTTTCGACCATGTCGTGCGCCTTGAACTCGAATTCGGCAAACATGGTCTGCCTGTGCAATGTGGCGCGGATCGTATCGAGATAGTAATTCAAAAGATATTTCTTTAAATTGTTGTCCTGCGCGTTTGCGTACATATATTTGAGAAGAAGAACTTCGTTTACCGTGCTGGCGACTTCGGCGACAAAAATGCGGTAGTCTGCCTTGGCATAGGGCTGGTTTTCAGCCGAAAAATAGGTATGGAGCGAATGTCCCATTTCATGCGCGATAGTAAACACGTCGCTGAGCGTGGGCTGATAGTTCAGGAGAACAAAGGGATGCACACCGGTGACGCCCGTAGAATATGCGCCGCTGCGCTTGCCTTCGGTCTCTTCGACGTCTATCCAGCGCTCGTCGTAACCTTTTTTTAGCAGAGCCTGATAATCCTTACCGAGGGGAGCAAGCCCCTTAATTACATAGTCGTAAGCGTCGTCGTACGACATCTTGAAATCGACGTCGGCGACGAGGGGCGCGTAGATATCGTAAAAATACAGTTTATCGTAGCCGAGAAGGCGCTTTCTGTCGGCAATGTAGCGGTGCATAGCGGGGAAGCTCTTTTCGACGGATGAAAGCAGGTTGTCGTAAACGGCTCTGTCGACGTCCTCTTCAAAGAGCGCGCGCTCCAAGCAGGAATTGAATTTATATGCCTTACTGTAAAATACGTCCTTTTTTACGTTGCCGTAATAGATGGAAGTAATCGTGTTAAGAAGGCTGGTATAAGCGCCGTAATATTTTTCGTAGACTTCCTTCCTCTTGTCCCTGTCGGCGGAATGCATGACGAGACCGTAGAGACCGTGCGAAAGTTTTACTTTCTTTGCGTCGAGCTCTATTTCGGGGAGGGGCAGATCGGCGTTGTCGATCATGCCGAAGGCTTCGCGGAATGTTGAAAAGGTTTCGCCTGCAAGTGCGATGAGTTTTTCCTCATTTTCGGAGAGCACATGCGTCTTGCGCTTTATGAGCTGCTTTAATTTATAGTCATAGTCCGAAAAATCTTTGTCCGAAAGCAGCGAATTGAGGTATTCCTGGCTCTGTTTAGCCATTTCCGGCTCGTAAAAGGCAACTTCACCCGAATATTTTGAAAAGAGCATGCCCATTTTGCTGTTGTATGACGTATACTTTGAAATGCGCGCGTCTTCGTCGTGCTTCATGTATGCGTATACGGCGAGCCTTTCGGCGAGCTTCATAAAATCATCGTCGCTCTTCAAAAAAGATAAAAGCTGAACTTTATCGCTCAGTTTGCCTGCGTACTGCGAAAAATTGATGGAGTTCATGGCGCGGTCGTAATCGCTCTCCCACGCCTCATCGGAGGGATAAATATCTTCAATCGCCCACTTATACTGTTCTTTAACGTCGCTTCTCTGCAATTTGACACCTCTTAATTTTTATTTGAGTGAATGGGTGCTGGAATGAGTCCGCCCCTTCTTATGAATTTGTTTGCCGACTGGTTGTGAACCTGTATTACAGGCGCCCTTCCTAAAAGTCCGCCGAAGTTTACCTGGTCGCCGACGCCCTTGCCGGGTGCGGGAATAATTCTGACGGCAGTAGTTTTGTTGTTAATCATACCTATCGCCGCTTCGTCGGCGATTATGGCGCTTATCGTGTCGGCGGATGTGTCGCCGGGGACGGCTATCATATCTAAGCCCACGGAGCATACCGCCGTCATGGCTTCAAGTTTATCTAAGCAAAGCACGCCTTTTTCGGCGGCTTCGATCATGCCGATATCCTCCGATACGGGAATGAACGCGCCCGAGAGTCCGCCGACGCGCGAGCTCGCCATCACGCCGCCCTTTTTGACGGCGTCGTTGAGCATTGCGAGGCAGGCGGTCGTGCCGTGGGTACCCACGCACTCCAAACCCATTTCTTCGAGAATCTGCGCAACCGAATCGCCGCGCGCAGGCGTGGGAGCGAGAGACAAATCGACTATGCCGAAGGTTGCGTTCAAGCGTTTTGCTGCCTCTTTTGCGATGAGTTGCCCCGCCCTCGTTATTTTAAAGGCAGTGCGCTTTATCATTTCGGCGAGTTCAGACAGGTCGGCATCGGGAATGGCTTCAATAGCGTGCTGCACGACGCCCGGACCCGAAACGCCGACGTTTATAACGGTGTCGCTTTCGCCAACTCCGTGGAATGCGCCCGCCATAAAGGGGTTGTCCTCCACCGCGTTGCAGAACACTACGAGTTTGGCGCAGCCGAAACCGTCCCTGTCCGCCGTAATATGAGCGGTCTTTTTGACGACATGCCCCATGAGTCTGACGGCGTCCATATTAATGCCCGATTTAGATGAGCCGACATTTACGGAAGAGCACAGCCTGTCCGTAGATGCGAGTACTTCTGGAATGCTCTCTATAAAGGTGCGTTCATAGTCAGCCATGCCCTTGTGGACGAGGGCGGAATAGCCGCCCAAAAAATCTATGCCGAGCTGTTTTGCCGCATCGTCGAGCGCTTTGCCGATGAGTGCAGACTTGTGTGCAAACGGTGCGCATATCAGGCTTGCAGGGGTGACGGAGACACGCTTGTTTACTATGGGAATGCCGTACTCGGCAGACAGGTCGCCCGCCACTTTTACTATGTTTTCAGCTTTTTTGCAAACGGTGTCGTAAACGCAGCGCGCAGTTTCTTCGGCTGTCGCCCGCATACAGGGCAAAAGGGAAATGCCCATTGTCACCGTACGTATATCGAGGTGTTCCCTTTCAACCATTTCAATGGTTTCAAGTACGTCTTTATAATTGAACATACAGACCTCTCCTTATACGCTGTGCATGGCGTTGAATATATCTTCGTGCTGAATGTGGATAGACATGCCTATTTTGCGCCCCATGGCAGAGCACTCTTCGGCGAGTTGCGAAAGTTCTGTTTGCGAATTGGACAGGTCTACCATCATTATCATGGCGAAGTATTCATCCATGATTGTCTGGCTTATATCGAGGATATTTACGTCTTTTTCGGCAAGAAATGTTGAAACTTTTGAAATGATGCCGGTTTTATCTTTACCGACCACGGTTACGACTGCGCGCATAGTCAAATCTCCTAATTTAAATCAATCAAGTATTAATGTCAATTGCAGCCCGAAAATACGGACGGCAACGTAAAATCAAAAAAAGTGCTTATTGGTGCGATAAAGCCGCGCATGTTCATAGACCATTCGGGCACTACGCCCACGATATCTGAAAGGGCAATCATTCCGTAATCGCCGCGGCTGTCATTGCTGTTGTCGCGGTTGTCGCCGAGAACAAAAACATAACCCTCCGGCACGAGCGTTTCAGGGTAAGTGTTCCTTTCCGACTGATTGTTTTCGGGTGAAACGTAAGGCTCTTCTATAAGAGCGCCGTCAATATACAACGCACCGTCTACAAGCTCTACCTTTTCGCCGCCGAAAGCTATGGCACGCTTGATTATGGTGGTGAGGCTTCCCGAGTTTGAAGTTGTAATCACAACGATGTCGCCGCGCTGCGGCGTTGTCGCGGTGTCGGCATAAACATAGTCGCCGCCCACCTCGATTATCCTTTCGCCGACAGAATTATACGTGTAATCGGCGCCCGTCAGGGTGGGGTACATCGATTGCCCCACGACGTAGAACCTTTTGAACCGCGAAAAAAATGTCAGCTCGAAGACTATAATCAGAACGAGTAAAATGAGTATTACATTTAAAGCGACGGAAGCCGCGCGGCTGCCCTGTCTGAGTTTACCGATAGAAATGGGAAATTGTTCCATCCTTATAGCCACATTACGTTATTAACAGCGTATTCCGCAGGGCATTTAATTGTGAACATAAGCCCTGCGGTAAAATCTGAAAGCGTTTTTCCTCCGGAAGTTTTAAAAAGTTTGCTTTCCAACACAATATTCTGCCAGATGCCGCCGACGAGATTAATTCTTGTTGCGAACTCTTCGCCGTCGTATACGCTGCGCATAATGAGTTCCATTGAGCTGTCAACTGCAGCGTAAGCGTCAAACCTCAGCATACTGCGGCTGTCGGGAGCAAAACGGGAACTGTTTGGACGGTAAGTAGAAAGTCCGCACGGAGAGTAAATACCTTTCAGTCCTTCACGCTCTATAACGCGGGGAAAAAATTCGTCGGTGACGAAGAATATTCCCGAAAGGGCGCGCGCCGAGCAATCTGCAAGCGAAAAACAATCTTCGCCGTTGCGCGAGGAATATATTACTCTGCTAATAGGGCGACTGTTTCTGAATGCACCGCTCAATTTTTTTACGGTTATTTTAGACCATACGGTAAAACCGTTGGAGTAAGTGACATAGCATATGGCAAAGAGAACGGAAGTTTTTTCGTAAATATCCAAATAAAATTCGCGGTTTTCATCGCCATGATTTTTGGGGCGGGCGCGCATCCAGTCGCGCAACACGGGATTTTTGCAATCCTCTGCCATATAAACGCCTATTTCGTCAACATCGCCCGCACCGTCGAGAACGACTTTTGCGGTCAGATTGGATTCGTCATCCACTCCTATTGCAAGTTCCGCGGGTTTTGATATAAAAACCTGGCGTTCCTTGACAAATTTATCGAGGAACATAAACATATCTTTTACGCATTTAACCCCTATGCAGGCGTTGCTTTTTATTGCGTAAGCAATGACGCTGTCGCCTATGAATTCGGGATTAATGCGCGAAAATGTGTCGTAAGCGCGGTCATAATCGAAAGCGGGATCGTTGGTCGAACAAAGCATGAGAATGGGACATTTTACGTAGGGGGCGTAAGACTGAGAGTCGATCGCCGCAATAAAGCGATGTCTTTCCTCGTCGAAAGCAGGCTCTTCCCCGCCGAATTTGTTGTACCCGTAATAAGCGCGCCATCCGCCCGCACAAACGGGAACCGCGCAGGCGAAATCACCCGCATAAGCGAGTTTCCATGCAACCTCGCCGCCGTCGCGTATACCTACTACGCCCACACGCCCGCCTTCGAGGCGTCTGTCAAGATATTTGCGGGCATAGATGCCGACGGCAACCCATTCGTACCAACAAGTTTTGTCTGCGCTTTCATCGACATAATCGAGATGTCTGCCTGCCATCGAACGGTTGGCATAGGAAATTGCCGATGGGTAAATCGTGTAATTTTTTTCATTCTCCCACTCCCCGCGTATATCGACCATGAGCGCCGAGTAACCGCTGGTGACAAAGAGCGCCAGCAACTTTTCATCTATTGTGCTTCGGCTGTCGGGGATGATGAGTACTCCGTCGCGTGACGGGTTTTCCTGTGAGCAGGCGAACACGCTGTGAATTACTACCCTGCCCTCTCCCGTTTCTCTGCCGAGGAATTTGACTGTTTCGTAAGTTATTCCGTCGCAATTTTTTACATCGGTAGTCAGTTCCATGAGGGGCAGACTGTCGTCAAAATTTTTCCAAAGGGATATGGGTGTTAAAATTGTTGGCAAAATTCTCTCCTGTAATGCGGCGTAAAACCACCGCCGTACATTTTTCCGCAATTTTATGTTGCGAATACAATTGCATTTTATCAACCTTACAGATATAATAATACCTGCGGGCGATAATTACTCTTTTAGTATTATAGCCCTTTTCATTCAATAAATCAAGCGTTGAGCGGGAGTTTTACATACATGGCTTTTATATCGGCTGCGGAAGAACTTGCATCGAAGGGATATACTCAGGTTGAAAATAAATTTATTACAAAATATTTGCCCGTGCTCGACGCGCAGGCTGTTAAAGTGTACATTTATGCACTTTTTGTCAGCCGAAGCGGGTTGATAAATTATTCCGCAGAGGATTTCGCGCAAAAGCTTGAAATGACCGAGGACGACGTTAAAAGTTGTTTCGATTACCTTGAAGAGTTTGAGTTGGTTTCCGTGACTTCGCGTTCGCCCTTCGAGGTAAAAATTCTCGATGCGGAGAATGTTTACGGCACGCCGAAAAAGATGAAGCCCGAAAAATATTCGGCTTTCTCCTCTGCCGTGCAATCGATTATCACGGGTAGAATGATTTCGACTAACGAATTTATGGAATACTACTATCTTTTGGACGAGTATTCCTTCGAGCAGAACGCCCTGATAATGATAATTAACTATTGCGTGAACTTGAAAGGCGACGATATAAGGTTTGCCTATATAAAAAAAGTGGCGAAAAGTTTTGCCGACGAAGGTGCAACTACGGCGAAAAAGGTTGAAGAAAAGCTTTCGGCATACACCTCTTCCACCCCCGCACTTTTGAAAATCTTCGGCGCTATGTCCATAAACCGCCGACCAGACGTGGAGGATAACGCCATGTACGAAAAGTGGAGCGGTGAGTTGGGTTTTGGCGACGATGCGATAATCCGCGCCGCAAGGCATTTCAAAGCGCGCAACATGCAGCGCCTCGACGACGCAATGAACGAGCTTTATAAAAACCGCAAGTTTGATCCCAAGGAGATTGAAGATTACTGCAAATCGCGCAACTCGCTGTATTCATGTGCGGCGGAAATAGCCAAATCTTTGGGTGTTTATATACAGAACGCCACGCCTTATGTAGAAAACTACGTCAGCGCATGGCGCGACTACGGGTTTGAACCCGACGCACTTTCGCTCATCGCCGATTATTGTTTTATTCAGGGAAAAAATTCTTTCGAGCGTATGAACGACTGCGTGTTGTCGCTGTACGGCGAGGGCATTATCACGCAGAGCGCCGTGACCGAAAGGCTTGAAAAACTCGCCTCGGATGACAAGCTCATTAAACACATTCTGACAGAATGCGGGCTGTCGCGCAAAATAATTGAATATGACAGACAGTGCCTTAAACGTTGGCGGGAATGGAATTTCAGCGACGAAATGCTTTTTGCCGCTGCACGCGAAGCACAGGGCAAAAATAATCCAGTCGCCTACATGAACGCCGTTTTGTCTTCGTGGAAAGCGGAAGGTCTGCATACGCCCGACGAACTTCCCGTCCGCCCTTCGGCAGGAGAGAGCAGCAAGGCAATAATAGAGCAGCATTATTTCGATCTGCGCGCCCAGGCGAAGGAACGAGCCGAAAAGGCGCTGGCAAGAGCCATGAAGGACGAGGTTTATTCAAACATCAGGAAAAAACTCAACTCGCTTTCCATTAAGCTGGCTTTCGCCGAGGTGAGCGACGCGGAGCAGGCGAAGCGCATTTCGGAAGAGATTTCACAGCTCGAAAAACAGGGCGACGAACGCCTTAAAGCCATGGGGCTGACAAAGTGCGATTTTGAGCCGAAATATAAGTGCTCAATCTGCAACGATACGGGTTATGATAAAAACGGAAAGCAATGCGAATGTCTTAAAAGGTTTATCAAGATTAATAAGCTATAATCATTATATTAAATAAATGTGGCTGTCTCTTATACACATCTGACGCTGCCGACGA
>ERZ1090879.1076-NODE-1077-length-15492-cov-54.291767_pt1 | contig 15492 bp, 15 predicted proteins | sample MGYA00478472_ERZ1090879 | MGnify/ENA primary metagenome ERZ1090879 (study PRJEB33644, sample SAMEA5815723) | chicken gut metagenome | biome: Chicken; feature: Gastrointestinal Tract; material: Caecum | place: Ireland | collected 2019-01-01 | study: A study of...
TCTCCGCAGGCGAAAAACAGCGCATAGGGCTTGCGCGCGCGTTCTTAAAGGGCAGTCAGCTCATTCTGTTGGACGAGCCGACCAGCAACGTCGATTCCATCAATGAGGGAATGATACTCAAATCCCTTGCCGAACAGAAGAGCAAAAAGAGCATCATCCTCGTGTCGCACCGCGAATCGACAATGGCGATTGCGGACAGGATTTACCGTGTGGACAGCGGAGTAATGCAGGAGACATAAAACTGCATATATGCGTCGCAATACGGTGTCGCGCTTGCGTTTTGCTTCGGGTCATGTACGTCTGTGTACACTCCCCTCGCAAATCCGCGCGCTTCTTGTCTTGCTTGCATCTCTGCAGTTTTGATAAAAGAGGCAATTATGGAAAACACGAGCAAAATCACAACACAAACCGCCGACGTCGCCGCGCTTATAGAAAATACGCTTGCAATGCAGGCGGCCGTTGCGCCCAAGCAAGCTGCTTTTGAGGAAAAACTTAAAAAGCGCGAGGCGCGCGACAAAGACGATAGCAAGATGTTCCGCCGTTACAAGATCAAGGACATCGTGTTCCTCGCCATCATCACGGCGTGTACGCTGGTGACGAGCGCAATCATGCCGCTTCTCATTCACGTTCCCGTGTTCGGAATCATTCAGTTGGGGCTTGGACTGCAATTTTCCATATTTCCCGTGATAGGGCTTATGAAGGTGCGAAAAGCCGGTTCCATGACCATTATGGGCATCTTTATCGCGCTGTTTCTCGTAATGATGTTCCCGCCTATGGCGCTCATCGCCGTGTGTGCGGTTGTGGTGGAACTTTTGGTGTTTGCCATCTTCCGCAGTTATAAAAACGACTGGGCGTGTGTTATGGCGGGAACGCTGTACATGCCGCTCACCGTTCCGCTGTTGTACCTTTATTACAACGTAAATTACACAGTTACGGGCGCGGAGAACGAGGCTGTTACCATGTTCCTCGGCGGCACAGACCCGTGGGTGATCGCCCTGATGACGGCGGCTATTGTCGCCCTTTGTTTTGTCGGCTCGGTCGTGGGCATGATCATATCGAGAGAGTTGAAGAAAGCGGGGGTGCTCAAAAAGTGACGTTTTTCAGGTTCAAAACAAAACAGTACCCGCTCATTGCAATTGCCTCGTCGCTTTTTGTTATCGTCTTCGGGCTGGTCGCAGCGCGGAATGAAAATTTATGTTGGTACCTTTTGGGTGTACTCGTATGGCTTTGTTTGTTTGGGTGCTGGAAAGGGGTACTTAAAATGCTGCCCGCGTTTATCGTGTTCGGCGGAGCATTTGCGGGCATTGCCTATGCTTCGGCAGGCGGCGATGTACAGGCGGCAATATCTATGCTCAACCGTTTTGGCGCGCTCTTTCTGGGTGTGGCAATCAGTATGTCTGTTTCCGCGGTCAGAATGACGAGGAGCCTTTCGCAGATACAGACGCCGCGGGCAATTACGCTCGGCATGCTCATTTCCATGTCTTTTGTGCCGATGCTCAAAGGGGAGATAAAGCGGGTACGCGAGGCAATGAAAACGCGCGGGGCAGGCAGCGTGTTAAACCCCAAAATCTTATATCGTGCCTTTCTCGTGCCGTTTGTTATGCGGCTGGTGAATATCTCGGATACGCTCGCGCTGTCGGTGGAAACGCGCGGCTTTACGCTGGGCGGTTCGCTGTACTCGGTTTATAAAAAGGAATACCCTGCTCTTTCCGACGTGCTGTTCGTCCTCGGAATCGTTGCGGGCGCTGTGTTGGTGGTCGTATTATGAACGCGATAGAATTGAAACAAGTGAGTTTTTCCTACGACGGAAAGACGAAGATACTCGAAAACACCGATTTTACCGCAGAGTACGGCGAGGTCACGCTCCTTTCCGGGCATTCGGGCGAGGGGAAGAGCACCTTAATGTATATCGTTTCGGGCATCATCCCCAATGTCAATTACGGCGAACTTACGGGAGAAGTCAAGATAGCGGGTGAGGACATCAAGGGCAAAAAGCTCGGCTATATCTGCCGCAAAGTCGGCGTCGTCTTGCAAAACGCCGACGAGCAGATCATTCAGAAGATCGTAGAGGACGAGATCGCTTTCGGCTGCGAAAACCTCGCATTCCCGCCCGAAAAAATACAAGAGCAGATCGAAATCGTCTGCCGCCTTATGAAACTGGACACAAAGTGGACTTGCCGCACGCTGTCCGGCGGGCAGAAACAGCGGCTGATAACCGCAAGCACGCTGGCGATGGGGCAGAAGGTCATCATCCTCGACGAGCCGCTCGCAAATCTCGACAAGGACGGCGCGGCAATGCTCATGGGCACGCTGCGCTCTCTCGCAGGAGCGGGGTATGCGGTCGTCGTCATAGAACACCGCCTCGATATGGTTCTGCCGTTTGTCGATACGGTCTGGCACATCGGCAACAAGACGGTAAAGAGAATAGAGGATAAGGCGGCGTATTTGCAGGCGCAGACGGCGAAAATCGGCGATAGCTGCCACATATATGCGGGTCAATCGCCGCTGTTTACACTCAAAAATATAAAGTTTTCCGTTAAAGACAGGGGCATTCTCAAAGATATATCGCTTGAGATCCCGAAAGGCGGCAGAACGGTTTTCCTCGGTGAAAACGGCTGTGGAAAGACTACGCTCATGCGCCTTATCGCAAGGCTGTATAAACCGACGGGCGGGTGCATAACGCAGTATATCGACGAAAAGTTCAAACAAAAACCGCGCGGCAGCCGCGCATGGTTCAAAAAGGTGGGCGTCGTCTATCAGAATCCCGACTACCAACTCTTTATGCCGACGGTGGAAAAGGAGATAAACTTCGGCGCGCCCTCGCCCGAATACGCCGAGCATATCGCGGGATTATTCGGTATTAAACACCTGTGGCACCGTCACCCGCAGTCGCTCTCCGAAGGACAGAAACGGCGCGTCTCCATTGCCGCAGTCGTCGCGTGCGCTCCCGAAGTGCTTTTATTGGACGAACCGACGGTGGGGCAGGACTATGACGGGCTCTGCCAGATGGTGGAGATACTCAACAAGCTCCACGAACAGACGGGCAACACGATGATAACTATCACCCACGACGTGCGCTGCGCCGAAGCGCTCTGCGATCAGGCATACCTCATCGCGGACGGAATCGTCGCAAAGTGCGGCGGTAAGGAACTTGTACGGGAATATTTTATGCCATGAACGATAAGGAGGACGGCAATTTCTGAAAACGAATGGACTTTTATGTCGTATATTTAGCAGATATCGTCCACGGGCGGCACGCCCCCGGGCGATATTTTGTATGAACAGGACAAGCGGATGAAATGCTTTTTATGCATGACATTTTATGACAAATAAGTATTTTACATGCGTTTTGCGCGATGTTATAATGTTTATAAACATATTGTAACAGCAGACGTGCGGCACAGTTGTGCGGCGCTCTGTCGGAACGGAGGGAACTCGTATGGATTCGGAATTTGAAAAGAACAATGTATTCGGGCTGGGACAGGAAAATACCGCCTATGCGCAGTATTTTATCGGAAAGTCCTATCTCAATCCGCTGACGCCCGCAGGCGTCGTGCCCTTCTTTTCCAACGTCACGTTCGAGCCCGGCTGCCGCAACAACTGGCACATCCACCATGCTTCAAACGGCGGCGGACAGATCCTTTTATGCGTCGCGGGCAGCGGCTGGTATCAGGAATGGGGCAAGCCCGCGCAGTCCTTAAAGCCTGGCGACGTCGTCGTCATTCCGCCCGAGGTCAAGCACTGGCACGGCGCGAAGAAGGACAGTTGGTTCTCGCACATCGCCGTCGAAGTGCCCGGCGAGAATACCTCCAATGAGTGGCTGGAGGAAGTGACGGACGCGCAGTACGACGCGCTCTGAGAAAAGCACAGACCGCCGCGGGCAGCGACGGTTTTTTGGACGAACTTAACAGCAGGGAGTTTTATATGCAATATACGACACTCGGAAACAGCGGGATCAAAGTATCCCGGTTCTGTCTCGGCTGCATGAGCTTCGGCGATCCTGCGAGCAAGATGCATGCATGGACGCTCGATCCCGCGCAGAGCGAGGAGATCATTCGGCATGCGCTCGACCTCGGCATCAACTTTTTCGATACGGCAAACTGTTATTCGGCGGGGACGAGCGAGGAATACCTCGGGGCAGCGATCAAAAAGAACATCGCGCGCGACAAGGTGGTGCTTGCGTCCAAGGTCTATTTCAATGAGGGGCATCTCTCCAAGGCGGCGATCGAACGCGAGATCGAGGGCACGTTAAAGCGGCTGGGCACGGACTATCTCGACTTGTATATCATCCACCGCTTTGACGCCTCCACGCCCATCGAGGAGACGATGGCGGCGCTGGACGGGCTTGTCAGGGCGGGCAAAGTGCGCGCGCTGGGCGCATCCGCCATGTACGGCTACCAGTTCTACAACATGCAGCTTGCCGCGCGGGACAACGGACTTACGCCATTTGTCTCCATGCAGAATCACTACAACCCCTTCTACCGCGAGGACGAACGGGAGCTGATCCCCGTCTGCAAGCAGATGAACGTGGCGCTTACACCCTACAGTCCGCTTGCCGCGGGCAGGGCGGCGCGGCCCGACTGGGCGGCGGATACGCTCCGCAGCCGTACGGACGTCGTCGCGCAGGGCAAGTACGACTCCACCGAGGAGGCGGACAAGATCATTGCCGGGCGCATCCATGCGCTGGCTCAGAAATACGCAACGAGCATGACGGCGATCACCTTTGCATGGCACTTCAAAAAGGGGATTGCCGCGCCCATCATCGGGGCGACCAAGGCGAAGTACCTCGACGACGCCGTCCGCGCCTTTGACGTAACGCTGACGGACGAGGATGTCGCCTGTCTGGACGAGGCATATGTGCCGCACAAGATCGTCGGCGCGCTGTAAGCCGCGTCGCTGCACAGAGGAATTTTATCATGAAAATGATTGAAGATCAGCGGTTCGGGGAGGAGCGCGCGCTCTATCACATGCAGGAAGCGCACCTCAGGAACTGCCGCTTTGAAGGCGCGGAGGACGGCGAGTCCGCCCTGAAGGAAAGCCGCCATATTGTCGCGGAGCGCTGCTATTTCGACCTGCGCTATCCCTTCTGGCACGTTTCCGACCTGCGCGTCACCGATTGCGAGATGACGGAGCTCTGCCGTGCGGCAATGTGGTATGACAGCGGCATTAAGATTTCTGGCAGCAAACTGGGCGGTATCAAGGCGCTGCGCGAGTGCCGCGGAGTGGAACTTTCGGATTGCACGGTCAACTCGCCCGAATTTGGATGGAAATGTGAGAACATCGCCATCGGGAACAGCTCGATCGTCTCGGAATATGCCTTTTTGGAGAGCAAGAGCATCCGCGCGCAGGGGCTGATTTTTGAAGGGAAGTACTCCTTCCAATACACGCAGGACGTCGCCATCGAGCGCTCCCGCTTTAAGACCAAGGATGCCTTCTGGCACGCAAAAAACGTGACGGTCACCGATTCTGTGATCGACGGCGAGTACCTGGGGTGGTATTCAGAGGGGCTGACGCTCGTGCGCTGCCATATCAAGGGAACGCAGCCTCTTTGCTACTGCAAGCGCCTGACGCTCATCGACTGCACGATGGAGGACTGCGACCTCGCGTTCGAGTACAGCGATGTCGAGGCAAGCATACATAGCGCAATCCTCTCCGTCAAGAACGTGCGCAGCGGACACATCACCGCGGACGCGATCGGCGAAGTTATCCGCACGCCCGACAGCGTCTATCCTGCGGAGGCGGTCATCGTCGCGGGTGGGGAAAACAAATAATCCGGTCGGAAAAACAGGGGACGAATGGCTCAAATCGATGCCATGCGTCCTTTTCGTTTTGATTTCGTTCCCGGGGGGCATTGGGATAACTGTGCGCTTTCTGCATCGCCCCGTCTTGCGGGCGCCGCCCGATGGGCGGGTGGTCGTGCACCTGTTTCCAGAAAATCCCGCACGATTTTCTCCGCGATCCTGTTGACAAGCTAAGGAGAATGTGCTACCATTGCTACAAACAAATGTTTGAACTTTCAGGAGGGCGAAGAGGATGGAACGGCAAAGATACTATGCATGCATCGACATGAAGTCTTTCTTCGCGTCGGTGGAGTGTGCGGAACGCGGTCTGAACCCGATGGAGGCAAAACTCATCGTGGCGGACGAGAGCCGGGGATCCGGCACGATCTGCCTTGCCGTCTCGCCCAAGCTCAAGGCTTTGGGCGTGAAGAACCGCTGCCGCATGTTTGAAGTGCCGAAGAACCTGGACTATATCGTCGCCCGTCCGCGCATGCAGAAGTATATCGATTATGCCGCAGAGATTTACGGTATCTATCTGGATTATATGAGCAAGGAGGATATCTACGTCTATTCCATTGACGAGAGTTTTCTCGATATCACCGACTATCTCGCCGTCTATCACAAGTCGCCCAAGGAATATGTGAAATTTCTCATCGATGAAATTGCGCGCCGCGTGCATATTCCCGCAACGGCTGGCGTGGGGACCAATTTATATCTTGCCAAGATCGCGCTGGACATCACCGCAAAGCACTCGCCCGACCGAATCGGCTATCTGGACGAGGCGCTGTTTTGCGAGACGCTGTGGGATCACACGCCGCTCACCGATTTCTGGGGCATCGCGCGCGGCATTTCGGCGCGACTGAAAAAGAAGGGCGTCTATTCCATGCGCGGGATCGCGCACCTGCCCGAGGAGATGCTGTATCGGGAGTTCGGCGTCAATGCGGAGCTGCTCATCGATCATGCGTGGGGCAGGGAAAGCTGTACGATGCAGGATATCAAAAATTACAAGGCAAAATCGCACTCCATCTCCAATTCGCAGGTGCTTTTTTCCGATTATTCCTATGATAAGGCGAAGATCGTCATGGAGGAGATGGCGCGGAACGGCTGTCTGGAGATGATGCGCCGCAAGGTTATCACGGGCAGGGTCTCCGTCTATGTGGGCTACTCTAAGGATGCGCACGCACCGACGGGCGGATCGAAAAAACTGCCCATTACCTCCAACCTTCCCAAGAAGATCGTGCCCTATCTTATGGAATTGTTTGAAAAGACGACGATAAAAAATACGCCCATCCGCCGTTTGGGCGTGGGCTTTGAGAACTTATGCGACGAGGGCTGCGAGGGCTATGACCTGTTCACCGACTGGGAGGCGGTGGAGCGGGAAAAGCGCCTCGGAAGAACGACGCTGGAGATCCAGAAAAAGTTCGGCAAGAACGCGCTCGTTACGGCGGCGGACCTGCAGGAAGGGGCGACGCTGCTTGAGCGGAATAAACTTATCGGAGGGCACAATGCAGATGAATAGAACGGACAGAGCCAAACAGTTTGCGCCCTTTGACGCACTGCGCGGCCTGCGGGAAGCGCTGGCGAAAAAGGAAGAGGAGCACGAGCGGCAGGAGAAGAGAGAGCTTTCCGAGGAGGAACAGGCGGCGATCGAACAGGCGCTCGTCGAGATCGCGCGCGGCGATGAAGCGGAGGCGGTCTGTTTTCAGGACGGAAAATATGTTAAGGTGGTCGGGACGGTCGTCAGAGTGGATACCAATTTCCGCTATCTTCAGATCGGGGAGGGGAAGATCGCTTTTGCCAATCTGTACGGTCTGTGTATCGTACGCAGGAAATAGTGTTACCATGGCTGCGGTTTTCCGTCTTCATAATGCCAGAAGTTTCCTCCATAAGACGGCGCATCTTCGGAATAAAAGTAGATGGTTGAGAAAAGGAGATCGGAAAGGTCGTTGTTGTTTTCCAATTCAAACCAATCGTCTTCACCGCCGAGATAGTAGACGGCTTCCAGATTTCCGCAGTCCCAGAATGCGTTTTGCAATACCGTTTGCAGTGTATCGCCCACAATAATGGAGCGCAGTTCATAACAGCCGGAAAAGGCGCTGTCTTCGATGATAGAAATATCCGTAAGTGTGAGCGTTTGGAGGGCGACGCAATCCAGGAATGCTTGGACACCGATTTTGCCGATCGTTCCGCGGAATAAAACATTTTGCAGGGATGCACATTGTGCAAAGACGCATTCGGGAAGGGAGACGATGCCTGTTCCCGTTTCAACGCGGGTCAGTGCGCCGCATTCGTAAAATGCATAGGCGCCCAGCGAGGTCACGCTGTCGGGAAGTACGATTTCCGTCAGACAGTCGCGCCCCTGAAATGCGTGTGCGGCAATCTGTGTTGCGCCGTCGGGGATGCGCGTCGTTTCGCCGCCGAGGAGAACTGTGCCGTCGCGGGAAAGCACACAGTTGTTTTCACTGTACAGGAACGGATTGTTTTCTGATACAGAGAGCTTGCTCAGAGCGGGGCAGGTCCTGTAATCTTCGGCGATAATGGCGGAAGAGGGGACGGAAGCGCCGAATGTGATGGAGGTAAGACGTGTGCAGTTCAGAAACGGTGCGGACGGCAGGGAGCGGATATTATCTCCGAGAACGATGTGCCGCAGCGTTGTGCTGTCACGGAATACGGTGTTTGCAATCGAGATGACGGGCAGCCCTTCATACGTTGCGGGGATGATCACCGTTTCCGGGATCTCTCCGTCAAACCCCGAGACGAGATACCCTTCTCCCGCGTCACTGATCTGGTAGGAAAAGAGAAGACCTCCGGTTTCCTGTACGGAATATCCGCAGACGGTACATAGTTTATTTGTGACGCCGTCTGCCGAGGTGCTCTCTGACCAGTGATGAGCTCCGGACTCTATGGTCGTGCCGCATGCGGTGCATTGATTCCAATGTACGGAGTCGTTGTATTCCCAAATACCTGCGGTGTGCTCAGAGACGGGAAGCCTCTCCGTTTTTGCCGCGTCGCAGACGGAACAGCGGTAAAATGCCGTACCCTCAGAGGAACAGGTGGGCGGAATGCGGTCGATCTCCTGCCAGTCATGCGCTTCCGGCGTGTCCGATGTTCCGCATCCGTTTGTACAGACGTGCCAGTGCGATGTATTGTTATAACTGTATGCTGTCGCAAAGTCATGTTGCAAAGCGGGGATCTCCTGCGTCATGGTCATGCCGCAGCTGCGGCAGGTCAATACCCGCGTACCGGTCTGCGTGCATGTCGGCGCATGGGTGATGATGCCTTCGTCCCAATCGTGGGTGTGTCCGATATCGCCCGGATCGTCGCGCTCCGTACCGCAGATCAGGCAAAGCAGTCCGCCCTGAAACAGATGTGTTTCCGCATCGGTCTCTTCATTACAGCGCAGACAGAGATGCCAGTGTCTTGTGTCGTCGGAATGCCAGATGTCGTCAGGGGTATGACCGAGGGCGGGCAGGATCTCCGTTTTGGTTTCTCCGCAGAGCGCACAGCGATAGACTATGGTTCCGTCCCGGTTACAGGTTGCCGACGTCTGTGTTTCGACCTGCCAGTCGTGAATGTGCTCGTCAGGATCGTCCTTACGGATCGTGCCGCATAGGATGCAGACGCCATCGGAAAAAGTATGCGGTGCGCTGTCACAGATGATTCCGCAACTGCGGCAGACATGCCAGTGGCTGTCATCGTCAAAGTACCAGGTTTCTTCGAATGTGTGTCCCGTTGCGGGAAGTTCGATGGTGACACTCTCTTTGCAAGTTCGGCATGTCCTTACCCATGATCCCTTTGTCGTGCAGGCAGGCTGTATCATCATCACGCCGTCGTCCCAGTCATGTGTGTGCGCTTCTTCGCGAAACGGTTCGGCACATGCTGCAAGTCCGAACAGACAAAAAGCGAGTATGCCTAAAATACAAAGAAGCCTTTTCATCATGTTATCCTCTTGTTGTATCTTGCCATGAAAGGTTCATTCGTAAAAATGCAGGGCGTCATGTGGGCATTGCGGTCATTTATATCGTTGAGTATAGTGGTTTTCACAATTTTGAACAATATGGGCAATGTCAAAGATTTTGACATTGCGTCAAAGGTGTCCGTCCGACCTTGTTTTTTCTCTTTCGGCATGGTACAATGGCATTGTGAAGTATCATGTTGATCATCATCGGATGTGCGTGGGATTTCATAAGAGAAACAAGAGGAGGTTTTTATGTTAGCGTTGCTTTTGGGATTGACGATGTTGGTCTCGGTCGGATTGCCGGCGGTGGGGACGCCTCAGATCAAGTATGAGGAAGAGGTGCAAAGTACCGCAGTTGCGGTGGCGGAAGATACGGCGCCGCAAGAGCGGATCCTGACGCAGTATGCCGTGGGAGTGCGTGCGGATAACAGATCCGTTTATGCATTTGCGAAGAATGTTTTTACGCTCTTTCCGTCGGTCGTTCCCGTCCGCATCGATCTGTATCGTTCCGCGACATTTACAGAAAATCTTGATGAGATGAATATTGTTGCGACCAATTTTACATCAGATCTCAATATGGGCGAGGAATTGACCTGTAAATTTGGGAACGTCGGAAGAGTATACTGGAGGGCAAAACTGACCTATTGGGATTCCAGCGGAATGCCGCAGTCGATCGAATCGGGGACGATACGGTTTGACGAAGCCGGTCACGAAATAGTCTGAATCTTTGCGGCGCATTGTGCGCCGCTTTTTTGATGCGGGATACTGTCCCGGCGTATCATATCGTTGCGGCATACGCTTCCAGCAGGTCGAGCAATTCCTCTTCGTGTTCGGAATAGAATCCGTCATATGTCCTGAGCGGCGCTTCCTCCAGCGCTTCCGCGATGGAATTGTCATCGTCGATGTCAATGCCGAGTTTCAGGTAAGCTCGGTATGCCGCGGAAACGTTTTCCGCATGATCTTCCGGCAAGACTTCTTTCAGCTGCGCCATCATGGCAAACATATTGGTTTTTCTGATCTCTGTATTGAGAAAGAATTGCAGATGTCCGCCGTCCTGCACTTCGCTGTCATAGGTGAGCAGTTCCTGATAGGGGGAAGGCAGCGCGCCCTCCGACCAAAGTCGCCACATCTCCTCCCATTGTCTCCGGGCGCGCTTTTCCGCATTGTCTTTTCTGAACAGTTTATCAAAAATCCCCATGAATTTCATTCTCCTTAACAAAAAGCACCGCCCGCAGGCGGTGCTTCTGTCGTTTCGTTACACGATATACTTTGCGTCGGGGGCCGCCGCATCCAGTTCCGCCTTCTTATCTGCATAGCCGGGTTTGCCGAGAAGCGCAAACGTCGCCTTCTTGCCTGCTTCTACGCCGGGCTGATTGAAGGTGTTAATGTTGAACATTGCGCCAGCGTAAGCGGTCTGAAGTTCGAACAGGTACAACAATTGCCCAAGCGTGAATTCGTTGACTTCCGGCAGATGGATGGTATAGTTGAGTCTGCCTGCCATGGTCAGCGCGTGCGCCGTCGCCTTGTTCTCTGCCTGGATAAGTTCCTCCATGGTGTGTCCGCCCAGGAAGGAGACGTCGGGAATATCCTCGCAGCCGTGCGGAATGGGCGTCTTTTCTTTATAGCTGTCCACGGAGAGGAAGGTCACGACCTTGTCGTAAGGGCCTTCGGTATACAGCTGAACCTGCGAATGCTGATCGGTGACGCCCAGTGCTTTGACGGGGGTCTGACCGACGTTGCAGGGAGTGCCGTCCAGCGTGACGTTTTTGCCGAGCGATTCTGCCCAAAGCTGCGCATACCAGTCGGAAACATAGCGCAGGTTGTCCGAATAGGGCATGAGCACGCCGATGTTCTTGCCGTCGTTCATGGCAATATACTGCAGCGTCGCGCACAGCAGAGCGGGGTTCTTTTTAAGGTCCGCCGTCTTGCACATTTTATCCATATATGCGGCGCCCTTTAAGAGTGTTTTGATATCGATGCCCAGAACCGCCGCGGGAAGAAGCCCCACGGGGCAGAGTTCGGAGAATCTTCCGCCGACGCCGTCGGGCAGGACATAGCTCTTGACGCCGCCCAGGGACGCGGAGATCTTTACGAGGTTGCCCCTTGCCGCGTCCGTCGTGAAGATGACGTTTTCTTTGATATCCACGCCCGCTTTTGTGAGCAGGTCGGCGATGATCAGGTACTGCGTCATGGTTTCGCTTGTTGCGCCCGACTTGGAGATGACGTTAAAGCAGGTCTTGGTGACGTCGATAACGTCCAGAAGATCCTTCATGCGGACGGGATCCACGTTATCCTCAACAAAGAATCTGGGACCGCGGCGCTTGGATTTGGGAAGGTCGTTATAGTGCAGGTGGCAGAGCGCGTTGAACGCCATCGTGGGACCGAGCGCCGAGCCGCCGATCCCGAGGACGACAAAATTGTCAAACTTTTTACGCACTTCTTTGGCGGTTGCAAGGATGTCCGCGACGATCGCATCCTGATTGTAAGGAAGCTCCGTCCAGCCCATGAACAGTTCGTCCTTGCCGCGGTTTTCCGCAACGTAGGCATGCGCGGATTTGGCGATCTTCTTGTGTGCGTCCAGCGTTTTTTCGGAGATACCTTTTTCGCCGAGGTATTTATCCGTCATATTGGTGTAATCCACTCTGATGCGCAGCGATTTGCGCAGTTCTTCCGTCATTTTCATGTTGATCATTTTCCTCCGAAATCAAATCATTGCACCTATTGTATCATACTTGCTGTACGATTTCAAGGGTTCGCCAAAGAATTTTTGTGTTTTTTGCGGAAAAAACGTGCAAAAAAGCCGCGGATATCTGCAAGATGCAGCAGCGAGAACAGTGTGAGTTCTGCTGCCAAGATTACGAGCATCGTAAGCGCAAGGGAGGGAAGATAGCCGAAGATCAATACGAATCCGCAGCGCGCTGCGAAGCCCAGAGCGGCTGAGGGGAGTACGGCGCACAAAAGGCGGAGACAGAAATGCCCCAAATGCAGTTTTCCCGCCTTTTTGCGCAGCAGGAGAATGGACAGAAGCGCTGTGATACAGGAATCGGCGACCATGCCGACGATGAGCGCGCCGCCGCCCAAAAACCGGGGCAGAATGAGCACAGACAAGAGCATCCCCGCCGAGCCGGCAAGAAAAATGCCGAGCGTCTTTTTTTCGCAGCCGAGAGAATTGAGAATGCTTGTCGTGATCATGGTCAGGCTCATAGGAAGCAATTGGAAGGCGCAGTGCGAAATGAGTTCGCCGCTCTTTGCGTTGGAGTAGAGCATGATGCCCACGTCGCTGCCGCAGACGAGATAGAAGGGCAGCAGCGCGCAGGAGATGAGCAGTGTGGCGCGCAGAGCGCGTCCTACGAGCGCGGAGACCTGCTCTTTGTTGCCGCGGTAAAACTGTTCGGAGAGCTCCGGAACGAGCACTAAGGCGATGGATCCTATAAAGGCGCACGGTACCGCCATCACGGGCATGACCATGCCGTAGACCATGCCGTATTCGCTCATGGCGGCGGCGGAAGAGTAACCTGCCGCACGCAGCATAAAGGGAAACAGCACTGAAATAAGAGAGGAAAGCAGGGAAGAACTTGTGCGCATTGCCGTCACGGGCAGGGAAGAAAAGAGCAGGGGTTTTAATTCCCCGCGCGGGGAGCGCAGCTTCCCGCCGCGTACGAAGAAGTAGACGGCAGCGATCGCAAAGGAACAGAAATAGGATATCAGCACGGCAACGGCGGTCAGCGTGATGCCGTTTGCCGCGGGGAGCAGCAGAAGGAGCAGGATGCCCACGCCGATTCGCAGCATTTCTTCGATCAGCTCCACAAAAGAGTAGGCGAAAAAGCGTTTGTTGCCCCAGAATACGCCGCGCAGAACGGAATAGACGGACGTGCAGGAAAGTCCCAGCAATAGGATATAGAATACGTCCGCACATCTGGGATCGGCGAACACGCCCGTAAAGGGGTCACGGAAGAAAAACAGGAGGAGAGTCATCGGTACGCTGAAACAAAGAGATAAAAAAATGGCGGCGGTGGAGGCAGACTGTTCTTTGAGACGGTGTCCGCGTGCGCGGTGTTTGGAGAGGATGCGCGAGAGGGTGACGGGCAGTCCGCTCGAGGAGACCGTCAAAAAGACGGCGAACACGCTGTACGCCGCCTGATAGACGCCAAGCCCTTCGGCGCCCAAAGTGCGCGAGAGGATAATACGGTATAAAAAGCCGAGACAATGTTCCGCTGCGTTGAAGAAAGTGACCACGGCGGCGGTGCGGTACAAATTCATGCCCTATTTTACTGAATGTTTCACAAAATTATGACTGCGCGCATAGGATAAGAGCGTGGAACTTCAGCTTATCCGCCCAAAAACTCACCGCGTCTGCCGCGGACAGACGCTTTCCTCCATCGCCCGCACCTTCGGGGTGCCGCCGCGTCTGCTCGCTGCACAAAACGATCTTACCTGCGAGGTGACGGAAGGACAAATCCTCGTGATCCCGTCCGCGGGGAATCTGTACCGCGTGCAGGGCGGGGAATCGTGCACGCTTTTGTGCGGTTCTGTGGAAAATTTCCGAAAGCGGAACGGTACGGTCTGTCTTTATCCGACGCAGGAAGTGTTGCTCTGAACGGTTGACCGTGCGGCATCGGGTTGCGGAGAATCACGCTTTTCACGCCTCCTGCATAGCATGGATTAGAACATTGATGTTCTTTCCACGGAGGTAACCAATGTCGTTTTTTTCCAACTTTTCCTCGGATCATTGTCCCGGTCCCATTACGGGCAGTCCGTTGAACGGGCTTTGTGAGAAGGTCTGCATCCAGGCGGAAAAGATCTTTGATGCGGGCATCATTCAGACCCGCCTTGAAAACTATACGCTTGTGCTCACCGACCTCGTACCGGCCGAGCCTACATATCCCTTGACGTTCGTGAGCGCTCGCTCTCTCACGGGAACGGGTACCGTTTCCAATCTTTCTGTTGAACGTCAGCCCGATTCCTGCTGTGCGCGCGTACAGGCGAGGATCACAATCCCCGTTGAGGTCGTCTATACCGATGCATGCGGCGCAGAGGGGAAGGCAACAAGCACGATCGTTCTCAATGAGGACGTCCTGATGTATGTCCCCAGTGCGTCCGTCATGCCGTTTTCCGTGACAGCGGTCGCAAGCTGCGTCGTCCCGGAAGGCTCGTTCAATGCAGAGAACAATACCTTCACTGTAAGCGCCTGCGTGACGTGCATTCTGAAAATTGCAATGCAGGTGGAGCTGCTTGTGCCCAGTTATGGCTATTGTGCCATTCCTCCCGCACAGGAATACTCGCAGGAGGTATGTTCCGGTTTCTTTGAGCTTCCCCTCTATCCTCAGGGGAAGGGTTGCTGTAAAAAGTAGCAAAAGTTTTGGTACGGTGTGTCGGAAGACAGAACGCGCGCCCCCGGCCCAACCCCCGGGCGCGGGTGTTATTGGGCGCGACGGGTTTTAACCCGGTTTAATTTTAAGCTTTGTAAAGGGGCGGCCGGGGGTTTTTTGTCCCCCTTTTTTTTTTTTTTTTTTTTTTTTTTTTTTTTTTTTTTTTTTTTGGGGGGGGCGGGGGGGGGGGGGCCCCCCCCCCGCTTCTTTTGTGCGCTTCCCGGCGGCGCAAGCCCCTGTAGGGGCCGATTCCACGGCGCCCGCAGGCGCGTTTCGGAGGCCAAAGACCGTAAGGCCCGGCTCTTAGGCCGGAGATACCGGCCCGGCCCGCGGCGGCGCAGCAAAAAGCCCCGGGCGTTAGCACCGGGGCCTTTGCTTGGGGGAT
>ERZ1090879.1080-NODE-1081-length-15474-cov-14.462416_pt1 | contig 15474 bp, 9 predicted proteins | sample MGYA00478472_ERZ1090879 | MGnify/ENA primary metagenome ERZ1090879 (study PRJEB33644, sample SAMEA5815723) | chicken gut metagenome | biome: Chicken; feature: Gastrointestinal Tract; material: Caecum | place: Ireland | collected 2019-01-01 | study: A study of...
CCGCGCCGACGTATATGCCGATGGTGGCGACGTCTGAATCGGCGGCGGGGCCTTTCGTTCCGGTTACCTTTGACGACAGGAACCTGACATATCCCCAATTTTATGTGAAGTATTGCCTGTTCGATAACGTTTCCTACATAGAGGCGTTCGAGAGGGAAAACTTGCCCGACGACACCGCTTGGGAGTCCATTTATACCCTCGACGGGGGATATGTTGACGGCGATGAAGGTTGGGTGCGTGCCATCGACTTCCATCCTTGGGTCGACCCCGATACGGGTGAAAAATATCTGTACTGGAGCCAGACGCCCGGCTCGATCGCGGGCGTAAAAATGATCGACTGGCTGACACCCGATTGGACAACATATAAAACGCTGACCGCCTGCGGCTATTACACGATCGACGATTATGTAAAGGCAATGAACGGGGAGGCGGTCGAAACGGTCTATTACGAGCAAATCGCCTCTTACTGCAACGAGGGCCCGTTCATGATCAAACACAACGGGAAATATTATCTCACCTTCAGCATAGGCGCATACGATCAGTCATCTTACGGCGTCATGCAGGCCGTATCCGACAGCCCTTTGGGGCCTTTCCGTAAACTTTCGGACAGCGAAAACGGGATGCTCATCAATAACGATATCGGCGAAAATCCGAATGTGGCGGGCCCCGGTCATCATTCCTTCTTTACTCTCAGCGTGAACGGCACCACCAAGCTCATCATGGCGTACCACGCGCACAACATGGTCGACGTTTATACCGGGCGCCATATACAGTTCGACGAGGTGAAGTGGGTCACGGTCAAAGATATCGACGGCAACGACCTCGATGTGATGCACGTCAACGGGCCGACGGTCACCGTACAGCCCGGGTTCGGCTTTGAAAGCGAATACGGAGACGTTTCCGATGCGATCGAGTCGGCAACGCTCGTGCGGGGGAGCCTTGCAGACGGCAGTTCGGCGGATGACCTCGCGGACGGTTTGATCTCCTATTATACGACGGTCAGCCAGCCGTTTGAACAGAATTATGTAAAAAATGCCGAAGCTACGGTTACCTCTACGTTCGAGATCACGTTAAAAGAACCGACGGAGCTTCGCGGCATCATGTTCTATAACTCCAATTCCGCAGACACCATGTTCGACCGCATTACGGACATCGCGTTCATCTGCGAGGAGGACGGCCATGAAAAGATCTATTATATCGAAGAGTTGGTGCGGAACGATGATACGAGCCTTTCGTATGATATCCTGAACGAACGGTACGAAGTGGTCTACGCGAGCACCGTTTACGCCGAATTCGCCGGCATCAACGTCAAGAGCATCCGTTTCACGCTTGAAGTGCCTGAAGACCAGGCCTCGGCGGCCATCCAGGAAGTGGCGCTCGTCGGCAGATTGAAGAATGAATAAGGGAGGACAGCATGAAAAAAACGATTTGGAAAAGGATAGTTGCGTCATGTTCCGCCATGGTCACGGGTATAACTCTCTGTGCCTTTGCCGGCTGCGGAAGCGGATTGCAGGCGGATGGCCCCGTCTACGAATATACCGTCATCCCTACGGAAGAGACATATATGATCAACACGTCGGATTCCACGGTCGTCCCCGATGAGGGGATCACGATCGACGGAAAATTCGACGAAGATTTTTACGAGGGGCGCAACTGGTTTTACGGGCATAAGATTTACAACACCGAAGACGGGACGCTGGAAATGACGACATACTTTGCCCCGAACGGTCTTGTTGTCGCGGCAAAGATACGCGACAGCCGCGCCGCCATTCACAGCTCCGAACAGATCGCGACGGGCAATCAGACGTGCTTCAACGGATATTTTGCGTTCGGAACGGCGCAGAGCCAGGCAGACGGCGTGTATGAGATCGAATGCACGGCGGGCAATCGTTTCAAGATCTCTCAGTTCGTGGACGGCAGCCTGATCGTAATGAACTTTACATCCGACCAGATGCCCCTTCACGCGGTCGTCCGCTACGGGGATATTTTGGAAGGTACCTGCTACGGCTACGACGTGGAGTACTATATCCCCTGGGAGATCTTTGAAATATACGACGGATATCGCCCGACGAGCGTCTATTTTAACCCGACGATGATCTCGGCGGACATGGACGAATACGGCAATTCCACAAACCGTACCTGGTACAATTTCAGCCAGCAGCAGCTCGGCTCTCTCTTCCAGTGGGGGCAGCCGAACGAAGGGTATGTGTTCGACGCGAACGGGTTTGTCAGCAATTCGCTGACGATCACGGCGGAAGGAGGCTCCGTTACCGAGGAGTGGGGATATGATTACTGTATTACGGGCGACACCGTGAATTTTAACATCGTCCCCGAGGAAGGGAAACAGCTTGCCAGTATCACCGTAAACGGCGTCGATCGAACGTCTTCCGTCTCCGACGGACAGCTTTCCGTGATCTGTAACGGCGACATGACCGTTGTCGCGCAGTTTGAATAATGGAAAATCGGTCTTATACAGACTGAAATAAAATAAGCGGAGGAAAATATGAAAGCAAAAAGAAGTATCGGGATGTTGATCCTCAGTGCTCTTTGCGCCGTTTGCTTGGCGGCCGGGATATTGGTCGGTTGCAGCGGCGAAAACCACAACCTCGTTTATATCGAGGGAAAAGCGGCAACATGTACCGAATCCGGCAATCAGGCCTATTATATGTGCACGGACTGCGACAAAATTTTCTCGGATGAAAACGGGGAAAACGAAGTTACGATGGCAGACATCACGATCGCGGCGCTCGGGCACGATATGCATCATCACGACGCAGCCACAGCGACCTGCACGCAGCCGGGCAATGTAGAATATTGGACGTGCTCGCGCGAAGAGGGCGTGTATTATGCGGACGAGGCGGGAACGACGACGCTCGAATCGATCGGCGTAACCGTAGAGCACGACATGACGTATCATGCGCAGGTGGCTCCGACAGCGGATCAGGAAGGTTCGGTCGAATACTATGAGTGCAGTTCCTGCCATCTCAAATATGCCGACGAATGGGGCGACCGCGTCCTTACGGACGAGGAGATCGCCATCGAGACGATCGACGAGACGATCGACGGCGTTCTGACGGATAGTTTCTACACGCAGGAAAATTCGTTCACCGTCGGGGCGGAAAACGTTGCTGACGGCGGCATCGGCATCGTGGCGAATGCGGTGCTCAAAGAGGACGGCATCTATCTGCACGTTGTGGCGAATCACAATGTTTCGGCGGAAGAACAGACGGGAGATCACGGCAAAGTCGCCCTGTATATGAACTTCCGCAACGAAGAGAATTATAATCTTCCCGGCGGCGCGTGGGAGTGCTCGCAGCAGTCGATCCTGATGGAACTGTACCTGAACGGCAATATCGGATACCACGACGTTTCGCTGTACAGCTATTACAATGTAGAGGATAACGGTACAGACGCTGCGTCGCGCTACACGACGACGTGGGAATTCTATATGCCGTACAGCCGGTTCGCGCGTGCAAACAACCTGATCTTTGCCGGCGCGTTTGAAACGAATGCGGATGGCGATACCGTTCTCAAAACGGGCTACAACGCTATGATGACGGTCGTCGGCAATATGGCGGCAGCCGATACTTTCGAATCGAACGGAACGAGCGTATGTTCGTCGCAGGACAGCGGCTCATGGAGTATGTGGAGCATGCAGGGCTATGCCGATACGGGGTCGGACCAGAAGTACATGATCGTGACGGAGAACGGGTTCACGGATACGTTCACCAACATCACGAAAGAATACAACGTGGTCGTCGGCGCATATGAACACGCTGCGCTCTCCTTCCCCGAAACGATCGCGGCAGACGGCACCCTTTCGGGTACGGTAGAGGCGTCCGATATGGACGACGGATATATGCTGCTCGGTATCACGGTCAACGGTACCTTCTTTGTCGCGACCGACGGCGAAAACGGCGCGCGCATCTATTCCGTCTCCATCCCCGATGTAACGGAGTGGAATTCTACGGAGGTTACCGTACAGCCCGTCATCGTCGAGGATACGCCTTTTGAAGTGACGCTTTCGGTAAAACTGTACGGCTTGGACGGCACAGAAATTACGGATACGGCTGCGATCGATCAGGCGCTCTCCGGAAAAGTTTCGCTCGCCAGCTCGTATGACGAACAGACGGGGCTCGCCGTCGAGAGCGGCGTGATCGATGCCGGTACGCTGTACGCAGGCGAATACACCGTCAGCGTTTACGGGTATCTCAGCGATACGTTCGTCGTAACGAGCGACGGCGATATCACGGTGGAATTGTATCAGACGATCGCGTATGCGAGCAACGACAAGGTAACGGTGAGCAACACGGCGGGCACGGTCACGATCGGCGCGCAGAATATGCTGAACAGAGCATGGACGGGCAGCGCGGAACTGATCCTGCCCGAAGGAGTTGCGGACGCGGAGAATTTCTCCTTTGAAACGACGCTCAAAATGGCAAATACGACGACCGAACTTTGGGGCGGCGGTTCCGACCAGCGCTGGGCGATCAAGATGACGGAGGGGAACACCGGTTTCTACTTCTGGTCTTGGTTTAGCGGAGTCGCGAATACATACATCCGTCAGTTCGGCGAGAGCAATCTGACAGATGCAATGGCGGAGAATACTGCCGTCAATTCCGATGAGGCCGGAAACGGCTGGATGTACACCGCGCTGACGGGCGAAAGCGGGCTGCCGATCCGCATCGTGCGTATCGGAACGACGCTCACGCTGTATGCGAACAACGGCACGGCATGGGTGAACCTCGGCAGCGTTACTTGCGGCGCGGACGATTCGCTCGAGATCGTGCTGTACGGCGTGCGTGCAAGCTACGCGTTCTCTGATTTCGCCTTCAACGATATGGGCGAGTTGGTAGAGTACAAAGCGCCCACGCCGACGGAGCCGGGCAATGTTGCATACTACACGGACGGCGAAAATTATTGGCTGCCGAACGGCGAAGAAACCACGTTGGCGGAAGTCGCCATCGAACCGCTTGTCGAGCGCAGCGTAACGCTGAACATCTCGTTCTATGACTTCGCGGGGGCACAGATCACCGATGCCGACGAGCTCTCTGCGATCTATACGGCTCTGAACGCAAAGATCTCCGTCAGCGGCGATTATGAGTACAGCTTGACAGGCCTTTCGATCGAAAACGGCTCTATCGCCGTAAGCGAGATTTATGAAGGCGAATACACGCTCTCCGCGGAAGGGTACGGCGATGCCGCCTTTACCGTGGGAGCGGAGGCAACAGTTTCGATAAACCTGTATGCGGACCGTGCCACGGCAAGCAATGACATGGTATCCGTCGACGGCGATACGGTCACGATCGCGTCGCAGGCGATACAGAACAACGCGTGGACGGGCAGTGCGGAACTTGTCCTTCCCGAAGGCGCAGAGGATGCGCAGAACGTCACGCTTGAAATGACGGTGAAGATCGCCGGGCTGAATCCCGGAGATTTCTGGAACTGGACGGCAAAACAGCGCTGGGCGATCAAGATGACGGACGGCAACGCCGGGTTCTATCTCTGGTCCTGGACGTCCGATGGCGTCGACAAATCACACATCCGCGAATTTTCCGAAGAATGCATATCCGACGCCATGAAGGAAAATGGCGACGTCAATGCGGACGAGCCCGGAATCGGCTGGATGTATACCGCAATGGCGGGAGAAGGCCTGCAGATCCGCGTCGTGCGCGACGGCACAACGCTCACGTTGTACGCGCACAACGGCACGGATTGGGTGAACCTCGGCAGCGTCACCTGCGGCGCGGAAGATAAACTCGACATCGTATTGTACGGCGTTACGGCAGAATGGACGTTCTCGGACATCTCCGTTACCGTCGGTACGGAACAGCAGGCATAATCAAAAGCCCGAAAGGTTCTTGACTGGCGGAGGGGCGGCGATATCGCCGCTCCTCGTTTTATAAGAAGTGAGGTTAAAATGAAAACGATCAGAAGTTTGGTTATTGCTCTCGCCCTCGTGCTCTCCTTTGCATTAGTCGCGTGCGGGGGGCCGCAGCCGCATGAACATTCGTTGCAGTATCATGAGGCTGTAGCGCAGACGGCGAACAGTGCGGGCAGGACGGAATATTCAGAGTGCACCGGCTGCGGAAAACTGTTCGCTGATGAAGCCGCACAAACAGAGATTTCGATTGAAGATACTTATCTTCCAGTCAAAGTGACCGCAGAAGACGGCTTTCTGACGGTGCTCAGCGCCTCGCAGGATCTTTTTGCGGGCGAAATCGCAGGGGATCGGCTTGTTCTCAAATTCTTTCTCGGAACGAGCGGTGACATAGAAGAACTTGCCGCAGGAAGAGGAATCGGTTCGAGCGTACGGATCGGCTTGAACGGTACGAGTGCGAGTACGGTTGCCTTCTCCGGGAATGGCAGCAGCGCGCAGATTGTCGTAGAACCCGCCGTCGGAGACAGACAGACGGCACGCCTTGCCGAGGAATACAGAACAATTTTGCGGCAGGAAGGAGGTTTGGAGCTTGCGATCGTAAGCACGGACGGTGTAAGCGATTTATTCGTCAAAGGGCAGGATGGCGCATACGATGCCGTTCTTACCGAAATGAGCGCCGTAATAGCAGGGAGTGTCCGTTCGATCATCTTTCAGACGGACGAGAATAATTACGTGAGCAGAGATATGCCCGCCGTGTTTTCGGGCGGCGCATTCATCCTCGGTTCGGTCGATCCTGCGGCGGATGCTGAAATTATCACCGAAGATCGCCTGATCGTAGCCGATGTGTATTCCTGGACCGGGGAAGAATATCCTGCCTCCGAATATACGCTCGCATTTACGGGCGCGGAAGAATCCGTCGAGTATGAATACGACCAAACGGCGCTCACACTCGATGAAACGGCGCACACTGTCAAAGCTCTGAAAGCGGGGACGTATACCGTCACGGTGCGCTCGGAGAACTTTGAGGAAAGTTTCAACGTCATTGCAAAACCGGTGGAACGAACAGGTGCTTCTTGGGATAATGCAGGCTATCTGAATGCCGCACGGACTCATAAGAACCGTTATACAGGCGCAGGAACGGACGGCAAGACGACCTTGTTTGTCGGCGATTCCTTCTTCGATACGTCGTTCTGGTCCGATTTCTATTCGGATTGTTTCGTCGGGATGGATGCGCTTTGTTGCGGTATCAGCTCTACAACGACGTACGATTGGGAGATGTTCATGTTAAACGGTTTTTTTCTGACGAACATGGATCCGGAAAACGTGGTCGTCAATCTTGGAACGAATAACTTTTATGATGACAAGGCCAACCTTGAAGAGACGATTGAAAACGTGCAGCGCTTGTTTACGCTTATGCACGAGAATATGCCGAATGCGCACATTTGGTACTTCGCCGTCGCGCAGCGTATTTATACGGATTATGCGTCGGAAGTCTCCGCTTTGAACGACGCTATGCAGGAATGGTGCGAATACAAAGATTGGATTACATTTATCGACGTAGAGGGGTTGTTGTCAGAGATGTATTTGAGAGATGACGGCGTGCATCCGTCGATCGGCGCGTATAAAGATATTTATATGGCACAGCTCGAATACGCCGGGTGTGTAATCGAGAAGTACTGATTATTTTAGAAAATGGGGTTTGGCACGGCGCAAAAATTACGCCCCTGCGATTGAGGGAATGATATGTTAAACGGAAAATTCATCGGCGTGGCAGAACAGGCGAATGTTTTAGTTTTGGAACAGAAATTCGCGGTACGATCCGCAAAAAAGGTGACGCTTTTTGCAACGGCGTTGGGCGTATATTTTGCGGAAGTGAACGGCGTGCGCGTAGGGGACGGATATCTCGCGCCCGGTTGGACGTCGTACAACAAGACCCTGCAGGTGCAGGAGTACGACATAACGCCGCTCGTCAAAGAGGGCGAAAACATCCTCACGCTCACGGCGGGAGAGGGGTGGTATTGCGGCCCGCTCACATGGGAGCGAAAGCGCGATACATACGGAAAACAGCCCGCCGTCTGCGCCGACCTCGTTGCGGACGGAAAACGGATTCTTTCCACGGACGAAAGCTGGAGCGCACGCGAGAGTTTTATCCGCGAAAGCGGTATCTATGATGGAGAAACGCAGGACTTTACGGCGGAGAGGAAACCGCTCACGCCCGTCGCTGTTGCGTTCGATAAAAAGGCGCTCGTGCCGCAGATGTGCGAGATTGTGCGTACCACCGGGCGCATACCCGTCAAAGAGGTCATCCGCACGCCGAAGGGCGAACTTGTGTACGACTTCGGGCAAAACCTTGCGGGCGTGGTGGAAGTAAAGACTCCCGCCGATTTCGCCGGCACGCTCGTTTTGCGTCACGCCGAAATTTTGGTGAACGGGAATTTCTATACGGAAAATCTGCGTTCGGCGAAAGCGACGGACACGTTCACCGGCAAGGGCGCGCATACGCTTTCCGCCGAGTTCACCTTCCACGGTTTCCGCTATATGAAGTTGGAAGGGGCCGATTTGCCCGCCGAAAATATAACAGCGTTGGTGCGGCATACCGATATGAAACGGACAGGGCGCATTCAAACGGATAACGCGCGTTTTCAAAGGTTGTACGAAAACGTCGTCTGGGGGCAGCGTGGGAACTTTGTGGATATCCCGACGGACTGCCCGCAGCGGGACGAGCGATTGGGCTGGACGGGGGACATCAATGCGTTCTGCCGCACGGCGGCGTACAACTACGATATCCGCGCGTTCATGAAAAAGTGGCTGAAAACGCTGCGCGACGATCAGACGGCGGACGGCAGGATTCCGCACGTCGCGCCCGACTGTTTGGCGGAGGAAAACCGTGCGACGAATGCGATGTGGTGCGACGTGATCACCATGGCTCCGTGGACGCTGTACGAAATGTACGGGGATATTTCCTTTTTGGAAGAGAACTTCTCCGCCATGGCAAAGTTCATCTCTGCGCGCGAGGCGGCGATGGAGAACGGGCTCATTGCGCGCGGGCACGAGTACGGCGACTGGCTGGCCATGGACGGCGAGGCGCTGTTGGGGAACGGCGTTATCGGCAGGACGGACGTCTATTTTCTCACCAATGTCCTGCACGCAAATTCGTTGAAGATCACAGCGGAAGCGGCGCACCTGCTCGGAAAAGAAAAAGAGGAGAAGATCTATCGCAAAAAGTACGAACGGCATCTTGCGCGCGTGCGGGAGGAATATATTACCAAGGGCGGAAGGCTGGCGTTCGATACCGTTACGGCACAGGCCGTCGCGCTGCACTTCGGCATTATCCCGGAAGAGTACCGCGCCAAGTTTGCTGCAATCCTTAACGAGAATGTCGTACGCCACGGCTACCGCATGGTGACGGGATTCATCGGCTCGCCGTTTTTGCTATTTGCACTTGCGGACAACGGGTATTTTGAAACGGCGCGCAGGGTGCTTATGAACAACGGTTTCCCCGGCTGGCTGTACGAGGTGGATATGGGCGCAACTACTATCTGGGAGCGGTGGAACAGCCTGATGCCCGACGGCACGCCCAACCCCGACGGCATGAACAGCTACAACCACTATGCCTACGGGAGCGTCATGGAGTTTGTCTACCGCCGCATCGCGGGCATCGAGGCAAAAGAGGCAGGCTTTGCGAAGATAAAAATTGCGCCGCATCCCGTCAAAGGGCTTCCGAAACTGTATGTCGAATACGAGAGCGTGCGCGGCAAAATTGTTTCGGGGTACAGCCAAAAGGACGGAAAAATCGAATACGATATTGAAATTCCGGAAGGCGTGGAGGCGGAGATCGTTTTACCCGATGAAAAGCCTGTTCTTGTCAAAGGCGGCAGGCATGCTTTTGTGCGCGATTCGGAAGAGCTGCGCAGCGAGCCTTTTACGCCCGAAAGCACGGTATTGGAGGTGTTTGAAAACCCGAAGGCTGTGCAGGCGTTCAACGAGGTGTTCGGCGGCATCTTCACGGGCAGTGAAATTGCGTGGATGAAGGGCGAACCGAAGACGTTGCGGTTCATGGCGGAATTCCGAGATATGGAAAAGAAAATGAATCTATCCGATTTCCCCGCCTTGCTCGCAAGGGCAAACGAGCGGTTCAAAGAACTGACGGCCTTTTAAGTCGAAAGAGCCGCAGATACGGAGAATATAATTGAAAGGAGCGTTTTACATGATAAAATCAGCAAAAGAATTGACGGCCGAAGAGAAGATGCGCTTGATCTGCGGCAAGGATTTTTGGCACACGGATGATTTGGACGGGAAACTCCCGCAAATCACCGTTGCGGACGGGCCGGTCGGCCTTCGTGTCGTAAAAGAACGCAAGGAGGACGGGTCGGAAACCGCCTATCCTGCGACCGCTTATCCGTCCATTCAGCTTTTGGCGAATACATGGAGCATTGAATGTGCAGAGGCGATGGGGGCGTCTCTCGGCGGTGACTGCCTCGACCGCGAGGTAGACATTCTGCTTGCGCCCGGGGTAAATATCAAGAGGAATCCTTTGAACGGACGGAATTTTGAATATTTTTCGGAAGACCCCCATTTGGCCGGGGCGATGGCGAAAAGCTACATAGAGGGCGTACAGGGGCAGGGCGTCGGCGTATGCCTGAAGCATTTTTGCTGCAATAATCTTGAATATGACCGCCTGCATCAGTCGAGCGATGTAGACGAACGTACGTTGCGCGAGCTGTACTACCGGCCGTTCCAGATCGCGTGCGAGGCAAATCCCGTTTCCGTCATGTGCAGCTATAATCGTATAAACGGAACATATGCCGCCGAATATAAAAAAGGATTTGATGTTTTGCGCAATGAGTTTGGTTTCAACGGCGTTGTTTTTTCCGATTGGGGCGCCGTGCGCGACCGCACCGCATCGGCGAAGGCGGGCCTGGATCTGTCGATGCCCGTGTGCGAAGATCATTATAAAAAGCTGCATGCGGATTACGAGGCTGGGCGGCTTACGGACGAGGAGTTAAACAGCTGCGCACAGCGCGTCCTCGATCTGATATATCGCTGCAAAGAGATGCGCCGTGGCAAAAAAGCAGCAATAACGGAGAAGAAAAGAGCAGAGGTGTCAAAAAAAATCGCCGCCGACGGTATGGTATTGCTCAAGAACGACGGATCGCTTCCATTCAGCGGGGTAAAGTCAATTTCCGTCTGCGGTTGCTTTGCAAAGCCCGATACGATCGAGATGTTGCGCGGCGGAGGAAGTGCGGGGGTGGAATGGTCGGATAAAACGTTCGATATTCCCGCCGCGCTCGAAAAACGCGGGTATTCCGTCGCGTATGAGGGCGCATTCCGTTATGACGGGGTAGAATCTTTTAGTCAAAATGCCCGCGCTGCCCTGTTGAATGCCGCAAAAAGCGACGCGAATATTGTTTGCGTCGGAACGGGGAATCCCGTGGAGTATGAGGCGGGCGACCGCAAGACTTTGCGGCTGCCCGAAGTGCAGGAGCGCGCGATCCTGGAGACGGCGAAACAGAATGAGAATACGATCGTCATTGTTTTTGCGGGCGGCGCAGTGGATATGCGTGCCTGGGCGGATCGGGTCAAGGCGGTCTTGTTTGCAGGTTTCCCCGGTATGGGCGGCGACGAAGTGGTGGCGGACATTTTAACGGGCGCAGTCAACCCGAGCGGAAAGCTCTCGGAAACGTTCCCGCTTTCCGTAGAATCGGTGCCTGCCGTGAATGCCTATCGCGTTGCCGGGGTCACAAGGTATCAGGAAGGGTTGGATGTCGGGTATCGGTATTTCGATGCTTATGATGTTCCGGTGCTCTATCCGTTCGGTTACGGGCTAAGCTATTCGGAATTTGTATATAAGGAGATGCGGCTTACCGCGGAGGAAGACGGGCTGCGCGTTTCGTGTTCCGTTGAGAACGCTTCGGCTTGTGACGGAAAGGAGACCGTGCAGGTGTATGTGCGCGAGTGCGCGCCGCTCGTATACCGCCCGAATAAGGAACTGAAAGCATTTTCCAAGTCCGAGATCGGAGCGGGAAAGGCTAAACAATTTGCGTTTCGGCTTAACGGCAGTGCGTTTGCGCATTGGTCGGTTGCGGAAGATCGATGGGAAAATACGGACGGCGTATATGAAATATTCGTCGGCGCGTCGTCGCAGGATATACGGCTTACGGGGAGGATCGCTATCGAAAACGGAAAGATAGCCGTTCTATAAAGAGAAGGAGATCATGGCGGAAAATCCGTTCATCAAATCGCTTGAATGAGGGACGAGAGCTAAAAAGGAGAAAATATATGAAATTTGAACGCAGCGAAAATCCGCGTCCGCAGTTCCGGCGGGAGAATTGGCAGAGTCTGAACGGCGAATGGGAGTTCGCTTTCGACGATAAAAACGACGGCGTAAAAAGCGGTTTGTGGCAGGGGAAGAAGGCGCTGCCGCTGAAGATCCGTGTGCCGTTTTCCTATCAGTACCCCGCGAGCGGCGTCGGGGATCTGGCGCAGCACGACGTCGTGTGGTACCGCCGCACGTTTGCGATCGCCGAAGAGAACAGAGGCAGGCGCGCGCTGCTCTGTTTCAATGCCGCCGACTATCAAACGGATGTATGGTTAAACGGCGTGCATATCCTCACGCATACGGGCGGGTTTACGCCATTTTCGGCGGATATCACCGGGGTTTTGAAAAAATGCGGAAACGTGATCGTCGTGCGGTGCGAAGATACGCTCAATGATGCCGTCCCGCGGGGCAAACAGAGCTGGACGGGCAGTCCGTTCTCCTGTTTCTATGTCCCGAACACGGGCATCTGGCAGAGCGTGTGGCTGGAGTTTTTCGGCGAGGACTGCATCGCGGAACATTCGCTGCTTTGCGATTACGACAGAACGGAGCTGTACGGCGAACTGACCACATTATACGGTTCGGCAGACGAGGCGGAAATTGCCGTCGCGTTTGACGGGAAACTCATCAAACGGGAACGGCTCACCCTCCGCGGCAGGCACAACAAGTTCCGTTTTGCGTTGCCCAGGGACTATACGGACGACTATTCGTGGTCGCCCGAAAATCCGCGGCTGCTGTATGTGGACTTTGCCATATATAAACGCGGAAAACAGGCCGACCTCGCGCATACCCGCATCGGCATGCGCAAAATTTCCGTAGACGAGTACGGAAAAATTTGCCTGAACAATCGACCGTACTATCAGCGGTTGGTGCTCGATCAGGGGTATTGGCAGGAGAGCGGGCTCACGCCGCCCTCTGCGGAGGCACTCAGAAAGGACATCGAACTGGCGAAGGCGATGGGTTTCAACGGGGCGCGGAAACATCAGAAGTTGGAAGATCCGTATTACAGCTATTACGCGGAGGAGCTTGGTTTTCTGACGTGGTGCGAAATGCCGTCTGCCTATCGTTTCAGCACGGAGGAGGTCACCGCCATCACGAAGGAGTGGCAGGAGATCGTCAAAGCGGGGAGGAACAGTACGAGCAACGTGTGCTACGTTCCGCTAAACGAGAGTTGGGGCGCGCGGGAGATCGCGACGGACGAAAGGCAGAAGGCTTTTGCGCGTTCGCTATATTATTTGACGAAAACGCTCGATCCTACGCGACTCATCTCCACGAACGACGGGTTTGAAATCGTAAATCCTACGGATATTGTCGGGGTACACGATTACGATGCGGGCAAGGCGGAAGACTTCCAAAAATATGCAGGCGAAAAATATGAGGGCATGCACCCGCAAGGGTTCGCTCTGTATGCGGAGGGGGAGAAGTATGAAGGACAGCCGGCGCTGTTGACGGAGTTTGGCGGAAGAGCGTTTCAGGCGGACGCGCAGGGCGAGGCGTGGGGGTACAGCGGCGCGGCGGCGAATGAAGAAGAGTTCTTAAAACAGCTCGGATCCATCATGCAAGGCGTATATTCCTGCAATTTCCAAGGATATTGTTATACGCAGCTTTGCGACGTCCAGCAGGAAGTGAACGGACTTTTGACTGCGGAGCGCAAGCCCAAAGCCGGTGTGCAGAAACTGAAAAAAATATTCGACGAAAATAAATGAAAAATATTTTTTATAAGCGGAAAAATGACGGACAGATTATCGGAGGAAGTTATGAATAAACAATTTACAGTCTCTATTATCGGGTGTGGTTCCCGTGGAGGCGATGCCTTCGGTCAACTCATGTACAGAGAGAAAGATTTTTTTCGCATCGTGTCTCTTTGCGATATTAATCGCGAACGCCTTATGCATTACGGTGCGCTCTTTCAAGTGGAGGAAAACCTCTTGTTTGACAGCGAAGAGGCGTTCTTCATGAAGAAGCGCAGCGATGTGTTGGTTATCGCCACGCAAGATCGCGACCATGTTCGCATGTGCAAAAGAGCGTTGGAACTTGGATACGAAATTTTATTGGAAAAGCCCGTTTCGCCCATGAAAGAGGAGCTGTTTGATCTCTTGGCTACGCATAATAAATATCCTCATAATGTCGTTGTCTGTCATGTCCTGCGGTATGCTCCTGCGTTTCGCAAGGTCAAAGAGTTGCTGGAGCAAGGCGTTATCGGCAGGCTTGTCATGATTGACGCCTTGGAACAGGTTTCCTATTGGCATCAGGCGCACAGCTTTGTACGAGGAAACTGGCGCTGCGAAAAAGAAACTTCACCCATGATCATGCAGAAGTGCTGTCACGATTTGGATCTCCTGCAATACTATGCCGACTCTACTGCGGAGACAGTATATTCCGCGGGCAGTCTTACTTTCTTTACGCTCGCAAACATGCCAAGGAACGCGGCAACGCGTTGCAAGGACTGTCCGCTTATCGAAAGTTGCCCGTACAGCGCTGAGCGAGTGTATGTTGCACGGTGGAAGGATGCGGGGTGCCCTTTAGACGCTTGGCCATACAATGTCGTCGCAATGGCGCCGCTCACAGAGGAAAAACTGCGCGTTGCCTATGAAAACGGTTCATACGGCAGATGCGTCTTCGCTTGCGACAACGATGTCGTCGATCATCAGTCTGTGTCCGTGGTATTCCGCAACGGCGTGCAGGCTAATCTCACGATGACCGCGTTCACTTATGAAAGCGGCAGAAAGTATACTTTCCATGGGACTGCGGGGGAGATCAGGTTGGACGAGGATAGGGATCTTCTTTGCGTCATGCCGTTCGGGCATCCGAGAGAGGACATTAGGATCTCCGATCTTGTCGAGGAGATGTCCTCTTTCGGACACGGCGGGGGTGATTACGGACTCATTCAGGCATTTTATAAAATTCTGACGGGCGTGGGTCTGTCGGATACTGCCCTTGAACGTTCGGTGGAGAGCCACCTTTTGGCTCTTGCCGCCGAGCAGTCGAGAAAAAGCGGTAAGGTTGTTTTTCTTCACGATGCGAAAGAAGGAGAGGAAGAATGAGTGCTGAATTAAATTTTGAAAGCATCTTGGAACATTTTTACGTAGAAGGAAAAGTTGTGGATTGTGTCCGCTATGGCGAAGGGCAATGCAAGCAAGATTTTTTTCAGAGATTTTAAGGTGTACAAACCTTTTGTGAAGAAATTTGAAACTTCTTACGAAGAATTGCGAAAACAAAATTAAAAGTTGTAAATATCAAAAGATAGAACGAAAAAATAACAAATAAGGGGTAAAAT
>ERZ1090879.1082-NODE-1083-length-15468-cov-4.455719_pt1 | contig 15468 bp, 15 predicted proteins | sample MGYA00478472_ERZ1090879 | MGnify/ENA primary metagenome ERZ1090879 (study PRJEB33644, sample SAMEA5815723) | chicken gut metagenome | biome: Chicken; feature: Gastrointestinal Tract; material: Caecum | place: Ireland | collected 2019-01-01 | study: A study of...
TACGAGGACCTGCAGGGGAAGGGCTGTACATATCTGAATGATTTACTGGTATCTCCGGAGAATTTTCCGGGAATGAAACAGATCCCGCTGTCAGACGGGGACGTTCTGCGCTTTGAGCCCAGCGGCGGAACATCCGGGCCGGAAGAACGGACTGTACTTCTGTACCGCAGGCGCTACGTGGAGAACGCACAGTGGAGAGAACTTAAGCTGGATCAGAATACAAGCAGGTATTATATCAGCCGCCATGAGGAGAAGACCGGTCCGGAGGAGGCGTTCCGGGAGGAGTCTGTGATCACAGAGCTGCCCCGGCATTACGGGATCCTTTCCTGCGTCGGGGGGAAGTGGACCTTGCGGGACAATAATACCAGACACGGCGTCTATCTGAATAATCATAAGATATCAGAAGAAACACCCCTGAAAGAGATGGATGTGATCCGGATCGGAGATACGCTGTTCCTTTTCCGGGACGGAAAACTGGAATACAGCCACGAAGAGTCGGCGCAGAACCGGCTGAGTATCCACATTGAGGAGAGGAGTGTCTGGGATTTCTTCCGCAAAAAAATCCTTCTGGAAGACATCAGCCTTACGATAGACCCGGGCGAGATGGTTCTGATCCTGGGTGGATCCGGCGCCGGCAAGACCACTTTTATCAACGCGGTGATGGGCTATGAGAAGGCGAAGGGGACCATAAAAGAGGGGGACAGAGACATATACCGGAATTATAATCAGATGAAATATGAGATCGGTTTTGTTCCCCAGCAGGATCTTCTCAGAGAGGATGATACGGTTTACGACACTCTTGACAATGCCGCGGAGATGAAACTTCCTGTTTCACTGGACGAGGATTCAAGGAAAGCGCGTATTGAGCAGGTGCTGGAACTGATGGGACTGGAGAGAGAGAAAGACAGTCTGGTGGAGAAGCTTTCAGGCGGACAGAGAAGGAGACTTTCCATAGCGGTGGAATTTATCGCGGATCCCAGCCTGTTCTTTCTGGATGAGCCGGATTCCGGACTGGACGGCATCATGGCAAGGACGCTGATGGAGAATCTCCGGAGGATCGCCGATGAGAACAAGATCGTGATCGTGATCACTCACTCTCCCGACAGGGCGGCGGATCTTTTTGACAAGGTTGTCGTACTGGCGAAGAGCCAGGAGAGCAATGTGGGCCGTCTTGCCTTTTACGGCATGATCGATGAAGCGAAGGAATTCTTCGGCACAGACTCGCTGGAGGGGATCGTAAAGAGGATCAACCGCGAAGACGAAGGCGGAGACGGGCTGGCAGACGAATTTATAAAAAAATATAAAGAACTGGAAGAGAAATAATGGGAGATACTATGAACGAAAGAGTCGGACGCTGGGGACAGGTGAGGATTTATACGGGGAAGTTTTACCGTATCTTTCTGCATGAAAAGGGATGGAAGTTTATCGCTTTCGCGGTGATAATCGCAGTTCTTCTTTCCGTGGTCATGGGAGACAAAATGTTTGTGGAGAAAGAATTTACAAGAACAGGCATGTTCGCCATTGTGACCGCCATGATCTGGGTGGGGGTATTTAACTCCATTCAGAACATATGCCGGGAAAGAGAGATTATCAAAAGGGAGCACAGGACGGGCCTGCATATCTCTGCCTACGTGGCGGCGCATATGATCTTTCAGGCGGCGCTCTGCGCGGTCCAGGCCGTACTGATGTTGGTGATCTTCGGATTCTTTATGGAGCTGCCCTCAGAGGGCGTTGTGACCGGAAGCTACTATATCGACGCGTTCATCTGCTTTTTCCTGGTACTATACGCGGCGGATATGATGGGCCTGGCAGTGTCGTCAGTGGTAAAATCCACGACGACAGCCATGACAGTGATGCCTTTCCTTCTGATCATCCAGCTTATTTTTTCCGGATCCATATTTCCGCTGACAGGACCCGCGCAGAAAGTTTCCGCGCTCACCATCAGCAAATGGGGACAGCGTGTGCTGTGTATCGAGGCGAATCTGAACGAGATACCGTCAGTTGCGCTGGAACAGGAACCGGATCTTGTCACCCGCCGGTGGCTTTATCTGATCGGTTTTGCGGTGGCTTTTGGAGCTTTCAGTATACTGAGCCTGGAATTTGTGGACAAAGACAGGAGATAAGATGCCCGGGATCATATATGTACTTTTGATTTTTTTACTTGGAAGAGAACTTGTACCGAAGGCGGGGCGTACCCGCCTCTGGCTTTTTCTGCCGGCTTCTTTCGGGCTGGGCGCGCTGGCTATGGGCTGGACGTCCTACGCCGCGGCTTTTGCGGCCGACGTCTGTCTGAGGTGGGAAAATCCGCTTTTTTACGGGAATCTCGCAGCCATGGCAGGTGCGGGAGCGGTTCTTGTGTTCCGCTATGTGAGCCGCGGGAAAAAGAAATCGGTACTTCCGGCCTTCACGGTTCGGGAAGCGGTGTTTTTTCTTTTTCTTCTGGCTTTTCTCACCTGGATCATGTTCTATGTGTTTTACATTAAGGACGGGATCCTGTATTCCGGTTTTACGGTATATGGAGACTATGCCCCCCACACGGCGATGATGCGTTCCTTTTCCCTGGGGGATAATTTCCCTACCCAGTACCCCCATTTCGGCGGCGAAGACGTAAAATATCATTTTATGTTCCAGTTTCTGGTAGGGAATCTGGAATATCTGGGGATAAGGCTCGATATCGCATATAATATGCTCAGTGTTTTCGCCCTGCTTGGCTTTCTGATGATGCTGTACAGCATTGGGCGGCGGATCACCGGAAGCGGGGCTGCCGGCGTGGTTACGGTGGCGCTGTTCTTTTTTCGCAGTTCCTTTACTTTTTTCAGATATCTGTGGGAGCATCTGCGCTCCGGCGATCTTCTGAGAACACTTGCCGAAAACACATCGTTTATCGGCTATACCCCGAATGAGGACTGGGGCCTGTGGAATTTTAATGTTTATCTGAACCAGAGGCACCTGGCATTCGGCCTTCTGATCGCGGCGCTGGTGCTGTGGTACTATCTGGATCTGGTGGAAGCGGGATGCAGTCACAGCGAAAAAGGCCTGGCCTGGATGAAAAACCGCCTGTTTTCTGTGGAAGCCTGGAAGATGAGGAATCCGGAGGGCGCCCTTGCCGCAGGTCTGGCACTGGGCCTTACCGCGTTCTGGAACGGAGCGGCAGTGATCGGAGGGCTGCTGATCCTTCTGGGATTTGCCGTCTTCTCTGACGGGAAGCTGGATTATCTGGCGACTGCTGTCACGGCTGTCCTTTTTTCTGTGCTCCAGTCAAAAGTGTTTATCCGCGGATCTGCCGTTGAGGCAGGTTTTTACTGGGGATTTATTTCTGAGGACAAAAGTCCGGCCGGAGTACTGTGGTTTCTCATTCAGATGAGCGGGATATTCTTTGCAGGCGCGGTTCTGCTGCTGCCGCTTTTGAAAAAGAGGCTTCACCGTGTCCTGACGGTAAGCTGCCTGTTTCCGGTGGTTTTTGCCTTCTGTTTTTCGCTGACTCCGGATATCACGGTAAATCATAAGTATATCATGATCTCCTACGCTTTCCTTGCGGTACTGTGGGCGGGGGTCCTGACAGGACTGTGGAAAAGAAAAGACGGGAGCAGACGTTCTGCCGCTGTGATCAGGCGCGCTGCAGCTGTGCTGCTGGCAGTCTGTCTCACGGCCACCGGAATTTATGATTTTGTGGTCATCCTCAGAAATAACGGGCCGGGACACAGAGTAACAGTAAACATGGAAAGTACGCTGACAGACTGGCTGGCAGAACATCTGGACAGCGAGGATCTGCTCCTTACGCCGGAGTACAGCATGAGCGAGACGACGATGTCCGGCGTGATGATGTACCTGGGATGGCCTTATTACGCATGGTCCGCAGGATATGATACTTATGGAAGAGCGCAGAAAGCGGTGGAGATCTATACATCGGAAGATCCGGCGGCTGTGGACAGGCTTGTGAAGGAAGAGAAGATCACGTATATTCTTTTTGAAGAAGGAATGGAGTTTGAAGGCGCGGTATGCCGGGAGGATACGATCCGGGAACTCTACACTATGGTTTATCAGTCTGATGACGGGAGAATACGAATTTATGAAACATGAAAATACCAGAAAGATCATAATAAAACTTATACCGGCGGCAATACTGGTCGCGCTCTCCGCGTTTCTTCTGCGTAGAGACGTATGGACATTCTGGACATGGTGGCTCCTTGCCGCTGTGATGGGTGTGACGGCGATGCCGCTTACCGGGAGGCTTTTCCGGAATTTCGATGATAAAGGATGGATGTTTTCAAAAGTACTGGCGGTGGCCGTCACCGGTTTTATTACCTGGTTTCTGACCGCGGTGAAGATCGTGCGGTTTAATTCTGCAACCTGCATCAGCATAACGGTACTCTGCGGGGCAGGATGTCTGTTCCTTTTCTACAGGCAGCACCGGAAGGGCGTGGAATGTCTTCCTATGGATCACCTGGATCTGGTTTACCGGGAAGAAATCCTGTTTTTTGCTTTTTTCCTGCTCTGGACTTATCTGGCAGGATTCCACCCTGCCGCTTACGGAACAGAAAAATTCATGGACTATGGATTTATGGAAGCCATGATGAGAAGCGAGGAACTTCCGGCGGTGGATCTCTGGTACTCTCAGGGAACCATAAATTACTACTACGGCGGACAGTATTTTGCCGTATTTCTCACGAAACTTTCCGGCTGCAGAGTGGCGCTCACCTATAACCTGATGCGCACATTTGTAGCTGCCCTGGCTTTCAGCCTCCCGTTTTCTCTTGTATACCAGATGGTGAAAGACAGGCTGGGATTATTCCGGATCGGATGGAAGCGCAGCCTGCCGGCTGTGACCGGCGCTGTGGCGGGTATTTCTGTATCCATTGCCGGAAATATGCATTATGTAGTATACGGACAGATTCTGCCGCTGATACAGAAACTCACCGGCGAGGAGACTACAGGATACTGGTTCCCGGACGCAACCAGATATATCGGGTACAATCCGGACGTGGACGACAAAACCATCCATGAATTTCCCTGCTATTCTTTTGTGCTGGGAGATCTTCACGCACATGTGGTCAATGTAATGTTTGTGCTGCTCTTTCTGGGAATACTCTATGCCTGGATCCGTACGGTACACAGCCAGGATTTTGCCCTGAAGAAGAACAGCCGCCGGGAATTCTGGACACAGATGCTCCTTATGCCCCATATTCTGCTGGTGAGCGTTCTGCTGGGTATGTTCCAGTGGACGAATTACTGGGATTTTGTGATCTATTTTGTTGTAGCGGGAGGAGTGATCCTGTTTACTAATATCGTGATCTTTGAGGGAAAAATAAAGGATATACTGGCTGTTACCGCGGCGCAGGCGGCGGAAATGCTGGCCGTTTCCACTCTGGTGATCCTTCCTTTCACCCTTCAGTTTGAGACCATGGTCCAGGGTGTGGCGCTGGCGAAGAACCATTCCCTCCCTCACCAGCTGCTGATCCTCTGGGGCCTCCCGGGTGCGCTTACGCTTCTGTTTACGGGAATCCTTCTGTGGGAAAAACTGCGGGGAGCAAAGAAAAAAACGCCTTATCACTTTTTGGCGTCCCTGAAACTGCCGGATATGTTTGCGCTGATCATGGGCCTCTGCGCCATAGGGCTTGTGCTGATCCCGGAACTGGTATACGTGCGTGATATCTACGAAAACGGAAACGCAAGAGCTAATACCATGTTTAAGCTGACATATCAGGCGTATATCATGTTCGGTATGACGATGGCCTATGTGATCTTCCGTTTCCTGGCTGTTTTCCGCAGGAAATGGCTGAAAGTCGCAGGAGGGGCGGGTCTTTTCCTTCTTGTATGGACCTGGGGATATTTCGGCAACAGTGTGAATTCCTGGTTTGGGAATGTATTCGATCCGTCCCGTTACCAGGGACTGAACGCCACTCTCTTTCTGGAAACTGATTTTCCGGAGGACGCGGCGGGAATCCGCTGGCTGAAAAAGAATGTGGAAGGATCGCCCGTAGTGCTGGAGGCAAACGGCGACAGCTATACCGAATATGAAAGAGTATCTGCCATGACGGGACTTCCGACGGTCCTGGGGTGGTATGTACATGAATGGCTGTGGAGAAACGATGTGGCCGATCTGAATGCGAAAGCTGCAGATGTGGAAACGATCTATACCTCGGGGGATGAAGAACAGGTGCGGGAACTGCTGGAGGAATATGATGTATCCTATATATTTGTGGGTTCCTGCGAGAAAAGCAAATACGGTGAAAATCTGAACAATGAAATGCTGAAATCTCTGGGAGGCGTGGTGTTCGAGGATGAATGGTCAGACACCTATATTGTAAAAGTATGGTAAGAGCCGGGAAGCAAATGCCGGTTGTAAAGCATCTCCAAATAAACTATAATAAAAAACAGCTGAATGTCGAATGGATAAGGGAATCGCTTTCTGGAGGGATCAATGGGAAGATTAAACAATCTCTGTAAAGAAATGATCAGCTTTTACCGCGGAGATCCCGCCAGGATCCAGCATTTTATGAAAGTGCGCGGTTTTGCGAAGCTGATCGGCGAAGAAGAAGGACTGGATGAGAAAACTCTCTATATCTTGGAGGCCGCGGCCTGTGTCCACGATATCGGTATCCGTCCTGCGCTTGAAAAATATGGAAAAGAGAACGGCTCTCTTCAGGAGAAGGAAGGGCCGGCAGAGGCGGAGAAGATGATGAAGCTTCTGGGCTTTGATGAGGAAGTGATCGACAGGGTATCGTTTCTTGTGGGGCATCATCATACCTATACCGGTATTGAGGGAATGGATTATCAGATCCTGGTGGAAGCAGATTTCCTTGTGAATTATTTCGAAAACGACATGGACCGGGAGACGGTAAGGAAAAGCGTGGAGAAGATTTTCCGCACAGAAGCCGGGAAGCGTATTGCACAGGAAATGTTTTTCCCGGAAGAATTCGTGATGTCAAAGACCTGGGCTCAGGACGGGCTGCAGGAGCTGGATGATTTCATTGAATCCCAGGGGATTTACATTCGGCAGTGATCTGCCGGAAAATGAGAGGAAGCATACAGAATGAAAGCAGAAGTTGTAACTGTAGACAGGATCCGCCCGGACAGGGCGGCGATAGAAAGAGCGGGGCAGATCCTGAAAAGAGGCGGCCTCGTGGCGTTCCCCACAGAGACGGTTTACGGACTGGGAGGAAACGCTCTTGATCCAATGGCATCCATGAAAATATACGCGGCCAAGGGAAGGCCCTCGGACAATCCGCTGATTGTTCATATCGCGGAGCTGGACAAGCTTAGTGAAATTGTGACGGAGGTTCCGGAGAAAGCCGGGATCCTTGCGAAGAAATACTGGCCGGGGCCGCTGACTATGATCCTTCCGAAGGCGGATGTCGTTCCCAGGGAAACCACGGGAGGTCTTGACAGCGTGGCAGTCCGTTTTCCAAGCGATCCGGTGGCGCAGGCGCTGATCCGCGCCGCGGGAGGATTTGTCGCTGCGCCAAGCGCCAATACTTCCGGAAGACCCAGCCCCACCATGGCTTCCCATGTGGAAGAAGATCTGGGGGACGCGGTGGATATGATCCTGGACGGCGGCCCGGTGGGGATCGGCCTGGAATCTACGATCGTGGATTTTACGGAGGAGATTCCGGTAGTCCTGCGCCCGGGATATATTTCTCTGGGGATGCTTCAGGAGACACTGGGATGTGAAGTCCGGATGGATAGGGGACTGCTTATTACAGACAGCAGCGTTCACCCGAAAGCGCCGGGGATGAAATACCGCCATTATGCGCCGAAGGCTGACCTTGCCATTATCGAGGGGTCGGAGGATGCGGTGATCCGTTATATCAGCGCGGCTGCCGCCGGCGCCGAGGCGGAGGGAAAGAAGACTGGGATTATTGCGGCAGACGAGACGGCGCCTCTGTACAGACACGGTATCGTCAGAAGTATCGGCAGCAGGCAGGATGAGGAGGAGATTGCTAGACATCTGTACGGAGTACTGAGAGATTTCGACAGCGACGGGGTGGATGTGATCTACTCTGAGGCTTTTTATACTCCCAGGATGGGACAGGCAATTATGAACCGCCTTTTAAAAGCGGCAGGACATAAAATTATACATATCACGGAGGAGGAAGAAACATGATAGCATTAGGTTGTGACCATGGTGGCTATGAACTGAAACAGGAGATCAGAAAGCACCTGGACGAACAGAAGATCCCGTACAAAGATTTCGGCTGCGACAGTATGGAATCCACGGATTATCCCATTTACGCGAAGCGTGTGGCGAAGGCAATTCTCAGCGGCGAGTGTGAGAAAGGGATCCTGATCTGCGGAACAGGTATCGGTATTTCTATTACCGCCAATAAGTTCAAAGGCATCCGCGCCGCTCTCTGCTCAGACTGTTTCAGCGCAGAGGCGACAAGACTTCATAATGACGCCAACATTCTGGCCATGGGCGGAAGAGTGGTTGGCCCCGGACTGGCTCTTAAGATCGTGGATACTTTCCTGAATACGCCGTTTTCCGGAGACGAGCGCCATATCCGCAGGATCGAACAGATAGAGAGCGAATAAGGCAGACAGGGAGGTTTTTACAATGGAGCCACAGAATCAGAAACGTAAGGGTTATATTTCCTGGGATGAATATTTCATGGGCGTGGCTATCCTCTCGGGAATGCGGTCAAAAGATCCCAATTCCCAGGTGGGGGCCTGTATCGTAAGCAAAGACAATAAGATACTGTCCATGGGCTACAACGGATTTCCCATGGGATGTTCGGATGACGAGTTTCCATGGGCAAGGGAAGGGGAACCGCTGGATACCAAGTATCTTTACGTCACCCACAGTGAGCTGAACGCCATTCTGAACTACAGAGGCGGAAGTCTGGAAGGGGCGAAGCTTTATGTTTCCTTGTTCCCCTGCAACGAGTGCGCCAAGGCGATCATACAGTCGGGGATCAAAACCGTTGTGTATGACTGTGACAAATATGAGGACACTCCGTCCGTGATCGCGTCCAAACGTATGCTCGACGCTGCCGGCGTCCGCTATTACCGCTACAACCGTACCGGCAGGGAGATTTCCTTCACGGTATAAATCTGCCCGCCCCGGCGCGGGGCGAGATCCTGCAGACGGAAAAAATTTATACCGTCAGGGTTGACACAAAAAGAAATATCGCATAGAATAATGTGCAGAAAAAGCGGTGAAGAGAATAGTACATGAGGAGTAATCTCAGAGAGGGATCCATATGGTGCGAGGATCCTGTGCGCGAATCGTGGAACCGGCCTCGGAGCTCCGTGCAAATGAAGTACGGCGTAATTCTGCGTTAAAGAAAAAAGAGAGGTCAGTGCGCGCACGCGCATTGTCAATAAGGGTGGTACCGCCGGAGTCTTTCGGTCCCTTTACGGGGATCTGAGGACTCCGTTTTTATGTCAGATGTGAAATGACTCCCGCCTCTACAGGCGGCGGACAGCAAATCAGTATCAGAAAAGGAGAAGAATCATGGCAAAGGAAAAGAAACTGGTTGAAGCGATCACTTCCATGGAGGAGGATTTCGCCCAGTGGTATACCGACGTGGTAAAAAAAGCCGAGCTGTGCGGGTATACCAGCGTAAAAGGATGTATGGTCATCAAACCGGCGGGATATGCCCTCTGGGAAAATATCCAGCATGAGCTTGACAGGAAATTCAAAGAAACAGGCGTGGAGAACGTGTACATGCCCATGTTTATTCCGGAATCTCTTCTTCAGAAAGAGAAGGATCATGTGGAAGGATTCGCGCCGGAGGTTGCCTGGGTGACACACGGCGGTCTGGAACCGCTTCAGGAACGTCTCTGTGTGCGTCCTACCTCTGAGACGCTGTTCTGTGATTTTTATCAGAAAGATATCCAGTCCCACAGAGATCTTCCCAAGGTATATAATCAGTGGTGTTCTGTTGTGCGCTGGGAAAAAACCACCCGTCCTTTCCTCCGTTCCAGAGAATTTCTGTGGCAGGAGGGACATACGGCCCATGCCACCGCAGAAGAGGCTGAGGAGAGAACGATCCAGATGCTGAACGTATACGCGGATTTCTGCGAGGAAGTCCTGGCGATCCCGGTGATCAAAGGACAGAAAACAGACAAAGAGAAATTCGCAGGCGCTGAGTCCACCTATACCATCGAAGCGCTGATGCATGACGGAAAAGCGCTTCAGTCCGGAACAAGCCACAACTTCGGCGACGGCTTTGCCCGCGCTTTCGGCATCCAGTATACAGACAGAGAGAACAAACTTCAGTATGTACATCAGACCTCATGGGGAATGAGCACACGTATCATCGGCGCCATTATCATGGTTCATGGCGATAACAGCGGGCTTGTGCTTCCGCCCAGGATCGCTCCGGTACAGGCGGTCATCATTCCCATCCAGCAGAGAAAAGAAGGCGTGCTTGAAAAGGCTGACGAACTTTTTGCCGCCCTGAAGGCTGCAGGCATCCGTGTCAAAGTGGACGACACGGACAGAAGCCCGGGATATAAGTTCGCGGAGCAGGAGATGAGAGGAATTCCGGTACGTGTGGAATGCGGACCCAAGGATATCGAGAACGGACAGGCTGTAATCTGCCGCAGGGATACCAGAGAGAAATATGTGGTATCTTTTGAAGAGCTTCCGGCAAAAGTACAGGAAGTCCTGGACATCATGCAGAAGGATATGCTGGAGAGAGCCAGAGCCCACCGCGACAGTCACACCTACACGGCGGAAAACTATGACGAGTTTAAAGAACTTATCAATACAAAACCTGGATTCGTAAAAGCTATGTGGTGCGGTTCCAGAGAATGTGAAGATAAGATCAAAGAGGACGTTCAGGCAACATCCAGATGTATGCCGTTTAAACAGGAGCATATCAGCGACGTCTGCGTCTGCTGCGGCAAGCCGGCGAAGAAGATGGTATACTGGGGAAGAGCATATTAATATGAAACTTACCATTCCTGTCAATGCGGAAAAAATTTTACGTGTTCTGGAAAAACAGGGGTTTGAAGCCTTTATTGTGGGCGGATGTGTGCGGGATTCCATTCTGGGCCGCCGGCCGGACGACTGGGATATCACCACATCAGCCCGGCCGGAACAGGTGAAAGCGCTGTTCCGGAGGACTGTGGATACAGGGCTTAAGCATGGCACTGTCACAGTGCTGATGGATAAAGAAAGCTATGAGGTGACAACCTATCGTATTGACGGAGAATACGAGGACGGGCGTCACCCGAAGGAAGTTGCGTTTACAGCCAGCCTTGAAGAAGATCTGAAAAGGCGGGACTTTACCATTAACGCCATGGCGTATCATCCGGACAGGGGACTGGTGGATCTTTTTCACGGTATGGATGATATAAGAGCAGAGATCATCCGCTGTGTGGGAAATCCTCTGGAAAGATTTGGCGAAGACGCGCTCCGGATCCTCAGAGCCGTGAGATTTTCGGCCCAGCTGGGATTTTCCATTGAAGCGGAAACGAAAAAGGGGATCGAAGAACTGGCCCCGAATCTCAAACTGGTCAGCGCGGAACGGATCCAGACCGAGCTGGTGAAACTTCTTGTCTCGCCTCATCCGGATTATTTTCTCACGGCTTATGAGACCGGCATAACCCGGCAGTTTCTTCCGGAGTTTGACGCCTGCATGGAGACGGGGCAGAATACGCCCCATCACTGTCTGTCTGTGGGTCTGCACACACTGCAGAGCCTTTTGAATATCCGACCGGATAAAGTCCTGAGACTGACGATGCTTCTTCACGATATCGGGAAGCCGGCGGTGAAGAAGACAGATGAGAACGGCCGCGATCATTTTAAAATGCATGGTCCGGCGGGCGAAAAAATGGCGTCCGCTATTCTGCGCAGGCTGAAATTCGATAATGATACAATATCGAAAGTATGCCGCCTGATCCGCTGGCATGACGACAGGCCGGCGCCGGATATGTGTTCTGTGAGACGTGCGGTTAACAGGATCGGAGAGGATATTTTCCCTCTCTATCTGGAAGTCCAGAGAGCGGATATGCTTGCCCAGAGCACATATAAAAGAGAAGAGAAAGCGGCCCGCCTGGAGGGAGTGAATGAATGTTACAGAAAAATCCTGGAGGAGGGCCAGTGTGTTTCGCTGAAAAGCATGGCCGTAAGCGGCAGAGATCTGATCGCCGCAGGATATGCGCCCGGGCCTGAACTGGGAGAAATTCTTGACAGGCTTCTGGAACATGTGCTGGAACATCCGGAAGATAATGAGAAGGACAGACTGCTTGCGCTTTTAAAATGAGGGGTATTCCCCTCATTTTTTTGTACTATTTCTTTTTGCAGGACACATAAGATAGAAGGTACAAAAATGTGAGGGGGAGTATGAATTGTATGATTACGGGCTTAGTGTTCTGGAGCAGTACGGGCTGACGGCGACGGGTTCCTCCCGGATCAGGGGCGCGCTGCTGTGCCGTACGGAACAGGGACCGGTTGTTGTGCGGGAATTCAGAGGATCGGAAAAGAAGCTGAAAAAGCAGCAGGAACTTCTTATTACGATCAGAGAAAACGGATATCGGGCGGACAGTTTTCTGGAAAACGGGGAAGGAGAACTGATAAGCAGAGACAGCGACAATATTCCCTACACCCTTCAGCACTGGTATGAAGGACGCGAATGTGATACGAAATCTGAGGACGATATTGTAAGAGGAGCCGGACTGCTGGCTGAGATACATAAAGTGATGAAACTGGCTCCGGACGGGTTTTATATGCAGCCTGACCTGAAGGAGGTATGCAGGCGCCACAATCAGGAACTGCGTAAGATCCGCAGGTTTATACGGAAAAAAGGGGCCTCCTGTGATTTTGAGAAGGATTATCTTTCCAGTGTAGAATGGTTCCTGAGAAAAGGAGAGGAGGCGCTGACACTTCTGGAAGATACAGGGTATGAACGGCTTATGCAGGATGTTCTGGAGCAGGGGTGGGTATGCCATGGGGAATACAATCAGCATAATATTCTGTTTGCGGGACGGGAAATGGCGGCGACCGGTTTTGACCATTGGAGTTTCGGGATCCAGATGTCGGACCTGTACCAGTTTATGAGGAAGATCCTTGAGAAACACGGCTGGGACAGCAGGCTGGCGGAAAAAATGTTAGACGCCTACAGTGCAGAACGTCCGGTCAGCAGCGATGAGGTGGATTATCTGAAGATACGTTTTCTATATCCGGATAAATACTGGAAACTGGCGAACTATTATTATTCGCATAACAAAGCATGGATCTCCGAGAAAAATACAGAGAAAATGAAAACTCTTATCCGCCAGAAAGAGAGATGGGACAGGTTTGGAAGGACTTTTTTTCCCGGCGGAAACGATGTATAATAAAAAAAGATCCCGGATATAACGGGAAATGATACCACAGAGAAAGGCGGAAAAATGCAGGCGTTTGACGAATTTATGGATGTTGTGAAAAAGGTGCGGGAAAACTGTCCATGGGACAGTGTGCAGACGCACGAGAGTCTGAAACCTTATATTGTAAACGAGACCAATGAGGTCCTGGAAGGAATCGACATTCTCAGCCGGGATAAGGACTGGGAGAATCTGTGCGAGGAGCTTGGGGATGTGCTGTTCCAGGTGGCGCTTCACAGTGTGATCGCCCAGGAGGAAGGTCTGTTTACAATAGAAGACGTGATCTCCGGTATTTCCTCGAAAATGCAGTTCCGTCATCCGAAGATTTTTTCGCCGGATGATAAAGAAGCGGCGGCGCTTTCCTGGGAGGAGCTGAAGGCAAAAGAAAAGGCGGAAAAACAGAAAAGTCACGAAGAATGCTGAAAATGCCCTTTTTCTTAAAATAATGGTATGAAATATCTTGACAAGCGGTATGAAAAGGTTTATATATATTTAATAGCGTGTATTTGTCAGGAAGCATAACGCAATAATTAAGAAAGAGAGTTTTTTTAGAGGAGGAAACACCATGAATAAAACAGAATTAGTAGCAGCAATGGCGAAAGAGACAAATCTTGCCAAGAAAGATGTAGAAGCAGTTTTGAAATCTTTCACCGATGTCGTGGCATCCGAATTGAAAAAGGGCGGTAAGATCCAGCTTGTTGGTTTTGGAACATTTGAAGTAAGCGAGAGAGCAGCAAGAGAGGGAAGAAATCCCCAGACTGGTGAGACCATGAAAATCGAAGCTTCCAAGGCACCGAAATTCAAAGCGGGTAAAGCATTAAAAGATCTTGTAAATGAAAAATAAATTGTGCAGGGAGAACGTAAGGTTCTCCCTTTTTTTACGGAGGAAATATGAGACTTGAAAAATATCTGAAAATATCCCGGCTGATCCACACAAGAACAGTGGCGAATGAAGCCTGCGACGCGGGCAGGGTTCTTGTGAACGACAGGCCGGCGAAAGCTTCCGCGCAGGTGAAGGCGGGCGATACCATAGAGATCCAGTTCGGAGGCAAGAATGTCCGTGTGGAAGTCCTGGAAGTAAAAGACACCGTCCGCAAGGAAGACGCCGAGAGTCTGTTCAGTTATCTGTAAACCGGAATATGCGGATGTTCCGGCAGTGGTCTATTTGTTCCGTGTCTGACATACATTATCAGTGTGAAGAATCGATCGGGAGGATTGCCGTTGGAAGAAAAAAAGGTATCTCCTGCCCACTGTATCACGCTGAGAGACAGGCAGAGGGGTTCAGTGACAGGTGTCCGGGATATCCATTCTTTTAATGAAAGTGAGATACTGCTGGAAACAGATGCGGGGAAGCTTTCTGTAAAAGGGGAACTGCTCCATGTGAAACATCTGGATCTGGAAAAAGGCGAGGCGGAAATCGAGGGAAAGATCGGAAGTTTTGTCTATCTTTCAAAAAAATCAGAAACAAAAGAAGAATCTCTGCTGCGGCGGATGTTCCGGTAGTCTATGAGCAGTTATATGGAATATGAGGGGTTTCTGGTTCTTATTTCAATGGGAACAGGAATGCTCCTGGCGCTTGCCTATGAACTGCTTGCCGCCTTCCGCAGGGCTGTTCCGCATCATCCGATGGTATCTTCCGGAGAGGATTTTGTATACTGGGCGTTTACGGGCCTTTTTCTCTTCGCCGTGCTCTACAGATACAATCAGGGAAGCATACGTTTTTTCTTTCTTCTCGGCTGTTTTTGCGGCGCATGGATAGGCAGGCGCACGGTTTCTCCGCTTTTTGGAAAGACAGTAGACATAATTTTTGGAATTCCCGTATTTTTTGTAAAATTTTCAACAAAGTGGTTGCTATTTATGATCAAAAGATGTAATATTTTTTTGTGTAGAGTCATCAGAACTCTAAAAACAGCAATAACCCGGATTTTCCGGACAGCAATGGGGAGCAGTCGTGTTGAAAAAACCAAAAAGACGGAAAAACAGAAAAAATATAGCGAATAATTATCTGGGCATGGCTGCCATTTCCATAATAGCAGTATTTCTGCTGGGCGCGCTCGCAGTGGAGAGTGTCAACATGAGGGAGCGCGTTGCCGTTTACGAGGCGAAGGCGGCGGAGCTGGAAGATAAGATCGCCGGTGAACATGACCGTACGGA
>ERZ1090879.1083-NODE-1084-length-15459-cov-5.483706_pt1 | contig 15459 bp, 18 predicted proteins | sample MGYA00478472_ERZ1090879 | MGnify/ENA primary metagenome ERZ1090879 (study PRJEB33644, sample SAMEA5815723) | chicken gut metagenome | biome: Chicken; feature: Gastrointestinal Tract; material: Caecum | place: Ireland | collected 2019-01-01 | study: A study of...
ATCTACACTTCTAGCTTCGTCGGCAGCGTCAGATGTGTATAAGAGACAGCGTTGATCTCCGCAGTCATTCCCAGGACTTCCCGGTTTTCCTCCAGCACCGGCTGTACGACATTCTTCAGGAATGTGTCTACCTGTACGCTGGCACGTCCGGTATATTTGGACGGATCCATGGTCTTCTCCAGTTCTTCTCTGGAAAGGTTGAACATCGGATCCTCAGCGATCAGATCCAGCAGATCGTTGTCCCGTCCTTCTTCCTTCACATGTTTTCCTGCGATCATGGACAGCTCGCGGATTCTCTCATGCAGTTCCTGACGGTCGCCGCCTGCCTTTACCGCATCCATCATGATGTTTTCCGTCGCCATAAACGGAAGCTCCGCCATCATATGCTTGCGGATTACCTTCGGATATACCACCAGACCGTCCACAACGTTCAAACACAGATCCAGGATACCGTCGATTGCCAGGAATCCTTCCGGAATGCTGAGACGTTTGTTGGCGGAATCGTCCAGGGTACGTTCAAACCACTGGGTTGCGGAGGTGATCGCCGGATTCAGCGCGTCGGTGATCACATATCTGGACAGGGAAGCGATCCGCTCGCTTCTCATCGGGTTTCTCTTATACGCCATCGCCGAAGAACCGATCTGGCCCTTCTCAAACGGCTCTTCCACTTCCTTCAGGTGCTGCAGCAGGCGGATATCGTTGGAAAACTTCGTCGCGCTGGCTGCAATGCCTGCCAGAATATTCAGGACTCTTGTGTCCACCTTGCGGGAATAGGTCTGTCCGGATACCGGATAGCAGTTCTTGAAGCCCATTTTTTTCGCGATCATCGGGTCGATCTTATCGATCGTCTCCTGATCTCCGTCAAACAGCTCCAGGAAGCTTGCCTGTGTACCGGTGGTTCCCTTGCTTCCCAACAATTTCAGCGTGCTCTGTACGTACTCCAGATCTTCCAGATCCATCAGGAACTCCTGCATCCACAGCGTTGCGCGCTTGCCCACGGTCGTAGGCTGTGCCGGCTGGAAATGGGTAAACGCCAGCGTCGGCTGATCTTTATATTTATCTGCAAACTTTGCCAGTTCAGCGATCACATTGACCAGTTTTTTCTTCACCAGCTTCAGCGCCTCGTTCATCACGATGATGTCCGTGTTGTCTCCCACATAGCAGCTGGTAGCTCCCAGATGGATGATTCCCTTTGCTTTCGGACACTGAACACCGTAAGCGTAAACGTGTGACATAACGTCATGGCGGCATTCTTTTTCTCTTGCCTTCGCCACGTCATAGTTGATGTCGTCCGCGTGGGCTTTCAGCTCGTCAATCTGTTCCTGTGTGATCGGAAGTCCCAGCTCTTTCTCCGTCTCCGCAAGTGCAATCCACAGCTTTCTCCAGGTACGGAATTTCATATCCGGAGAGAAAATATACTGCATCTCTTTGCTTGCGTAGCGCTCTGAAAGAGGACTCTGATATCTGTCTGTTTGGCTCATAGATCTTTCTCCTGTTCTTCATCGGGATATTGTCCCCGTTGCCGGGGAATTTCTTCTTTTCATGAAAAAGACATCGTCCGCACGGTTATGTCAGATGATGTCATATTCCTGCAAAACCAAGTATAACGCATCGGATACTCAAAAGCAAGTATTTCCCTTTCTACTCAATGTAGATTCTCGGAACACGTTTGCCGATATTGCAGACCATTTCATAATTGAAACGCATTGCGGGATCCGCAATGTCTTCCATCGTAATCCGTTCCTCGCCGTCACGGCCCACCAGTGTGACGAGGTCTTCCACCTTCACATCCGGAATTCCGGTCACATCCACCATCATCTGGTCCATGCAGACCCGCCCAAGGATCGGCGCATATTTTCCGTGGATCAGGACCGATCCTCTGCCGGAAAGCGCCCGGGGATAGCCGTCCGCATAACCGACGCTGACCGTCGCGATCCTGGTCACCGGCCGGCTGGTGGTAAAGGTCGCGCCATAACCGACGCTGACACCTGCCTCCACGTCCTTCACATGAATGACATGCGCTTTCCACTCCAGCGCAGGAATCAGATCCAGACGTTCCTTCATCACTTCCTCCGACGGATACATACCATAAGTGATGATGCCTGACCGTACCATATCAAAACGATACCGGTCAAATTCCATAATTCCTGCAGAATTGCAGATATGGCGGATGGGAATGTTCACCTTCCGTTCTTCCAGATACCGGTACATCCGTTCAAACTTGTCCAGCTGCATCCGGCAGTACGACTTGTCCTCCTGGTCTGCACAGGAAAAATGAGTAAAGATACCTTCCATCTCCAGGTGAGGAAGTCCGGCGATCTGCGCGATACGATCCGCTTCATCCTCTCTCACCTGAAAACCGATGCGGGTCATCCCCGTATCCACTCCAATATGGATTTTCGCCCGTTTTCCTGCCTGTGCGGCAGCCTGTTCCAGGACCTCCGCCTGATCCAGGCTGTCAATAGTCTGGGTGATCTCATACCGGACCAGTTCCGGATACTGCGACGGGGAAACGTAGCTCAGGATCAGGATCGGACGGGTAATCCCGCCCTCTCTCAGTTCCACCGCTTCCTCCAGGGTCGCAACCGCAAAATAGTTCACCCGGGGCTCCAGATACTTTCCCACCCGGCAGGCTCCGTGCCCGTAGGCATCCGCCTTGATCACCGCCAGCAGCTTCACGCCGGGAGCCAGACGTTTCCGCACTTCATCAATATTATGGCCGATGGCAGGCAGCGAAACCTGCGCATAGCAGCGTAAATATTCCACGTTCTTTCCCTTCTTTCCTGTTTTCACTCCGGTCTGCGAATCGCGGAATAAATATTTTTTACTGTTTTCAGCACCACATGGGTACGGGTTGCCGAAACACCGGTCAGACTCATCACCTGACGGTGGATATCCTCCAGTTCCTCTGAGGAACGGCAGGATATCTTCAGCAGAAGATCAAAGTCTCCCGTCTGATAATAACAGGACACAATGCTGTCCATTCCCTGAATCTGTTCTGCAAACGCATCAAAGAATTTCGGATGCTCCAGGCTGACCTCCATCATCGCGGTCATCTCATTGCCGGTCTTTTTTTCATTGACAATGATCGTGTATTCTTTGATGACACCGGTCTCTTCCATTTTTCTTATTCGCTCAATAACAGCAGAGACAGACAGGTGGATTTCCTTGCTGATGTTGGACGCCGTCTCTCTGGCATTTTTCTGCAGGATCCGCAGAATCTTATAATCAATACCGTCCATTCATTTTTCCTCCCATAGTATTAAAGGCTGATTGAAATAAACAAAAGGCTGAATCCAGAGCCTAAGCCTAAGATCTGTGCTGCCGTTTTTCCGGATTTTCAGCCTGAGAAACGGCGGCTCTGTTTTCAGCCAGTCTTTATATATTATAACAAATTTTATGCGTAAGTCTACTACTTCACAAAATTTTTATTTGTTATTTCCCAATCTACGGTAACCCTTTGTCTCTGCCTCCTGCCGTGAATTATACTAGTCCTGAAATTCCTCCTGAATTTCCAGCATCATCGCGCTGATTCCGATATGCTGCGGACAGACTTTTTCACACCTGCGGCAGCGGATGCACGCGTCCGCTTTCGTTTCCTGTGCTTTATAAAGCTCCTTCGCCGCATTTTTTCCGTCGGTGGCCGTCCGGTTGTAAATGGAAAAAATTTCCGGAATATTGATGCCGGACGGACATGGCATACAGTATTCACAGCGGGTACATTTCACAAGCGCCATGGTGTTGAAAATTTCTCCGGCACGGCAATACATCTCCATGTCCTCTTCTTTCAGCATTCCCACATGGGAACGGGAAGCGTATTCCAGATTTTCCTCCACCTGCTGCTCCGTACTCATGCCGCTGAGCACCACGCTGACCTCCGGACGGTTCCACAGGAAATCCAGCGCCCACTCTGCCGGCTTTTTCTCTTTCGGGAACACCTCCGCCAGATGAGGCGCCGGCACCGCCAGCTTTCCTCCCCGAAGCGGTTCCATGATAACCACTCCCAGTCCTTTGCTGGCCGCATACTCCAGGCCTGCCGTTCCTGCCTGCTCTTCCGTGTCCGCATAATTGTACTGGATCTGGCAGAAATCCCAGTCATAGAAATCAACGATTTCACGGAAGACCTCCAGGTCATCATGAAAAGAAAATCCAATGTGACGGATCTTTCCCGCCGCCTTTGCACGCTCCATACAGGAGATCAGATCAAACTTCTTCACGATCTCCTCAAACCGCTGCCGGTTTAGCGCATGAAGCAGATAAAAATCAACATACTCCACGCCGAGCTTTTCCAGCTGTTCCTCCAGATACTGATCGAAATCCTCCTGCTTCTTCAGCATCCACACCGGACATTTCGTCGCAAGATAAACCTTTTCCCGGTAGCCATCCTTCAACGCTTTGCCAACGACGCGCTCGCTTTGTCCCTCGTGGTAAGGATACGCTGTGTCAATATAATTGACTCCCTGGTCAATGGCATGGCGCACCATAGCCACTGCACGATCCTCATCGATCACATCTTTTTCCTCTCTGCTGGCCACCGGAAGTCTCATACATCCGAAGCCAAGCGCAGAAACTTCTACTCCATCCAGATTTCCAAATTTACGATACTGCATAAAAACCCTCCTGCTTTTCCTATGTATTTTTCCTATATTCTGGTCCCCGTCCTTATTTTCTGACGAAAACCTTCCATTTCAGTATATCTCATGAAAAAGCTCCGCGCAATCCTGTTCTTTGGCTTTTGTACGTCTTTCCAACCGCCCGACGTACACGTATGCCACCCGCGCTGGGAGGTTTTCGTCCGTTCCTCTCCACCAAAATTCTCACTTTCGAAATTTTTTAAATTTTTTTTTAAAAACTTGTTGACAAATTTATCCGGATGTTGTAAGATACATCTTGTCGATGCGACAGCGACAAAAAACAAATAAATATGCGGGTGTAGTTCAATGGTAGAACACCAGCCTTCCAAGCTGGATACGTGGGTTCGATTCCCATCACCCGCTTATGCGCGAGTGGCTCAGGGGTGGAGTACAACCTTGCCAAGGTTGGGGTCGCGGGTTCGAATCCCGTCTCGCGCTTTTTTTATTTCTACTATTTCCGGAAACACAAAGACAAAACGCACATGCCACTTACGGCCGGTGCGTTTTTTGTTTACAATGAAATGTTCCATGTACGGAACTCTTTTGGAGGTTTCTATGAACGACCTGAATATTCTTTCATCCTCTCCCCTTTTTCACCAGATGATGCCGGAAGAAATTTCTTCCATCCTCTCCTGTCTCTCCTACCGATACGTTGCCTGTGAGAAAAACGAGTTCGTCTGCCGCCATGGGGATGTTCTTTCTTTCGTGGGTCTTGTGCTGTCTGGAGAGGTGCATATTATTAAGGAAGATTTCTGGGGAAACCGGACCATCCTCGGGAAAGCGGAAGCCGGACAGCTCTTCGCGGAATCCTATGCCTGCGCCGGACGCCCGCTGGAGGTGAGCGTGATTGCGTCGAGAGACAGCGAAATCCTGTTTCTGGATGTTCGGAATCTGCTCCACTCCTGCAGTCAGTCCTGTCCGTTTCATCAGCGCCTGATCCAGAATTTTGTCACGATCCTTTCCCGGAAAAACCTGATGTTGACAAAAAAGATCGAACACATGTCCCGCCGTTCTCTTCGGGACAAACTGCTCTCCTATCTTTCCGACGAATCCATCCGTCAGCGCAGCACTTCTTTCGATCTTCCGTTCAACCGCCAGCAGCTTGCCGACTATCTCTGCGTGGACCGAAGCGCCCTTTCCAGGGAACTCTCCCTGCTGCAGGAGGAAGGGATCCTGAAGTTCCGAAGAAATCATTTTGAACTGACGGAATCTGTCTCCGGGCAGGAGCCGTTCTGATGTACCACTGGAGCGTGTTTGAAATTGCTTTCTGTAAGATGTGCGCCATAGCTTGTGGAAATGACTTTTCAAACACGCTCTGGCGCTATTTGGCGCTGTCTGGCAGGCGGTAGACTTCTTTCAGTCGCTGATATTCCTGCTGAAACTCCTGATTGTCACCATTCTTTACCCGTTCAAGGTACTGGTGAGTATCCAGCTCGCCGTCGTATACCTGGCAGACACACGCCGCTATGTTGGAACAGTGATCTGAGATACGTTCAAAATCCGTCAGAATATCCGTCAGGATAAATCCCAGCTCAATGGTGCACTTTCCGCTCTGCAGTCTCTGGATATGGTGATTTTTGATCTTTGCGTTGATATCGTTGACCACTGCCTCCAGCGGTTCTACCTTTCTTGCCATTTTCTGATCTTCTTTGTCAAATACCGCAAACGTCAGATCCACCACATCCCGGATCGCTTTCTGATACACTTCCAGCTCTGACGCCGCATCGCTGGAAAAACTCAGTCCCTTCTCATTCATCTCCCTGGATGCCTCCATAAGATTGACTGAATGATCGGAGATACGCTCCAGATCGCTGATACAGTGAAGGATCATGGATACCGTGCTTCCATCCTTCGGGGAGAGCGGACATCCGCTCAGCTTCACCATATAGGTTCCGAGGGCATCCTCAAACTCGTCCACCCGGCTTTCCAGATCCGCCACTTTCTCTGCTCTCTGCTCCGTGTAGCCATGCAGAAGCGCAAGGCTTTCCCCGACCCCCTGTTTCGTCAGCTCAGCCATTCTCGCCGCTGCATGTTTACACCGCTCTACCGCAAACCCCGGATTCTCCAGAAAACGGATATCCAGCATCTGATGCGCTTCGTCCTGGCGAATCTCTTCTTTCTCGTCGGGGATAGTCAGAACCGCCAGTTTCTCCAGTCCCTTCGCAAACGGAAGAAGCACAAGCGTCGCAAATACATTAAAGGCCGTATGGATCACAGCGATTCCTGCTGCATTTGCCGGTTCCTGGAGAAATTCAAAATGAAGGAACGCATTGGCGCCGTAAAAAAGTCCCAGGAAAATGATCGTGCCCAGCAGATTGAAATACAGATGTACCATTGCAGTACGTCTCGCATTTCGCTTGGTTCCGATAGAGGACAAAAGCGCCGTCACACAGGTACCGATGTTCTGTCCCATAATGATCGGAATCGCCACGCCGTAACTGACTGACCCTGTGACACACAGCGCCTGCAGAATTCCCACCGAAGCGGAGGAACTCTGAATGACGGCTGTCAGAACCATACCGGCGATCACACCCAGCAGCGGATTGGAAAATCTGGTGAGAATTCCCGTAAATTCCGGTACGTCAGCCAGAGGAGCCACCGCGTCACTCATAGTACTCATACCGAACATCAGGATCGCAAATCCCGTGAGCAGCGTTCCCACCGTCCGTTTCTTATCGCTCTTTGCCATCATCAACAGGAATACACCGATAATCGCCAGAATCGGCGAAAAGGAAGAGGGGTTCAGCATCCTGATAAACACATTGGAACTTTCAATTCCCGTAAGGCTCAGGATCCACGAGGTAATCGTCGTACCTACATTGGCTCCCATGATGATTCCCACCGCCTGATCCAGTTTCATCAGGCCGGAGTTTACGAAACCGACCACCATGACCGTCGTTGCGGATGAGGATTGGATCACCGCCGTTACACCCGCGCCCAGAAGCACCGCCATGATCCGCCTGGAGGTCAGTTTTTCCAGAAGACGCTCCATCTTTCCTCCAGACAATTTTGTCAGGCCGTCACCCATCGCACTCATCCCGTACAGGAACATAGCAAGGCCACCGATAAAGGATAACACACCAAAGATATCCATTTTTTTCTCCTTTAACACAAAGTTTACTGGCATTTTACATTTTTGTCAGCAGGAAGGGTAAATTTCCGACGCATCCGCAGGCAGCTGCCGAACATGCCTAAGGAAACGCTGACAGTTTTCCCTGTCCGCAGTCCCGAAAAATCCTTCCTCCGGATACTGCATGAACAGCCGCTCTCCGAACCGGTCGATCCAGGTTCTGTCTTTCTGGAAACTCTCCGTTTCCGTGACCACATAGATAATGTCGTAGTCCTGGAAAATATCCTTCGGCGCATTGGGATTCGTTCTGGAACCGTTCATGTAGACTGCAAGAATCCGTTCATCTTCCTTTGCCGTGTCAAGGATCAGTTTCATCATCTGCTCTTCTGTTCTCATATTCCCTCCTTTTTTCTCAGGAAACCTCGCTCTTACCCATGAAATCCGTCACTTCAGTATGGAGATTTTGTTCAGCGGCCAGTACCGAAGCACCGCCTTTCCCATGATCGCGGAGCGGGCCACATAAGTGTTGACCCAGTATCTGGAATCGTGGGAATTTTCCCGGTTGTCACCCATCACAAAATAGCTGTCCTCGGGCACCACATAAGGACCAAAATCTCCCGTAGGCATCTCCGGGCAGAAACTATCGTCCAGCGGTTCTGCCGAGCCATTGATATAAACCTTTCCGTCCCGGATTTCCACCGTCTCTCCCGGAAGTCCGATCACTCGCTTGATGAATGTTTTGGTTTCATCATCCGGATATTTGAAAATAATGATATCAAATCGTTCCGGGTCACTGTTCAGGTAAGCCAGGCGGTTTCCGAAAATCCTGTCCCCTTCCATGATTGTTGTTTCCATCGACCCTGACGGGATCACCGCATTGATGATCAAAAACTGATTGACCAGTGTCACAGCCACAACAACGATAAGAACGATCCTCACATACTCCCAGATTTCACGTCCGATACTGTTCTGCTGATTCTTCGGAGTTTCTTTTTCATTTTTCATAGTCTGTCTTCTCCCAGTTTATAGTATATCCACCGCAGTCTCAAACCTTTCATTCACGGTGTAAGTCAGCCTCCTGCTTCGAATGGCGTTTCATCCTGTGCGGCAGTCAGCCGGTCATCTTTTATTATACACGTTTTTCTTTCTCATTTCCATAAAAGTCTTGCACCGTTTTCTTTCCCATGTTACTATCAGTATATAAGGAGGACTTATCATGGATATTAATTATGAGTTATATAAGGTTTTTTACCATGTTGCAACCACTCTGAGCTTTTCCGAAGCATCGAAACAGCTGTTTATCTCCCAATCGGCGGTCAGCCAGTCCATCAAAGTATTGGAAAAGAAGCTCGGCATCAGCCTGTTCATCCGCAGTACCAAACGGGTACAGCTTACCCCGGAAGGAGAAACCCTGCTGCGCCATGTAGAGCCTGCCGTCAATCTGATCGGCCGCGGGGAAGCGCAGATCCTGGAGGCAGGCCCCATGGGCGGCGGCCAGCTCCGGATTGGAGCCAGCGATACGATCTGCCGGTATTTTCTCGTCCCGTACCTGAAACAGTTTCACAAGACCTGGCCAAACGTCCATATCAAGGTCACCAACCAGACTTCCATCCAGTGCGTGGATCTTCTGGAAGCGGGACAGGTGGATCTGATCGTCACCAACTTCCCAAACGCGCGCCTTTCCAGCCAGTTGAACATCCTGCCGATCCACTCTTTCCGGGATGTCTTTATCGCCAGCCGGGAATACTATCCGGAACTCTCCAACGGTTCTATACCGCTGAAAGATCTGCTGGATTATCCGATCCTGATGCTGGACAGAAAAAGCACCACCAGTGAATTCCTCCACAACCTGTTCCAGCAGTACCAGCTGGATCTGGTGCCGGAAATCGAGCTCGGAAGCAATGATCTGCTGCTGGATCTGGCAAACATCGGCCTTGGCATCGCCTTTGTGCCCGACTACTGTGTCGCCCACCAGAACACCCTGTTTCAGGTGGAGATTCAGCAGGAACTCCCGACCCGGCAGCTGGTTATCGCCCACAACGCCCATCTCCCGGTTTCTCAGGCATCCAGAGAATTTATGGCGCTTTTTTCAGAATCCGCTTCCTGATTCTCTTCCCAGAAGGCGCGGACCGTTCCCTCGGTCTGCGCCACTGTGCAGATCCTGCAGTTTTTCCACTCTCTTGGAAACAACGCGCGGTACTCCCACGACAGGAACCGTTCATCCAGCAGCAGGATCACACCACGGTCACTGGCGGTCCGGATCACTCTTCCCGCCGCCTGCAGGACCTTGTTCATTCCTGGAAAACGGTAGGCATAATCAAAACCGTTTTCCTGTCTTTCATCATAAAATTGTTTCAGAAGTTCCCGCTCGGTTCCCACCTGCGGAATCCCTGTTCCGACGACCGCCGCGCCGATGAGTTTTTCCCCGTCAAGATCGATCCCCTCAGAAAAAATCCCTCCCATCACGCAGAAGCCCACAAGGGTATGATCCGTTTCCCCGGAAAACGCCTGCAGGAAATTTTCTCTCTCCTGCTCCCCCATGGAAGGCGTCTGCAGCAGAACCTCCGTGTCCGTCCCCGCGATCCGCTCCTGAAAATATTCACAGACATCATTCATCAGACGGTAAGACGGAAAAAACGCCATGTAGTTTCCTTTCCTAGGCGCAATCATCTGATAGATATAGGAAGCAATTTTCTGATATTCTTCCGGTCCCCGGCGTTTGTACCGGCTGCTCACCTGCGAACCGATCAGCAGACAGCGGTTTTCCACCGGAAAGGGCGAATCCACATACACCGCATAATCGTCCGTGTTTGTACTGAACAGCTTTTTGTAATACTGGATCGGCAGCAGGGTAGCCGAAAAGAAAACGGTCGAGCGTCCTTTGTTCAGGCAGCTCTGAAGATTTGCCGCCGGGTTGACACAGAGAAGACGGATCTGAAAACTGCCGTCTTCCAGATAGCTGGTATAAATCCTATAGTTTTCATCCACCAGCTCACTGATCCCGACAAAGTTCCGTACGCGGAAATAAAACTCCAGCACCTCATCTGCCAGCTCGCCTTTCCCTGAGGATTCCATAAATTTTTCCAGCTCACTCATCAGGTTCAGCAGAGCGAGGACAAATCCGGAGATTCCTTCCAGGATCTCGCACTGATCACACTCTCTTTTGTAAACCAAAAGCTGGCGGTTGCACCGGTCCAGCGCCTTTTCCAGACGATGATCCACCGCATATGCCCGCAGTTTCCGCTTCATCTCCAGAAATTCTTCTTTTACCAGGGACGCGCTGAACATCTCCCTGCCCCGGTCCACCAGATTGTGCGCCTCATCGATCAGAAAAAGATAGTCTCCTTTACATCCTTCCCCAAAGAAACGTTTCAGACGCACGTTGGGATCAAACACATAGTTGTAATCACAGATGACCGCATCCGTCCAGCTGGCGACATCCAGCTGCATTTCATGGGGACACACCTGCCATTTCTCCGCCTGCGCCATCAGAGCCTCCCTGCTGTAGTCCTTCCCTTCTGTCAGCATTTCAAAAACCGCCGCATTCACCCGGTCAAAATGCCCCTTCGCCCGCGGACACGCCTGGGGGTTGCATGCCATTTCCTCGCAGGCACACATTTTTTCCTTCGCGGTCAGCGTCACCGCCTTGATCTTCAATCCTTTCTCCTGAAGGATCGCAAACGCCTCCTGCGCCACCGTCCTTGTGATTGTCTTTGCCGTCAGATAGAAAATCTTGTCTCCATGGCCTTCTCCCAGCGCACGTACCGCGGGAAATACGGTGGACATGGTCTTGCCGATACCGGTGGGCGCCTGTACAAACAATTCTTTCCTTCTCAGGATGGTACGGTAAACTCCGCTGACCAGCTCCCTCTGTCCCGGGCGATAAGGAAACGGGAATTCCAGCCCCTGCATCGAAGCATCCCTCTGTTTCTGCCATTGGAACTGAAATTCCGCCCACTGGTAATACTCATCCAGAAGGGCGTCGAACCATACTTCCAGTTCTTTCATGGAATAAGTAAAGCTGAAATGGCGGATCTTCTGATTGGAAGTTTCCGGCTTTACATCCTCTTTCGTCAGCGGCTCCATCTTCTTCCCTTCCTCCGTCTCCAGACGGCAGTAGGTCATCAGCACCCGCATGGACTCCTGGTGTTTTTCCAGACCATAGAGAAACGCATAACATTTCGCCTGTGCCAGATGGACCGGAACCGGCTCTTCCAGAAGCTCCAGCTCCCGAAATGTACCTTTGATCTCCTCTACCATAAATCCGTCCGGCTGCTCCAGGATCCCATCCGCCCTGCCTTCCACCTTGAGGACAAAGTTTTCATATTCTTTTTCAAATGCCAGCGGTACCTCCGCCTGATAAAACGGCCCCATTTTCTTCTGGATCCTCTGATGGGCTCTTGTCCCCGCCTGCATGGCGTCCTTGTCCGCGACGCCGCCCCTGCGGTCGTCCAGGTCTCCGCTGCGGAGCAGAAATTCCACCAGATTTCTCACGGATATCCGGATCCGCTTTTTCTTCTCTTCCAATCTTCTCTCCTTTATTCAAAAAGAGAGGCTGCTGCACTTCATGCAACAGCCTCTCTCAAAGCTTTTCTCTGTCGATTGTTATCTTGCTCCGGTGTCCTGTGCCGGCTGCAGAGTTTCTATGCGACAGCAAACTTCTGCAAAGTACGGTTGAATTCACTGTTCTCTCCATAGCAACGTACGTTCAGATTGCGGGTCAGATCCATGCTAAGGATTCCAAGCAGAGACTTTGCATCAATGATGATACGATTGTAAAAAATATCGATATCAAAATCACATTTTGATGCGGCAGTCACGAATTCTTTTACCTCGTCTGCGCTGTTGAACTTTACTTTACTGTTGAGCATTCTTTCCACCTCTCTTCAAAAGCCTGCTTGTTTTCAGGTTTTCCCTATTATCCCACTATGCTTATGCCTTGTCAATCATTCTGCGTTCCTTGCATTTTTCCTGCAACCCAGGACTTTTTTGTGCATTTTCATAGTTTTTTACAGGTTTTTTAAAAGTTTTTTACAACGAAACTTTTTCCCTTTTTCTCCGTCCGTTGAATATTCTTGGAAGCAATGCTCAAATCAACCGCCGAAACTGCGCAAGATTTTCTGTGTTTTGTCCCCGGTTTTGAACCGTTCAGCCGGCTGAACGGTTATGCGGTTTTACTTCAATACGCTCTGCAGATCACTCAGATAATCGTTATCCACACGGCCGAAACCGCCCTGATCCACAGCGGAAGCATATTCCGGACATACCGGCATCTTGCCCAGCACCGGCAGAGACAGTTCTGCAGCGATCTCATCGATATGGCTCTCTCCGAAAATGTAAATCTTCTTTCCGCAGTCCGGACATTCCACATAGCTGTAGTTTTCCACGATACCAAGTACCGGAATGTTCATCATCTGTGCCATCTTATATGCCTTCATGACGATCATGCGCACCAGATCCTGCGGGGAGGAGACGATCACGATACCGTCCACCGGCAGCGACTGGAAGACCGTCAGCGGCACATCACCGGTTCCCGGCGGCATATCCACAAACAGATAATCCAGTTCTCCCCATACGACGTCTGTCCAGAACTGTTTTGCCGTGTTCGCAATGATCGGTCCTCTCCAGATAACCGGCTCTTCCTCGCCCGGCAGCAGAAGGTTGATGGACATTACCTTGACCCCGTTTTCCGTTACCATCGGATAAACGCCGTTGTCATCCACCTGCGCCGGTCCTTTCAGTCCGTACATTTTCGGGATGGACGGTCCTGTAATATCAGCGTCCAGAATCCCCACACGGTATCCTGCCTTCGCCATCTGATTTGCCAGGGAAGCCGTTACCATGGATTTTCCTACTCCGCCCTTTCCGCTGACAACTCCGATCACATGCGCAATGCTGGAATCTTTGTTCAGATCCACATGAAAATCCGGTTTTGCCTTACTTGGACATCCTTCGCAGCTCTCTTTGGTGCAGGATGTGCTGTTGCATTCTTTTGCCATTTTCTGTTCCTCTTTTCTTTTGATTTTCTTATTTTACGAACCGGTCGATCGCCTTGTTCAGTTCAGCGATCGCTTCCCGGTCTCCATGTTCCACCGCATCTACGATACAGTGTTCAATATGATCTTCCAGGATAATTTTTCCTGTATTGTTGATGGCCGCTTTCACCGCGGAAAGCTGTATCAGAACTTCGCTGCAGTCCCTTCCGTCTTCCACCATGCGTTTGATGGATTCCAGGTGGCCGATCGCCCGGGACAGACGGTTCAGCACAGCTTTCGTATGCTGATGGCTGTGTGTATGGCCATGGCCTTCGCCATGGCTGTGCATATGTCCATGGTCTACCCCATGATCGTGCGCATGCTCATGGTCTTCGCCGTGGGTATGCGTAAGCAGCGTTCCATCCTCCTGTACATGGGTATGTGTGGTATACTCTTCGCTCATGAACATCTCCTTTTTCTTCCGTTTTTCCGATTGGCAGGATCAGATTTCGGTGAACGAATATCTCTGCCGGATTCCGGAAGTCGTGATATCAAACACGATCGTTCCATCCTCCTGTACACTTTTTTCATATTTCAGCTCCTTATCCTTGAATTTCTCAAGAATATATTGCTCTGGATCTTCCAGTTCCAGTTCTTCAAAAAAGACGTCTCTCATCTGATTATTGGCACAGGAATTAAAAATTTCCCATACCGCTTCGTACTCTTTCATCCGATTTTCCTCCTGAATATATAGTATACTCAATCTTTCAGAAAAGACAAGCATATCTTCCACTCTTCACATAATTGTTCATAAGAAAATGCAGCGTTTGCCGGGCTGGTGGAAGGAAGCCGTACCGCTTCCATGCCGGTGGCGGGCTTCAGATATTTCTGGTACAGACGGTCTGAGGTACTGCCGTTGGTAAAAATCCTTTGAATCTTCGCCGTCTCAAGGATCGGTGCCAGATCCACCGGCACCACATCCCGGATGCTGGCGTCGCTGGATCCCCGGATCGTACATGCGGCAATTACATCCCACACGGCGATCCGGTGTTCCAGAAGGAAATTCTTCTTTTCTTCCACAGCAACAGGAACCGGAGCCTCTGTGATCCCTGCCAGCACCTTCCAGAACCGGTTTCTCGGGTGCCCGTAAAAAAATCCCTGCTCCCGGGATTTCACCGAAGGGAAGCTCCCAAGGATCAGGATTCTGGAATTTTCGTCATATACCGGAGCGATGGTGTGAACCTGGGTTGTCCCTACTTTCTGTGCCGTGCCCGTTTCCTGTGATGTATTCATATTCTGTTCTGTACTCATTTCCTGTACACTCTCCTTTTCCGGGTTCTTCCCACCGGAAAATATTCAAAACTTCACTCCCCGGAATCTAACTTCCAGGTTCCTCCTCGTCAAACGCGACGACGGTATAAAAGCCCCGGCTTGTCTCTTTTACTTCCTGCACAATCCCTGTCTCCGATTTCAGGCGTTCGTAGGCGGGATAATTTTTGCTCATGGCAATTGCCGGCGTGATCGTATAATAATAGGAAGTCGGAAGGGCGCTTTCTGTTACATGGACTTCCTGTCCTTCCGTCAGCAAACCTTTTCGTTCCATTTTAAATTCCATCAAACGCATGGATGATACACTTCCTTTCTGTCACAAAGTCGAACTTTTCCCTTAACATTTCCGACAAGTCATTGCAGGAAATGCACGGGGTCAGCCCTCATTCCGATATTCGAGAATTCTGCAAAAAAGTTCCACATCAAAATCTTCTCTTATTCTATCACAAGA
>ERZ1090879.1086-NODE-1087-length-15449-cov-19.086787_pt1 | contig 15449 bp, 21 predicted proteins | sample MGYA00478472_ERZ1090879 | MGnify/ENA primary metagenome ERZ1090879 (study PRJEB33644, sample SAMEA5815723) | chicken gut metagenome | biome: Chicken; feature: Gastrointestinal Tract; material: Caecum | place: Ireland | collected 2019-01-01 | study: A study of...
GTAAATACTCAGAACCAAGAGAAATTTTGCACAAATTAAGTGGAACACAAGAACTTTTTAGAGAGTGGAGAAATAGAGTGGTAATTAACATAGCTTTGAAAGATATGCAGGAGGATAATCATGAAGTATAAATGGTATAAGAATCCAATCAAATACAAACAAGAACTAAAAGAACTAGAACTAAAAGCAAAATTGTATGAAGATGTTAGAAAATATTTATTCTCCTGCGTTGAAATTAAACCAAATTATAGAGAATACAGAGATGGGTTTGGGCAACTATTGTATAGACTAGAAGAAGGAATTGAAATCAATTATAATATTGACGTAGATAAATTGTTTGAAGCGATAGGATATCAAACAAATTTTGGAAGGGAATAAAACAATGTCAACTTATACATTATATCAAGGCGATTGCCTAGAAGTGATGAGGGATAAGGAAAGGATTGAAGGAGTGTAATGATATTGTATTACTGAATTATCTTTTAAATCAAGTTATGGAGGAAATTAAATGATACCTATATGGTTGTTAATTCGACCTTTAGCTTTATATCCTTTTCTACCTTTTGGAGATTATAAAAAAGTTAAAATAGATAATACAAATGCTTGTTCACCTAGCAATTCTTGTTATGATACAAATTATTTTGATAGCATCGCCAGTGAAACACCATATTTGGAATTGTCCTACGGAGAAAAATTTGGATTACATATCTATGGCATAGGAAAGTATCCTTCTTTGCGATTGTTTCCAGATAATTTATATTATAAAATAATTTCTGGAGACAAAAAATCTTTAACTATTGACAAATATGGAAACATTATGGCAATAGGAAAAACTGGTTCGGCTTGTGTTATAGAGATTGTGCATAAAAGAGATAACCGATTAAAATGTGAAGTATTTGTTTGTATAGTCTAAACTATTAAAAGCATGAAACAAGTTCTACTTAAATAAAATTTGTTAAAAATAACCCTTGACACACAACCTCTCTTGTGGTATAATGTAGATACTATAAGGGAGGTTGATTTTTATGAACCGCTATACAATCAAACAAGATGATTGCATTCTCCATCTATATTACCCTACAATCGAAGCCGCCAAACAAGCACATCCGAACGCTATTATTGAGCCATATAAAGATACGACATTTATTGAGTATGTAGAGAAGATTAAATCCTTGTCTCATATTACGCCTGTTGGATGGTGGAAGATACCATATGGTTCAGGATATATTGCTTATTATCAATACAAAGATGAAGATGGTTATCTTGATGGCTGTGAATATGTAAGGTATGACCATCATAGTTATACCGTACCATTTATAAAAACTATCACAAATCCCAAGTCTTTCTATGAGCAATTTTTTGAAGGTGTGAATGATGGCGAACATGGCTTTGCCAGATTCACCAAACGCCAATTTGGTAAGCTAAAGGGCAAGGCAAAGCCAGTCAAGTTCTGTAAAATTGATGGCGACACATGGTATGTAGATGGCTATGGCAATTTCTTTGAGCATTTTTCATACCTTACTGGAAAAGAACAAGTTGAAGAGTGGAAGCAATTCCATGACAATCCTGATGCTGTATATGGCAAGATTTGGAGTGGCGAACAAGGAAAGTGCACATCGGGTTGGTATAATAGCATGGATGAGTTTATGGCTGATTTCAAGGCTAAAGCAGAAGCTACGCCTACATGGGCATCTACACCAAGATATGAGGTCAAGAAGATAGGATATAAAAAGAAACACCCATATGATAGGGAAAATTATATTCGTCTGCCATTTTATCCCATTACTAAGATTCCAAAGGATGAAAGGAATATAGTTGAGGTTTTGAATAGCTGGAAGAAATTGGCTAAAGGGATTGGATATTATGGAAACGGATTTTATGGGGATTTGTATTTTGAGAATGTAATTAGAAAATATTGGGAGTGGGTGGATAAAAATTAAAATTTAATAGTTGACAAACCTTAATCTATATGATATAATGTAGTCAAGTTAAGGAGGTGGTTGATTATGAAGATTGAGAAGTTGATTGAACGAGACGGATATAAAAACGATACTGTAAGAATTTGTGAGTTCCTTGGCTTTGCTGATACAGAACAACTCAAAGAAGCAAGATTCTTTTCTAAGGAGTAGTCTTATAGCCCAATCCCCGTTATTGGTTGGTCTGTATCGAATAATGACTGTACATGGAGGCTTTGCAAAATTATTGATGGAGATAACGAATATCATATCATTGATGAAGGATATAAATTTCGACTTGAAATTTGTGAAGGAGTAAATCAAGGTGGGAGGCTTTATTATCAGTGCGACTTTCTTTCTATGCTTGAAAGAGGATTCATTGTCTATGTAAAAGATGGGAGTAACGCTCATATTGAGCATATTAAATGGGCAGATGAACTTTGTGATGGCGTTTATGTTATTCATGAGGCTGATGTAATTATAGAGGAAAACTAAGATGCAACTGAGTGGATGTGGAAATTGGTTGGAGGAAAAAATAACCCTTGACAAACTCGCCAAAGTATGGTATAATGTAGATGTTGGGAGGTAAGGGACATGATTGGTGATTAAAAACAAAAATTCCCTCTTGACAAATCTTCAAATCTGTGATATAATGTGTATGTAAGTTCAAGCTGGTACTTGGCGAAATGGTCAAGTTAAATGTTTAACCTCCGTATGTTGGGAACAAGCCAGCAGTGCCATGGTGATAGGACACATTCCTATCTGCTTGTTGCGTATAATACATAAGGTAACAAGTAAATTAACCATCTGTTCTTATTGGCGTTCAAGGATGGCTCCTAACAGTTCGGCTGAGGATGAAAGCAAACGCCACCCCAGCTCCCGTCCAAAGTCTTGGAGTAGACTATAAGCGATTGATAGTCGAAGCAGCAAATGAATAGGGATAATCTTCATATAGAATGGGTGATATACCAGGGTGCTAATGTGATATAAAGTCCTATAAAATGAAGCAGTTCATAAGAGAACGGGCAAAGCGTAGCGAACTTTGTCGAATATTAAATAAGGCTGGTGCCTATCGCTAGGATAGGTTAAACGTGCAACATAACAAGAAAGCGAGGCCAGCAAAACAATTCAACAACAGCGGCAGTAAGATAACCGTGCTGTCCAATCTACGAGAGGTCGGTAATCTCTTGGGGATAGAGTTGGAGAGTCGCCCATGAAACAATACCTGTTAGGAGTAGCTACCTAAGAATTATGGCTATAAGATATCAGGGAGCCAGGAAAGATAGATTGTTGTTGAATATGGAGAGGTCTTGCCTTAGTAGACGATTCAGTAATGATAGCAGGTGCTACGAAGCACGGATGCAAGAAACGTTTTGAGAATACGTCGTGCCGTGACACAGCAGCAGTAGTTAAATGGAGTTAGATGAACAGCCTGTTATTAACAAGTCTTATCCCAGTTGATTTTTCATTGGGAGTCAATGTAAGAGTAAGTTGAGATTGATATGGCGGCGTAGACGAATTGGTTTAGTCAGCAGATTCAAAATCTGTGCCATTTTATGGATGCGAGTTCGAGTCTCGCCGCCGCCAAGGGATAACGGTCTTTCGCACATTCTAGTGACCCTAAAAACGGTAAAGCAAAGTGTGGGTTTGTGGTTGCCCGAGATAATCACCGTGAAAGAGAACGACAGAAACTCTTGACCACGCTATCGGTTTAATAAAGATAGATGAAGGAAGTTAAGGAAACCGTTGCTCAATTCGTAAAGTATGAACGGAACCAAAAAAACACTTGACACGCCTGAAAGGTTGTGGTATAATGTACAGCTGAAAGGAGGAAACGAAATGTACGATTTAGACGATGTAATTTTCGCAGAAGATTATAAGGTTCATAGCGAAAAGTAATCAATGAGGCTTCGGCCTCTGATAACCCGGTATGATGTAAAGAGCATTGTCGGTCTTATAAACCGAAGCGCACCAGATTAGTGCCATGTGTGTGGGGCGGTACCACCTGCCGGGACCATATATGGGGTTATAGTGGGTAGCTAACCACTATATTTAGTGAAAGAAGCCTCCTCTTCTTTCACACCCATAAAATATAAAAATCTTAGGAGGAAGATTAAGTAATGGAAGAGAAAGAAATTTGGAAAGACATACATGGATATGAAGGATTATATCAAGTTAATCAATGGGGTGACATTTATAGTTTATATACAAACAAAAAATTAAGCAGAGCTTGTAGAGGATTCGATAAGGGACATATGTGTCATGGATATAAATGGCGTTATATTGAATAGTTTTTAAATATTCCAGTTAAGGCTCTGGATACCAAAAAGCCTAATATATGACTTTGTAGCTCAGTTGGCAGAGCAACGCACTTTTAATGCGCGGGTCGTGGTTTCGAGTACCAGCAAAGTCACCAAGGGCAATGCCCTAATAAAAAATCAAAAGAATTAAAAGGAGAAAACAAAAATGAACAAGAATGAATTTGTAACCGTACTAGCAGAGCGTAATAACCTAACTAAGCATGAAGCCGAGGAAATGTATGATATTGTGTTCGGCACTCTTGGCGAGCTAGTAGCTGAAGGCAATGAAGTATCTATTTCTGGTGTAGGTAAGGTTAAGATTGTAGAACGTGATGCTCGTACAGCTCGCAATCCTAAAACCGGGAATGTAGTAGATGTCCCTGCTAAAAAGGTTCCTAAGTTTCAATTTAGTAAGAATATCAAGGAAGCCGTAGCTTCTCTATAAGGCTTCTTTAGGGGTTGAGCCTTAATCAGCCCCATCCCAGCGAGGAAGCGTCACTCAAGCACTGTAGCACAGCAGATAACAATAAGATGGTGATATGTGCATAGCTACACTAATATCTTATTGGTTTGTATTTGAGGATTGGTGGCCTCGCTCCAAAGATTGGTAAACCTGTATCGCACAATACAAAGCTTCCCTTTTTGCTTGAAAGTGTCAAGACGAGTTTAGCCTGAGTTGTAGAATAACAAAGGCCCACCTATGGGAAAAATGGGGTATCAGTTTTCCTTAAAATTGTGAGGTTTATTGGTTTAGAAAAAGCAAACCAGAGGCGATATGGTACGCTATTAGCCAGAGAGATTGCGTCCAAGCGGAGTATGCCCTGCCGTGTGCGATGTGGGATGATAGACAATGTGATATATCAGATATTGTCGCATGAGAGGTTTTAGATAGGACTAACGGTTTCCCTTGATAAACCGATGTTCTTTATACGAAGAAGTGATGGAAATGGCATACAGGTACGTCCAATGCGTTGCCATATCAAACGTGGTATGCAGAAAACGGACTTTGGGGCAGTTTGATTGTTCTCATGTGTGGGTTCAAGTCCCACCTTCTTCATGGAGAAAGTTGGTCACTCCAAAAATAACCCAACGCATAGGCCGGGATGTGAATATCCGTTAAGCGGCCTTTGTATGGAGGTATAGTTTACCAGCTAAAACATCTAGCTTCCAACTAGAAGAAGTGGGGTCGGCACCCATTACCTCCTCCAATTAGGTACTGTTTGACGCGAACGGCTAAGTCTACAGAAGAACGCACTGGAAAGCCTAATTTTTTTATTCCCAGTCAAAATAAAATTGGCTGGGAATAATTATTTACTATTGACTTTTAGCAAAATCTATGATATAATCCATATATCAAAATAAAGGAGATGCAAAATGAAAACGTATGATAGAAAGAAACTTAGAAAGATTGTAACCTATGTGATTGTTATTCTGTATGTTAGTATGGTTCTTGGAAGTGTATTTTCTTCTGTAAGAAATTATGTACATACTACTGATACTGCTGAACCAACGACTAACACGGTAGAAGTTCTTGATGGCTATGTACCACCCAAAGTGCAAAAAGTTGACAAGGTTGATATCCAGCCTGTAGAAGAAACTAAAGCTGAATATAAATACACGCCTGTCACTATGCTTTATCAGACCAGTGCTAAGACATATATGGATTACAGGGCTATTACCAACAAGGTATCTGCACAGTATAAGCTAATCCATTCTGATGCAATTACTATTTGCGAAGATGGATTCTTGCGTGATGCTGATGGGTTTATCGGTGTTGCTATGGGTAGTTATTTTGGGCCTATTGGTAGTAGGTATGTATGTCATTTGGATAATGGTAAAGAGATTAAAGTAATTAAAGTTGAAGCCAAAGCCGACCAACATACAGTGAATGGCTTTTGCGGGTATGTTGCTTATGATATCATTGAGTTTGTGATTGATACTAAGGCGACTTGGATGCAACAGAATAAGTGGGGAAATGGCTATATTTTTTCAGGCAACTTTAACAACTGTGATATGTTCAAAGGTAAGATTGTAAGTATTGATAAAGTTGAAGCCGTTGAAAAATAAGTGTTGACAAACAATGCCCTGTATGGTATAATGTAATCACAGTAAAGAAAGGAGCAATCAATATGTATACTATCAATCCTAACTTTATCACTTATCTCAAGTCTCGTCAGAGAAGTGAGAATACCATCAAGGCGTATACCAAGAACATCAATGCCTTTTTTGAATATGTGAACAAGTCCGAAAGTGAAGTAAGTGCCTTTGATGTAATGAACTGGATGGAAAACATTAGTGACAAATCTAGTGCTACTGTGTGCCAGATGCTTAGTAGTGTTAAGGCTTACTTTGATTTCCTGTTTACTTTCGAGCTTATTGATAAAGACCCTACTGCAAGAATCAAGCCTCCTAGAAAGACCAATAAGCCCAAGCACTACATGAATGCCCAAATGATTAAAGATATGATTTCTTGCTGTAGAAATAGCCGTGACAAGGCGATTATCCTTACTTATGCAAGCACCGGCCTTCGCGTTAGTGAACTAATTGGACTGACCATTGAGCAGTATGAAAGCATGAAAATCAATGGTAACAACATGATTAAAATTGTTGGTAAGGGTAATAAGGAACGTATGGTTCCTTTTAATCAGGAAACACAAAACGCTATTGATGATTATATTAAGAGTAGAAATGTTGGAGAAGTGCATTGCAATAAGTTGTTTCTTAGTCATTATGGTAATGAAATTGCAAGAAATAATCTTAGCATGACACTGAAAAGTATTGCTAGAAATGCTGGTATCCCTTTCTGGAGCGAAATTTGCAACCATGCTTTACGCAGTGCAAGCGCTTCTATATATAGCGAAGCAGGTACTCCTGTTGCTGTTATTCGTGATTTATTGGGACATTCTTCATTGGAAGTTACTTCTCGTTATATTAAAACTTCTTTGAAAGAAGTCAACGAAAATGTTATGAGAATGAAATTTTAAGGAGTGGTAAAAATAACATATAAACAATTTATTGATAATATATTACAAACTCGTGGTAGGTTTAATTGCGGAGAAGAATACCATGAGCGACATCATATATTACCCAAGTGCATTGGTGGTACAGATGATGAAGAAAATTTGATTGATTTGTTTGCAAGAGAGCATTTTATTGCACACAAGCTATTGGCTTTAGAGAATCCGTATAACCAAGGCTTACAATATGCTTGGTGGATGATGGCTCATATTAACACAGGCAAGAATTGTAAAGAATCTATTTGTTCAGAATTTGAATATGAAGAAGCTAAAAAAGCAGTCCACGAAAGATGCTCAGGTAAAAATAGTTGGAACTGGGGCAGGAAAATGTCTGAAGAAGCCAAATATAAAATTAGTAAGGCTATGCAAGGAGAAAACCATCCTCTTTATGGGAAGCATCATTCAGAAGAATCGAGAAGAAAAATAAGTGAAAATCACGCAGATGTAAAGAAAGAAAATAATCCCAATTATGGAAAGACGATGCCAGAAGAACAAAGAAAGAAAATTAGTAAAGCTAACAAGGGGAAGACAGGCTTAAAAGGCGAAAAGAACGGTATGTATGGTAAACATCACACTGATAAAGCTAAACAGAAGTTAAGTGAACGATTTTCAGGAGAAAAGAATCCACAAAGCCGCCCAGTAATATGTGTTGAAACAGGCGAGATTTTTTGGGGTGCTATGGAAGTCCAAAGAAAATTAGGCATAAATCATACGAATGTTGGCTTATGCTGTCATGGACGAAGAAAAACTGCTGGTGGCTATCATTGGGCATTTGTAGAAAAAGCTAATGATTAAAATTCACGCTTTGGCGTTTGATATAGATATAAAATTTAAGGAGGAAATAATAAATGAGTAGATGGATTAGTTATGAATGGGGCGAACTGGGTGAAAATATTAGTGGCAGTTTTACTCTAAAGACAAAGAAGCGTGTAAGCAATAAGGCTCCTAAGTCAATTAAGGGAGATTATGACCTATCAATTCATGGTAACAAGATTGTACTTGTAGATAATGTTGACGGCACTACTGTTGAAGCTAAGTGTAGTCCAGAGGATAATTTTGATATTGGTGAAGGGATTAAGGAAGCATTCAAGAAGCTGAATGAAAAGCGGGAAGAATTGAGAAAACAGAAAGAAGAAGAAAAGAGAATTAAGGTTGGCGATTGGGTTGAAGTTGTAAATCGCGGGAAAGCTTATACTACTTATCCTGAGTGGCTTTATGATAAGGTTAATTTTGAATATATAAGAAGATATTGCTATAATTATTGCCCCTTTAATGGCGAAATTGGTAGAGTAGTTGCTGTTGGAACACATGAAGCTGATGGAGAAAGTATACTTGTAGCTTTTGAAACAAAATATAAAAATATATATATTGTAAATCAAAAAGGTCTAAAAAAGGTGGCGAAGCCTAATGTCTAAACTATCATCTTATCCTAATATGTATCCTGAAATCTTAGAAGCTATTCATATTATGTACGAAGACCACATTGACGTAGAAGTTGATTGCCTACTATATCTGTCAAGTCTACGAAACAATCTATCATGGGTCGTTGAATTAAGTGATAGAGCAAGTGAAACACTAGATAAAATGGGCTGCTGTTCTGAATGTGGTGAACCACTCCAAGCATATCATTATAAGGAACCACATACTGAATTAGACGGTTGTCTCATGGAAGATATGGTTGAAGTGTGTTGTCCTAATTGTGATATGCCAGACAAGAAATGGTTTAAGTAAGGAGTTGATATTATCACTAAGAAACAACGTGAGGTTGCTGAAAGAGCGATGTTAAAGCATATGCTTGATACCAAGCCAAAACTAAAGGAAGTAATTGATAATTTAATTGAGAATCCCAATCCCGAACTAACAGATATTGTAACACCTGTTATTGAAGAAAAGCTGAAACAAGCTAGAATGCAAGGTATTTTTATTGGTTGGAATACATTTGCAATTCAAGCTATTGAGAATATTAAGAATATGGAATCTGTGGATGAGATTAAGACTTATTTTCAGAGTGAAGCTGATAAGATGAAGGATAAGTTGGGATTGAGTAAGGACAATGTTGAAAATCAAGGCGTCTCGCTTTGATTGATATATTAAACTAATGTTATACTTTTTGTCAATTTTATTTTAAGTTAAGGAGAATGTGTAAAAATGAGTGTAAGTGAATCTACCCTTCAAAAAACACCTAACTGGTTTCGCTCAGTCGGCTATCTAAGTGAGAGCAATCTAAAGCGAGAGGACTGTGACATTAAGCAAAAGGACGCTAATGGACAAGATGCTGGCACCAAGAAAGGCGAACGTATTATGGGGTCTGTTGCTGTAAAGACAGACAATGGTATCCATACTTTTAATGTGTTTGCTCAAAGCCTAACTTCTAAAGGCGAGGAATCCAAGCAATGGAAAATGTATTGCGATATGTTGGATTGGAATCCCAAGGTTAATGGTGAACCTGGCGTTGAGCCTACTCTTGTAAATATCGAAGGTACTGTCAGCATCAATGATTATGTCAATCAACGCGGCGAGATTAGTTCAACCCTACGTTGGCGCGTAGGCCGAGCCAATACCAAGGCTTCGCCTGAAGATGCCAAGGGCACTACTCTAAAGGCAACCCTATACATCCACTCCATTACCCCTGAAATTCGCCAAGAGGAAGAGACTGGCCGACTATGCGTGACGCTATATGGCGCTGAAAATAACGGCACTTGTTTTCCTGTAAACGCCATTGTAGATGAGGATATGGCTGATGATTTTGAGGCTTGTTATGAAGTTGGCATGACTGTACCCTTTGAGTTTGAACTTGTGTCTCGTCATATTGGCGGAGAAAATAAAGGAGAAGCCAAGAAGTTCGGTCGTGCTGGCAAGGTTGCTGTCAACAATGGATTTGATGTTCAGGAGTTAATGCTTGTCGGTGGCGATGATGAGATTGAAGAGCCTGATGAACTGACTGCCGAAGATGAAAACGGTAATGAAGTTGAGGTTAAGACTCAATGGATCAACCCCGTTGCTATGAAAAGGGCAATTAAGGCTCGTGCGCAAATGCTGGAAGAACTAAAGAATAATCCTCCTGAAAAGAAGTCTGGTGGTAAGGGTAATAGTTCTCTACACGCTAAGAAACAAGCCGCAAAAGATAGGATGAAGGGTGGTATGAAGTCTCAACTGAACTTTGATGACTTCGACAGCGAAGAAGACCCTTTTTAATTGAAAGGTTGGTGATTGTAGATGGCTGATGCGCTAGATATTTTTAACCCTGCGATTAGTGTAGTGTCCAAAGACTTTGAAGGCAAGCTATTGTTAATCCACTCTAATGAACGTAAGCTGGGTAAGACCCTACAAGCTACTCGATTCCCCAAGCCTTATTATCTGCGTTTTGAGCAAGGCATCAACGCAATCTCTGGTCTATCTTATGCACCTCTAACTAAGTGGGCTGACTTCAAGAAGATTCGTAAGCAGTTAACTAATCCTAAAACTTTAGACCAAGCTCGTGCTATGTATACCACTCTAATAGTAGATACTACTGATGTTGCTATCAAGTGGTGCGAGAAATATGTATGTGGTATGCAAGGCGTTGACCGTCTGAATGATGGCAACAATGGCTACGGACTTTGGAAGGAATACGAAAATGAATGGTTCTCTGAATGGAATGCTCTACTGAATGCTGGCTATTCCATTATCTTTATTGCTCACTCTGAGGCACGGAAGATGAAAGACCCCAAGACTGGTGCTGAGTATGAGCAACTATATCCTAAGGGTGACAAGCGTACTATTGACCTAATCATTGATGCAGCTGACTTTATTGGGTATGTTAAGAGTAACGGATTTACCGAAGATGGTGAACCTCAAATGTCCAGTATCTACTTCCAGTCTTGTCCTGAATTTCTTGCTGGTACTCGATTCAAGCATATGGCTCCTGAAATCACGCCTTTTACTGCTGAGAATGTGCAAGATGCTATGCGTATTGCAGTTGAAATGGAAGAACAAGAGAGCGGTGCTAAGGCAGTAAGTTATGCTGAGAAGGTAGCTAACGATACATTTGAAGAGATGACTTATGATGAAGCCATTGCTACTGCGAAGCCTCTATTCAAAAAGATGATGGAAAAGGATAAGACACTGACTACTGAAATCATTGAGAAGTATCTTGGTGAAGGTGTTAAGATTAGTGATACCACTGAGAAACAACTTGAGCAAGTGCTTATGATTATTGATGATTTCAAGGAAGTCCTAGAAGGATAAATTAAATTGTGAACATTTTGTAAACAATTAGAAATCTACTTGACTTTTGACCTTATTTGTGGTATAATATAGGGGGTAGATAAGAGGTTGCAAACTCTTATCTTTTAGGGCAGTGCTTATCTCACTGCCCACCTTATTATTTTACTTAGATAAGGAGTAGATATTATGGCAAAACATCAAGATTTAACAGGTATGGTTTTTGGACGCTTAACGGTGTTAAAAGAAGCTGGGAAAAAGAAACCGGGTGTCTATCTATGGGAGTGTGAATGTTCTTGTGAAAATCATACTCGTGTCATTGTTGAAGGTTCAAAACTTAAGAACGGAAACACCAAATCATGTGGTTGTTTGCATCGAGAAGCTGTAGTAGCACGAAACAAAGCCGGACGGAATCATGAAGAAAAATATGATAGGCTTTACAGGATTTGGAAAGCTATGCAACACAGATGTTATAGTGAAAATAACGAGCATTATCATCACTATGGTGGAAAAGGAATCGTTATATGTGACGACTGGTTATTTGATTTTGATAACTTTATAAATTGGTCTATTAACAACGGTTACAATGATACCCTAACCATTGATAGGGTTGATTCTAACAAAAATTACTGTCCAGAAAATTGTCGCTGGATTACACAGAAAGATCAAACCAACAATACTTCAAGAAACAAATATCTTGAGTATAAAGGAAGAAAACAAACCCTTGCTCAATGGTGTGAAGAACTTGATCTTAATTATAGTAGAACCAAAGCAAGAATAAATGCTTGTGGTTGGACGGTTGAAGAAGCGTTTGAAAGAGAAAAATATGCCCAAGTAAACTTAGGCAAATAATATATCATAAGGGGCTGGGCAACTAGCCCCTTATTTTTATCTTGACATTTAGGTTAAGTTGTGGTATAATTGGGGTATCAAAATAAGGAGGTGTAATATGAAAGATATTACTTTAATTCATAGCAATAGTTCTACAGCCCTTTGTGATTTAATTACCCAAGACATTCAAGTAGATGCTATTATTACCGACCCACCATACAATATCAATCAAGCAGAATGGGATAATGATTTTGATTTGCCTAAAATTATTCCTTTATGCAAGCAGATTTTAAAACCTGATGGAAATTTTATTCTTTTTCAAGGCTGGTCAAATGTATGTGAAACTAAAAAACTCCTTGACCAATATTTTACTTGTCAAGATTGGATCATTTACGACCGTATTAAAGGTCGTGGAGGTAAGAAACATCTCGTGTCAACTCGTGAAGATATTCTTTGGTATACTAATAGCGATAGCTACACATTTAATAAAATCCCGTCCACTATTAAAAAGAAAACAGGTGGGCTTGGTTTAAAGAATGGCTGTGAATTTCGTGCATTAAGTAATGTATGGACTGACATTAGCCCTATTGTGCCATGGAGCAAAGAACGGGTTAATCATCCTACACAAAAACCAGTACAACTTATGAAACGATGTGTTGAATTATGGACTAATGAAGGTGATTTGGTTCTTGACTTTACTATGGGGTCGGGTAGCACAGGTGTTGCTTGTAAAGAGTTGGGTAGGCGATTTATTGGAATTGACAATGATGAAAAATATGTGAGTATTACTAAAGAAAGATTGGGTGTTGAATAATGCCCCAATGTTATATCTGCCAAACTGAAATCCCTCGTGGGCAACGCTATAAATCGCCTCGCTACAAATCCATTCCTGTCTGTTCTGAGGCTTGTTACAACACACTACTTGAGCAGAAACTCAACGCAACAAAAGCCGAACCATATCCAAATTACAACAAACTGACCGACTATATCAAAGACAAATGGGGTGGTAGCGAGAATGTAAACTGGATGCTGACTCATAAGCAAATCAAGCACTTAGTTGAAAAGCAAGCCATGACCTGTAATGAAATCCGTATGGTGTTGAAGTACGCCATTGAGATTGAAGGACAGTGTGTTGATTTGGAGTATGGCATTGGTCAATTTCTACCAAAATTTATAGAGCCTTGCATGAGGTTTGTGGAACAGATTGAACGAGCAAAAGAGTTAGCAGAGGATATAGAAGATGAGGAAATTATCGTGAGGAAAGCAAGTAAACAAGTAAAGAAAGTGAAAGAGGAGGAGTGGGATTGATATGAATGTATTAAGTTTGTTTTATGGTATCAGTTGTGGTGTGATAGCCACTAAGAAATTGGGTTACATTTAAGGAGAGTCACATGAGATATATGGGTGGAAAATCAAGAATTTCAAAACAAATTGCGGAGGTAATTAACAATGCAGTACATGGGTGGCAAGAGCCGAATCTCGAAAGAAATAGCAATGATTCTTACCTTGAACTTGGGGGGGCAGACATTCGTAAGTCTGTTCTGTGGGTCGTGCGCTATTGAAGCTAAAGTAAATGCCAAAGTTAAAATACTAAATGACAAACATCCATATTTAATTGCTATGTGGCAAGAATTACAAAAAGGATGGCAACCGCCTGAAATTGTCACTAAAGACCAATATTATTACATAAAAGAGCACAAAGACGAGAATCCTGCTTTGACTGGTTTTGTTGGGTTTGGTTGCTCTTTTGGCGGCAAATGGTTTGGTGGGTTGGCGAGCAACAAAAAAGGCGATAATTATTGCGCAAGAGCAGAGCGTAGCCTAATGAAAGATTTGCCCAATCTAATGGGCGCTACTTTTACTTGCCTTGATTATCGGGATGTTAAAATTCCCGAAGGAGCAGTTGTGTATGCCGACCCACCTTATGTAAACACGACAGGATATACACTTGGCGATTTTGACCACAAGGTATTTTGGGACTATATGCGTGAGTTGTCTAAGACGCATAAGGTATTTATCAGCGAACAAAAAGCACCAGAAGATTTCGAGTGCGTGTGGCAAAAAGAATTGACACGAACATTGGATTATAATAAAGAGAATCAACCAAAGAAAACAGAAAAATTATTTATTTGGAGAAAGAAGAATAAATGAATATATTATGGTTTCTGCATCCACAGTAAGACTAGACGGTGGATGTCATTGCCCATATTTTTTCTTTTCTTCCTGATGAATATAAAATAAAGGAGTGATGAAAATGAGTCGTAAATTTTATATTAGCGACTTGCATTAGGCATTTTGGTCACAAGAACATCCTAACATTCGATAACCGCCCATTTTTCACCTTGCTCGAAATGGAACAAACCATTATCTCCAACTGGAATAATCGTGTAGAAAAGAATGATGAAGTCTATATCCTTGGCGATATGTTCTGGTACAACAACGAAGCCCCAAGAATCCTATCTGAACTCAAAGGTCGCAAGTATCTAATTCTTGGCAATCATGATAGGGTCAATGCTGAAATGGCAAAGTATTTTGTGTGGTGTGATAAGCGACTTGAAGTAATCAAAGATGAAGGACAGAAGGTTGTGTTATGCCACTTTCCTATTGCACATTGGGATGGACAAATGCACACGCCTCAGACCATTCATCTATATGGGCATATCCATCAAGGGCGAGATACAAGACCGTTTGAGAAGTATGGTGAAATGTGGGAAGAGGAAATGGGCATAACATTCAAAGCGGCTAATGTTGGATGTATGATTGATTATATGGATTATACGCCGAGGACATTGGAAGAGATTAAGAAGGCGAAAGGGTGGAAATAGTTCATAGAAAGTTTACAATTTAGCTATTGACTTTTCTTTTGTTTTGTGGTATAATATATAGAAGGGTTGAAAATAGGTTGCAAACTATTTTCTTTAAGGAGGAAGAGCTGTCTATCTTTCTCCTGCCCTAATATATATTCTAAGACAGGAGAATAAAAATATGAAAAAAGGTAAGCATAAAAATTTAATTGGACAAAAATTTGGAAGTCTAATCGTAATTAAGGAAGCAGGATTCAAAGAGTATAAAAATAAATGATATAAAGATGGAATCGCATTATATCAATTATGGTTATGTAATTGGGATTGCGAAATTGATTT
>ERZ1090879.1093-NODE-1094-length-15412-cov-9.109787_pt1 | contig 15412 bp, 12 predicted proteins | sample MGYA00478472_ERZ1090879 | MGnify/ENA primary metagenome ERZ1090879 (study PRJEB33644, sample SAMEA5815723) | chicken gut metagenome | biome: Chicken; feature: Gastrointestinal Tract; material: Caecum | place: Ireland | collected 2019-01-01 | study: A study of...
TTTGCAATTCATTTTGATTAATTTGCGCGTCGCCAGACAAGACTTTTGTGAAAAAGATTATGATATTACCCGAAGCTACAAATTTCATTGAACAGATCATAAACGAAGAACTCCAAGCGGGCAAATTTGAAAGCCGCGGCAATCAGCTTATCGTGCGCTTTCCCCCCGAACCCAACGGCTACCTGCACATCGGGCATGTAAAAGCGCTGTGCATAAATTTCGCCGTCAAGGAAAAATATCATGCCAGGCTCAACCTGCGCATGGACGACACAAACCCCGCCAAGGAAGACTATGAATACGTAAATTCCATAATCGACGCCATAAAATGGCTGGGCTTTGAATACGACCAGCTTGTCTTTGCGTCCGACTATTACGATAAGCTGTACGAAATTGCCGAAAAATACATTATGGACGGCAATGCCTACGTGTGCGACCTCTCCGCCGAGGAGATAACCGCCACGCGCGGCACTCTTACCGAGCCCGGCAAGGAATCACCCTACCGCAACAGGTCGGTAGAGGAAAATCTTAAACTTTTCCGCGAAATGAAGGCGGGCAAGTATCCCGACGGGGCTAAGGTTTTAAGGGCTAAAATAGATATGTCGTCGCCCAACATCAACATGCGCGACCCCGTAATCTACCGCATAGCTCACGTTCCCCATTACCGTCAGGGCGACAAGTGGTGCATATACCCCATGTACGACTACGCGCACCCCCTGTCGGACGCTATAGAGGGAATAACCCATTCGCTCTGCTCGCTTGAATTTGAAAATCACCGCCCCTTATACGACTGGGTGGTTGAAAAAGCCGGCTTCCCCGCGCCCGTTCCCCGTCAGATAGAGTTTGCGCGTCTCAACATAACCAACACCCTCATGTCCAAGCGATACCTTAAAAAGCTTGTCGACGAAGGTTTTGTGCGCGGCTGGGACGATCCCCGTATGCCCACTTTAATGGGACTTAAAAACCGCGGGGTTCCGCCCACGGCGTTAAAGAAATTTATCTCCGACGTCGGCGTGGCTAAAAATTATTCGGTGGTCGACATCGCGCAGCTCGACGAGTGCATCCGCGACGAGCTCAACCGCACCGCCGAAAGGGCTATGGCAGTTCTCAATCCCGTAAAGCTGACGATAACCAATTACGAGGGAGAGGAGGAGCTCGACTTCGAGGTCAACCCCCTCGACGGCAGCGGCGCAACCCGCAAGGTAAAGTTTACGGGCAGCGTATACATCGACCGCGACGACTTCGCGCTCAATCCCCCTCCCAAATACAAGCGCCTCACCGTGGGCGCCAACGTCAGACTCAAAGCGGCGTACATCGTCCGCTGCGACGACGTCAGGCTCAACGAAAACGGCGAAGTCGAAGAAATTTTCTGCACATATTTTCCCGAAACGCGCTCGGGCAGCGCCGTAAAGAGCGACGTCAAGGCTAAGGGCGTCATTCACTGGGTAGATGCAAAATACGGACGCGACGTCGAATTCAGGCGCTATAAGCCGCTGTTGAAGGACGAACAATATCCCGACCAGGATTATGCCGAAAGACTTGATAAGGACAGCGAAATAATTTTCGTCGGCAAGTGCGAACCCTGCGTTGCCGACGGCGCCGACGAAAAGCCCTACCAGCTCATGCGCACGGGCTACTATAAAAAATGCACCGATAACGGCATAACGGTGCTCTCCGAAATCGTAACCTTGAAGGATAACTTCAATAAATAACCCAGAGAGGTAAGAACATGGAACTGTACATCATTATTACCATCGTCGTGGCGTGCGTTCTCGCCGCAATCGGACTTATAGTCGGCTTTTGTCTCGGCTATACCCGCCTTTCATGCTGGGGCGGCACGGTCGTGGGAACGGCGCTCATCTGCCTGCTGGTAGACCGCACCAACGTTGTGCCCGAAGGCGATTGGCACGGCATCATAATGCTCGCAGTGGCTGCGGGTACCATGCTCGTGCTCACTCTGTTGTGCAACCTCGTCAGACGGTACTTAGCGCGTCAGGTAAACAAAAGCAAACAGCTTTCTTTTTATCGTCAGCACGATGAAATCGAGGACAATGAAGAGAGCATTTTAATCGCGCTCGACAAGGGGGATAAAAAGGCTTACCGCAGACATTCATCCCGCCGTTTCAGCCAAAAGAGGGGAGCCTGGGGCGTGGTAGACCGCGTTTTCGGCGCGCTTACGCTGACCATCAATATATTCACCGCGGTCGCGCTCGTCGCTTCGCTTGCGCTTATAATTATTGACTCTGCGGAGATAACCGTCGCGAGGGATGCCCTTCTCGACTTTTATCAAAGCGCATTCTGGCAGGGCGAAGGATCGGCTCTCGCCATAGACATGCTCGTCATTTCGCTCATGTGCGTATGCGTGCGCAGCGGCTATAACGGCGGCATACTTTCTGCGCTGTCGGCAATCATTATAATAGCCCTCATCGGCGGCGCAGGTTATCTCGCGTACTATCTCGTTTTCGATGTTCAGGCTTTCGCCTCGGCGACGCAGGGCGTTTACGACAGTCTGCTCGCAGCTCCTCTCGCAAACGTGCAGGAGTCGCTCTCGGGCGCAGGTCTGACGCCCGAAGTTCTTGGCGGCGCAATCGTCACCGCGGGTCTGTTTGTAATTTTCCTCATTCCCGCAATAATAATCAGCATATTCATTCCGCGCGCGTTCGATAAACTGCGCAATTTCGCCACTGTCGAAGTTGTCGACGGCGCGCTCGGCGCAATCATCCTTACCGCTGTCATATTCGGCATACTTCTCTTCCTCGGTGCGCTCGTCTGGCAGATTCACGACCTCGAAGGGTTTGAAATATTCAACAGCTATATGGCAAATTCCTACGTTGCTAACGGTCTGTACGGCGACAACGGAATAACCACGCTCACATTCATGCAAAACCTTCCTTTGCGCCAATGGGTGGGGCTCGAATAAATCAGTTAAACGTCAATCTGCTTAAAAGAAAAAGTCAAAACTTTTTTTGTACGTAAAAACCGCGCCCGGGAGGGTGCGGTTTTTGTGTTGGTTTGCATATTGCGGCGGACGTTTTTTCTGCCCTGCGCGCTTTATAATCTTTAAAAGTTTATCTTTCGATATAGCTCTTGCAGCAGGTGCATTCCTTGCCTTCGCAGGTCGTGCCAACCTGAATTTTGTCGAGAGTGCAGTTGCAGCCGTCGTGGTTATATTTGCACATGTTGACGTCGCAGGCAATGCCGAAATTAATGTTTTCCATAATACCTCCAAAACTTACGCGCATATTGCGCGGTATAGTAATATTATTTTGCGCCAAAGCCACGCCCATTATGCGCGCGGCTATTGACAAAAATTCGTTTTTGGTTTAAAATAATTTAAAGAAATAAGTAATTGTCGGGGTATCCCCCGCGAAAGGAGAAAATATATGCAGGTTATACTGTTGCAGGACGTAAAGGGACAGGGCAAAAAGGGCGACCTTGTCGACGTAAACGAGGGCTACGCTCGCAACTTTCTCATAAAAAAAGGATTTGCCGAAGTCGCCACGCCTAACAAAATTAACGATTTGAAGCAGAAAAAAGCTGCCGCCGACTTCCACAAGCAGGAAGAAATCAAGGCTATGCGCGCCCTCGCCGCCGAACTCAAAGGCAAAACTTTTACGCTTAAAATAAAGGTGGGGCAGGGCGGCAAGGTGTTCGGCTCGGTCACGGGCGCAACCATCGCCGAGGCTATGACCGTCGCCGGATATGACGTCGATAAAAAGAAGATAGTGCTCGAAAGTCCCATAAAGGCTGTCGGCGTCTACGACGTCGATATAAAACTTCTCGAAGGCATTTCTACCAAAATCAAAGTTCAGGTAGCCGAAGAGTAATAAAACAGCAATTCATATGCAATGCAATTATAATCCGCAACGTAAAATTGCGGGGCGCCCCCATTCGGGCGCGCCCCGCAATTTCATTATGCCGACAGCAATTAAGCGGCGGAGCAGCCGGTGGAAGTCCCGCCTTTTTTCTCGGGGACAAAAAGTTTTATCTCCCGCGGAAACCTCCGCCTCCGTGGCCGCCTCCGCCATGCCCGCCAAAACCGCCGCCTCCGCGGAAACCTCCGCCGGAATAGGAGCGTGAGGAGGGGGCGCTGGGGCGCGAAACCATGTGTGCGGTCATGTTGTACATGCTCATTCTCATTGCTCTGTTTACAAGGGCAAATGTCACATACGTCCCCAGGGGATCCGTAAGCCACTGCGGCGGCTCTACGGTCAGGTCTTTGAATTTGTCCTCCCAGATGTCCGAAACGCCTAAAACCTGGGCATACGGCAGAATCTGGTAGTAAAATTCGGGGTTTTCTTTAAGCATGGCTTCAAGTCTGTCTTTTTCGGTGTACAGAATAAAATTCCTGAACCCGACTATCTCGTTCAGCTTTGCGGTGTAGTCGTCGGTGCGCGTAATCAGCGATACCGAAGCCGTTATAACTATATATGATACTATGCACACGGCAATTTTGGGAGCAAGCTCCATTATCGGCGACGGCAGCAGCCACGCATACAGGGCTGTGAACAGTGCGCAAAGCGCGGCTATGCCGCATAAAATCAGCCATTTGGTGCTGTTTTTAAGCTTGTTGACGGCGTGCGCGTAAGCCTGCGTCAGCCCGTAAATGACAAATGCGGGCACGAGGGGCAACAGCGCGGGGAAGAATATAAGTTTCGCGTTTATGCCCGCCATGCCGAGTATTATGGGCGTAAGCGCCATCAATAGTCCGCCCGCAACCGCAAAGGCAACCGAAACGCCCACGCTCTTTGCCGTGTACAGTCCGCGGTGCTTTTGGTCAACAAGTTTTTTCACCCTTTCGACCACGGTATAGAACTTGCCTTCGAGCTGACTTATTTTTACCATGTCGCGGTTACCGAACAGCGCGTTGTACATCACCGTCTGATGTTTGGGCGCGTCGTCGGGCAGGTGATTGTTTATGCGTATGAGCAGGGGGTCGTCTTCGTCAGAAAAATCTATTTTAAGGTACCCCTTAGATGCCCAGTAAAAGATGAGCGAGGTGACGCACGAATTTTCAACTTTGTTGTCTATCAGTTTGCTCACTTCAACGGGGTCCATGCCGCGCGGCGGTTCAAATGTTACCACGGGCGTGAGCGGCTTTTTGGGGAATACCAAAAATTTTACCGCGGCGAGAGCGGCTATGATAACGCACCCGACGATTACCATGATGTAAGGCGTAAAGTCGAAGCGGGTGGACAGCACGCCCTCGGCAAAGAACAAATCTACCGTCGCGCCCTCGAACGCGCGCAGGGAAGAAAGGCTTATGTTTATGGTGTTGCCGTCAATTTCCATAAGGTCGTTGCTCGGCAGCGACGTATCGCCCACATAAAGGTTTGCGCTCTCAAATCCGTCGGGCAGGTTCAGGGTGATGTTGCCCTCATGTATCGCGCCCTCGCTGCCGAAACCTATGACGTTTAAAAACAGCGCATTCGGATTTGTAGGAGCGGTGACGGCATAGGTGTAGCGTATCATATAGGTATGCGTTTCGTCTGTTTTGTTCGAGTAATCGCCTATGTTCAGAATGACGAATTCATCTTCAAGTTCAACAGTATAGTCTACCGTCGTCTCGCTGCCCGAACTGTTTATCTCGGTTACGCTCGCGTTGTACACCCTGTCGCCGGCGTTGACGGGCAAGTCGCGGTAAAAACCCGTGCTTGCATATCCCGTGTAGTGAATGGTCACGCGCTCTTCGATGTCTATCGTGCGGTCGGAGTGTACGTCGTAAGTTGCGGTGAAGTTTGTGATCTCGAACGAATATGCCCCTGCCGCGTATGCGGGGGAGGCGGAGGGCAGCAAGAAGGCTATAACCGCCGCCAAAAGGGCGACTAAAAGCAGTATTGCGCCAAATTTCTTTCTGGTTTTCATATTTTTCCTCGCAATGACAAAGAGCGGCTTGAAGCCGCTCTTTTTTGTGCATTTGCCGCAGGGCAAAAGCCTTAAACGGCGTCAAAAACTTACTTTTACGTTTTTCCTCTCTTCCTCGCTGTCCAGCTCGAAATAGGGGAATTTTTCCAGCTTCATCGAATTTGCTATTATCGACTTGGGGAATATATCCTTTTCGGTATTGAAAACTTTTACTGTGCCGTTGTAATACTTCCTCGAATTTGCAAGTTCGGCTTCGATATTTCTCAGCTCGTTCATGAGGTTCTGGAAATTTGTGTTGGCTTTAAGGTCGGGATAGCGCTCGGCAACAATGTTGATGCTCTTGATCGCGTTTGAAAGTTGCGCGTCGGCTTCAATCTTTTCGGCGGTGGTGGTTGCGCTCGCCGCATTGTTTCTCGCCTTAATCACCTCTTCAAGCGTACGGCTTTCGTGCTTTGCATAGCCCTTTACCGTCTCTACAAGGTTGGGGATAAGATCGTATCTCTTTTTAAGATACACGTCTATCGTTGCAAACGCCTCTTCCGAGGTGTTGCGCATTCTTACAAAATTGTTCCTCACCGAAATTGCCCAGCAGATTATAATTACCGCTATAAGCACAATCACGGCTACGATTATCAGGGCTATTACCCAGCCTTCCATTGTGGGGTGTCCTCCTTAAAATTTTTTGTTTTTGATGTCTGAAATTCCGGCTTTTAAAAAAGCTTCCGCAACCGAATTCTTGCGCACTTTTTCAAGCGCTTCGTCAAAACCGAACCATGTGCACTCCTCGATTTCTCCGGGGTCTGCCACAACGTCGCCGTTTTCGGCAATAACAAGGAAATTGAGCATCAGCACGTTTCGCGGTTCATGGTAGCGCGACGACATGTACTTGTATTTCACCGCGTTGAGTTTTGTTTCTTCCTTAAATTCGCGCGTGACAGCTTTCTCCGCCGTTTCGCCCTTTTTAACGTAGCCTGCAATAAGTATATAATCGTCTTGCCCTAAATGCTTTGCCAGCAAAATTTTGTCTTTTGCCCTGTTTGTTACTACAAGCGAAACCGCCGTTGCAAACTGCGGAAAACGGTATTCGTTGCAATTTTTGCAGAAAGGCACTAATCCTTCATATTTGTTTACGACGAGTGCAAGCTTTTCTCCGCATACGCTGCAATACATAATTTTCTACCTCCTTTTCATAATACTTCCGTATTATTATAACTTATACTTAAAAAAATTTCAAGATGTTGGTGTAAAATTAATGTAAAAATAATGTATTTTCCGCCCTGCTTTTGCGCACACTAACATTTTTTATCATTTTTTCACAAATTTAAAATGCTGTTGACATACTTTTTTGTATAATGTATAATGTTCATGGTAAAAAATAGCTTTAAGGAGCTTTAAAATTATGAACTATACTCAGGCAAAACAATTGCTCGCCGCCAACGGTCAGCAGCAACTTCTGGAATACTACGAAGAACTCAACGAAGAGCAGCGCGCATCGCTTCTTTCGGATATAGAAAAAACCGACTTCTCCGTTCTTGAAAATTTACATTCCGAATATTCCAAAACGCTCGGCAAGCTCTCCCCCGCGGATGCGCTGTCGGTCGAGGATATCGCAAAGGATAAGGAGGAGTATGAAAAACTCGGTCTCGCCGCGCTGCGCGCCGGCAAGGTCGGCGCCGTTCTCCTCGCCGGCGGACAGGGCACAAGGCTGGGTTCGTCATTGCCTAAGGGCATGTACAACATAGGCATAAACCGCACGCTGACGATATTTGAACAGCAGATGAACAACATAAAGCAGGTCACCGACAAGGCGGGCTGCATGTTCCACCTGTTTGTAATGACGAGCGACCTCAACGACGCGGCCACGCGCGCATACTTTAAAGATAGCAATTACTTCGGATACGACCCTTCAAAAATCCACTTCTACGAACAAAAGCTCGCACCGGCATGTTCCAAAGAGGGCAAGATATACCTCGATCAAAAGTACAAGGTTTCAATGTCGCCCAATGGCAACGGCGGCTGGTATTCTTCGCTCGTCGAAGCCGGTTACGATAAATTGTTGAAGAGCGAGGGCATCGAATGGCTGAACATATATGCCGTCGACAATGTTCTTCAACGCATATGCGACCCCGTATTCATCGGCGCCACCATAAAGAGCGGCTGCGCCTGCTCGGGCAAGGTCGTTAAAAAGGTCGCCCCCGAGGAGCGCGTCGGCGTGCTCTGCAAGGAGGACGGTCTGCCCACAATAGTCGAATATTATGAAATGCCGCCCGAACTCGCCGCCATGCGCGATGAAGACGGTCAGCTCACCTACCGCTACGGCGTAATACTCAATTACCTGTTCTCGGTGGATGTTTTAAATAAAATATATAAAGATAAACTTCCCTGCCACCTGGCGTTCAAGGCAATACCCCACATCGAAAACGGAATAAGGGTTACGCCCTCCGAACCGTGCGGATATAAATTTGAAACGCTTGCGGTCGATATCGTGCGCCTCATGGGCTCGTGCCTGGCGTTTGAAGTCGTGCGCGAAAGGGAGTTTGCGCCCGTAAAAAACAAGACGGGCGTAGACAGCGTTGAAAGCGCCCGCGAACTTTTAAAACTCAACGGCGTAAAATTATAAGTAAAGTTATAATATGCCGCGCCGCGCGCATATATGCGGCAGGCAAAACAGAGGCAATTAATGAAATTTGTTTCAAAAACACTTGTTGCCGCAATAACCATTGCGGCGCTGTCCTGCACCGCGGTGCTGGTCGGGTGCAGTGTTTCGCTCGGAGCCGACGGCAGAGACGGTCAGGACGTCTCCATTTACGAAATTTACGAAGCCACCAACAAAGCAAGGGTGGAGGAGGGGTTGGAAGAACTTACGTTCCTCGAATTCATTTCCGAATATCTCAATTACGATAGTCAGGAACTCGCCGATATGGCGTCATTGCAGGCGTCAATAAACCGCTCGCTGCTGTCCTCCGTTCAGGTCACGGCAACATTCCCCGCCATGGTTCAAAGCGGTTCGCTGCCCTGGCAGCAGGAGGAGGGCACTGTAACTTCGCAGGGCTCGGGCGTAATTGTCGACATCGATAAGGACGAGGGCGACATGTATATCGTCACAAACTGCCACGTCGTGTTCAATAACTCTTCACTCAACGACAATAAGTACAGCGACGATGTTGATGTTTATCTTTACGGCAGAGAGTACAGCACCTATTCAAGCGTCGTAAACGGTGAATTGCAGTACTATATCGACGACACGTATGCGATCCCCGCCCAGATAATAGGCGCATCTCTCAACTATGACATCGCCGTCCTCAAAGTGGACAACAGCGACGCCGTCAAAAACAGCTCGGCGATCGCCGCCTATTGGTCCGGCAACGAAAGCGTTCCCGTCGGCGAAACGGTGTACGCCATAGGTAACGCCGCAGGCAGCGGCATATCTGCCACCAACGGCATAGTTTGCGTAGACAGCGAATATATCACGCTCGACATGTACGACACTACCAGCAATTATAACGACGATTTCACTTACAGAACCATCCGCACAAGCGTGCCCATTTACAGCGGCAACTCGGGCGGCGGACTATTCAATATCGACGGCGACCTCGTCGGAATAATCAATTCCAAAACGACGGCGGCATCGAGCGGCGAATATTCCGACAATATCAGTCACGCTCTCCCCGAGGCGAATGTGCGCAGGGTCGTTCAAAGCATGATAGACCGCTACGAACAGACCGGCTCAACCACCTACGGCATATACAGGGCGCTGCTCGGAATAACTGTTGAGGCGTCGTCCCCCTCGGCTGATATGAACAACGACACCAATACCGTCGAAAAGATCGATAATGCTGAAATTACGGATATACAGTCGGGCAGTCTCGCCGAGGGCAGCCTTAACGTGGGCGATGTTATAACAGCTATAAAAATCACCTCGTCCGACGGTACGGTCAAGGAAGATGTCGAGGTAAAACGTTCTTATAACCTTTCCGAAGTCATGCTTTCTGCGCGCAGCGGCGATTGTGTGTGCATAACCGTCAACCGCTCCGGGCAGGAAAATCCCATTTCGTACACATTTACTATATCTGATGCAAATTTAAGCCTTGTCGGCTGACAAAATCTATAATACCGGTTTTCCGTAACGTTTTCCCATCTGACAAAGCGCGCCGCGATTTTTCGCGGCGCGCTTTGCTGTCCGCGAGATTTCTCCGCTCGCTGCCGCTCGGTCGAAATGACAATAATATTACGTCGGGGTATCCCCACTGCCAAGTTCCGCAAAAAAGTGTTGTTATTTTACCATGCTGCTCTTGCGGACAACGGCGTTTCGCTGTATCATATTCCGCAATTGAGTATTTTGCATTATACGGCTCGTCTTGCGGACAGCGTTTTTATTATTTAATGTCATTTCGAGCAACGTCGAGAAATCTTGCCATATTAAATTGCGCAACTTAAAGCGCCCGCGACGATATGTCGCGGGCGCTTTGCTTTTTGATGTTAGCAAACTCAGTCGAGCTTGTAGGGCGTAACCTGGTACACATAATAGTTGAGCCAGTTTATGTAAAACAGGTTGGCTGTGGACGACCAGTTCATCTTGACCTTGGTCATCTCCTTGTCGGCAAAATAGTTTACGGGCGGTTTTATGTCCAGTCCCTTAGCCTTGTCGCGCTCGTATTCCTTTTTCAATGTGTCGCGGTCATATTCCATGTGACCCGTAACGAACACGCGCTTGTTGTCGCGGCTCTTTATAATGCTGGCGCCCGCCCGCCTCGAAAATGCTAAAATTTTCAGGTCGGGCACGTTTTTTATGTCCTCGGCGTATATAATCGTGTGGCGGGAGTGGGGCATGTGAAACTCGTCCGAAATGCCCCTCATAAGCGGCTCCTGCTCGCCGTCGAACACACGTTGGTGGGCGAATATGCCGAAGCATTTCTCCTTCAAGGGGTGCTTTTTTATGCCGTAAAAATAGTGCAGCGCCGCCTGCGCGCCCCAGCATATGAACAGGGTAGAGGTTACGTTTGTCGCCGTCCAGTCCAAAATTTCTTCAAGCTCCCGCCAGTAGGCAACCTGCTCGAAGGGCATGTTTTCAACAGGCGCGCCCGTAATTATCATGCCGTCGAACTTTCTCGTCTTTATCTCTGTAAAAGATTTATAAAATCTTTTCAGGTGTTCTTGCTCGGTGTGGGTGGGGTTGTATGTCGCCGTGCGCACGAGCGTTATGTTTACCTGCAAGGGCGAGTTTGAAAGCAGCCTCATAAACTGCGTTTCGGTCGTCTCCTTTGTGGGCATAAGGTTTAAAATGGCAATCTCGATGGGGCGTATCTCTTGCGAAAACGCTCTGTCGGTATCCATTACGAAAATTCTTTCGCCCGTCAGTATTTTAAACGCCGGTATGTCTTTGTCGATTACTATGGGCATGGCTCACCTTAAATTTTTTCAAGCGCGCCCGCAATGTCGGCTATGATGTCGTCGGCGTTTTCAATGCCCACCGAAAGGCGGACAAGGTTTGCGGGAACGCCCGCCATTTCAAGCTCGTGTTCCGAAAGCTGCCTGTGGGTGGTGGAGGCGGGGTGCAGAACGCAGCTCCTGACGTCGGCGACGTGCGTCTCCTGTGTGATAAGTTTAAGGCACTCCATAAACGTGCGGCACTTTTCAATGTCGCCGTCTATGCCGAAGCTGAGCATGCCGCCCTGCCCCGCGGGCAGGTATTTTTGCGCTAAGGCGTGATATTTGTTGTCCGCAAGGGAGGGATGCTTTACCCACGCGATTTTGGGGTGCTTTGCAAGGTATGCCGCAACCTTTTTGGCGTTATCCGAATGTCTCTCCATCCTCAATGCCAGCGTGTCGCAGCCGATGAACGAGATGTATGCGTTCATGGGTGCCATAATCGCCCCCGTGTCGCGTATTAGCTGCGCGCGGCACTTAGTGCCGAATGGCACGGCGAGGTCGGCATATACCAGCCCGTGATAGCTTTCGTCGGGGACGTTGAACGCGGGATATCTGGGGTTGTTTTTAAAATTGAATGTGCCCGCGTCTACTATCATGCCGCCGAGCGCCGCGGCGTGCCCCTCCATGTATTTGGAGGTGGAATAAATTATAACGTCCGCGCCGAACTGCTTGGGCTGGCAAAGAACGGGGGTGGCGAGGGTGTTGTCCACCATGAGGACGAGCCCGTGTTTTTTTGCTATGCCCGAAATTTTGCCGAAGTCAAGCACGACCATCGAAGGGTTTGCAATGGTCTCGGCTATAATAAATTTTGTCTTGTCGTCAATAAGGCTTTCAATGTGCTCCGCGCTGTCGTCGGGGTCGAAGAAGCGACATTCGATGCCCAGCTTGGGCAGGGTGGTGCCGAACAGGTTGAACGTTCCGCCGTAAACCGCCTGGCTGCACAAAATATTGTCGCCCGAGCCCGCAAGTGTAAGCGCCGCAAGGGTGACTGCCGACATGCCGCTCGCACAGCCTATTGCGGCTGCGCCGCCGTCGAGCGCGGCGACCTTACCCTCGAACGCCGCAACCGTGGGGTTGGCGAGGCGCGAGTAGAAGTAACCGTCGCTCTTCAAATCAAAACAATCCGCCATCGCCTGACTGTCGCCGTAAAAGAAAGTCGTGCTCTGGCAGATTGAAGGGATTCTGCTCTCCCCGGTGGCGGGATGCCAGCCCGCCTGCACGCAGAGAGTGTCAAGTTTGTAATTTTTCATATATTGGGTACCTCGAATGCGTAAAAGTATTATTGCCGTGTAAATAATAATTTAATAATTTTTAATCTGTCTCTCGGTGTCGCGCTTGATGTCGCGCTCTTTAATCGTCCGTTTTTTGTCAAAATTCTGCTTGCCGCGGCACAGGGCAACTTCGGCTTTTATAAGATTATCCTTAAAGTAGAACGAAATGGGTACAAGCGTCATGCCCTTTGCGTGGATTTTGCCGGCGATTCTGTCAATTTCGCGGCGGTGCATAAGCAGCTTTCTGTCCCGCTTGCTGTCGCGGCTGTTGAACGCGCCAGACTTGTCGTAAAGGGGTATGTGCATGTTTTTAAGGTAAACCTCGCCGCTGCCGTCGATATAGCAAAAGCTGTCTTTAAGGTTGCACTTGCCCTGTCTCAGCGCCTTTACCTCGGCGCCTTCAAGCGCAATGCCCGCCTCAAATTTTTCTTCTATAAAATATTCAAACCCCGCCGAGCGGTTATATGCAATCTGTTTCATACCTTGTCAATTATTATAACCCTTTTATACTGTAATGTAAAGCGTGGTAAGGCACTTATGGGGTATATTGGTTTGTTTCTAAAAATTATGTTTGCAAGCAAAACCACGCTTTTGCGCAGCAAGACTCAATTTGCTGCGGTCAGCAACCTCAGCACAGTGAATTGCCGCGATTATTTAATCGTGGGCTAAATCAAATCGCGGCAAGAGCGCGTGGCGCTCAGAATAACGGCAAGTTGGTGCGTTGCCGCCAACGCACAACGAGCGTTAACCTATTACCGGAATAAATTCCACCCTCATATTTCCATAGTCGCAGCCCGCAACTTTTATGCGTATCGGGTCGCCTATCTTGAAGGTGTGTTTTATGCCTTTGAGCATGAATTTTTCTTCGATAAAGGCATAGCTGTCCTGCGGCAGCGTTTCAAGGCGCATAATTCCTTCAATAGTGTTGGGTAGTTCGGCGAACAGCGCAAAGTTTGTCACGCCCGAAATCACGGCGTCGAACTCCTCGCCTATTTTGTCCTGCATGTAAACAACTTTATAAAGGTCGTCAACGTCTCGCTCCGCCATGTCCGCCCGCCTTTCGCGTTCGCTCGTGTCTATTCCCGCCTCGCGCGCGATGGGTGCGTAAGCCTTCTTCGCGCCCGCATCGTCCCCGGCGAGCAGTTTTTTGAGCACGCGGTGCACAAACAGGTCGGGGTAGCGTCGTATGGGCGAGGTAAAGTGGCAGTAGCATCCCGAAGCTAAGCCGAAGTGCCCCAAGTTTTCCTCGCAGTAGCGCGCCTTCTGCATCGAGCGCAGCATTACGCGGTTGACGACGGAGGAGTAGGGTTTGTCGTCCACTTCGTTTAAAATTTTCTGAAAATCTTTGGGTTGCAAGTCGTGTACGTTGCCCGCGGGGTTCACGCTGAGGTCTCGCAAAAATGTAAAGAAGGTCGAAGCCTTCTCGGGCGAGGGCTGTTCGTGCACGCGGTACAAAAAGGGCGCCTTGCGCTTAAAGGCGAACTCTGCAACGCTCTCGTTTGCCGACACCATAAACTGCTCTATCATGCGGTGCGAAACCGAGCGTTCGTAATCGGGAATGACTATCTCGCCCTTTTCGTTGACGTATATGTGCGCCTCTTTGACGTCGAGGTCAATTGAGCCCGCCGCCTTTCGCCTCTTTTCAAGTTTAAGGCACAGCTTTTCCATCTCTCTCAGCATGGGCGCAACGTCGGAATATTTGCTCTCCAACTGCCCGTCGCCTTCGAGTATCGCCGTCACTTCGGTATACGTCATGCGGTGGTTGCTCTTTATAAGGCTCTGGCATATGTCGCAGCCCAGCTTTTTGCCGCTGTCGTCAAACACCATAAAGCAGCTCATGGCATACCTGTCCTCGCCCTCGTTCAAAGAGCACGCGCCGTTCGAAAGCGCTTTGGGCAGCATGGGCAGAACCATGTCGGGAAAATATACGCTCGTGCCCCTCGCGTACGCCTCGCGGTCGAGGGGGGTGTTGAGCTTTACATAGTGGCTTACGTCGGCTATATGCACGCCCAGAACATAGTTTTCGCCGTCGATTTCAAGCGATATAGCGTCGTCTATGTCGCGCGTATCCTCGCCGTCTATCGTCACGGTTAAAAACTGCCTCAAATCCCTGCGCCTGCCCAAAGTTATGGGCTGGCGGGCAACTTCTTCCGCCTGCTTTTCAACCTCCGTCGGGAACTCCTCTATAAGCCCGTAGCTGCGTATTATCGAAAGTTCTTCGGTGTAAAAATCGCCGCTCTCACCGAGTATTTCAACAATCTTTCCGCCCACCATGGCGTTTTTGGGGTAGGATGTTATCTCCGCCACCACCTTATCGCCCGGCTTTGCGTTCATGCAAAGGGAGAGGGGGACATAAACGTCGCTGTCGAACCGCCTGTCGTCGGGCAGAACGTAACCCGCCCGCTTGTCCCTTTCAAACGTGCCGACTATGCGCTTTTGACCGCGCTCAATAATTTTTACAACGTAAGCCTCGTCCTCGGTTCCGCGCTTGTGCACGGCGAGCACTATATCCTTGTTCATGGCGCCGTTGAGCGCGCGGCGGGGCACAAAATAATCGCCGTCGTGCGCCGTCTTGTCGTCGGGAATAATAAAGGCAAAGCCGCGCTCGTTGCCCTGAACCGTGCCGCGGAATGCCCCCAGCTGTTCGGGCGTGGCATAGCCGCCCTGTCCGTCCTTAATAATTTCGCCGTTCTCTTCAAGCTCGGCAAGAATTTTTTTAACTTTGTCGCGGTCGGAATATTTAACGCCCAGCGCGTCGCACATGGCTTTTGTGCTTTTAAAAGTCAGCTTTCCGCCCTTTATTCCGCCTAAAATTTTCTCTTTAAGTTTCATAGTGTCAATATTAGTTT
>ERZ1090879.1099-NODE-1100-length-15362-cov-8.665121_pt1 | contig 15362 bp, 16 predicted proteins | sample MGYA00478472_ERZ1090879 | MGnify/ENA primary metagenome ERZ1090879 (study PRJEB33644, sample SAMEA5815723) | chicken gut metagenome | biome: Chicken; feature: Gastrointestinal Tract; material: Caecum | place: Ireland | collected 2019-01-01 | study: A study of...
ATATAAGAGAGTATATTATAACTATAGGATAGTTACCGGGGTACTTTTGACACCGCGGCGGGGTACTTGTGATACCGACAAAGTACGATTTTTACCCAGGCAGCATAAATGCACAGCGCCCGCGGCCGATCGTTTGGCCGCGGGCGCTTTTATCCCACGAAAAACAGCGGGGAGGGTACCCCGCTAAATTATTTGATTTTCAGTTCGTCCTATCCTGCTTGCCGCTTACTTCTGCGGACTGTAACAGCCGCACGGCCTGCCGCCCGGGAGATAGCCCGTATCCCGGCACAGCGGGCAGGTGTATTGCGGCGTGAGATCTTCTGCAGATATGTTAAGCGCCTGCATCCTGGCAGCCTTTTGGGCCTGCAGTTCGGCTGCTTCCCGGCGGAGATGCGCGACGTCGGCGGGGCTGTAGAGCTCCGCTTTGGCGATCTCGATGTCAAGTTTGCGGCCCCTGCGCTCGGCGTGGGCATAGGCCGCGTCCTGCATGATACGGCGGAGATAGCTTTCCGCGCGGCTCTCTGCGGCCTCTCTGCGCGCCGCGTAGACGCGCTCACGCTCCGTCCTGGCGTCCGCGGCAAGCTCCGCGTCCGTGCGCCCGTCCTGCGCCCTGCGGGCCCTCCTGGAGGCGCGCTCGAGCTCACGGACGATGCGTCCGTTGAGACGGTATGTACTGCGCTTGTGACCGTTGACGCCTCGATCTTCCTGCGGACGCACGATAAGCCCCGCGCCCAACAGGTTGCGGACGGCCTTTTTGACCGTCTTGTCGCTGCGGCCGAGGATGCCCGCCCAGGATCGAGCGCTGCCGCTGCACGTCCCGCCCGTTTTGCCCGACGTGCAGTGCGTCCAGATGAGGGACAAGACGTCGATCTCGGACTTGCGGAGACGGCGCGTGACGATCTTGCCGCCCTTTTGGCGGATCTCGAACGACGTCTCGAGCATCCAGCGCTCGGTGCGTAAAAAGCGGCGCTGGCCGTCCGGCAGCTTGATGAACTTGTAGGCGGCGCCCGTTTTGCGCTTGTCCTGCGAGATGATGCCGCGCTCTTTGAGGCCCTTGATGCTGCGGGCGACGGTCGAGCGGGAGACGCCCAGCTCGGCCGAAAAACGCTTGTAGGTATAGCGGCACTCCCGAGACTTCGAGCACGAGAGCGAGAAGATCTTGCCGGCAATGATCAACTCGGCGCTGGGCGCACGATGGCCCAGGGCGCCGTGGAAAAAGCTGTAAGGCCGACGGATATAGCTCGTACCGTCCGCCGTGAACTGCTCGTCTAATTTTACTGCGTTGATCTGCCCGGTCATGGTCTTATCTCCTCTTTGTTTCACTTTTGTTTCAATCCACGCCCTCTGTAGGGCGACGATCCGCGCCGATCGTAGCCGCGGAAGATCTGTTTGCTTTACAGTTATCTAAAAACAGTGGCCGCCGGTCAACTCGTGTTGGCCAGCTCGGCCGGAATAAAGAGCACCTTGCCGGTGGGCTCCCAGCCGAAAGGGGTGCGGAAGATATAGCCGCGCGCCTCGAGCTTTTTGACGTGGTACTTGACGACGTCGGCGCTCGCGCCCACGCGCGCTCCGAGCTCGTCGTATCTGATCCACCGCGGCTGCGGTTCGTCCGCATCCCCGATGATCTCCGCAAGGATGCGGTAGGTAAGGTCATCCGCGTCTTTGATCGCGATCGCTTTGACGCACAACGTCGCCACCTCCTTTGCCCCCGTTCTTCGGGGGCGTGTTTCTTTTCAAAAAATTTTGAAGTCGGCCGGGTTAAAAAATATGCCATACGGCAAATTTTTTAACAACAAGCGGCGGGCACAATCGTACCCTTGCTTGCCGCCTGCGGTCGTCCTTCGTTCCGCAGCGGTGGGCAAGCCCTGCCCGCTCGCGTCCCGTGCAGCCGCCCGCAGGCGGCTTTTTGCTAATAAAGCAAAGCTTCGTCCCGTCACGGGCGCGCCGTTTCGGTCGTGCCGCCGTCGCTGCGATCCTTCGGGGGTTCTTCCGCATCTTCGGTCTCCTGCGGCGCAGGGGCGGAATTTGGGGGCAATTTCAGCCCCGAGAAAAACGCCTGCACCTCCGCTTGCACCTCGTCCATGATCTTGATCGCCGCTTGATTATATTTTCGGCGGAAGATCCACAGCACCCGCCACGTCCTGGGGGTATATGCCGTGATCTCGAGCTGCAGGCGGTACTTCTCCCGCGCTCTGTCGATGGTGGCGCGCATCAAAAGGATCTCAAGCTCCTCCTTATACTCGGCGATGAGCCTGTCCTGCATGAGCTCCCGCTGTTTGGGCGGCAGATGCTCGCGATCCTCGTAGATGTTGCCATACAGGGCCAAAAACTTATTATTTAGCTCATTGATCTCCCGTATCACTTGCATTGTTGCTCTTTATCTCCTTCTTGGGCTTTCCCGCCGCGCGATATTCGGCGGGCTCATCGTTGCGGTAATACTTGGGATCCGCCTTGCCGTCCGGCCGCTGGGGCAGGTACTTAAAATCGCCCGCCCCCTCGATGTCCGGAGGCACAAACTCGCTAAAATAGCTGTAGCTGTCAAACTTGGCAAAAATATCGCCCTCGTGGATGACGGCTGCCTCCTTGTAGGTCTCGGCGCCCGTCTCGAGGTACTGCTCCACCGCCGACCAGGCGTCGAACTTGCGCACCCGGAAGATGGTTCTGTCGATGGCGCCCGCCGCGTCCCGCTCGTGCTCCATGCTCCGCGCCTCGTAAAAATCTTTGCAGATCTCGCGCACGTTGGCGTCGATGAGGATCGGTCGCTGCGCACAGAGATAGAGATCGATGCCGTAGTGGCGGTGCATCTCCGCATAGCGGGATACCCAGTCCGGGGTGCTCGCCGACTTGCGGCTGTTAAAATAACGCTGCGCTTCATCCAAAAATATGGCGGAGTAGGGCGGGGTAAAGATGGTATCCATGCGGTCGTTGGGGAGCCCTATGTAGTATCCGTTGATGTAGTACGGCTCCCAATCCTTGTGAAAGCCCGTGTGCAGCGACACTTTGTAGTTGGCGTAGAGAGGCGGCTTGTTGGGCAGAGTGAGCGGATGCGCTCGATCCTCATTAAGCGTCTCGATCTTTTTTTGCGCCCGCTTGAGCCTGGATGCGCCGTCCGTATAGTAGATCCGCGATAAAAAGTGCGTCATGAGCGAGGACTTGCCGCTCCCCGGCGCGCCGAAGATGATGGTGATCATACGGCTGCCGCTTTGCCGAGATACGCCGACACGGGCGGCTCTTTGTACATAAGGCGCACATAGCGCTTATTTCTGCCGCTCGGGAGTTTTCCTTTCTCTTTGTGCCTGACCTCGATCGTCTCGTACAGCGTATCGTAGACCAGGATCGGCCAGCCATCGGGGATCGCCTCAAGGTCCTTATCCTCGATCTCCCACAGCATCACGGTCAGCTTTTTCATCGTTTTTCCTTCCTTTTTATGAGATTTTCCCCCGCCGAACCGCTCGGCGGGGCGTGCGTTTTCTTGGCCGCAGTTACCTCTTTGGTTTCCGCATGGCGCTTTGGATCTTTGCCTCGGTGGTTTTGTCGGTCACAAAGCGGTCATCCTGCTTCCGGCGGCGCTTTGCCGCAATGTTATCGATCATTTTTTGCTCGTCCTTAACAAGCAACGCCGTCTTATACGCCTTGTTGTAACGCATTTTTCCGTCCTTGCCCTTCTTCCACCGCGGCTGCCCGTTGCGGATCCATACGGTGCCGGACGGCTGCGTCGTGGCACCGGTACTAACCTCCCAACCGGCGGGCATATTTTTATAGACCCGCACTGTATCGGTCTGCGTTTTGTATCTCATGTTTTTACCTCGACACGGGCTTTGCGCCGTAGACGTGCGTCACCTTTCGGCCCGTCTTTTCCACGGACACAAACTCGCCCGTTTTGCGCTGGTAGGCGTTGGCATACGCCCGCGCCTCGCCCAGCGTCTTAAACGTCTTGCCGCGTGCACCGTCAAACACGGTATAGCTTTCCGTTTTCTTCTTGGGTTTCGATTTTTCCATTTTGCACCTCTTTTTGTTTACGGAGCACCACGGGCTTCATGCGCGCCGTGGCCCACATGACCATGCCCTCCGCGCATTTTTTCTCGCAGCCGTCCGCGTTGTCCTTGTAAATGCAATGAGCGCAGTCGCCCCTGCCGTAGAGATCGAGCATGAAATTCAACGCGATAAACGTTGCATACGTCATCATCGCATCGATGATCTCCTCTTTGAGCTCTTTTTCCACCATTTGCCTCCTTTGGGGGTGTTCGTTTGATTTTTACTTGCGTTTTGCCCTTTGCTTTGCCTTTGCGGCGGGTGCGCTGCGCTTTTTGGCCTTGACGGCTGCCACGATGGCCGCAGCGATGCCTATCTTGACCACCACGCACGCCGCGACGATCAAGGCCCATTGCCAGGGCTCGAGCCCTGCGTCTGCGCCCGGAGCGGGATCGTCTGTGCCGGGCGCGTCGGGATCGTCCGTGCCGGGCTCCCCGCCCGTTGCCGGGATAATAAGGTCGGTGTCCGTCAGGCGCTGCGTGCCCTCTGCGTCCGCAAACAGCCCGTTGCAGGTGTTGCACTTGTAATGCTCGAGCATGCCGTCCGTCGTCGCCGTCGCGTCCACGCCGGGCACAAATGCGAGGCTGTGGCCGAGCGCGGGGATCTCCGAGCGCCCCAGCAGCTCCTGCCCGCACACTGCGCACATGATGCCGCCCGTCATGCCGGGCTTGTCGCACGTCGCGGGCACTGCGTCCGTCGTAATGACTTTGTGCGATGTTTTATGCAGCTCCACCTCGTCCGTCGCGCCGCAAAACACGCACACGATCTGCTGCGCTCCCGCCTCGCTGCAGGTGCTCTCGCGGAGGATCTTTCCCGGCCTCCAACTATGTAACCCGCCCGAGACTGCGGTCGTCTCCACGTAATCACAGCGGCTGCAGCGGCGCGTCTGCGTGCCGTCCTGGGTGCAGTCCGTGCGGTCGTCCTCGATCGGCAGCAGTTGATGCCCGAGAGCGGGGATCTCCGCCTGCTCGAGAAGGACCTCCTCGCAGCGGCTGCAATGTGCGCCCGCCTCGAGGCCCGTCTCTGTGCAGGTAGGCGCTTTGGCCGCATCCACCACGGGCACATGGCCCAGCGCCGCCTCGAGCTCCGCGCCGCAGACCGTGCAAAGCTGCGCCGTCGTACAAGTAGCCGCAGGCCCCGCCTTATGGCCGAGCGCTGCCTCCAGCTCCGCACCGCAGACCGTGCAAGTCTGAGCCGTCGTACACGTTGCCGCCGCGCCGGGCTTGTGGCCCAACGCTGCCTGCAACTCTGTGCCGCAGACCGTGCAAACTTGCGCCGTCGTACACGTTGCCGCCGCACCGGGCGTATGGCCCGACGCTGCCTGCAACTCTGTGCCGCAGACCGTGCAGGTCTGAGGCTCCGTGCAGGTCGCGGCAGATCCAGGCGTATGACCGGTGGCCGCGATCTCCTCGTAAGTCGTATAGTCGCAGCGGCTGCACGTCTTGTATGCTTCCCAGCCGATCTCCGTACACGTCGGCGCTTTGCCGGCGTGCTCTGTAAGGTCATGGCCGAGAGCTGCTTTGAGCTCTGCCCCGCAGACCGTGCAAACTTGCGCCGTCGTACACGTTGCCGCCACACCGGGCGTATGGCCGGTGGCTGCGATCTCTGCGTATGTCGTATAATCGCAGCGGCTGCACGTCTCATAAGCCTCCCAGCCGATCTCCGTACACGTCGGCGCCTTGCCGGCGTGAGAGATAAGATCGTGCCCGAGCGCATCTGCAAGCACCGTGCCGCAGACGCTGCAGGTCTGTGCCGTGGTGCAGGTCGCTGCAGGCCCGGGGATATGCCCGGCTGCCGCCGAAATGACCGCACCGCAGACTGTGCAGACCTGGTCCTCCGTGCACGTCGCATCCGGGCCCAGGATATGCCCTTTGGCCGGGATACTCCGCGTGCGCGTTGCCTGGCAGCGGCTGCAGGTGCTTGTCTCGATGCCGGTCTCTGTGCACGTCGCAGGCGTCGTCTCGATGTACGCGCCCCAATCGTGGCCGAGCGCGGGCACCGTCTCCTGCACCGTCAATATGGTATTACAGCGGGAGCAATGGCTGCCCTCGGTCAGGCCGGTCTCTGTGCACGTCGCAGGCACCGCGGGATCCGTCACCGGGCTGTGGCCCAATGCATCCACGCTGCGCGTCTGCGTCGCCTGGCAGCGGCTGCAAGTGCTTGTCTCCTCGCCCGCCGTCGTACAGCCGGGCGCGATCGTCTGCACATACTCGCCCCAACTATGGCCGAGCGCGGGGATCTCTTGCTGCACCGTCAGGATGACGTCGCAGCGGCTGCAATGGCTGCCCTCGGTCAGACCGGTCTCCGTGCAGGTCGCGGGCACGGCGGGATCTGTCACCGGGCTGTGGCCCAATGCGTCCACGCTGCGCGTGCGCGTCGCCTGGCAGCGGCTGCAAGTGCTTGTCTCCTCGCCGGCCTCGGTGCACGTTGCAGGCGTCGTCTCGATATATGCGCCCCAGCTGTGGCCGAGCGCGGGGATCTCCTGCTGCGCCTTGATGCCCGTCTCGCACCGAGAGCAATGGCTGCCGGCGGTGAGGCCCGTCTCCGTGCAGGTCGCGGGCACCGCGGGATCCGTCACCGGGCTGTGACCCAATGCCGCGATCGTCCGCGTCGTCTCCGCGCCGCAGCGCGTGCACGCCGCCGTCTCGATGCCCGTTGCCGTGCAGGTGGGCGACGTAGTCGTCACATAACTGCCGTAGCTGTGGCCCAGCGCGGGCACCGTCTCTTGCGCCGTCAGGACGGCGTCGCAGCGGGAGCAGTGGCTGCCCTCCGTCTTGCCCGGCGTCGTGCAGGTCGCCGGAACGGCCGCATCCGTCACGGGCACATGGCCCAGCGCCGCGACAAGCACCGTGCCGCACACGCTGCAGGTCTGCGCCGTGGTGCAGGTCGCCGCAGGTCCGGGGATATGCCCGGCGGCCGCCGAAATGACCGCACCGCAGACTGTGCAGACCTGGTCCTCCGTGCACGTCGCGTCCGGACCCAAAGTATGCCCCTTAGCGGACACAAGTACTGCACCGCAGACTGTGCAGACCTGGCCCTCCGTGCAAGTCGCCTCTGCGCCCGGTGTATGACCGGTGGCCTCGGCAAGCACTGCATCGCAGACCAGGCAGACCTGGTCCTCCGTGCACGTCGCCGCAGGGCCCGGCGTATGTCCGGTGGCCTCCGCGAGCACCGCGCCGCAGGTCAGGCACGTCTGAGGAGCAAGGCAGGTGGCCGCCGCGCCCGGCGTATGCCCGGTGGCGGGCGAGAGCTGCGCACCGCAGACCGTGCAGGTCTGAGCCGTCGTACACGTTGCCGCCGCGCCCGGCGTATGACCGGTGGCCGCGATCTCTTGGTACGTCGTATAGTCACAGCGGCTGCACGTCTCGTAGGCCTCCCAGCCGATCTCCGTACACGTCGGCGCCTGCGCCTCGTGCTCGATCAGATCATGGCCGAGCGCAGGTACTGTCTCCTGCGCCTCGAGCACCGCAGCGCAACGGGAGCAGTGACTGCCCTCCGTCTTGCCTGCCGTCGTGCAAGTTGCCTCGACCGCCGCATCCGTCACCGGGCTGTGTCCCAACGCCGCAAGCGTCCGAGATGTCGTGGCGCTGCAGCGCGAGCAAGTTGCCGTCTCCGTGCCCGTCGCCGTGCATGTCGGCGATTTGGTCGTCGTATAGCTGCCATAGTTATGGCCCAACGCAGACGTCTGATTGCTGGTATAGCTGTAACTGCAGCGGCTGCAATAATGGTATGTATAGCCGCCCGAGGTACACGTCGCGCTGTAATATGATGTGCGCATGTTATGTCCCAAAGCGGACGTCGATCGCGTCGTCGTATCGCCGCAGCGGCTGCAGGTGCCGCGTTGGGTGCCGCCCGAAGTACACGTCGCAGATGACGTCGTCGTCCAGCTGTAGCTGTGACCCAATGCGGATACCGTCGTACCGCTCGACGTCACCGTCCCGCAGCGGCTGCACACTTTACGCCCGGAAGTACCGCTTGACGTGCACGTCGCGGCGGTATCGTCGGATACGGGGTTATGCCCGAGCGCAGGTACCGTTGTGCCGCTTGACCCTACCGCGCCGCAGCGGCTGCACACTTTGCGCCCGGAGGTACCGCTTGTCGTACACGTCGCGGCCGTATCGGCAGACACATAATTGTGTCCGTAAGCGGCAAGCGACGTCGTATTGTTGTAACCACACTGATTACACATGATCGTCTCGCTGCCGGCAGATGTGCAAGTTGGGTCATTGCGCAGTTTTTGCGCCTTGGCCCATCCACAACTCGGACACCGTGTCAGGGTCTGTGTCGTAGCCGCCGAGGCCGTGAGTACTTCCCGCATCGGCGCTGCATACCCGATATACAGCGCTGCCCCGAGCGCCGCCAGAATAAGGCAGCACCCGAGGAGGATGATCTTTGTCATTTTTATCAGCGCTGTCTTGTGCATCGCTTACCTCTTGTTGTTTTTATTGTTTTGATTTTTGTTGTTGCGGCTGCCGTTGTAGTTGTTGTTACGATTGCCGCCGTTATTCTGGGCAGGCTTGTTGGCCGCCTTGTTTTTTGCCATGACCTGGTCCACGATGACCAGTGTAAGCCCGATCACGATGACCGCGCCCGCAACGATGAGCGCCCATGCCCACCACTCGAGGCCCTCTTTGTCCTCTGCGGGCTCTTCGTCCCCGGGCTGATCGTCGGGATCCTCCGCTTCGAAGGGAGGGATGAGCGTATCTTCCGCCGCGATCTCCGCTGTGCCCGCTGCGTCCGTATAGCACACGCCGCAGGTGGAGCACTGCCAGTATTCGATGTTGCCGCCCGTCGTCTCGGTCGCGGCTACGGGTGCATGATATACCATCTCATGCCCCAATGCGGGCACGACCTGCTGCGCCGTCAAAGTGATGCCGCATGCCGTGCAGCGCTCGCCCTCCGTGAGGCCCGTCTTGGTGCAGGTCGCAGCGACTGCCGCCATCTTGGCGGGCTTGTGCCCGATCGCATCCACCGTCTCCGTCATCGTCTCGCCGCAAAGCTCGCAGGTCTTGGTGCGGATACCGCTCTCCGTGCAGGTGGGCGCCTTAGAGATCACGCCGTCGTCCCAACTGTGCGCGCCGGCCTCGAGTTCCTCGCTCTCCTCCTCGCCGCAAACCGTGCAGGTGCGCGTGCGCTCACCCGCGACGTCGCAGCTCTCGCGCGTCTCCTCCCACTCCGTCCACTTGTGGCCGAGCGCGGGAGTCTCCATGATCTCACCGCTGACCGCCTCGCAGCGCGTGCACTGCATGTACTGGCCGTGCCCGGGCTCCGTGCAGGTGGGCTCCGTCGCCTCGATGGTCTCAAAATCGTGGCCGAGCGCCTGGATAGGCTCCGTGTAGGACCCTTGCCCGCAAACCGTGCAGGTATAAGTCATGATGCCGGGCTCCGTGCAGGTCGCTGCCTTGGTAACAATGCCCTCGCCCGCATCGGGATAAGTATGACCCGTGGCGGGGATCGCCTCGGTATGATCGACCGCACCGCACACGCTGCAGGCATACGTCATCTCGCCCGCTGCCGTGCAGGTAGCGTACTTGGTGATCTTGCCGGCGCCGATCGTATGCGACGCAAGCGGCAGATCTACATCCCAGGTATACCCACAGCCGCAAGAATAGGTCTTATATCCTTGCTCGATGCAGGTCGACGCCTTGGACGCCGTCACCGTGGCATCGTGCGCCTTGCGTGCAGACGTAGATGTCTTGCTGTAATAATGTGACGAGCAGCGGCTGCAGGTAAACATCGTGTCCGAGCAATATTCCGTCGTAGCGCCCACGGATACCCCTTCCCCCCAGTCATGGCCGAGAGCCGGAGCCGTCGTACCGCTGGACGTCACCGTGCCGCAGCGGCTGCAAACCATGCGGCCGTTGGTGCCGGTTGCAGTACAAGTAGCGGCGATATCAGACGCAATCGGGTTATGCCCAAGAGCGGGGAGCGTTGTGTTGCTGTTGTAACCACACTGGTTGCAGGCGATCATCTCGTTGCCGGTCTCCGTGCAGGTAGGCTCTGACCGCACCTTTTGCGCTTTGGGCCAGCTGCACTCGGGGCAGGACGTCAGTGTCTGCGATGCCGCCAGCGGCGCTACCTCGCCCTTGAGCGATACCGTGTAGGCAGCTGCTTTGAGCGCGACCTCCTCGCCGCCGGTCTCGCCGCCGTCGTCGGGGAGCTTGTCCTCGTCCTCGATCGTGTCCTCCACGGGATCGGGCTCCTTGATCTCCACCCAGCCCTTCGCCGAGCTAAAATAGCCCAGGAAGAAGAAGCCCACGAGCAAGCCAAGCACGACGATCGCCGAGAGGATGACTGCCCAGATGTTTACATTTCTTTTCATTTTTTTATCACCTCAATAGATTTTTGATTTTTGCACGGCGTCGATGTAGTTTGGGATCTCGACGCCCTTGATCTCCGTGCGGCGCGTCCGTATGATCAGATCGCCGCACGCCTTGCAGCGGATCTCGCACTCTCCCGTCGGAAGATCCACGCGGTACCGCCTGCCGCATTTGCTGCATTGTGCCCGGTACTGCACACGCCGATCGGCGTTATACAGCCGCAGGATCATCTTCCGCGGCAGCGGCGCGCCTCAGTAGTAACACGTCCGCGAGCCGTTCTTAACGATCGTCCGCGTGCTCAAACGCTTGCCGCAGCGATAACACTCATAGCTCATGGCATCACCCCGCTGCCGTTCGGGCTTCGCGGCCTGCAAGCTCTGCGCCCGCGAGGCCCATCGCATAATACCCGCCCTTGTCGTCCGCATACGCGATGCGCGTCGGCAGCCAGATCCCGTTCACTTTGATCTCGATGTCCTCATCGATCAACAGCAAGCGCCCGCGCTTTGCGCCCTGCGGCACGATCTCCAGCCGCTTTGTCCTTGTCCGTCTGATTTTCCCTTCCATGTATTTTTCCTCCTGCCCCGCGCTCGGCGGGGGTATTTCCGGCTTCGGGCGCGGCCGCCTTTCCCGGCAGCCTTTGCGCCCCGCCCCTTTCCCGGGGCGCTACTCGTTGCGCGAGCGCGCGGCCTTCACTATGTAGATGATCATCATGATGACCGTCACGGCCGCCACCGCGATAAGAGCGTAGGTGACATACGGCACAAAGGGAGCCAAAAACTCGTACTTGACCGACAGATAGTCGATCAGGATCCGTATGACGCCCACGAGCACCAAACAACATAATGTGCTAAACACGCTCTCACCTCCTTAGCTTAAAAATCGCTCGAGCTTTGTCCCGAACACCGCGCCCAGGATCATCACGCCGCCCACGCCCGCAAGCCACCACACAAGGCCCCAGTAGTCCGTGACGGGCGGAGGATCGATGCCGGAGATGATGTCCAACGGATCCGCCACCACCGGCAACACCGTGATAGTGCCGTCCAAAGCCTGGAAGCCGAGGTCGAGGATGTCAAAGTCCAAAAATACCGTCTCCCGCGCCATGTAAGTACTGTTGCTCTCCCCGATATCCCCGAACTTGTCCTCAAATACCATTTGCGAGGCAGAGTAAAAGTCCGTTACTGCAAAGCGCAAAAGATATACCGCATCCGACTTATTGTCGTTGTAAAACATCTTGAAAGCGCCGTAATCATCGTCATTGATATAGAGTGATTCGGCGTTGCTCGCTTCGAGCCCGGAGAGGTCTGCATCTGTCACGCGGTAGATAGGATCCACGCTGCTGTTCTCGCCGCCCCAGTCAAAATCGCCTTTCCCAAAGCTCCAAAACTCATCCCAGCCTTGCACAAACTTGTCCCAGCCGCTTGCCGTCGCGTTAAACGTCAGGAGGTCAAACGGCTCGTCTGCATAAAATGTGTGACTTTGCTCACCGTACTTGCGGCCCTCGTCCACGTCATCGGTAAATAGGTAGTCCGCATAACCGTGCGCATCGGCATAGGCGAGCATCTCTGCTGTAGATATATCCTCATATCTGACATCTTTTGCGTCGCTTGGAAATACCCAGCCGACCGGCGTCTTGTCTTTGGCGATCACTTTTTTGTAAATTGTAGAGCTGCTGGGGCCATAACCCCAATCTGCAGTACTGAGACTTGTGCTGCCTGCAGACTGATGATAGTTGTCAAAAATGCAATAATTGCCGGATATGCTGTCTGCGCCTATGTTTGCAGCAACATCGGCATATACCGCATCATCCGTCGTCACGATGACGGGCGACGTCCGGCGCTCATCCCACTCGGCCGTGATGCTGTACAGCTCGCCGTACTCCCGCACCTTGTCCTCTGGGATCGCAAAATAGACGCTCGTGATCTGGTCAACGTGGTTTGCGCCGTTTTGGTTGATATACGGCATCCGATAGTACGTCTGATGCACCTCGATGGGCACGATAGTCAGGCGATCCTCTTTGACTGCAAGCGTGCTCTCCGCCTCCGGATCCTCGCCGCAGCCTTTGGCAAAGCCCGTGACGCGGTAGGTGTAGCCGTAGCGGTTGCTCATCGCGCCGAAGTCCTCGGCGTTCGAGCCGTCCGCGTACATGATCTGCAACCCCGCAATGTCATAGCGGCGCACACCGTCGTGCGCGGCCGCATACTCCGTCACGATGTTGTACAGGTTATCGCTCTCGATGCGGATCTTGTAAAACCGGTGGTCGTCGGTACGATCGATGACCGAAAGGTCGATATTTGCATAGCCCTGCGGCTCGCCGCCGCGGTTGTAGGTGATCGCCATGTTGGCGACGCTGCCATCCGCTGCCAGCGCCCGCTCCGTGGGGTTGTAGAGATAGAGATACACGCCATAATCTGCCGCCACCGCCGCATCCAGGCTGTAGCAATACTCGGCAAAGCCGACCCCGTCCAGGATACGCGGACTGCCCGTTCCGTCCGCCGGGAACTGCGACAGATCCACATCGGCCAAGTCCGCCTCGATCGTCGTATCCTCGATGGTCTGCACCTCCTCTGCTGAGGCGGAAATCGGGGCAAAAAGCGCACCCAAAAACGCCCAAAGGGCGACAAAAAAAGCGCAGGCGGTCAAGATAGTGCGCTTTGCAGCTACCGTGACCGCCTGCTTTAAGGGGAAAAGATAGAATGGCCGATGTGATTGCATAATGGTCTCCGTAATGTCGATATATCAACATTGACGAGCCTATTATAGCCGATATATCAACGTTTGTCAATATATCAACGCAAAAATGTTATACTTTTTCCGAAAAAAATTTTGTTGGAGGGAAACCATGTCTCTTAGGATCAAAGACTTGCGCACCGAGCGGCATCTCACGCAGCAAGACGTGGCAGACGGCACCAGCATCTCACGCAGCGTACTCTCACAATATGAGGCCGGAACCGTTGACCCTACCGCGTCTGTGATTTCTCGCCTTGCGGACTATTTCCAAGTCTCGATTGACTACCTTGTCGGCAGAGAGGATGATCTCGGCAATATCTCTCTGCCCTCTCAAGGCACGCCATCCCGCAAAGAACGAGAATTACTTGCCATTTTCCGGCAGATGACCGATGCTCAGCAAAACCGTTTTTTGGGCATCGGAGAAGGAATGATCGAAGGGGCCACCGCGGCCGAAAGGAGGAAAAAATGATAAATCTACTTGCAATAACCCCACCAGCATCGAATCCATGCGCGGAAGAGGGCGCACTGAATACCATTCTTGCCATCGTCATTATAATTTTAATTTTTGTGGTCATAATCTTATCGGCCGTCGCGCGCCACTACAACCAAAAGCAAAGCCCAACACACACCCGCCTACTTGACCTCGGAGGAGATCGCCTACATTAAAGCGTATCGCCAAACCCAGGGCAAGGACGCCGAAAAGGAGGTCGCTTTTGAAACGCTCGACGAGGACGAGCTGCGGTTGCTGCAGGAATACCGCAAAAATTTGAAAGATAATACCACGCAAAAGTAAAGATCCATGATAAAATCATCTCCCAAACCAAAAAAAGGAGATCGATCATGGACTACTATCTCACGCAAGAAGAACTTGAAAGCATCATGACCTGTACCGAACAGATCCAACGGATTATCGGTCGGGCGTACGGACGGCAGGAGAATATCCTGCTCCGCCGCAGCGAGATCAAGGTCTTAGACTTTGTACAGCAAAAAAAAGCACCTCGGGCGATCCCGGGATGAAGGAGGAAATCGAGAAGGCAAGAAAGGCATTTTTGAGATCTAACAAAAAGGAGATTGATAAAATGCCGATGGACTTACAAGCAAAAATCAGAAAAGCCTTGCTGCGCGATCCCAGGTATCACAACAGCGTCTATGAAAAACGCGCTACGATCGAGGGCGTACAGATCTACGCCTGCTCGAAAAGTGCCGCGGAATGCGAGCGGATCTTTATCGCCGAGCTTACGACGCAATTTGCGCAGGAGCTCGCGGGCGAGGCCAAGCAGCGCGTCGTCGTCCCATCGAACTTCCACGAGTTCGCGCTGTTTTACCTCGAGCGTGTGAAAAAGCGCACGACCGTGCAGCGCACTTACGAGAGCATCCTTAACCGCTACAAAAACCACGTCCAGGACAAGCTCAAGCGCCTGCCCCTCCGCGCCGTCACGACGGAGATCCTGCAAGATCTCATTGACGGGATCGACGCGGCCGGCCTCGGCAAAACGGCAGAGGACATCAGATCTCTGCTCAACGGCATCTTTGAGTATGCGCTGGCCCGCGGGCTGATCAGGATCAACCCGATGGCAGCCGTCATCCTGCTCCCCCACGAGCGGGAGCACGGAACGGCGCTTACCCTGGATGAGCAAAAGCTGCTCCTTGAAACGACCGCCGGCACAGAGTATCAGACCATGTTTGCCGTCGCCCTCTTTACGGGCATCCGCCCATACGAGTACGAGACGGCAAGCCTGCATGGGCAGATGATCATCGCCCAAAACTGCAAGCGGAAGACCGCGATCCTCGGCAAGATCGAGTGGAAGCGGATCCCCGTCTGCCCTATGCTCGCCCCGTTTTTGGCAGGGCTCGAGGACATCGAGCTTTACAGCGCAGACACTATGCGCCGTAAATTCCACGCGATCCTGCCCAATCACACACTCAAGGACCTGCGACGCACTTTTTACTCCATGTGCGATAACCTCAAGGTAGACCAGCGCGCCAAAAAGGAGATGGTCGGCCACGCAAAGGATGCGCTCGAGGAGGCATACCAGGAGCTGTCCGATGATTTTCTCATCGAGGAGGCGCAAAAGATCGTGACAAAACTCCATGTGGAGCCCATTACTCCCATATCGCCCCCTAAAAAAGACCGTTTCGGGCTCGCCCGAAAGACCGGAAAACAACAAAAACCCCGCTTTACGCCCAAAAAGTAGCCAAAAAACACAATTTCGTTATTTTGAGGGCGCTTCGATTCCCGTACGGGTCACCACAATAAATTGAGCAGGCTTATGCCTGCTCAAT
>ERZ1090879.1103-NODE-1104-length-15315-cov-23.123591_pt1 | contig 15315 bp, 14 predicted proteins | sample MGYA00478472_ERZ1090879 | MGnify/ENA primary metagenome ERZ1090879 (study PRJEB33644, sample SAMEA5815723) | chicken gut metagenome | biome: Chicken; feature: Gastrointestinal Tract; material: Caecum | place: Ireland | collected 2019-01-01 | study: A study of...
ACTCATTCCCAAACAATCTAATTCTTTTTTGTCCAAACTTTGGGGTTCACTTCAAAAGAGCGCCCTTTCCCTATTTCGGGATTACCGTGTGTGGTTTTACGGATGCGGGAGCCGTATTTGCACGGCACCCGGCCGGTTGTATACTCCGACACCATCATTATATAGGATTTTTTCCTATAAATCAAGTCTTTTATAGAATATATTTCTATATTCCATACTGAGGAGGACGGTATGGATATTGCAAAGACGGTAGGAGAAAACCTGAAAGCTGCACGCCAGGCAAAGGGCATCACGCAAAAGCAGATCGCGGCGGAGCTCAAAAAGTATCAGTCCGATTACAGCGACTACGAGACGGGAAAAGTCGAGCTCGATTACGAGAAAATCGTGTATCTTTGCAGGCGGTTCGACATCACGCCGAACGATCTGTTCGGTATCGAATAATTATTTTTTTCATCGTTTCCGCATGCGCAATTTCTTGCCATCGGTGCACGATTATGCTAAAATATCGTACAGAGGCAATCATCATGAAGGAAAAGATCAGAGCGCTCAGGGAACACTACCGCCTGTCGCAGACCGAATTCGGTGAGATCTGCAACGTATCCCGCCAGACCGTTGCAAAATGGGAGCGCGGGCTCACCGTTCCGCGGGCGGAACCGCTCGCCTATCTGTGCGCTTTCTTCAAACTCGATATCGGATATTTCACGGAAAACATCACGGACGCGGAATTTCTGGACAGCGTACAGAACTGTTTGCCGCTTGCACCCCGCGGCGAAGGGGGTGCGGAAAGCGCCGCGGAGGGCGCGGAGACGATCCCCGTCCCCAAGAGCATGCCGTACGAGCTCCCGTCCGTTCCCGTGCATGCCATGCCGTGCGAAACGTCTGCGGCGGGAAGGTCGGCTCTGCGCGAGCATCCCGTGTTCCGCGCAGGCGCGCCCGCATTCGGGCAGCCGGTGTTCAGCGAGGAGACGACCGCGCCCTGTCCCGAAGACGATCCCGCCGAGGCGCCGTGCGCCAGGCGGAACTGCGCCGGCTGCGACTTATGCAGACAGGCATACCGCAGAGGGCTCAAACTGCTTGCGGCGCTCTTCTTTGCGGGAGCGGCGGTCCTGGCGTTTCTCACCTGTCTGTGCGGGCTTGTCGTCTTCTCTCCCAACAGCCGGGGCGATGTGTCGGCAAACAGCTACGGGTGGGGGATCGAACATTTCTGCATCTTCGCGGCGCTTACCGTGCTCCTGCTCGTCGCCGCGATCCTTCTGGTCGCCGCGATCCGCCGCATGCGCCGGAACAAACAGTCTTCGGATAAATCGCATACATAACAAAAGAGCGCCCCAAGGGCGCTCTTTTTTGTTGCCGGTATCAGTCTTCCGCAACTTCGATCACGTCCGTTGCCGCCCAGCGTTTGGTGGACTCAACGGCGTTCTCGCAGTTGATCTGCGTATCGTAATTGGAGCTCACGCACAGAAGGCGTTTCTGCGCGTTGAGAAGGCGGAAAATATAGTCGCCTGCCTTCGTCTTGACGACGGCGAAGTTGCCCGCCTCAATGCTCTTTTTATAGGTATTGATGCCGCTCTTTGCACCTGCAACGGTGGAATATTCGCCGCTCACGAGCATGATCTCGCCGTTCGAAGCGCGCAGCTCGAAGTGGAAGGTCGCGTTTTCGGTGGAGCGGATGACCCACTTGCCGACGGGTCCGCGCTTCACGCTCGTCTTCTTTGCCGCGGGCGTCTTCTTGGGCGCTGCCGTCGTCTTTTTGGGCGTCGCTTTCTTTTCGGGCTTTGCCATGGTCTTTTCCTCCGTGATTTTTTCTTCCTGCGCAGGCGCGGCAGCTGCGGGCTGCTCTGCCGCGAGCTCTTCGGACTGAACTTCTTCCGCGGGCGTTTCCGGCTCCGCTTTGTCCTCTGCGGGCGTTTCCGGTTCTGCCTCTGCTGCGGGTTCCGTATTGTCCGCCTCGGGTTCCCCGGCAGGTTCTTCCGCAGGCGTTTCGGGGATGTCCTCTTCCGCGGGCGCCTCAACGGGCGTTTCGGCAGGTTCTTCTGCGGGCTCTTCGGCGGACGATATCACGGGTTCCGCTTCCGCTTCCGGCTCGGGATCGGGCGCAGGCTCGGGAAGGATCTCTTCCTCGGCGGGCGTCTCTTCGGCCTCGGGTACGGGCGCGGGTTCCTCGGGCTGTTCCTCCGTTTCGTGCGCGAGCACGGGTTCGGCGGAAGTCTCGTCCGGGAGGGGTTCGTGCGCGGGCTCCTCAGCGGCTGCCGCCGCCTCTTCCTCGCGTTTCTGTTTCTTGTACTTCGAGGAAAGCACGATCATCGTAATGACGAGCGCGATGATGAGCACAATGATGACACCGAGAATGATGGTAAGCGTCAGGTTGTTCAAAAGATAGTCAACAAAATCAGACCATGCGTTCAGTTGATTAATCATTTTTTCTTCGCTCCTTTGAATTTATTCTATTGTACCACGAAAATTCGCGCGGGTCAATACATTGACAAAACTTTTTCTTTGCGATATCATAAGAATATGATGAAAATTGCCATTATCGGAGGCGGCGCGGCGGGCATGGCGTGCGCCGTTCTGCTCGCCCGCAGGAATATGCGGGTGGAACTCTTCGAACGCGGCGAGCGCCTCGGGCGCAAACTTTCCGCCACGGGGAACGGGCAGGGGAACGTCTCGAATACCCATGTCGCGCCGCAGTATTATTTTTCGGACGACGGCGAGAAGGTCGCCCGCGTCCTCGCGCGCTTCTCGTGCGGGGACGCCGTGCGCTTTCTCGAGGACATGGGGGGCATATTTCTGCCCGACGCGCGCGGAAGGGTGTATCCCGCGGGGCGGCAGGCATCGGCTGTGACCGATCTCTTCCGCCGCGAGATCGCCCGCCTCGGCGTGATTGTGCATACGGGGACGCGCATCGCGCGGCTCAGCCACGACGGGCGTTCGTTCCGCCTTGCATGGGAGGGCGGCGCGGCGGAGGCGGACTGCGTTGTGCTCGCCGCGGGCGGGCGCGCCGCGCCCAACTTCGGCACGGACGGCTCCGCGTATGCGCTCGCGCAGGCGTTCGGACATACCGTAACGGCGCTTTCGCCCGTTCTGGTGCAGCTCCGCACCGATCCCGCCGCCGTGCGCGGGCTCAAAGGCATCCGCGTGGACGCGGGCGTAAAGGTGCTGCGCGGGGGCAGGGAGCGCTACGCCTGCCGCGGCGACGTACTCTTTACCGAGAGCGGCATTTCCGGCGACGCGGTGTTCCGCGCCTCGTCCTACGCGGAGAAGGGCGATACCGTCCTCATAGACTTTTTGCCCGACGTCCCGCCCGACCGTCTTGCCGCCTCGGTGGGCGCGGGGGAGGACGGGCTCCTGTGCGTCGTCAACAACGGCCTGGGGCGGCAGCTGTTCCGCCGTGCGGCAGGCGACCGTGCGCGCGTGCTTGCGCTTTTAAAGGCGTTTCCGCTCGCCGTAACGGGCACGCTCGGCTTTGACTATGCGCAGGCAACGCGGGGCGGCATCCCGCTCTCCGAAACGGACGGCGCGCTCATGAGCGTGTTCCGCCGCGGGCTGTATTTCGCGGGCGAGATCCTCAACGTGGACGGCGCTTGCGGCGGGTTCAATCTGCATTGGGCGTGGGCGTCCGCGCACCATATCTGTGAGGCTATACGATGAGAAAGACGTTTTCGGGGCTCACGCTGCGCCCCCATCAGAAGGAGAGCGCGCTCGTCAGACTGTGCGAGAAAAAACTGCGCGCGCCCTGCCGTTATTTCAGGATCCTGAAAAAATCTCTCGACGCGCGCGATAAATCCGATATCCGTTGGGTATATTCCGTGGAATGCGGAACGGAGCCTTATGCGCCGCCGCCCCGTACCTTTGCGCGCGTGAAGGGCGATCCGAAGGTCGTCATTGTCGGCGCGGGTCCCGCCGGGCTCTTCTGCGCGCTGCGCCTGCTCGACTACGGCGTGCGTCCCGTTATCCTCGAACGCGGCAAACGGGTGGAGGAGCGCGCCGCGGACGTAAAAAAATTTTCCGAAACGGGAGTGCTCGATCCTGCGAGCAACATTCAGTTCGGCGAGGGCGGCGCCGGGGCGTTTTCCGACGGAAAACTCAATACCCAGACGAACAGTCCGCTCAACCGCGACGTGCTCGATACCTTCGTGCGGTTCGGTGCGCCTGCGGAGGTGGGATATCTGGGAAAGCCGCACGTCGGGAGCGATCATCTCAAAAAAGTCGTCGCCGCCATGCGGCAGTATATTCTGGAACAGGGCGGCGAGTTCCGCTTCTCCACCAGGCTGGAAGATGTCCGCATCCGCGGCGGCAAACTCGTTTCCTTCACCGCGAACGGGGCGGAGGAGAACTGCGATGCGCTCGTGCTCGCCGTGGGGCACAGCGCGCGCGATACCTTCGAGATGCTGCTCGCGCGCGGACTGGAGATGCAGCAGAAGGAGTTCGCCGTCGGGGTGCGCATCGAGCATCTTCAGTCCGCGATCGGCCGTGCGCAGTACGGCTCGGGTTACGCCGCGCTCCCGCCCGCCGATTATAAGCTCGTCTCGCACGCCTCCGACCGCGCCGTGTTCACGTTCTGTATGTGTCCGGGCGGCGTCGTCGTGCCTGCGGCAAGCGAGGAAGGGGGCGTCGTCGTCAACGGCATGAGCGACTTCGCGCGGGACGGCAGGAACGCCAATTCCGCGCTCGTCGTGCAGGTTCGGCGCGAAGACTTCGGCGGCGATCATCCCCTGGCGGGCGTTGCATTCCAGCGCAGACTGGAGCGGGCGGCGTTCTCGGCGGCGGGCGGAGGATATAAGGCGCCCGTGCAGCTCGTCGGCGACTTCCTCGCCGACCGCGAGAGTTATTATTTCGGCGAAGTAAAACCCACTTACGCGCCCGCCACGTCGTTCGTGCCCATGCAGGCGATCTTCCCGCGCGCGCTCACCGATGCGCTCAAAGCCGCCTTGCCCGATATGGACGGAAAACTTTCGGGGTTCGCCGCATACGAGAGCGTGCTGACCGGAGTGGAATCCCGGACAAGTTCTCCCGTGCGCATCGTGCGGGGGAACGATCTGCAGGCGGTGAATGCGGAAGGGCTCTATCCGTGCGGCGAGGGCTGCGGGTATGCGGGCGGCATCACATCGGCGGCTGCCGACGGGATCCGCGCGGCGGAGGCGATCGTCACGAAATATCTTTTTTAGGCTTTTATCGTGTTTTAATTGTGCTGTCACACGTTCAACACGAAGGGAGTGTATGATATAGGCGTAATCAAGGTTGCGGCGGGTCATCCGCTCCCCCGGGTCCTTCGATCCGGGGGAAAGGCAACCGCCAACCCACCCGCCGTCCTGCGGAGGGGCATCACCTGACCGACAAGCCTACTCTCCACAATTTTTTCATATTCTCTCAAAGCGGGGCGCCCTTCACAATCGTGAAGGGCGCTCTGCTTTTTATTCGGAATGGTCATGCATGCCGAGGAACCGTGGATTGTAAAAAGGTTCGGCAAAAACAGGGATCTCACGATCCCCATGCGGTCAGCTCTCGTTCTTCTTGCTGCGGCGGGCTTTGAGCTCGCTGTCGCGGGCGATGATGTTGTCGATGATCTGCGCCGCATCCTTCACCTTTTCGATCGCCTCCGTAAATCCCGCAAGGTCGGCGGAGTCGCGTTTGCTGTACTTGTACGGCGAGATGAGATCGCGCGCGTTCTGTATGAGCAGAGAAGCACTCCCGATGTCGCCGTCGCGCTCTTTTTCCGACATCTGCGCCGTAATGAATTCGAGCTTATCGGCGCGGTAGAGAAGTTTGGAGACGCGGCGGAAGAACTGGTAGCGGGTGAGCGACGCGGCGCTCCGGCGGAAGGTCTCGAGTTCTCCGATAAATGCGGCGAGTTGTTTTTTGAGTTCCCCGTGTTTGGGCAGCCTTCCCGCACGGCGCAGCAGGGCGAGTACAAAGAGCCCGACGACGATGATCGCCGCGTATATGACGTATTCCAGGATGAGATCGACGTTCGAGACGCCGTTTTCCGCAGCCTTCCCGGCGAGCAGGAAATAATTCATTGTCTGCCTCCTTTATGCGCCGTATTTCCGGATTTCGGCCGCTGTACGAACGCGTCCGGATCGTTTTCCCAGCCGTCGCGCAGGCGCACTTCGAGCCTGTTGTGCGGACGGTCGATCCCGTGCTCCGTGAGCGCGTTGAGGATGATCTCCCTGAGGTCGAAATAGAGATCCCAATAGTTTTCGGTGGGGCCCCATGCGCGCACGGAAAAATCGAGGGTGCTTTCGCCGTATTCCGCGAGCACAACGGAGGGCGCAGGCGTCGTTACCGTGTATTTATACGCCGCGACCGCCTCCAGGAGAAACGCCTTTACCTCCGCCACGTTCACGCCGTAGGGGACGGGAACTTCGATGACGACGCGCCGCAGGGGCATGGAGCTGTAATTGATGAGTTTATCGCCCAGCACTTCGCTGTTGGGGACGATGATCTCCTCGTTGCTGTATGTGAGCACTTTGGTGTTGAAGAGGCGGATGTCCTGTACCAGCCCTTCGATCCCGCCGATGGAGATGTAATCTCCCTTTTTGAACGGCTTTGTAAAGATGATGATCACGCCGTTTGCAAGGCTTGCGAGGCTGTCTTTGAGCGCGAGCGCGATGGCGAGCGCGACGGCGGAAAACGCCGCAATGATGCCCGCCGTGGAAAAGCCGAGCGAACTGACGAGTATGATGACGAGCGCGACGTAGAGCACCACCGTGATGATGGAGATGACGAACGTCGAGGCGGATCTGTCGAGTTTATTGCTCTTCAGGGCTGCGGAGCGGGCGATGATCTGCACGATTTTGATGACGATGAGCCCCAGGACGAGGAACGCGACCGTGCGGACGATGGCGAGCCCCGTGTTCTGAACAAAGTCGGCGCCGATATCTTTGAGCGCCTTCCAGAATTCATCCATAGTAGACCTCCTTTCCTCAGTATACTGTAAGGGAAAAATACGAACCACGCCTTTGGCGGCATCTTTTCGGCATTTTTTTGCTCATCTTCCTTGCAATACGCTTGTATAGCGGCGTCATCTTCACAAAAATCTGACACGAAAATCTTCACGCCAAAGGTGCGTAGCAATCAAAAGCGGCAAGATGAGCGTCTCAGACGAGGCGAAGCCCGCAGCGCGTGCCGTGTGGCACGGGCAAGGGTTCAACAATGTATGAGCGCACAGTTTCCGCTTTTGATCGGGTTCGTATTACTCCCTTACAGTATACCATATACGGGCGTAAAATACAAGAGGTGCGGACTTTTTCCGCACCTCTTCCGTGTTTTTGATTTTTTTATCTGCCCGATTCTCGCCTGAGCTTTCTGATCCTGCGTTTGATGGGGAACGCCCGGAAAACGGAGATGAGCCACACGGCGGCAAAAATATGATCGCGCCGCCGATCAGCGGGAAAACAAACGGGGGAAGATCGGCAAAAGGATCTCCGTCTCCGCCCATGCTTTTATTCACGAAGGAGATGAGCAGATCGGAAAAATTCGTACAGACCTTTTATAATTCATTCGATGGCTTTGAGCGAATTGTTCATATCGATCTTCGTGATCTTGCGGCGGAGCATGAGCGTGACGAGCAGCGTAAACACCACCGAAAGGATGGGCGCAAGCACCCAGACGAACCAGCTGATGCCCGGGATGGAGCCGAAGCCCATCACGTTGAAGATGAACAGACACAGAAGGCATCCGAGGGGGAGTCCGAACAGGATCCCGATGATGCTCGTGATGTAGATCTCGCGGTAAATATATCCCGCCACTTCGCCGTCGTAATATCCGAGCACCATGAGCGTTGCGAGTTCTCGTTCGCGTTCGGAAATATTGATGTTTGTCAGCGTATATATGACGACGAAGTTGAGCAGCGCCGCGAAGATGAGGACGATGAGCGCCACGGCGATCATGGCAGCGCCGCCGATATCCTGGAACAGGCAGCAGTCAAGCACCGCAAGCCCCGCAAGCACCAGCGCCGTCGAGAAGGCGACGGATACGACCGTCATCAGAAAGCGCACGAAGAATCGGAGCACGTTGCGCATCGTCGACTTGTATTTGAAGGAGAGCCGTTTCCAGATAAAGGGGATGCGCTCCAAAAATACCGTCTTGCCCGCCTTGGGCGTCTTCGGACGAAGCAGGTTTGCGGGCTGTTCGCGCGTCAGCTTGTGCCCCGCGATCGCCGTCGCCACCAGGGTGGAGACGAGGATGACGGCGAACGTGATGAGATAGAACGTCATCACGACGTTGGAGGAGTAGGGCGGGAGCGTGTAGTTCCACTCAAAGTTGACGTAGATGATGCGCGCAAGCCCCAATCCCGCAAAGTAGGCGCCCACGCCGCCGATGAGCGTTCCGACGAGCGCGAACAGCAGATATTTTACGATGATCGACGCAGGCGAATAGCCGAGCGTCATCAGGCAGGCGATCTGTCCGCGCTCCTCGTCGAGGAGCCTGGTCATGGTGGAGAGTACCACGAGGATGGTCACCAGCAGGAACACGACCATGAGCACATAGCCGATGCCGGCGATCTTCCCGCCGTATTCGGTGAACGATTCGAAGGAGTAGTTTTCGTGCAGGGTCAGCACCTGCGGTTCCGCGGAAAGCCCGAGTGATGCGATCGCAGCCTCTGCGTCGTCGAGCGCGTCGTCGTATCCGAATCCGAACAGCGTGCCCGCGTCGGTCAGGCGGATATTGATCTGGTTGCGCATATCCGCGGCGCTGACGGTAAGATCCGTTTCGCCTGCGCCGCCGTATTCCTCGTTGAGGGAGGCGTTGAAGTCCTGAAGGGCAGGGTCGACGAAGGAGACGGTCGTATCCGTCGCCGCCTTCGTATCGATGAGGTCGCCGAACACATAAAAGATCGTCGTCAGATCGAGCATATCCTCTTCGTCGTCGGAGGCGGGATCGTCGGTATAGCTCGGATCGTCGCGCACCGCCATGTGCAGCGGATTGCGCACCGTGCCGCCGAGAACGTAGTTCTGCGTGACGGAGATGTCCGTTTCGATCGCAATTTCCTGTTCGCCGAGGAAGGGGATGCTCTCCGTCCGCGTGCTCGAATCGTGCATCGAGAAAGACAGCGTGAACGTCTGCGCCTCGTCATAACCTTCAAGCTGTTCGGTGGCGCGCTCCGCATATACCACGATGGCGTCGTCGTCCGCGGCGGAGGTGTCGTAGGTCACAACGTCCTCAAAGAGGTTCTGCGTCACTTCGGAAGGGGCGGCGGCTTCGTCGAACAGATACACGCGCACGATGCCGTCGGGTACGCTCGTAAAGGTGAGCTCGGTGTCGTTCACGGTCGCCTTGCCGTCCTTCACTTCGAATTCGAGCATGCCGCCCGTCTGCACGTTCTGTTCGCCGAACTGCTTTTGGAGCGCGGTCACGTCGTCGTCGGTGAAGGTGCCGTCGTCGTTCAACAGGATCAGATCGCTCACGTTCTGCGCGTCGCGGTATTCTGCGAGCGAATCGTTGATCTTATCGGTGGACATGCCGATGCCCGCGGTGAATCCCACGCTCACGAGCACCATCAGGATGATGGAGATGAGCCTTGTAAAATGGCGCCTGAACATGCGCCCGAATGTCTTTAAGTACGTCCTCACCACTCGATCTCCTCGATGGGGGTGGGATTTTTATTCACCTCGATCCATTCAATGCGCCCGCTCTTGATGTGTATGACCTTATCTGCCATATCTTTGAGCGCGGCGTTGTGCGTAACGATGATGACGGGCTTTTTCTGCTGTTTGGAGACGTCGTGCAGAAGTTTCAAAATGATCTTGCCCGTCACATAGTCGAGCGCGCCCGTCGGCTCGTCGCACAACAGCAGTTTGGGGTTCTTTGCGAGTGCCCGCGCGATGGAAACGCGCTGCTGTTCGCCGCCCGAAAGCTGCGCCGGGAAGTTCTGCAGCCGCTCCCCGAGCCCGACTTCGGTGAGCACCGTTCTGGGATCGAGCGAGTTTTTGCAGATCTCCACGGCGATCTCCACGTTTTCGAGCGCCGTGAGGTTGGGCATGAGGTTGTAAAACTGGAATACGAAGCCCACATCCGTACGCCGATAGGCGGTAAGCCCTTTTTTGTTGAGTGCGGTAACGTCTTTCCCGTCGAGCACGATCTTGCCCGAGGTCGCGCTGTCCATGCCGCCCAAAAGATTCAGAAGGGTGGTCTTGCCCGCGCCGCTCGAGCCGAGCACGACGGCAAATTCTCCGTCTTCGAGCGAGAAGTTCACATCCTTGAGCGCGTCTACGCAGACGTCGCCCGAACGATAGGTTTTCGATACGTTTTCGAGGGTCAGATAGCTCACAAGATCACCGTCCCGTTCACAACAGTTATTTCATGTCAATTATACCACAACTGCCCGCCGTTTCAAGCAAATCGGAAGGGTTTTTCGGGAGTTTTTTTTGTTTTTTCATGAAAAATTCTTCACAAAAGATATATGATAACTGAAAAAAATGACTTTATTTTTATTTGTCATGCAAAGGGGTTACATTTCCGCATGAACATTTCTGTGCGGAATGCGTTCGGACTGTGAAAGATTCCGACAATTTTATCAATGCGCCTTGACGATGCGCTCACAGGGAGTATAATATAGTAAAGCGCCGCGGCGCCGGAACGGGGGAATTTCATAACGGTGAGGTATCGTAATGCAACGACCATTGATACATTTTGCGCCCGCAAAGGGCTGGATGAACGACCCCAACGGCCCCATTTATGCGGACGGGCTCTGGCATCTGTTCTATCAGTATAACCCCTTCGGAAGCGAGTGGGGGAATATCTGCTGGGCGTACGCCACAAGTCCCGATCTCATTTCCTGGACGAGACGGGGCGTGCGGCTTGCTCCCGATACGGCGCACGGCGAGCGGTGGTGTTTTTCGGGGTGTACCGTGCCGACGCCGCACGGCTACGCTTTTTTGTATACGTCCGTCGGGTTCGGCGAGAACGCCGCGCGCGACCGCGCCGTCCAGCGTATATGCGCCAGCAACCGCTCCTTCACGCGTACACGGCGCTGCGGAACGATCACGCCCGATCTGCATCCGCTGCCCGTCACGGAGTGGCGCGATCCCTTTGTATTCGAACGCGGCAGCGCGCGCTATCTGCTGCTTGCGGGCGTCATGAACGGGAAGGGGAATATCCTTCTGTATAAGGCGGCGGACGAGAGTCTGCTGCACTGGAAGTTCCTCTGCCCGCTCTTTTCGCGCGCGGGGGATATCCTTGAATGCCCGAATGCCGTCATGTTCGGCGATACCATGCTCCTTCTCTATTCGAGCATCCGCGAAAACCGCGTCCGCTATGCCGTCGGAAGGTTTGCGGGCGGGCAGCTCGCCGTCGCGGCGGAGGGGGTCGTCGATCACGGCGAAAACTGCTTTTACGCGACCAACCTCGCCCGCGGCGAACATGGCGGCACGGTGCTCTTTGCGTGGCTGAAAGAGAGCCTTTTGCACGGTTCCTCGCCCGACGGCTCGTACAGCGGCTGCCTGGCGCTCCCGCGCACCGTCCATCTGGAGAACGGCAGACCCGTCTATGCGTTTGCGGAGGGACTGCGCGCGCTGTCCGGAAGGGCGCTTCCCGCAGAGGGCGGCGCCGTCCGCACCCCCTGTGAACGGGCGCATCTCTCCTTCCGCACGCGCGGCGAAGGGGAGGCGACCCTTCTGGAAACGGGAAACGCGCGCGTCAGGCTGAAGGTGGCATCGGGGGAGATGCATATTCTGCGCGAGGGAACTCCGTGCGGGGATATGCGCGAGATCGTCCTGCCCGTCCGCATGACGAACGAGGTCGAAGCCGTGTGCGACGGCACCGCCGTCGAACTGCTCGTCAATTCGTGCGAGGCGGCGTCCTTCCGCTTTTATCCGGGCGACCCCGTCGTCACGCTCTTCGCGGCGGAAGAGGGCTTTGTGAGCGAGCTCAGAGCGTGCGAACTGCTGCCCGCGCCCATGGCGGACGATGAATCGCAGAGTTTGCGGATGGTGCGCCGCGAAGGTTGGCGGAACGCAGGATCGGGCGAAAAATAACCGGAATAAACAGCATTTGTCCGCCGATATCTCTGCGCCCGTACGGATATCTGTACCCGCATGACCCGAAAAAAAGTAAAAAAAAATCCGGAAAGCTCTTGCATTTGTCCGCGGAATGGGTTACACTATTCGGGTACGGCAGCGTTTGCGCCGTTGTTCAATTTTATTTGTGAGGTATATATGATAACGTATGGATCGCGGGACAAGATCTTTCTCCTGAGCGGGAAGAATTACAGCTACTGCATGTACGTCAACAGGATGGGCATATTGCAGCACCTGTACTGGGGGAGGAAGATCGCGGCGGCGGACGCGTGTTTTCTGAAAGCGCAGCGCGGCGTCAGGGCAGAGCCTTCCGAGGGAGACAGGAACGCCGACATGGCGACGGGCGGGATGCCGCAGGAGCTCGGCAGTTTCGGGCGCGGGGATTTCCGCTCCGCGACCGTCGTGGTGCGTCGGAAGGACGGCGCGGCGATGAGCCGTTTTTGCTATGTTTCGCATAAGATCGTGAAGGGCGCCGTTCCTCTTGCGGGCATGCCCTGCGCGCGGAAGGCGGACGAAACGCTGACCATTACGCTCAGAGACGCTCTATCGGATATCGAGCTCGATCTCAACTATTCCGTTTCGGAGGATTCGGATATCCTCGTACGGAACATGGTGGTGCGCAACGCGGGGAAGGAGGCGGCGGAACTGGAAAAGGCGTTCTCTTTCTGCACGGAACTTCCCGATACCTGCGGCACCCGTTCGGCATTGCGGCTGGCGGGCTCGTGGGCGTCTGAGAGGAAACCGATCGTAACGCCGATCGCGGAGGGATCTTTACGCATAGAGTCGCTCTGCGGCTATTCCTCGCACGCAATGAATCCCTTTCTGGCGGTGCTCTCGGAGGACTGCGCGGAAGAGGACGGAGAGTGCTGCGGTTTCTGCCTTCTGTACAGCGGTTCGTTTGCCGTCACGGCGGACGTATCGCACAACAAGAGCATCCGCGTGCAGGGCGGCGTGAACGACTATCTGTTCGGCTGGCAGCTGAAGGGCGGGGAATCGTTCGTCACGCCGCAGGCGGCGCTGTGCTATTCCGCAGAGGGAACAGGCGGCATGTCGCGCGCGTATCACGACTTTTTCCGCGAATATATCATCGACCCGAAACGTGTCTATGCGCGCCGCCCGGTCGTCATCAACAACTGGGAGGCGACGTACTTCGATTTCGATAACGAAAAGCTGTTTTCCATCATCGACGAGGCGGCAAAGCTGGGCATGGATACCTTCGTATTGGACGACGGGTGGTTCGGCAAACGCGACGGCGATACGTCGGGGCTGGGCGACTGGTTCGTCAACGAGAAAAAGCTGAAGGGCGGCCTGAAAGCGGTCATCGGGCATTGCAAAGAAAAAGGGTTAAAGTTCGGGCTGTGGTTTGAGCCGGAGATGGTGAGCGAAGACAGCGATCTGTACCGCGCGCACCCCGACTGGGCGATCGGGAAGGCGGGCGTTGAACCCTGCCGCGGGCGCAATCAGCTCGTGCTCGATTTCACGCGCAGAGAGGTCGTGGACTATATTTTTGAAACGATATCGAAAATATTGCGCGAAAACGACATCTCCTACGTCAAGTGGGACAAGAACCGCGACATCACGGAGAACTATACGGCGAGCTTGCCGGCGGACAGGCAGGGGGAATTCTGGCATCGGTATACGCTGGGATTCTACGACCTCGCCGAGCGGCTGACGGAAGCGTTCCCGAACGTGTTTTTCGAGGGCTGCGCGGGCGGAGGCGGCAGGTTCGACGGCGGGGCGCTGTACTACTTCCCGCAGATCTGGACGAGCGACGATACGGACGGGCTGGAGAGAACGAAGATCCAGTGGGGCACGTCGGTGTGCTATCCCGTTTCGAGCATAAGCTGCCACGTTTCCGCCTGCCCGAACCACCAGACGCAGCGGACGACGCCGTTTGCAACGCGGGGCGCCGTTGCCTCGCTCGGTGCAACGGGGTATGAGCTCGATCTTACCAAGCTCTCCGAAGAGGAAAAAACGCAGGTCAGGGAGCAGATCGCAAACTATAAGCAGATCGACGAACTTGTGCTAAAGGGCGATCTGTACCGCCTTGCCGACCCGTTCTGTACGAATTATTTCTGCGAGATGCTCGTCGGGAAAGATAAAACGCGGGCGTACGTCGTGGGCGAGCGGTTCCGCGGCGACCCGTGCGACCACGACAGGGTGCTGAAACTGCGCGGTCTGGACGAAGGAAAAATGTATACGGTAAAAGAACTGAACGTAACGGCGAGCGGCGCGGCGCTGATGGGCGCGGGCTTGTTCTATCCCCGCCTGCCCGACTGCGGCAGCTGGATCTGGCACATCGAGGAAGTGCGGTAAACAGCGCGCCGTCCGTTCATTGATACGATTTTCAAAAAACGAGAGACCTGACGGAATTTTGTCAGTCCTCTCGTTTTTCTTTGCCGTACTGGACATTTTACTCCCGTTCTGCTATAATATATGTACTCAAAGTAAATACGGAGGGGGAAATGTTCGACGGACGGCTGGAAACTTTCGTAAAAGTTGCGGAGTGCGGGAGCTTTACAAAGGCGGCGGACGATCTGTACCTCACGCCCACGGCGGTCATGAAGCAGATCAACGCGCTCGAAAAGGAGCTGGAAGTTGCATTGTTTGAGCGCACCAATCACGGACTGCGCATCACGAAGGCAGGCGAAAGTTTTTTGCAGGACGCGCGCTATATCCTCGAATATGTTTCGCGCGCAGAGCAGAAGGCGCGCGAGATCTTCGAGGGCGAAAACCGCAGATCCATCCGCATCGGTACGTCGGTCATGACGCCCGCCAAATTTATTCTGGATGTATGGTCGAAAAGATATCTATCCGTTCTCGCAGTCGGCGTCCATGTCAACGTCGCAGTTCGATGAGGCGATGCAGTTTGTGCGCGGCTGCGCGCAGAATGCCAATGTGCACGACGGTCTGTTTGTGCGCCCGAGCGATACCGACGCCATCGACGGATATCTTTCGGAGATCGAGGCGTTTGCGAAAAACAACCGCGTTTCAAAGCCTTGGTTTGCAAAGTACAGGAACGCAGTCCGGCTGAAACCCGAACTTGTCGGAACGGCGCACTTCATGCACGAAACGCAGAGCGGCGGCATGTGCCAGCCCGTCTGGAAGGGGCTGCGGGAAGACAAACAAAGTATGTATGAATAGCATAAAAGAGCTCCCGAAAAGGAGCTCTTTTATGAAATGGGACAGGTTGCTTGAAACGATGCGATTGTTAAGACCGCATAACGGTTCAATTGAGTCCTGTTTGGTGAACTGTCTTTCGAGATGTCCGAACACGTATTTGGTGGTGTTTCGGCAA
>ERZ1090879.1104-NODE-1105-length-15301-cov-4.954480_pt1 | contig 15301 bp, 13 predicted proteins | sample MGYA00478472_ERZ1090879 | MGnify/ENA primary metagenome ERZ1090879 (study PRJEB33644, sample SAMEA5815723) | chicken gut metagenome | biome: Chicken; feature: Gastrointestinal Tract; material: Caecum | place: Ireland | collected 2019-01-01 | study: A study of...
CGTGCATTCGCCGGTGAGCAGACCTTGCGCTTCGTCCGTCGGCTCGACATCGACCGACCAGTTGGAAACGGTGTGGCCCTTGCCCTCTTGCGCCTCGATCTTCGTGGCATTGCAGCCCTCGCGCGTGCAGAGGTAAATATACATGCCGCCCTCTTCGCAGGGATTCGCTTCGGAATCGGCGACGAGGGAACCTTCGTTCCAGGCGTGCCCGAGAGGATCGCCGACGTATTCGCCTTCCGTCTTATGACCGCAGATCGTGCAGACTTTGCCGACATACTTCGCCTCTTCGCAGGTGGCAGGCGCTTCCGTTTCTTTGTATTCGTGGCGCGCTTCCTTGAAAATATGCGCCCAACCGCAATCGTTGCACACGTCGAGATATTCGCCGTTTACAACTTCGCCGTCCTTCATCGTATGCTCGGCGATGACGTACGTCGAAACGTCCGCATGCTCGCAATCGTCGGAAACGGAAGGCAGTTCGACCGTGCAGGTGTTGCCGTCCGTCAGTTTGATGACGAGATTGCCGTTTTCGTCGACGGTGATGCTTTCGATGCCGACGCCGGGTGCGCCGGGTGCGCCGGGTTCACCTTGTTCACCCTGTTCGCCCTTGTCGCCCTGCTCGCCTTTATCGCCTTGTTCGCCTTTATCGCCTTGCTCGCCCTGTTCGCCCTGTTCGCCCTGATCACCTTTATCGCCCTTGTCGCCTTTGTCACCCGTGACCTTGCCGAGATTCTCGGTGGTTCCGTCGGTATAGGTGATGACGAGTTCGCCTTTATCGTTGATCGCTGCGGAGGTAATGCCCTTTGCGTCACCCGAACAGCCGGAGAAACCGAATATAAGCGCAAGCGCACAGCAAAGCATACAAACGACGATCAGAAATCTTTTCAAAATCGATTTGTTTTGCATTTTGTTCTCCTTATTTTTTAAGATTTTTGCCTTATGGCCCCTTTCGGCGTCGTACGCCGCTACCCGCTACTTCGGATAGATCGCTCTTTTACCCATGGCACCTCCTCCTTGACTCCTTTCATTTAAAAGCTGCGCGCCTGCATGGGGCGCACAAACTTTTTCATGCAGTATAATAACTCATTTGAGTTGATTTGTCATCTATTTTTTGTTATTTTTTTAAATCAATTTGGTTATATAATAGGGGCAAGTGAGGGAGTGTTTCGATGACAAGTGAGAAAAGAAGAGAATGGATTAACTCAAAAACAATAACCGCCGCATTTTCTGCAGCGGCGGCAAACGGAGAACCGTATGAATATACTCGACAAAATAGACGCCCTGCGCAAGGAGCGCGGGTGGTCGGTAAACAACCTCGCCATGGAAGCCATGCTTACGCAATCGACGCTGAATAACCTCTACACCCGCAAAACGGAGCCGAAGCTTTCCACCCTGCGGGCGATCTGCTCGGCGTTCGGGATTTCGCTCGCCGAATTTTTTGCCGAAGAGGAAAAGGAAAACAACGAAAAGCGAAGCGATATGGAACAGGAACTGGCGGCAAAAATCGCCGAACTTTCGGACGCACAGCATAAGGCTCTGCTCGCTCTCGTGCGGACGATGTAAAAAAATAAGAAACCAAAAATGCGCCCGCCTGCAAAATTGCAGGCGGGCGCGCCTATTTATTCAAACGAAATTTATTTCCGCTTTGCCGCGACGCGGCGGAAAAGCTTGACCAGTTCGTCCAGCGCAACGACGGTGAGTGCCATGCCGATGATTTTCAGCCACGCGAGAAAATCCAGCGGAACCGTATCGAACACCGCGCCGCCGAACTGCGTAATGACGATCTGCAGGGCGAAGGCAATGACGAACGCGCCGAGCATGAGCTTGTTTTTGAACAGGTTGGAGAATACGCTCTTGTTCCCCAATTCGCGGCAGTTGAAGGCGTTGAACAGCTGGAACATGACGAACAGTGTAAACACGGAAGTCTGCACCATGTTCTCTTCCACGCCGAGGAAATTGAACCCCTGCTGTGCGAGGCAGACGAGGCACATGAACACGCCGTTTACCGCGATGCGGCGGAGCATCTCCTTCGACACGATGCTTTCGCTGCGGGCGGTGGGTTTGCGGGTCATCAGATCGTCGCGGATGGGTTCCAAGCCAAGCGTGAGCGCGGGCGGGCCGTCCATGATAATGTTGATCCACAGCAGATCGAGCGCGGAGAAGGGAGAATGGAATCCTTCGACGAACAGACCGACGATGGTGCAGATAAACACGGTGAGCACCGACGCGACGTTGACGGTGAGCTGAAACTGAATGAAGCGCTTGAAGTTTTCGTAGATGCCCCTGCCCCACTTGACGGTGGTGACGATGGTGGAGAAGGAGTCGTTCAGCAGCACGATGTCCGCCGCCTCTTTGGAAACTTCCGTGCCCGAAATGCCCATCGCGATGCCGACGTCGGCGTTTTTCAGCGCGGGGGCGTCGTTGATGCCGTCGCCCGTGACGGCGACCACGTTGCCCTTCGATTTCAGCTCCTTGACGACGCGCATCTTCAGAAGGGGGGTGCTGCGCGCGATGACGCGCACGGAGGGCAGCACCTTTGAAAATTCTTCGTCGGAGAGCCCCTCGAGGTAGGACGCCTCGACGGCGATGCCGCCGCCTTCTAAAAGCCCCAGCTCGTCTGCGATGGCGGTGGCGGTGCCGATGTTGTCGCCGGTGAGCATCTTGACTTCGATGTTCGCCGTCTTGCAGGCGTGCACGGCGTCTTTGACTTCGGCGCGCAGCGGGTCTGCGATGCCGACGAAGCCGTCGAAGGTCATCCCCGCTTCCGCCGCCTCGCGGGAGGCGGGGCGCGCCTTCACCTCTTTATGCGCGAAGGCGAGCACGCGGCGGGCGCGCTTCTGCAGCCCCACGATCGCCTCTTCGATGCGCAGCCGCTCCGGCTCTCCCACGGAGCAGAGGGCGAGGATCTTTTCCGGGCTGCCCTTCGTGTAGACGGTGTACCCTTCCGCCGTGCGGACGCAGACCGTCATGTTCTTCGTGTCGGAAGAGAACGGGTACAGGTCGCAGACCTGCGCGCCCTCCCTGCGGGCGGCGTAGTCGACGCCGCACTTTTTCGCCGAAACGAGCAGCGCGCCCTCGGTGGGGTTGCCGACGAAGCGGACGTTCCCCTCTTCTTCGTAGAGATCCGCCGTGCTGTTGAGGCAGTAGTTGGAGAGCATATTTTCGTCGGAAAAGGAGGAAACGTCTCTGAACTCGCCGTCCGACCATACGTCTACGACGGTCATGCGGTTTTCGGTGAGCGTGCCCGTCTTGTCGGAACAGATGACGTTGATGCAGCCGATGGTCTCGCAGGCGACCATCTTTTTGACGAGGGCGTTCTGCCGCGCCATGCGCGCGATGTTGATGGAGAGCGAGATGGCGACGATGGTGGGCAGGCCCTCCGGCACCGCCGCGACCATGAGCACGATGCTCTCGATGAACACGCTGCTGATGGTCTCGAAGGTGCGCGGCCCGACCGCGAGGAAATATACGAGCTGGATGACGAAGATGAGCGCCGCGAACACCGCGCCGATGACGGTGATGCTCTTACCCAGCCTGCCCATCTTTTCCTGCAGGGGGGTCTGCCCCTCGCCGCCGCCCTGTATCTCGCGGGCGATCAGCCCGAACTGCGTGAAATCGCCGACGTCCGTGACCGCCATCTTCCCCGTGCCGCCGGTGACGAAGGTGCCCGAATACACCATGTTCAGCCGCTCGGCGACGGGCGTCTTTTCGTCTTCGAGCACGGCGGAGGCGTCCTTTTCCACCGGCGCCGATTCGCCGGTGAGCGAAGATTCGTCGCACATGAGCGAGGTGCTTTCGATCAGCCGCCCGTCCGCCGCGACCTTGTTGCCCGTTTCGAGGTACACGATGTCGCCGACGACGAGTTCCTGCTGCGGGACGTACTGCACGATGCCGTCGCGCACGACCTTGATCTCGACGCCCTCTTTGATCTTGTTCAGCTCGTCGAACGCCTTTGCGCTGCGCCCTTCCATGACGACGGTGAGTACCACCGAGATGAGCACGGCGACGAGGATGCCCGCGCATTCCGCCCAGTCGAACGCCGCAATCCCTTCCTGTACGGCGTTGACCACGTTCACGGCGATGGTGATCGCCCAGGCGCAGAGCAGGAGGATGAGCATGGGCTCGGTCAGCGCCTCCCAGATCCGCCGCAGGAGGCTCTTGCGCTTCGCGCGGGTAAACTCGTTCCTGCCGTACTTTTCGGCGTGTTCCTTCACCTTCGCGGAAGACAGCCCCGCCGACCTGTCCGTATCGAGGCGGGAGAGCGCCTCTTCGGGTGTCTGTGTGTAATACTCCATAAATAACCTGCCTTATTGACGCGCCGCGGCGCAGAATTAGATAAAAAAAACCATATATGCACGCGCATATATGGCAACAGAATGGGCAGAGTGACGCCATATATACGCGGAAAGCGCGGATATATGGGTCTTGCCGTGTTTCAGGCGGAGCCCTGTGTTCGGCGAACACGGGATGAAGAACTCCGCCGCGCAGAAGCTGCGCCGGCTACTCCCCCACGGGAATGATTGAATTTACCTTACCATTATAATCGGCAAAGAGAGATTTGTCAACCGAAAAACGCGTGAAAATATGCAAAAGACCGGCTGTTCTCCCGTGAAGGAAAAGCGGGCCGGCACGCGCGGCGGAGGGGGGCTACTCCCCTTCCGCCAGAAAGCCTCCGCGGGCGAGGCGGGCGCCGATCTCGTCGAGGGCGGCTTCGCTGTCGGCAGACACGGTATGGTAGTGATAGTCTCCCGTGATGTTTTTGAGGGGGACGGAGACGCCGCTTTCCAGCTTGCGCATGAATTCGTCCACCTCCCTGCGCGAAGAAATGCCCATAGGCGCGGCGATCCTGCCGTAGACCTTGTGCCAGACGAACACGTCTTCCACCCTGCCGCCCGCGTCGACGATGAGGTACAGCTCTTCGCGGGTGCGCGCGTCGGAATGGCGCGCCTTGAATACCCGCCGCGCACGGGCACGGGGCAGGATATAGCCGCGGTTGGTGGCGACGATCTCCCGCCCTTCCGCGCGCAGAAGGGCGACGTCCTGCACGATCACCTGCCGCGAAACGCCGAATTTTTCCGCGAGTTTTGTGGCGGAGAGAGGGGTTTCCCCCAGCATCTCCGCGATCTTTCTGCGCCGCTCTTCCCCCGTCATGCTCTCACTCCTTTGCCGGGCGCAGGTTTTTGAGGGAAACGTCGAGGATGGGTGCGGAGTGCGTGAGCGCCCCGCAGGAGACGACGTCTGCCCCGATATCCTTCAGCCGCGCGACGTTTTCGGCGGTGACGTTGCCGGAAATTTCGACCAGCGCCCGCCCGCCGACGAGGGCGACCGCCTCCTTCATCTGCTCGTCGCTCATGTTGTCGAGCATGACGATGTCTGCCCCCGCTTCGACGGCTTCCTTCACCATGCCGAGGGTCTCCGCTTCGACCTCTATCTTCATCGTGAAGGGCGCGTACGCCTTCGCCGCGGCGCCCGCCTGCTTTACGCCGCCCGCCGCGCCGATGTGGTTGTCCTTCAGAAGCACGGCGTCGGAGAGGTTCCAGCGGTGGTTGCCGCCGCCGCCCATGCGCACGGCGTACTTTTCAAACAGGCGCATATTCGGCGTCGTCTTGCGGGTGTCGACGAGTTTCAGGCCCGACCCTTCCAGAAGCTGCGCCATCTTCGCCGTATAGGTGGCGATGCCGCTCATGCGCTGCAAAAAGTTCAGCGCGGTGCGTTCGCCGGTGAGGATGACGCGCATATCCCCCGCGACGCGGGCAAGCAGCTGCCCCCTGCGCACGCGCTCGCCGTCTTTTGCGAGAAGTTCGGTGCGCACGGCGCCCTCCGAAAGCAGATCGAACACGCGCGCGAACACGGGCAGGCCCGCGACGACGCCGTCCTGCTTGCAGATCAGCTCCGCCCTGCCGAAGGCACAGGCCTTTAAGATGCAGTTGGTGGAAATATCCTCGCTCGTGACATCCTCCGCGAGCGCCATGCGGATGAGTTCGTCCGCACGGATCTTCATCGTCACTTCGTCAATCAATGTATGCCTCCCTCTCCGCCTCTTCGCGAATCATTTTTGCGTATTCCTGTTTGAGCGCTGCATAGGCGCGGTATGCGGACAGATCCGCAGCGGGCGTGCGCGGCGATACCTCCGCGCGGGATGCGGCCATGCACTTTGCCGCGCGCTCTGCCCAGATGAGGCTTTCGAGCAGGGAATTGCTCGCCAGCCTGTTTTTGCCGTGCACGCCGTTGCAGGCGGTTTCCCCCGCCGCGAACAGCCGCTTTATATTCGTCTTCCCGTCGAGGTCGACTCTGACCCCGCCCATGAAGTAATGCTGCGCGGGCACGACGGGGACGGGTTCCCTGAACGGGTCGAACCCCTCCTCGCGGCAGCGGGCGCAGATGGTGGGGAAGTGTTCGGCAAGCGCCTTTTCCCCCACCGGGCGCATATCCAGCCAGACGTGGTCGGTGCCGTCCTTCTTCATCTGCGCGCGGATGTCGCCGGTGACGATGTCGCGCGGGAGCAGTTCGTTGCAGAAGCGGCGCCCGTCCTTGTCCAGCAGTACGGCGCCCTCGCCGCGCACCGATTCGGAGATGAGGAAGCGGCGGCCCGGCTTCTTTGAATAAAAGGTCGTCGGGTGGATCTGCACATAGTCGATATGTTCGACCTCCGCGCCGTTTTTCAGTGCGATGGCGACGCCGTCGCCCGTGAGGTGCGGATAGTTGGTGGAGTGCCTGAACAGCCCGCCGACGCCGCCCGTGGCGAGCAGCGTGAACGCCGCATAAACGGGGTACACCTCGCCGTCCGCATTGCTCCGCAGCACGCCGCCGAAGCACTCCCCGCCTTCGGCGATAATGTCGAGCAGCTCGGTCTGCGGGCGTATCTCGATATTTTCGCGCCCCTTTGCGAGGGCGAGCAGCTTGCTCGTGATCTCTTTGCCCGTAACGTCATCGTGGAAAAGGATGCGCGGGCGGGAATGCCCGCCCTCCCGCGTGAGGCGGAAGTTCCCCTTTCCGTCCCTGGCGAAATCGACGCCGTCTTTTACAAGCTCCGCTATCATGGCGGGGGAGCTTCCGATCATCAGTTTCACTGCCGCTTCGTCGTTCTCGTAGTGCCCCGCGCGCATGGTGTCTTCGAAGTAGGCGGCGAAGTCTTCCTGCCCCTGCAGCATGCAGATGCCGCCCTGCGCGAGGAAGGAATCGCTCTCGTCCTCCGCCGCTTTGGAGAGCATCAGCACCCTGTATTGCGGCGGGAGATTGAGCGCGCAGCACAGGCCCGCCACGCCCGTGCCCGCGATGAGCACGTCATATCGTTTCGGTTCAGTCATAACCTTCCCTCTTTTCCGGTCAGTTTGCAAGTTCGAGCATCCGCGCAAGGGGCGCCCGCGCCGCATCCATGAGCTCCGCGCCCATTTTGACCTCGTACCCGCCGCCCGTAAGGCAGGCGAGCACCTTTTCGGGGGTGATGCGCTTCATGTCGCGGCAGACGGGCGTGACGGGATAAAACTTTTTGCCGGGGCAGCGGCGCTCCAGCTCGTGCAGCACGCCCGGTTCGGTGCCGAGGATAAATTCCCGCGCGGCGCCCGCCTCCGCGTGCGCGATGATCTCCGCCGTGCTGCCCGCAAAATCCGCGGCTTTTACGACCTCTTCCGTGCATTCGGGATGGACGAGCACCTCCGCGGCGGGGTGCGCGCGCTTTTCGGCGAGGACGTCTTCCGCAAGCAGGACGGCATGGACGGGGCAGTACCCGCCCGAATAATAAAAATTCCTGCCGGGGAGCTGCTTCGCCACGAAGGAGCCGAGGTTTTTGTCCGGAATGAAGAGGATGTTCTTCTGCGGAAGGGCGGAGACCACCTTCACCGCATTGGAGGAGGTGACGCACACGTCGCTGTGCGCCTTTAATTCCGCAGAGGAATTTATGTAGCAGACGACGGCGAGGTCGGGCACTTCCGCGCGCAGCTTCTGTATCTGCGCGACCTGTGCCATGTGCGCCATCGGGCAGTCTGCCTGCGCGTCGGGCAGAAGGACGCGGCTGCCGGGGTTGAGGATCTTCGCGCTCTCGCCCATGAAGCGCACCCCGCAGAACACGATGGTGCTCCTCTTCTCCTTTGCGGCGACCTTCGCGAGGTAAAAGGAATCCCCCACATAGTCCGCCATCTCCTGCACGGCGCCGTCCACATAATAATGGGCGAGCACGACGGCGTCTGCCCGCTCTTTGCGTTCTTTCAGTTCTTCCGCTCTCATGCAAACCTCCGCCGCCCGCGGGCGGCGCTTTTTGTCCGTTCTACTATACACAAAAAATTGACATCTGTCAAGACAGTTGACGCGAAAAAGAAATTTTTTACGGAAATGCAAAACGCGCACGGAAAATGTTTTCCGTGCGCAGGCCGCGCCCCTTTCAGCGCCGCAACTCGCCGAGGACGGCGCGGCAGCCCGGCGCAAGCCGCTCCGCCTGCTCCGCCGAGGGAAGCGACGCGAGGATATATTCCGCGAAAACGCCCCAGCGCTTTACGCCGCGCTCCGTCAGCGCGCGCATTTCTTCCAGATCTTTTACGCCCGGCGCGCAGAGGCAGAGCCCCGCCTCTTCGCAGCCGTAGGCGCAGGCAAGGCAGAACAGGCGCAGCCGCTCCTTCGCCGAAAGTTCTTCCGCGCGGGCCAGCCGCTCCCTGTCCTCCGCGCCGCAGAGCCGCCATAAATCGCGCAGTTCTCCGCACAGTTTCCGTCTGTTGATGCGTCTTTTCATGTTCCCCTCTCAAAAAATTCCTTATCACGAAACATTTTAACAGAAAAATGCACTAAAATCAATTAAAAATTTCGCAATAAGGAAATAAACGGATATGCAGAAGCTCCGCCCCGACCTCGATATCGGCAAAAACATACAGGCCCTGCGCCGCAAATGCGGCTATACGCAGGAACAGGTGCTCGCGAAGATGCAGCCGGCGGGCATCCCCATCAGCAAGAGCAGCTACGCGAAGATAGAGACCAACCGCCTCAATATCAAAGTGAGCGAGCTCGTCGCGCTCAAGAATATCCTGAAATGCGGCTACGACGACTTCTTCCTCCCCTGCGAGGCGGAGATGAAAAAAGACTGACGCGAGCCGCGAAAAGAAAAAAAGAAAAAGCCTCCCCGCGCACGTCCGCGCCCCGTAAAACGTTCCGTGGCGCCCGCGCGGGGAGGCTTTGCGCTTTCATGCAGGTTCAGCCGAGCAGTTCCTTCATCCTGGCGATGGCGTCTGCCCTGCCGTCGCACCCGAGTTTCAGATAGATCGCGCTGATGTAGTTGCGCGCGGTGCCGTCGGAGAGGTTGAGCGCGGAGGCGATCTGGCGGTTGTTGAAGCCCTCGAAGATCATGACGGCGATCTCCACCTCGCGGTCGGACAGGCCGAAGGCGCGGCGCAGGCGCAGTTCGCGGTCGGATGTGACCAGCTTGGCCGCGTCGGATATCTTTTTGGCGATCTTTGCGGGGAGGATGGTGTCTCCCGCGTAGGCGTTTTTGATGGAGTCGATGAGGGCGGGCGCGCTGATGTCCTTCAGCAGATACCCGCACGCGCCGTTGTTGAGGGCGCTCAAAATGTAATCGCTGTCGTCAAAGGTGGTGAGCATGAGCACCTTCACGTCGGGGTAACGCTTTTTGATCTCCCCCGTGGTGACGACGCCGTTCATGTTGGGCATGCGGATATCGAGCAGCACGACGTCGGGCAGGCTGCCCTTTTCCATCTCGTCGAGCGCCTCCTGCCCGTCGTGCGCGACGGCGATGACGTCGAGGTCTTCGGAGGAGGCGAGCACGCTGCGTATCCCCTCGGAGAGAATGACCTGATCGTCCACGATCATGACCTTTATTTTCATGCCTTTTCCTCCTTTTCCTTTTTCAGCCCCGCCGGCAGGCTCAGGCGGATCTCGAAGCCTTCCCCTTCCTCGGAAGAGAAATTGACCATGCCGCCCAGCGACTCCGCCTTCGCGCGGACTCCCGAAAGCCCGAAACCCTCGCGGAAATCGCGCCCGGCGCCCGTGCCGTTGTCGGAAAGCAGAAATTCGATGTAGTTGCCCATGTCTTTCAGCTCGAACAGGAACGCCGTGCTCTTGCCGTGCCGTATGCCGTTGGAGATGCCCTCGCGCAGGGTGTTGGAAATAAAACGTTCCGCCTCGCCCGTCAGCTCGATGTCGTCGATCTTGCTGCGGAAGGTGATGCCCGTGCCGCTGCCCGTCTCTTCGAGCACGCCCTCGAGATACTCTTTGAGCGTGACGTTTTCGCGCCGGCCCGAGAGCAGATGCACGGAGAGGCGGAGCTGTTCGAGGCAGTTTTTCGCCTGCAGGTTGGCGGCGGATATGCTGCGCTTCGCCTCGGCGGGGTCTTTGTCTATGGCGAGCCGCGCCGCCTCCGTCTGCATGATGACGGTGGTGAGGGAGTGGCCCGCCGTGTCGTGGATCTCCTTCGCGATGCGGTTGCGCTCTTCGATGAGCGTCGCCTCTTCGAGCTTGTCGTAGGCGTGCAGAAGTTCGTTGCGGCTCTCTTCGAGTTCGCGCATATTCTCCTCGATCTGTCTGTTTTTGCGCGATACGGTCATCGCAAAATTGAACACCACAAAGTGCAGCGCGAATACGATGAGGGCGACGAAGTACTGCGAGGAGATGTCGAACGCGGAGGCGAACTCGTCGTTGCCGACGGCGGCGGCGATGAACACCGCCGTGTAGATGCCGAAGTTCACGCCGAACATGACGGCGTTGTCGCGCAGGGAGGGCGAAGAGAGGTAGAACTCCGAAAGCACCACGACGTACACGAAATAGGTATACGTCGCGCGCGCGACGACGGACGGCGCCCACCAGCCCGCAAAGACGGAGAGTGCGAGCATGAGCAGCGCGTCTATGACGTACCAGGCGATCTTTTTGCGGAAGTCGTGCACGACGAACACCTTCATCGCCATCGAAAACAGCAGCGCCGCCGCGACGGGGATGGAGATGAGCGGGATGCGGCTCTCCAGCGCGAACAGCGGCACGATGACGGTGATGCACGCGGCGACGAGCAGGAGCAGGATCGCGATCCGTATCGCCTGCACGAGCGAGCTTTCGGAAATAAAGCGCTTTTTTTCTTCCGCGGGGCGGCGCGGCTTTTCCGCGCTCATGCCCCGAGCGCCCCGCGCGCCTCTTTCAGGCGGGAAAGGCAGCGCTCTTTGCCTAAAAGCTCCGCCATCTCGCTCGCGCCGCCGGGGGTGTTCTCCCGCGCGGTGAGCGCGATGCGCACGCACCAGAGCACCTGCCCGTTCTTCATGGAAAGATCCTGCGCGAGCTGCACGAGCGCCGCGTAGATCTCCGCGTTTTCGAACTTTTCCAGCCCCGCGAGCACCGCTTCCGCGGCGGGGAGCACCTTTTTGGCGATCTCCGCGTCCGATTTCATCTTTTTGTTGAAATAGAGGGCGGGGTCGATGCTGCCGTATTCTTCGAGGAAGTCGAGCTTCGCGGGGATGTCTTCCAGCACGTCGGTGCGGGATCTGACGATGGCGAGCAGCTTTTTGGTATCGTATTTGCCGTACGTTTTGCTCTTTTTGAGGAAGGGCAGCGCCGCGCGCTCGTATTCTTCCTCTCCCGCCTCGCGGAAATATTCGCCGGAAAGCCAGCGCAGTTTCGGCTCGTCGAAGATGGACGGCGACTTGTTCAGCCCGGAAAGGGAGAAGCTCTCTTCCAGCTCTTTCAGCGTCATCTTTTCGCGGTTGCTCTTGGGGCTCCAGCCGAGCAGGGCGATGTAATTGATGATGGCTTCCTTGTTGTAACCCTTTGCGACGAGATCCTGATAGCTCGCGTCGCCGTTGCGCTTGGAGAGCTTTTCGTGCGCGTTCTTCATGATGGGCGGCAGGTGGATATAGGCGGGGCGTTCCCAGCCGAAGGCGTCGTACATCAGGTTGTATTTGGGGGTGGACGAGAGATATTCGCTGCCGCGGATGACGTGTGTGATGCCCATCAGATGGTCGTCCACCACGTTGGCGAAGTTATAGGTGGGCATCCCGTCGCTCTTGATGAGGATGCCGTCTTCGATGTCCTTGAAGTCGACGGTGACGGTGCCGTAAACGAGGTCTTCGTAGCTGCCGCTGCCCTCGGCGGGAATGTTCTGGCGGATGACGTAGGGCACGCCCGCGGCGAGCTTTTCCTCGATTTCCGCCTCGGAAAGGTGCAGGCAGTGCTTGTCGTACCGCCCGACGCCGTTTTCGTCTTTGAGGGAGTCGATGCGCTCCTTGTCGCAAAAACAGTAATAGGCGCCGCCGCGGCGGATCAGCTCTTTTGCGTACTTCCGGTAAATTTCGCCGCGCTCGCTCTGCACATACGGGCCGTAATCGCCGCCGACGTCGGGGCCTTCGTCATAGAACAGGCCCGCGTCTTTGAGCGTATCGTAGATGATCTGCACGGCGCCGTCCACATAGCGCTTGCCGTCCGTGTCCTCGATGCGGAGGATGAACTTGCCGCCCTCCTTCTTCGCGAACAGGTATGCGTACAGCGCGGTGCGCAGGTTGCCGATGTGCATATAGCCCGTGGGGCTGGGTGCAAATCTCGTTCTTACCTCTTTCATGACTCTTTCTCTCCTTCTGCTTCAGCGCCGCACAAGGCGGCCCGAGCCGTAATAGCTGAATATGTCTTTTCCCGCAAGGATCAGGCTGTCCTGCAAGGACGCGCCGTGCATCCGGCAGAGTTTGCCGACAGCGGCGACGGATGCGTCGTCTTCGGCGGAGGGCTGCGCCTCGCCGCTGGGATGGTTGTGCGCGAGGATGACGCCCGCGGGTTTAAGTTCGGAAAGGATGAAGCCGAACTCGCGTTCGCTTAAAACCACCCTGTCCGTTCCCCTGCCCTGCACAGACTTGATGCAGAGGACGTAACCGTCGCCGTCGGTGAAATACGCCTCCAGCTTTTCCCCCTCCGCTCCCGCAAAGCGCTCTTCGGCAAAGGTGCGCGTATCCGCGAAGCTGTACAGCCGCGGGCGCGGCCGCGGCGCCCGCTCGCCCATGCGCCGAAGGACGTTGCCCATGAGGAAGAGAAATTCCGCCGCGCGCGGCCCGATGCCCGCCACCGTGCACAAAAGGCGCGGCGGCGCCGAGAGGACGCCGTTGAGGTCGCAGAAGCTGTCGAGCAGGCGGTGGGCGACGGGGTTGGTATCCCTGCGGGAGATCACTTCGAAGAGCATGACCTCCAGAAGTTCGTGGTCGGTGAGGGATGCCGCATGATCGGCGAGGCGTTCCCGCATACGTTGTCTGTGACCTTCGTGCATGGCGCACCCCCTTTGCGCGGACGGAGGCGGAACCTCCGCACTCTCGCTTTATTGTAACATATTTTTGCGCGTTTGTACAGAACTTTTTATCCGCGGCGCGCAAAGGGCGCGCGGAAAATCCGCGCGCCCGGAATATGTTCCCGGTCAGCTGCCGGGTTTCGCCTTTTTCTCCGCGGCGGCGCGCGCCGCTTCGGCGGCGCGCTCGATGCGGATGCGCACGTCGAGCGGGTCGCTCAGCCCGCTCACCGAGACCTTCGCCCCGCTGTTTAGCGTGACGGTGACGCTGCCCGAACGGGAAAGCGAACGGTACGCCTCCCCCGCCTCCACTTTGGAAACGGCGCGAAGAGAGACGGCGACCGTGCCCTTCCGCTGCCAGAGGTAGACGTTCTTTTCGTCGAGCTGCACGAGCACGGCGGGGCGGAAACAGCGGATGACGCCCAGCACGCCGCAGGCGAGCCCGACCGCCGCGAGGATGACGCCCAGCGGCAGGTAGACCTCGTTCGGCTCTTCCGCCGTTGCCCACAGGCAGATCAGCCACACGCCCACGCCGGCGCAGGCGGCGAGCATGACGAACATATAGACGATGCCCGTGTATCCCTTGAATCCGATATTTTCACGCATGATCCTTTCCTCTCCGGCGCGGGATGCGCCCCTCCCGCCCGCTGCTGCGGGCGGCTGCGCTTTATTGTATCATATCCGCGGAAAAATGTCAAAAAGAGAGCGGGCACAGCCCGCTCTCCGCCGGATACGGCTCTTTTTATCTGTTTTTCCTGTCCACATAGCTCGTGTGCAGGATCTCGTGCGCCTTGTGCGAACCCGGCTCGCCGAAGAAGTCTTTGTACAGCTTCTGAACGGCGGGGTTCTCGTGGCTCTTGCGGATATCCGCCTTCTTGTCCTCGTCGTACAGTGCCTTCGCACGCTTGGAGCGCAGGTCTACCTGCCTGCGGGTGTACGCACTCTGGATGGGCTGGCCGCCGCCGTTGACGCAGCCGCCCGGGCAGCACATGACTTCCACGAAGGTATAGTCGCATTCGCCCTTCTTGATCTTTTCGCACAGAGCTTTGGCGTTGGTCAGCCCCGACGCGACGGCGACTTTCACCTTTACGCCGTTCAGGTCGTACGACGCCTCTTTGATGCCCTTGATGCCGCGCACTTCTTTGAAGTCCACCTTGTCGAGCGGTTTGCCGGTGATCTCTTCCGCCGCGGTGCGCAGGGCCGCTTCCATGACGCCGCCCGTGGCGCCGAAGATGACGCCCGCGCCCGTAAATTCGCCGAGCGGGTTGTCGAAGGTGCCGTCGGGCAGTTCGTTGTACAGGATGCCCGAGTTTTTGATCATCTTCGCAAGCTCGCGGGTGGTGAGGACGGCGTCGACGTCGGGATAGCCGCTCGCGTTTTCATTTTCGCGCGTACGCTCGAACTTCTTCGCCGTGCAGGGCATGACGCCGACGACGTAGATGTTTTTGGGGTCGATGTTCTCTTTCTGCGCCCAATAGGTCTTGACGGTCGCGCCGAACATCTGCATGGGCGATTTGCAGGAGGAGAGGTTGGGGATGAGTTCGGGGTAGTAATACTCGACGAAGCGGATCCAGCCCGGCGAACAGCTGGTGAACATGGGCAGCGTGCCGCCCTCCTTCACGCGGTGGATGAGTTCGTTCGCCTCCTCCATGATGGTGAGGTCGGCGCCGAAGTTGACGTCGAACACCTTGTCGAAGCCGAGCATGCGCATCGCCGTGAACATTTTGCCCTCGGTGTTGGTGCCGATGGGATAGCCGAACTCTTCGCCGATGGCGGCGCGGACGGCGGGAGCCGCCGCGACCACGACCACCTTTTCGGGGTCGTTGATGGCGTCGCGCACGTTGTCGATCTCCTCGCGCTCGTGCAGGGCGCCCGTCGGGCAGACGGCGACGCACTGGCCGCACGCCACGCAGGGCGCGTCGGCGAGGTCGGACTCGAAGGCGCAGGCGATGTGCGTGTTGAACCCGCGGCGGGCGGGCGCGATGACCGCGACTTCCTGCACCTTTTTGCACACCGCGACGCAGCGGCGGCAGAGGATGCACTTTTCGTTGTCGCGCACGA
>ERZ1090879.1106-NODE-1107-length-15270-cov-8.875649_pt1 | contig 15270 bp, 8 predicted proteins | sample MGYA00478472_ERZ1090879 | MGnify/ENA primary metagenome ERZ1090879 (study PRJEB33644, sample SAMEA5815723) | chicken gut metagenome | biome: Chicken; feature: Gastrointestinal Tract; material: Caecum | place: Ireland | collected 2019-01-01 | study: A study of the...
ATGGACAAGAGTGAATTTTATGATATTGTTGGCAAACTTATTGTTCCGCTGTTCACTGGCTCTTTCCTTGCAGGAGAAACAGAGTCTTCTCAAAGAGATTTGGAAGTTGCATTGGGCAAGGGGAATTCAGTCCTTTTGAAACCATCAAAAATGGACGATTATCGTATCATTCTCAAACGTGGACAGGCTTTTAAGTCTTTTGAAGTTAACCTTATTCGTTCAATCATTCATGAGATTAGTGACATTTCAGCCATGAATATTGAAGATAAAATGTATTTAAATCAGTTGCAAAGTATGGCAATTGAAAAAGCCTTGGTTGAAAGTTTGACTGAGAACGGGAGTGAAACCGTTTTGGGAATTATCAATGGTCTGGAAAAATGGGCATCAAGAACCTATGAGGGATCAACTGTCAAACTTGGAATTATGGTCAATCTTGGGGTTAACTCTGACAGTGTCAATCCGGTGAATTATAATGAAGTTTTGAACAGTGACTTTTTTGCTCTCTTTACTGATGGGGTTTCTTCATTCATTGAATTTGACAAGAATGGAAACCTTTTGGGTTATATGAATTTGAAAAATCCTAAATCTGTTCCAACAATTTCTCCATATGTTTTTGACAGATTGGCAAGAGTGTGCAACGACAAAAGAATTGGAATTGTTTTGACAGAAAAAGGGGATATTTTGATTTTCTTCTCAAGACAACTTGTCTTTGCAAAAAGAAATGGCGATTGGTGTGTTTATTCTCATGATGAAGTTATCAGGCTTTTGCAAAACAATGTGTCATACACTGCAAAACAAATCAGACGTGCAATTTACAACACTGCACTTGATTGTTCTTTTGCATATAAGGGTGCTTGTTTGGTCTACATTAACAAGGATAAAACACTTGATGCTTTGAATCATATTGATGCGGCAGATATAATTTCCGAAGAACATTTCAACATGAAAAAACAATTGGAACTTGCAGAAGCAGAAAAACTTTACAACATTGCCAATGCAAAAAAAATTATTGAAAAATTCAGTCTTTCATATGAAGACTTTTTGAACAAAAATCATTACACAAAAACTATGGCAATAAGGAAAATTGTTGCGGGCAAGAAATTGTTTGAACTAGACAGAAAACTCATTGAAGAGATGACTTCAGTTGACGGGGCGACAATTGTGGACTATGATGGAACAATCATTGCTGTTGGAGCGATCATCAAAATTGAAGCAGGAAGTCAAGGCGGTGGTCGTCTTGCAGCAACGACCACTATGGCAAAATATGGTGTTGCCATCAAAGTTTCACAAGATGGAATCATGCAAGGTTTCAGTGTTGACAAGCAAGGTAGAGTTAAACAGATATTTAATTTTGGGTGATTTAAACATGAAAATAAGAATTGGTGTTGCAACTGAAGAAGACGTTGATTATTTGGTGCATTTAGCAAATCAGCTTTATCATTCTGACGATGATTTGCATGAGGAATTTGGCACACTGTTGAAAGATGATGATGCAGTGGTGTTTTTGGCATGTGATCAAAACAAAAATATCATTGGGTTTGCTCAAGTTCAAATACGACATGACTATGTTGAAGGTTGCAAGACAAATGATGTTGGTTATTTGGAAGGGATTTTCTTGCAACCTGAATATAGAAGTTTTGGCATTGGAAAAATGCTTGTCGAAAAAGCGGTTAAGTGGGCAAAAGAAAAAGGTTGCACTGAATTTGCTAGCGATTGTGAACTTTCCAATGAAGAGAGTGTCAAATTTCATGAAGCCGTTGGTTTTCGTGAGGTCAACAGGATTGTTTGTTTCAAAATGGATATTTAATTTTGAAATTGACAAATATTTTTGGTTGTGTTATAATAATTAAGTCAGTCAGCCAGGTGGTCGCTGTGTGTTTGTGACGAACACAGAGAGGAAAGTCCGAGCATCAAAAGAACAGGGTGCCAGTTAACGGCTGGTGAAGGTGACTTCAAGGATAGTGCAACAGAAATAGACTTCTGGGCAAAGTGCCCAGTAAAGGTGGAAAGGTAGGGTAAGAGCCTACCGGATGATTGGTAACAATCATTGCTCTGTAAACCCCACTCGATGCAAGGTTAAGTCTTTCGCACATGTGCGTTCTTTCACGCGAAAGCAAAAATACCGCTGGAACTTGTTGGTGACAGCAAGTCTGGAAAGATGACTGCCAAATACAGAACTCGGCTTATAGACTGGCTGACAAACCACTTTTTGTGGTTTTTTTTATTTTATGACATTTTTTAAGTTGAAAATATATGTGAGAAAAATATTTTGACAATCAAAATAAATGATTAATAAAAAGTTGCTAAAATTTGTCGAATTATGTATAATAAGACTAAATTATGAAGAAGTTTTTGATGATTTTATCAATTTTTCTGTTTTCCTTTTCAATTGTGGGCGGAGGAGTTCTGCTTACATTTGATTTGCCGGCAATTGTCTCTGAAGAAAGCGGGGGGGGGAATTCTGAAGATGGTGAATTGAACTCAAACGCCTCCGGATATTGGTCGAGTTCAAGTTATTATTCATTGTCCTTTGCAGGTGGAGATGGAACTGTAAGCAATCCATATAAAATTGCCACTGCTGCTCAACTTGCAGGACTTGCATATAGATCTAATAGTTCGTCATATTATTCAACTTATAATTCCCTATATTATGAACTTGTTGCAGACATTGATTTGTCGGCTCATTATTGGGTTCCTATTGGAAGGAACTATGCTTTCACTGGAAGTTTTAATGGAAATCATCATGTTATTTCAGGCATGACTTGTAAATTAAATTCTGGGTCGGATTCATATTACACCAACAACGCTGACAGCAATGGCAAAAGCATTTCTTGTGCATTGTTTGGAACTTTTGCAGGAGATTCAACCTTTATTCAAAGTTTTGCTTTGAAAGACATGAGCATCACAACTTATTCAGGAACTGCAACATCTGGGAAATATTACAAGTTTGCTGGTGTTGTTGCAGCGGTTTTGGGACCATCAGACAGAGACAGCACTTCTTTTATCACTGGTGTCAATGTTTTTGGAACAATTAGAAGTTCCATCACAACTGGTGCGGCAGAAATTAGGCTTGGAAGTGTTGCAGCTTACATGAGAAATGGATATATTGGCAGTTGTCAAAGTTATGCCAGTCTTTACACAGCATCAGGTGGTGCGTCTGGATCTGATGATTCCGTTGCTTATTGCACTGGCGGAATTGTTGGAAGAACAGAAGATTCAATGGTCGTTGATTGTGCAATGCTTGGGTATATTGATTCATATTTGGTTACTGGCGGAGGAATTGTTGGTTGTGCAAGTTCAACAAATATTCAAACTTCTTATGCTATAAGAGGCAGTTCTTCAACTTCTTCATCAAGCAATTATTTCTGGTTTGGGACTCGTGATGCAGGTGGGATTGTTGGATGTTTGAAAGATTCTTCGACAGTGAGATCTTGTTGGGCAAGTGTGGGAATTAGAGTTAAAGGAAGTTACACAAATTATAAAGGTGCAATTGTTGGTTATTCTTTTTCTGGATGTAAAATATATTGTACACAGTATAATGCCGCACTTTTAAATTGTACAAAAACGTATAATAATTCTGCTACCACATCTGGAAATGGACATTGTTCCTCAGCAAATAGTTCATATTATAGAAGATCAAATGCATTTATTAGCAGAATGACAATGGATTCAAATGGTGTAAATTGGTACAATTGGAATATTAATGGCTATAATACTAGACATCTGAATTATGGATTTCCTGTTGTTGATAATTCATATGCATACTGCTCTGCCTATGGAAATGAAAATACAAAAAATATTGAAATCCATTCAATAGGAACAGGTGTTGATGAAAATTATTCCTCTTCAATCAGTGAATATGGAAGTGTTTATTCTTTGATTGGTGGGGATATCAGAATTGTTGGAACAGGGAATGAGAATTGTTATTTCAGGTCATTGTCAAATCGTGATGGAGAGTTAGAAACAGCGACGGCGAATTATAACCAATACGCTGCATATACAACATGTTCTACATATTCAACATCTTATAGTTTGAATTCTGTTTATTATATGATTTTTGCGGCACCGACTACTGATTATTGGCAAAATAGTTATGCTTCTTCTTTTGCGGGTGGAAGCGGAACTTCTTCTTCTCCATATTTGATTTCAAATGGTGCACAACTGGCAAGAATGGCATATTTGGTTAATGGTTCAAGCTATTCAAGTTATAATGCTGATTATTTTCGTTTGACAACGGATATTGATTTGTCTGGAAAAATTTGGACACCAATTGGACTTGTTCACAATTTTGCTGGTAATTTTGATGGAAATGGATATACAATCAATGGATTGACTTGCACGATGTATAGCAGTGACGACCCTATTTATGGTTTTGATGCATATAGCTCTTCATATTTTGGCATGGGACTTTTTGGATATTTGTATGGTGCTGATGTTTATGATTTTGTTTTGACTAATGTGGATATTGGTAACAACACTGAATATGGCAATATGATTTCATCGCCATCAAGTTATTTGTGCGTTGGTGGAGTTTGTGCTTATGCACGAGGATCTTCGTCAACGAGTAAAACTGTCATTTCACAAGTTGGTGTTTTTGGAAGTGTAAATTGTGCTTTTTATGATTTTAATTCCATTCAATATATTGGTGGAATAGTTGGAAGAATGTATTATTACACCACATTAGAAAAAAGTTTCAACTATGCTTCAGTTACATCTGGTTACACAGAGGGTAGCACATCATATGGATACGTTGGAGGCTTGGTTGGCTATGCTTATGGAAGTTCGTCAAGCAGAAATGTGATTACGGATTGTTATAACTGTGGGTCTGTTTCAAATTATGGATATCGAGTTGGTGGAATTGCTGGATACACTTATAATACAAACATAATTAGATGCTATAATGATGCCAGTGTTCGTTCTTTCTATTATGGTGGAGGACTTGTGGGTTATGCAAATTCATCTACTTACATTTACAATTCTTTCACTGAGGGTGCAGTTTCAAGGCTTATAGCAACTGCTTATGGCGAAATGGTATATAATGATTCCACAACATTAAGAGGTGGAGTATTGGGTTATTCAACTGGGACTTCAGTCACATTGAGTTATGTGTCATACAGAAGCTCAGACAATTCAAGGATGGTTGGAACTGGAAGTTATACGTCTGGAACAGGTGGAGTTTCAACCTATAATGCTGACAGCATCGTGCAATCAACAGGCAGAACGATGTATAAGTCTGGTTCATATCCGTGGAGTGTTTCATCAACACTCAGCACATCTTCAAGTTATACTTGGATCATTCCATCATCATCTTATGGTTATCTAAACAACAGATATCCAATTCTTTCTTGGTCTGTTAGATCAAGGTCAACATCTTCAGAATTTTCAGAATGTGGAACAACGACAATAGCACTCAGGGGAGCGGGTGCAAGTGCGACAACTGCATCAAGTTCTCGTTATGCAATTTTGGGAATGGGCTTGACAATAAGTGCAAGTGCTCCATCAAATCCTTATGGAGTTTTTGCCGGCATTTGTGAGCAAACCTTATCTTCAAATTTTGCTTCAACCGCACAAACTTATTCAACATATTGCAAGGGTGGTGTTTCAAAGTATATAGGTGTTTACAAAACGACATCAACAGATCAAATATATATCAAAGTTGTTGCCTACACACCTTATGACAAAGCCGTTAATATGCCAACAAGCACAACAACTGCGGGAAGTGTCAAACTTACGAAATATACAACTGGTGATCCTTGGAACACATCACAAAGTTCAACTTCTGAGACTTATTCAATTTCAAATACGATCTATAAATTCAGAACGGCGACATTCACAGCAAAAGTGACAAACAGTGCATGGAAATTTAAAGGTTGGTATGCAACCCCAAATTCAACGATCACAAGTTCAGACATCGAAGGGGCTGCTGGTGGTGTTTCTCTTCTTTATTCAACAAATTTGAGTGTTTCATGGGAACCTGTAATGCAAACAATGTATGTTTATGCAGTGTTTGAGCCTAATTCCACGACAGGATATTTTGATGGTGCATGGGTTTCAACAAACAACGGAAGCTCTTATTCAAGAAAAACAACCTCTGGTTCACCATATTCATATGTAAGTAGTGTCTTGCCAATATATTCAAATATCAACAATTCAACAAAGACAACAAAATATAGTTACAACTCAACGTCAACTCAAACAATTCCATATGTAATCAATAAGAGTTTTTCTCTTACTGCAAGTCCTGGAAGTTATTACATTTTTAATGGCTGGTATTACTATTCTTCTCCAATTACATCAAGCAACATTTCAAGTGCAACATTGTTGACAACAAGCACATCATATTCTTCAAATTCACCGCCACTATCGGGAAAGTATTTCTTTGCAAAATTCACGAGAAAAGTCGTCAATGTGAATTTCTATCTTCGAACATCATTTGATGGAATGACTTATGATGCAGTGAATCCAAGCAATACCGATGGCAGTGTTTGTGTTGAACCTAAGATTGCATATTACAACACAAGCAATACTTATACAACTTTGAATATGAAAGATGCGGTTACTGGAAGCATTTCTGTTCAAGCGGGCACCATTGTGACAATCACCCCAAATCCTGGTGGAAACTTTGTTTTTAAAGGTTTTACAACTTCAAGTGGCGGACCTTCGACCTCGACTTCAACACCAGCAACAACATTCACTGCTGGCAGTTCTAATGTGACATATTATTTGTATTTCTGCCAAAATTCCGGCAACAAGCTTAAATATGACAGCACCGATAAATATTGGTATTTTGAAGATGGTGAATTTCCACAAAGTTATGTAGGGACAAGCATGAACAACACACTGACAAACAATATGTCAAATATGACAAGTGCTGGAAGCATCAAATACAACAATGGAAACAGCAATGTTTCAATTCCAATCTATTCTTACAGTGGCAAGAAGTATGCAAGGCTTCAGGCGACCAGCACACAGATACTTAAGATGAGTGATGGAACAAGTTACACCTTCAACAGTGGAACATATTATTGGTTTGAAGTGGAGCCTATCAGGTGGAGAGTGAGCGACTATGGAGTGTCGAGCGCATCATATCCAAGTGGCTGGAGTGCTTATGGGTCTTATAACCAATCTTTCACCGTTGTAAGTGAGAAAGTCCTTGGCTTTGGTGCTGTGACAGCAGGAAATACGACGGAGAACTGGAGTTTTACAGCAAGTGATATGTTTAAGAATGTCAATGATGCCTATAATGTTATTGGACTTGATTACAATTCAAATTATTTAGATTTAAATGTTTTCAATCAGACAATAAATGGTGTCACAGTTTCATATAATTCAGAGACGAATCGTTTGACTCTCAATGGAACATTGACTTCAAGTGCAACTCTGGATACTTTGCCGGTCACATTCAATGAAGGTGAGGCAATCAGAATTTCAAGAAAATTGATCAGTGGTTCTGCAACAGGTGGTGGCTGTTTTGTGCTAGACGTCAAGAAATCTGATGGTTCCAATGTTTCGACAAGATGTTATGCGGACTTCTCACATAGTGCCACTGGAGAGCTTGCCAAAACAATAAAAATAAACAATTCTGCAGAAAGTGAAGGACATCATTTGTCGTTCTGGCTTTGGACAGGAAATGATACGGCACCAACTTTCAACAATGCTGTCTATGAGATTACATTTGAGAAATATGAGATTTTTGACAAATTTGGGGATAAAGGACAACAAGATAAAGTATCTCAAGAAAATCTAAATTCTAATGGTTTGCGTGTTGCATCAATTGAAGAATTATCTTACCTTTCTGACAAAACTGCAGAAGCTAGTGATTTGGTTTGCTTCTTGCAAGGTGTAAACAGTGGCAAAGTGAGTTACTGGACAAGAAATCTTGGTGCTGGACTTAACAATGGCCAAGTTATAACAAAAGCAGGCATCGAAAAATCAATGTGGTTGAACACTCCGCTTGGCATTCGATTTGCTTTGACAATGAAAGATGGTGTCAGAACTTAAAATAGGAGAGTTTTCTCCTATTTTTTATTTCTTTTTTGTCTAAAAATTTTTTGTGGGTCAATAATCTGAACATGAGAAAAAGTGAATACATTCAAAAAGCAAAAAACGTAATTTTGAACCGAGTGCGCTTTCATGCACCAATCGTTTATGATGATAAGATTGATAAGACAGTTTTGTTTGTTAACGGAATTGATGTTGAAAAACCAGTTTTCAAGTTTGACAAACAACTTAACAACAGACTTTTGAAAGCATTTTCTTTGGCTCAGCAGGAAGAAGATTTCAATCTTTTGCTTTCAACTTCAAGTCTTGAAAATGTCAAACAATCAAAATTGAAAACCATGAAAAACACAATTGTTTACAGTGCACAAAACAGCCCTGTTTCTTTTGTTGAAATGGTGAATAAACTTAACATCAACTATCAATCTTCTTCGAACTATAATTTGGTTTACAAAGACAAGTTTTTCAAAGTTAATGATGAAATTTTAAATCCGTCATATAAAGAATTTGTTTTGAGACAAAACCTTGTCATTGACGGCGTTTGGGTGGAATATCATGAATTTGTTTTGAATGGTGACAACTTTTTTGTCAAATTTACTAACAAATCGGACAAAGAGAAAAAGATGCGACTGGAACTTAATATACCTTTGAAAAAAGGATATTATTATTTCAAAAAAAAGAACAAATGCATTGTTGTTGAGAATTTGCTTACAAAAGAAAAATTGTTTTTGAATTACATTGGAAAGAACTGTGAATTTTCGTTTTCAAATGTAGATGGGCTTGAGAACTCTGTTTTTTGTTGCATTAATGTCAAAATGAATTTGAAAATTGACAGCAAACAGCAAAAATTTATCTTTTTCAATTTGGGTGACAGCGAATTTTGCTTGAAAAACTTGTCCCAAATTAAGACATTCAAAGACACAGCAATCAAGAAATGTTGTGAAATTTTCAATGTCAGAGTAAAGACAAAAGAGCCAAAGTTTGATAACTATTTCAACACCACTTTGCCAAGACGAATTTGGGTTAATTGGCTTAACAACGAGATAGACATGGAATTGGAAGAAAAATATGTTTCGTTAAAGAAATTGTTTGTGAAAGGGCAAGAAAATTTTTCATTTGTTCCGTTCAAAAAAATAGGGGTCAAAGAAATTGGAATCTTCAATGGGGAGTATTACAAAAAAATTCTTGTGGTTTCTTCCAGCGAAAGATTTTTGAGAGTTGGAAAAACTTTTTTCTATAACATCAATGGGGTCACAAATCATTCGCTTCGTAATTCTGAACCAATTATGTTGTCTTTTGGGGAAGGAAATTAGTTGTTTATCAATAAATTATTTAAATTTTTTTAAATTGTTTTGACAAGTGCAATTCCTTTTTGTTAATATATTTCTGTCATGAGCATGGAGCAAAGAATTCCTCTTGCAGAAAGAATGCGTGCAACAAATTTTGATGAATTTGTTGGGCAAGAGCATATTGTCGGAAAAAACAAATTGTTGTATAGGGCGATATCAACAGGTTCTGTTGGTAGTTGCATTTTTTATGGTCCACCAGGAACTGGAAAAACAACGCTTGCAGGAATTATTGCCAAGATGCTTCATGCAAACATAGAAAAATTGAATGCAGTTTCAAGTGGTGTTGCTGATGCCAAAGCGGTCATTGAAAAAGCCCGTTCACTCAAACAAATGTTTGGTCAAGACACATATCTTTTGCTTGATGAGTGTCACAGGTGGAGCAAAGCTCAAAGTGATTGTGTTTTGCAAGCCATTGAGGAAGGGGACATCTATTTCATAGGTTCAACCACTGAAAACCCATACACAAGCATGACAAGAGCGATTGTTTCAAGATGCAGTGTTTTTGAATTTAAAAAGGTTTCTGAAAAAGATGTTGAAAAGGTTTTGAGAAGAGCAATCTCGGACAAAGAGAAGGGGCTTGGAAATTTCAAAACTCAAATTGACGATGATGCTTTGAAGTTTTTGGCTTTTGCGTGCAATGGAGATGTCAGAACTGCCTTGAACAGTTTGGAACTTGCAGTTTTGTCAACAAAAATTGGAAAAGACAAAATCATTCACATTGACAAAGAAACGATGGCAGAATGTTTGAACAGACGACCTTTGTCCATTGATGAAGATATGTATTATGATTATTTGTCCGCTTTTTGCAAAAGTTTGAGAGGCTCGGACACGGAGGCAGCACTTTATTATGCTCATAGACTTCTCAAAGCAGGAATTGATCCGCTCATCATTGCAAGGCGAATGATTGCTCATGCGTCGGAAGACATAGGTATGGCGGACAGCAATGCGCTTTTGATTGCTTGCTGTGCCATGTATGCTTGTGAGAAGAATGGTCCACCTGAATGTTATTTAAATTTGTCGCATGCAATTATATATCTTTGCGAGGCAGAGAAATCCAATAGCGTTCTTATTGCAATGCATAGGGCTCAGGAAGATGCGGAGAATGAAAGGGAAGACATTGTTCCAAATCATTTGAAAAATCATCCAAGCACAAACAGGGACGGACATGGAAAATATAAATATCCGCATGATTATGGTGGCTATTGCAAGCAACAATATATGCCAGACAAACTGAAAGACAGGGTCTATTATGAACCAAGCGAAAACGGAAGAGAGAAAAATTTGATAAGAAAAAAATTTGCAAAAAATGGATTTGTTTCAAAAGGCAAACCAGAAGATAGGAGAGATTGATTATGTGTAAGAAAAGAAGTGACGGAACAAAAGTTAAAGATTTACAAATCATTGAAAAGGCGATTTCATATTTCATGCCAGAGCGTATTGATGCTGTCAATATGTTCACTCAACCAATCAGATGCGAAAAGCTTGACCAATTCATTCTCGATGAGAAGAAAAACAATGGTGTTCATTACACCTACACAGAAATTTTGGCAGCTGCTTGTGTGAGAATGTTGTATGAAAGACCAAAGACAAACAGATTTATCAACAACTGTATTGTGTATCAAAGAAACACCATTTCCATTTCTATGAATGTCAAAAAATCTTTGACAGACAATGGTGAAGAGGTGACTTTGAAGTTCTATTTCACTGGTCGTGAAAGTTTGGATGAAGTTAAGAAAATTATGGATGCTGAAATTGCAAAGAACATCAAACCAGATGCTGAAACTCATGAGACAACAAAGACGGCGGGAGCATTATGCAAACTTCCAAACTGGCTTTTTAAGTTTGCAATGGCTTGCGTCAGATTTATGGATAAACACAATTTCTTACCTAAGAAACTAATTCACGCAAGTCCTTTCCATACAAGTATATACATCACAGATATGAGAAGCATCAAACTTGACAAAATTTATCATCATCTCTACAACTTCGGGACGACATCAATTTTTGGTGCTCTTGGAAAAGTGCAATACGTTCCAGTTTCAGATCGCTCTGGAGAAGTTCGTGTTGAAAAACAAATGAATTTGGGACTTGTTTTGGACGAAAGAATTGCCGATGGTTTGTATTATGGAAACAGTGTCAGACTGCTTTTGAAATATCTTGAAAATCCAGAACTTTTGAAAGAAAGTTTGCCAGAACCTGAACTTACAGGCAAGGCTTTGAAGAAAAAATTGAAACAAGAGAAAAAACTTGCAAAAAAACAAAAGAAAAACAAACAAGAAAAATAAAAATTATAATGATATATTAATTTTGATAAAAAAGTTGACATTGCTTATTTTATTTGATTATATATAACATATAAGGGGGAGTGTATGAAAAAAATTGTTTTAGGTTTTTTTGTTGTTGTTTCAGTGCTCACAATGTCATTAGGGCTGACTGCTTGTGGTGGATATGGAATTCAAGCTCAAGTTCCTTATGGAGAGGCTGGAAATATGATTTTTCTGGGCGTGAATTACAATGAAAGATATAATATATCAAAAGGTGTAAAGATCAGTGTCAACTTTGCACATGAAAAAGTTGCAGAAGAAGAAGTTTATTATTCAATTTATGCTGGTAATGAAGGATCATATGATTCAGTTTTGACTCTACCTATTGATTTTGCAACCTCAGAAGAATATAATGCAAAAAGCATTACGTCAGAAGAGATAGTTCCTGGTGTTGTGGCTTATACTTGCAAATTCCCACAAAAGGCTGTTGAATTGACATTGCCTAATGAATTGTTTCAAGGGGAAAGTGGTACATTTCGTTTGATTTTAGCAAGTAATGCAACTGATTTAAGCGGTGATTTATGTGATTATGTTTTTGATTATACCATCAACGGAGACATTATAACATTGGAACATGGATTTTAAAAAAATAAAATAAATTTAATGTATCCTAATTGGATACATTTTTTATTTTTATTTAAGACTAAATTTTGACAGCATTTTGATGTCACATTTTGAATTATATTGTAAAATATTGTAAATTTATTAAAATTCTTGTCATAAAAAATTGACTATGAAAATCTTTATAATTAAAATGCTTTTTGAAGATTAGTTGACTGATATAAAGGAGATTTTCACAAATGAAAAATGATTTGATTTGGACAAAAACATTGCTCACGGTTTACAGATATTTGGAAAGAATCAGCGGTGCCATTGACAAAATTATTATGCAAAGTGCTTTGAACAGTTCAAACATTGTCGGGCAGAACTATTTTTACAACAATGTTTATTCCATTTCACAAAAACTTATTGATTTGTCGGAGAGAAAAGTTACGCTTATCAATCTTAAAGTTTTGATTGAAGAAACCCTTGCTGATATTGACGAGAAGAGTGCAAAAATCTTAATTGAAAAATATTTTGATGGCATAAAGAGCAAAGAGATTGCAGAGAGAAACAGCATCAGCATGAGAACGGTCTTTAGAAAAATTACCAATGCCGAAAACGGATTTTGTTGCAGGCTCAGACTCAAGGGGTATAATGGCACAAAACTTGAAAATATGCTCAAAAATGAAGGGTGGATAAACAATGTCTTTTTGAGATTGTCCGAAAAAGATGACGAATTTGAACTTTCCAATACCTATCTTGCGAAAGCGGTGTCAATGTGATTGGATCTCACAAATCGCTTTCATCAAATTCAAAATAATCTCCATGTCTGATTTTCTTGCTTTCTTTCTTGACCTGTTTTTTGTTTTTTGAAATTTGCATGATTTTTGATGGTTTGATCAAAAAATATAAAATCAAAACACTCGGAACACTGATTGATACAATTAACATTATTTTTGTGCCAGTTGAAAGGCTGGTGAATTCTGTTGCAGAAGAATCAAGCATATCGTCACTTATTTCGTCAAAGATTTCTGAGTTGACACTAATTTGAGAAAGATAGTCTGTTACGCCAGAAAAGACATAGCCGTAATATTTTTGTCCATTCACCGTGGCACAGGAATAATACCAGACATTGTTGTCACTCATCACTTGTTGACCATTTATCGTGCCATAGTAATCAATTGTGATGGTGGTGTCGGTAAGGTCCACAGACTTTGTGGAATTTTGTGATGGAGATTGATAAATTGCATAGGGTACAAAAAGTTTGTATGTGGCGTTTGCGTAAGGTGATTGTGGAGTTCCGCTCATGAGTTTGACCTTGTCTCTTTTTACATAGCCTTCCACATCTTTGTATGACACTTTGTAATAATCATCAACAACATAGTCAACTTGCACAAAATATGAGTATGGAATTTCAAAGAGAGCAGATGCTTCACTTGGGGTGGAGCACAGATTGACGCCAGTGCCTTGCACTTTTGCATAGAATGTCCTTTCATTATCGGCAAAAGTGACATCACAAAAACAAAAACTGAAAAATAATGATGCAAAAACAAAAATTATCATAAATTTTTTCATGCTTTCATTGTAAGTCTTAAAGAAAAAAGAACAATAGGAGATTTTTGTCTTTTTGTTGGCTTTTTTATTTATTTTTGTATTACGGAGATTTTATGGACACAGATTTGGTAAAAAAAATTTTGAAATTGGAAAAAGAAATCAATGTGAGATATAATGCAAACAAACTCAATTTTTACAACAAAAAGGGAAAGGTTCACAAGAAACAAATTGCTTTTCACAAGTGCAAAAAACGAAACCGCTGGGTTTTTGGCGGAAACCGCTCTGGCAAAACAGAGTGCGGTGCGGTCGAAGTGGTGTATATGGCTTGTGGCAATCATCCATACAGAAAAAATAAGGTCACTGAAGGATGGGTGGTCAGTCTTTCAAGGCAAGTGCAAAGAGATGTTGCACAACGAAAAATTTTGGAATATTTGCCAGCTTCATACATTGAAAAAATTGTTATGGTGAGTGGTGGACAAGACAGTGCCGAAAATGGTGTCATTGATTTCATTTTGGTAAGGTCTGATGCCGGTGGAATAAGTCGAATTGGTTTCAAAAGTTGTGACCAAGGAAGAGAAAAATTTCAGGGGACATCTCTTGATTATGTTTGGTTTGATGAAGAACCAACATTTGACATCTATCTTGAGTGCAAAATGAGAGTTTTGGATAAGTGTGGAGATATATTTGGAACAATGACGCCACTTAAGGGATTGACTTGGGTCTATAATACAATTTATTTGAATGAAAAAAATGATGACGAAATTTGGTGTGAAACTATGGAATGGGCGGACAACCCTTTTCTGTCAAAAAGAGAGATTGAAAGCATGACAAAAAGTTTGCCTGCTGACGAAATTGAAAGCAGACGTTATGGAAAATTTATGCAAAATGGTGGAATGGTCTATAGTGAGTTTGATGAAAATGTTCATGTGATTGAACCATTCAACATTCCACTTGACTGGCAGGACAATGTTTCAATTGACCCAGGGCTTCATAATCCGCTTTCCGCACATTTTTATGCCGTTGATTTTGACGGAAATGTCTATGTCGTTGCAGAACACTATGCTGCACAAAAAACGGTGGAATATCACGCAGAAAAAATCAAGGAAATTGCGGACAGATTGCACTGGAAAAGAGACAGCCGTGGTTTTTTGCATGCGTTGATTGATTCAGCTGCTGGTCAACGCACTTTGGCAAGTGAAAAAAATGTCGTGGAACTTTTTTATGACAATGGAATCTTGGTCAATCCAAAGGTTAACAAAGATTTGTTTTCTGGTATTTCTGTTGTGAAGTCATATCTCAAAACTGCCGATGGAAAATCCAGGCTTTTCATATTCAAAAACTGTGTGAATTTGATTAGGGAAATCAAAAATTATTGGTGGGGAGATGACGATGTTCCAATAAAAAAAGACGACCACTGTTTGGACGAACTTAGATATTATTTGATGACAAAACCAATTAACAAAGAAAAAACATATAAGACGGAAATTCAGAAAGATAAAGAA
>ERZ1090879.1108-NODE-1109-length-15237-cov-10.975695_pt1 | contig 15237 bp, 10 predicted proteins | sample MGYA00478472_ERZ1090879 | MGnify/ENA primary metagenome ERZ1090879 (study PRJEB33644, sample SAMEA5815723) | chicken gut metagenome | biome: Chicken; feature: Gastrointestinal Tract; material: Caecum | place: Ireland | collected 2019-01-01 | study: A study of...
TATTGGATCGGATATATTTATCGCTATTGGTCTTACACATATCAAAAAACAAGCAAACAAATATATAAATTTATTAAGCCGAAAGATCTTCGTGGCCTTTATTACCCATATCATTCTCTTGATCCGACACAGGCAATTGAGAGAATTTTAGAGGCTAAGGGAGTAAATGAAAAAGATCTGATTGCAAAAGGTGTAAAAATTATGCGTAATGTTATGAAAAATGAGAAGAAGCGGTAAATAGAAGAAGACTAATGATAAAAGCTATAAGAGCAGTTATCCCGGGATAACTGCTCTTATAGCTTTTCTTTTTTACTACTTACCTATTTCCAGGATATTTCTACGCCGTCTTCCCAATAATAGGGCTTTATCCGGATAATGCCCTGCTCATGTTTCCCATAAATATGTATTCTTGTTTCCATGCCCGGGGTCAGGTCAAAGTAGTTATCTTCAAATCTCCAGCCAAACGAATCTCCTCCGCAGTCACCGGTTAATTCCACACTTCTGGCAAAAGTGTCTGTTGAGAGTATCAGATCTCTCCTTTTCACATCAATTTTTTCAAGAAAAATCCCTCTTTTCTCTATTGTCACCTGTTTTTCCTCTTTCTATAATGCAATTAAAATATAGAATCGGGAGGTTTTGATATCATGAAGTACTACGTTGACGCCTCCGTCTCCAGAAGTGGAAACGGAAGCAGAGAATACCCTTTCAGGCATATCCAGGAAGCTGCCAATCTGGCCAAGGCCGGAGATGAAATCCTGGTATATCCCGGTGTTTACCGGGAATATGTAAATCCCATAAACGCCGGAACCCAAGACGCCCGGATCACCTACACTTCCGTAGAGCCTTTAAAGGCTGTGATCACTGGTGCCGAAGAGGTAAAATGCTGGGAACCTTATGAGGAAAACGGCGTTCCGAAAAAGAATGTCTGGGTAACACACATCCCCAACGGCCTTTTCGGAAATTACAATCCTTACACCACCCTGGTAAGAGGGGACTGGTTTATCGCCACTTTTATCGCTCATACCGGAGAAGTGTATCTCAATGACAAATCCTTATATGAAGTTACCGAGCTTGATAAAGTTTTAAATCCTGTAAGATCCCGTATATCCTGGGATCCTGATTTTTCTGTTTACACCTGGTATACAGAACAAGACGAAGAGAAAAATGAGACTGTGATCTACGCCAATTTCCAGGGAGCAGATCCAAATAAGGAAAATGTAGAGATCAATGTGCGGAGGAACTGCTTCTATCCGGATAAAGAAGGTGTAGGCTACATTACCCTGTCCGGCTTTACCGTTACCAAAGCCGCCACCCAGTGGGCCCCTCCCACCGCCTATCAGGAAGGTATGATCGGTCCTCACTGGTCCAAAGGCTGGATCATTGAGGACTGCGAAGTATCCCACTCCAAATGCTCCGGCATTTCCCTTGGAAAATACAGACAGCCAAACAATGACAACAAATGGCTCACCTGGAAATTCAAAGACGGAACCCAGACAGAACGTGACTGTATCTGCCAGGCCCAGAGAGAAGGATGGACAAAGGAGAATATCGGCTCTCACATTATCCGCAGATGTAACATCCATGACTGCGGACAGACCGGTATTGTAGGACATTTAGGCGGAGTGTTCTCTCTTATTGAAGATAACCATATCCACCATATCAACAACAAGCAGAATCTGGCAGGAGCGGAAATCGGCGGGATTAAAATGCATGCTGCCATTGACGTTATTTACCGGAGAAATCATATCCACCACTGCACCAGAGGCCTGTGGCTGGACTGGCAGGCCCAGGGCACCCGTGTGACCCAGAACCTGTTCCATGACAACTGTCTGCCTCTTCCCGACGACTGCATAGATCCCAGCGATCCCGGCATGGGGGAGGATATCTTCATTGAAGTATCCCACGGCCCAACTCTGGTGGACAACAACCTGCTTCTTTCTGACCGTAGCGTGAAACTGGCCACCCAGGGCGTAGCCTTTGTCCACAACCTGATCGCCGGAGCCCTTACCGCTGTAGGAAAAGGCACAGACAACGGAGCCCTTACCTTATCTTCGCCAAGATACACTCCCTACCATGTTCCCCACAGAACAGAAGTGGCAGGCTTTATGACCTTCCTTCACGGAGACGACCGTTTCTACAACAATATTTTTGTTCAGCAGCCAAAACGTCCTGGCATGGTAAAGATCTACGATTATCTCCAGGGAGAAGGAAAGAACGGATGGGATGACGGAAACTTAGACGCAGGTACCTGGATGTTTGACCAGGGATACCAGCTCTACGAAGAATGGGTAAAAGAATTTGATGGCTACTGCGGCATGGGCAGTCCGGACAGCGACCGGTATTACATTCACCTTCCTGTATGGGCAGAGGGAAATGTATACTTAAACGGCGCAAAACCCTGGAAGAAAGAAAAGAACTGTGTGGTAGACGATACTCATAAAGTTACCCTTTCCCTGGAAGAAAAAGACGGAGAATGGAAACTGAACACCAACCTCTATGAACTCCTGCCTGAGATCACAGTAGGCACCATCAGTACCGAAACTCTGGGAATGGCCTTTGAACCGGAAGAATATTTTGAGAATCCCGACGGTTCCCCTATCACCTTCAACGAAGACTATTTCGGAAACCACAGAAGTCTTCATCCCTGTGTGGGACCTTTTGAAAATCCGGATGACGCCGGGAAGAAGCTGAATTAACAGTTTATCACCTCTTTAAATAGCATAAATAAAGGAGCTGCCCTATGAAACAAAATCCAGAATACATAAGTATTCCTGACATATGTCTCATATGGCAGCTCCTTCATATCTGTGTATCAAACCTCAATGAAATGTCCCTCTTTTATGCCGTTTCTTTCTTCCTCTCTTTCCTCATGGTCCAGAAATAATAAGGGATCAGCGGGATCAGCGCAGCGATCCAGGCGGCCGGGTCAGACATACATACGGCTCCGAAACCGGCGTTTCCTGCCACCAGGGCCACGATCCCCCATCTGGCGATCAGTTCAAAAACTCCGCCCAGCATAGGCACCAGGCCGTAGCCCAGCCCCTGAAGGGCGTTTCTGTAAAGGTAAATACTTCCCAGGAAAGGATAGCACCAGGCCACTGTATTAAAATAAACCTGGGCTGCGTCGATCACATCGGTCTCTGAAGGATCTACGAAGATCAGCACCATATATTTTCCCAGGAAATAGATCACCGCCATGATCACGAAGCTGCATACCAGGATCATAGCCTGGGTCAGATATACCCCTTTCCGCACACGGTCCATCTTTCCTGCTCCCCGGTTCTGCCCCACAAAGGTAGCTATGGTAGCTCCAAAAGAGACAAATACCGTACAGATAATATTCTGGATCTTGCTGGCTGCGGAAAATCCCGCCATAGAAACCGGCCCATAAACGTTAATAGCCCCCTGGACGATAATGGTTCCGATAGCCGTAATGGAAAACTGGAGTCCCATGGGAACGCCCAGAGACAACAGCTTCCGGATCACAAAGAAGGAAAATTTAAAGTCTCTTTTCTTCAGTTTCAACACATCAAACTTTTTGATTATGTAAACCAGGCACAGTAGCGCCGAAATTCCCTGGGCGATCACTGTGGCGTAGGCGCAGCCTTCCACACCCATATGGAAAAACACAATAAACCCGATATCCATAAATACGTTCAGCACTGCTGAGATGATCAGGAAATACAGAGGAGAACGGCTGTCTCCTAAAGCCCGGAGTACCGCCGACAAAGCGTTATAGGCGCAGGTAACAAACAGGCCCGCATAGATAATGGCCATATACTTGCTGATATCTCCCATCAATTCCTCCGGGGAATTCATCAGCCGCAGGATAGGCTCATTTAAGATCAGCAGCCCCGCTGTCATGATCACTACAAAAAACAGACATACATAAATAGACATGGCAATAAAATGCCGCATCCTGGTCAAACGTTTCGCTCCGAACCACTGGGCCACCCAGATAGAAAAACCGCTGGTCAGGCCGTTGAGCCACCCAGTTACAAAAAAGATCAGAGAACCCGTGCTTCCGATAGCCGCCAGAGCATTTACTCCCAGAAACTGGCCTGCCACAATAGAATCCGCAATATTATAAAATTGCTGGAAAATATTCCCCAGACACATAGGGATCATAAACTTGATGATCAGCTTTACCGGACTTCCAGTCGTCATGTCATTTGTCATAGAAAATGTACCTCCCGCCCCTCAGGGCCCGTTGTCTCTCGTGGTATATCCTGCTGCTTTATAGGCAGCTGTTTTTGTGATGCCGTACACATATTCTATGCTTTTTTATGAAAAAATCAAGACAGAAAATACAAGTTTACATGTAAAAAATAAGGCGGTCCGGAAGGGGGATTTTTGTCTAAATTTTCCTCTTCCAAACCGCCTTAAATTCTTTTATCTATGAAAGCTTTCCTTCTGTCAGATCATGCCTCTGTTCCGTCTGGTCCTGATCAGACTGTTATTCCACTGTCACAGACTTGGCCAGGTTCCTGGGTTTATCCACATCCAGCCCCTTTGCCACACTGACATAATACCCCATAAGCTGCAGGGGCACGATCGCCAGACTGGTGGTAAAGTACTGATCTGTCTTCGGCACATATACGGAGAAATCCGCTGTATCCTCGATGTTATAATTTCCATACAGCGTCAGACCCATAAGATAGGCGCCCCGGCTCTTTACCTCTACCATATTGCTCACAGTCTTCTCAAACAGGGCCTTCTGGGTAGCCACGCCTACGACCAGCGTCCCGTCCTCGATAAGGCTGATGGTCCCATGCTTTAATTCTCCCGCAGCATAGGCTTCGGAATGAATATAGCTGATCTCCTTCATCTTCAGACTGCCTTCCAGACTGATCGCATAATCAATGCCTCTTCCAATAAAGAAAATATCCTTTGCATTGGCATATTTGGCTGCAAACCACTGGATCCGTTCCTTATCATCCAATGTTTTCTGGATCTTATCCGGAAGAGTCTCCATCTCTTTGAGCAAATCCGCATATCTTTCTTCGTCAATAACACCTCTGACCTTTGCCGCCTGGACTGCCAGGAGATACACAGCAATAAGCTGGGTGCTGTAAGCCTTGGTAGTGGCTACGGAAATCTCCGGTCCTGCATAGGTATACAGAATATAATCACTTTCTCTGGCAATGCTGGACCCTACCACATTAACGATCCCGATCACAGGAACTCCTCTCTCCTTTGCCAGACGAAGGGCTGCCAGGCTGTCCGCAGTCTCCCCTGACTGAGAAACCACGATCACTAAGGATTTTTCCGCAAGGATAGGATTTCTGTAACGGAACTCAGATGCCAGATCCACTTCCACAGGGATCTTTGCCAGTCCTTCGATCACATATTTTCCTACCACGCCCACATGATAAGCAGAACCGCAGGCCACAATATAGATCCTCTGAACCTCTGCCAGAGTTTCATCCTCCAGGCCCGCCTGGGAAAAATCAATGCTTCCATCTTTTACATAGGCTCCAATCGTATCTTTCACTGCTTTTGGCTGCTCATGGATCTCTTTCAGCATGAAATGCTCATATCCGCCTTTTTCTGCAGATTCTGCATCCCACTTGATAGAAACCAGTTCTTTCTGGATCTCTTCTCTGTCAATATTGTAGAAATGGATCTCGCTGCCTGATAATTCAGCGATCTCCATATTTCCGATATAATATACATTTCTCGTCTTATCCAGGATAGCCGGAACATCAGACGCGATCAGAGCGCCTGTATCGCTCTGTCCCACGATCAGCGGGCTGTCCTTGCGGGCGGCAAAGATCTTTCCCGGATAATCCTTGAACATTGCCCCAAAAGCATATGAGCCACGGATACGGAGCATAGCCCTGGACATAGCTTCCAGAGGAGTTCCCGTCTTCTTATAATAATAGTCGATCAATTTTACCGCGATCTCTGTATCTGTCTGAGAATAAAAACTGTACCCGGATTTCAACAGCTTTTCCTTCAGTTCCTGATAATTTTCAATGATCCCATTGTGTACCAGGACCACAGACCTGTCATCGGAACAATGAGGATGGGCATTGCTTTCAGAAGGTTCTCCATGAGTTGCCCACCTGGTATGTCCGATACCACAGGTTCCCGGCACAGCCATTCCTCCGTCTGTCTTCTCCACAAGGATCTTCAGACGTCCTTTGGCTTTTACGATCTCCGTCCTGCCGGTTTCATCATTTCTTACTGCGATCCCCGCAGAATCATATCCTCTGTACTCCAGCTTAGACAGGCCGCCAAGCAAAATCGGAGCTGCCTGCTCTTCTCCTACATATCCTACAATTCCACACATAATATCCACTCCATTAATGATATATTCACGTCCCCTCCTGCTTTTCTCCCGCAGAAAAGACACGAGCCAGGGAGGATCCTCCCTTCTTCCAACCAGTTATTAAACGAGTATATTCTACCATGTATTTCAAAATCTGTCATTATGAAATTCCGATTCTGTCACTATCTTTGCTCTCAAATTGACTTTCTATCCGGAATATGCTACCCTCAATGTACAAAACAGAAAAATTTTAACAGAAAGGACCGATTATCATGAAAACTTATCAGATCAGCGAATTATCTGCCATAGATACTCCTGTACTTCTCCCTCTCTATGAAGGAGCATCCATTCCCCAGGAGTTTTCCCGATATCTCACTGGAACTGAAGATCTGGATCTGGAAGCCGGAAAACTGTATCACATCTTATCACCCAAAAAGCTCCTTCTTCTGGGACTTGGAAAAGCAGAAGAACTCACTCCAAAGAAATTCCGGAAAACCATAGGCGCAGCTGCCCGCTCCTCCAAAAAGGACCTGTGTATCTTTATTGATCCCGCAGCTAAAGATGGTTTCTCCATAGAAACTGCAGCTGCTGAAGCAGCTTTTGCCGTAGGTTTCAGCCAGTATGACTTCACGAAAATCGGAAAACAGCCGGAAAAGAAGCCGGAAATTGCCCTGATCTCTTCAGCAGACATTGACGCTGTATGCCAGAGGGCCCAGACAGCCGCATTCTGTGTCAACCATGCCAGAAATCTGGGGAACACGCCCAGCAATATTATGACTCCCGAAGCCCTGGCAGAGGAAGCCGCCAATATAGCAAAAGAGCTGGATCTGGAATGTGAAATTCTTACGAATAAAGAACTGGAAGAAATGGGGGCCGGAGCCATCCTGGGCGTCAACAGAGGCTCTTCCCACGGTGCCCGGCTGATTGCCGTGAAATATGAGGGGGCTCCCGGTGAGGATTATACTGCTCTGGTAGGAAAGGGCCTGACCTTCGATGCCGGCGGCTACAACATAAAAACCGGCACGCATATGGACGGGATGAAATTTGACATGTGCGGCGCTGCAAATGTGCTCTGCGCCCTGGAGCTGATCGCCAGAAACAAAGCAAAGGTAAATGTTATGGCTGTGATCGGCGCCACAGAAAACAAGATCGGCCCCGACGGCTACACCTGCAATGATGTCCTCACTTCCCTGTCCGGAAAGACTATTGAGATCACCAATACAGATGCCGAAGGCCGTCTGGTTTTATGCGATGCCATTACCTGGGCGCAAAAGCTGGGAGCAAAAAAGATCATCGATATGGCCACCCTTACAGGGGCCTGTGTGGCAGCCCTTGGCAAAAACTATACCGGAGTATTCACAAATTCCCAGGCTTTCCTTCAGAAACTGGAAGAATATTCTCAGAAAACCCAGGAAAAGCTCTGGCAGCTTCCTATTGATGAAGACTTCCACAAACAGGTCATGGAAAGCAATGTGGCAGATATGAACAACTGTGTCATTGGAACCGGCGCCGGCAGTTCTCTTGCCGCCGCCTTTCTGGAAGAATTTGTTGACGAGGGAGTAGAATGGATCCATCTGGACATCGCCGGAAGCAGTGATTTCTCCGAGGGCAAGCCATATATGGCAAAGGGCGCTACCGGAGTGCTGGTACGGACTCTGGGAGAGATGTTTCAGTAAAAGGCAGTAATTTTTCAGGGAGTCAACTGTTACAAATAGTTCGCTCCCTGATTACTATAAATCTGATATACTCTGCTATTATCTATAAAGGCTCTTCCCTCCCCTTCTCCCGGACTGTCCTGTTCGCTTTCAGCCTATATTGCTCTGCTATTCTCATCCCTTCTGCCACCTGACATGCCTGCTGATAATAATAGCTTACAGCAGTCTGAAAAACATTCTGCCGCTTTCCTTCCAGCAGGTCCCTGCTGAACTGTATTTTCTTCCGGTAAGGGATTTTTCGGCTCCCGGTCTCAATATAGTTCTCCTGGCTCTTTAAATTTACAACAAGCCTGGGATCCTTCCCTATAATCAGAAGATCGCCCTTCAACTGCACTTCTACATTTTTCATATTTCACCGCCTACCAGTACTTTTTCCGTCTCCAGATTTTGCTGCCCTGTTGGAACAGGTGGAGATATTCCATCTTTTCGCCAATGGTCTTTCCGATTTTTTCTGCTCTTGTCCCTGGCATATCTGTATATTTTTTCAGCAGCATCTCTGCCTCTTTTGGCAGTGACTCCAGACTCGGCAGATCAAGAATCCTGGAATTTTTTACATAGCGGAGCATTTCCGTCTCCTTTTTACTGAAGGAATTTACCTCTATGTTCAAAAGATTCTCTTTTGACGGTATCGCCTCTTCATTATAAAACAAGGCGTTCCCTGTATCAAATATTGGCGCCATAGACACAAGTCTGTGCTGCTTTTCATCATATAAAAAGCCAAAATTATTAAAATGCCGGTCTGTATTGGTCAGCAAAAAATCTGTTAATATGGTATATTCAAGATGGTTTCTCACTTCTTCTTCCCTCATCCCATAGAAACCCGCCTGCCGGATCAATGCTTCATACACAGAAACATTGTTGGGAACTTTATGGTTTCTAATGATCTGATAAGCAGGAACAAATTCCAGTTCCTGAGAAGTAAACAGGGGCGACAGAGAACAGGGATAGTTCTTCCCTTCTATAACAGCCTTGTCAATCCTATAAGGAATATAGTTCTTCCATCCAGTCAATTCATGAAGCTTTCCTGCAATGGCTTCATTAACTGCCTGCTGGCCATAATGCTCCTGACTGACTTTTAAAAGATAGCGGGCTCCGTCCAAAATAACCCATTTCTTCCTCATCTCCCCATTCACAGATGAAGAAGGTGAAAATTTAGAAACAGGAAAATCCAGATCCAGCTCTCCGGAATCCGTAAGGAGCTTTCCCAATTCATCGGAAAAATCATTTTCATAAAAGTTCAGATCTTTCCAGTAATATTCCCGGTCTACCGGCTGCAGCCAGTAATGGTCTGTCAGGCTCAATCCATAAGCAGACAGCATCAGAGACTGACTGGTTTTTTCATTCAGGGAATTTAATACCTGCCGGATCCCCTTCCTGGACTCAGGGATCGCCCTGGCTTTCCACCATTCTTTCACTCCGCCTCCATTGGCATCGCAGCCCAGAGGCAGTTCCTCCGGGATATAAATATCTAAAATATACTCTATGGAGCCTGTCATATTATCAATCTGTACCATCGCCACATCTAAGTCTTTATGTTTCAGAACATAAAGGCTTGATAAGCTGTCTTTTGATCCACTTCCGCTAAACTGCATATACTGACCTCCACCAGATTTATGACATTAGTGTAATACCTCCGCCAACGCCTTGTCCGCTTTTGAAGAAGCTTTCCCGTCCTTCTGGAATAGTCTTCACCTCCGCCCGGTTTTTCTCCAGAAATTCTTTCAGAATCCCTTCCCGGATGCACTCTGTGATGGCACATTCCACTGCCTCTGCCAAAGGCTGTTCTCCGGCATATTTCCTTACTCTGTCCACATATTCCGCATAATCCTTCAGATCCTGACAGGCTTCCATCAGTTCCCGGTTATGGTTCCGGTTGATATTCAACAGCACTGCCGTCAGTTCCAGCTGCACCTCTTTTGTTTTCACCGTGTAAAGATCCGACAACCGCAGAGGCATGTTGGGATTTACCGTAGACTGGTGTTCATAAAGAGATAATCTGTCATCAATGAGAAAGGAAAGATCATTTTTCATTCCCATATAGATAGCATTCTCCAGAGTGTTAATCTCCAGCGCTTCCGGATTCTGATAATTCTTTCCACTGATAGCATTATACAATCTCAGCAGCCTTTCTCTGTCTCCAAAGAGCATGGCAAAAACAGTGGACTTATAGTTTCGGTTGGCAGCTGGTGTTTGTGCTGCCCTGTTGTTCTTCGTCTGTCTCATATAAGACCTCCTTATTCTGAAAACTAACGCAGAAGGTCCTTTCTCTGGTGCATATCCTGTAGAAAGAAACCTCTCTGCTATTTGATTTGGAATAAAAGCATTGAGATTTCTTTCCTTTGATATGATCCATAGAAATGTAAGACAGAGCCAATGCTCTTTGAAATGTTGATAAGGATATTGAAATATAAAATGCTTTATGTGTATAGTAACATACTTTCCAAGGAGATAACAGCGGGTATATTTCACAAAATGCAGGAGTGTTGCAAAGGTCATTTTTGTAATCTTTTTATACCTGCCTGATCCCTTCCTGTTCCAGCTTCCGCCCCTTTTCTTTCATATACAGAAGCACGCGGATATCTTTCCCTTCGCTCTCTGCTTTCTGGATCAAAGCTGCCAGCCGCTTCCGGTCATTTTCTGTCAGTTCCTGGGTATAGGCTTCATATTTCTCCAGTTCTTCGATACCCATGTGATAGGTTTTAAAAGGTATTCCCGTTTTTCTGCAAAGATCCCGGTAAATCTCAAATCCTCCCACATCGATATCTCCGAAATGGAGATATTCTGCCTCCGGAAAATCCTGATACAGAAGTTCCAGCAGTTTTCTTCTTACGGAATTATGATAGCCTCCCAGATAGATCATCAAACTGTCCTTTTCCTGCCATCGAAAGAAAGTAGTCAGATTTTCTATGGTAAGGATCTTCTTTATCCCGGAATTTTCCCGGATCCGTACTTTTCCCACATCCTCTCCGGACAGTCCGATCCCCTGTTTCAGACAAGAAAGGTTTATAACAGAATCCGGATCCTCCTCAAAGATCAGTGCTCCTTTTCCTTTTATATATACATAATCCGGGGTATGGTACACAGAATACTCTGCCAGGATCCCGTAAATATCCATATCCTCCAAGCCTTCTCCAAACCGGGCCAGGATTTTCCCCACCACTCCCAGCATAGACTGGAAAGTCTTGGAATTTCCAAAGCAGCGGATGGAAAATTCCCGGATATAGCAGCCCTCCCGGTTATTCTCCAGTTCTCCCACAGCCTTCAGGATCTTCCTGGTCTGTCCTGGATCTTCGATATCAATAAACTCCTTCACAGATTTTCCCTCTGTCAGCCGTTTTTTCAAATAGTCTAGAAATCCCTGTGCTGCAGGAGTCGGATATTTCCTTTTTTCTTCCTCCAGCAGCTGCAGGTGCTCCTTTACATATTCGGCCCGGGGTTTCCGCTTCATATAAGCATAGACTTCATCCACATTTTTTTCATTCAGCAGGACTTTCTCGATAATGTGATCTTCTTTTCCGTTTTTCCAGACAATGGTCACCAGGCCCTGGTCTTCCAGGGATTTCATACAGCTATGGATTTCTTCATAGGCCAGGGAACTTTCGTTAAAGTATTCCGGCAGGTTCTTCCTGGTAAAGGGAAAAGCAATATGCACAGCCACCTTATTTTTTCCCTGGGACAAAAGGCTCCTCTCATAAGAATCCAGAATGCCTTTTAAGATCCGTGCCTCATATCCTGCCATTATAGTATTCCTCCACATAGCTGACTCTCTCGTCTGTCATCACCAGCAGGGTTTCCTCCATCTGGGGGCCAATATACTGGATTTTGTCCGGAGGAGCTGCGATCAGGATCTGGAGAGGCAGACGTTTGAAAAATTCCAGGACGCCGCCGATCCGCTCGTCATCCATGTTGTTAAAGGCTTCGTCAAACATCACCAGCCCTGCTGCCTCTCCGCCGATATTGTTGCTGTAAAGCTGCACGAATGAGGCAGCCACCGTCACATAGAAAGGCGTCTGGGTCTCTCCTCCGCTTTTTTCTTCACATACCTTAGAATAATAAGAATAGCTTCCGTCACTGTGGATGATCTTGATGTCATAATCCATATAAGTCCGGTAATCTGTAAATTCGTCTAACGTCTTTGCATTATTATCGTTATTTACAGCCAGACGGTCGAAAAGCTCATCGATCACTTCCCTATGGGTTTCATGGAAAATACCGCTGAAAATAGATTCTCCCTGGACTACATTGAAATCATCCATAAGCATCTCGTAATAACTCCGGTACTTTTTGCTGGGCATATACAGGAATTCATACTGTTCACTGCTGAAAGCAATATCCTTCAAAGCTCTGTTCAGCTCCTTAAATTCTCCCTGGGCCTGTTTCATATTTTCCTGGAGTTTGGCCAGGAACTGTTCCCGGAACTCCTCCTCTGCCGCCTGTTTCGCCCCTTCCACTTTCTCTTCATAATCCAGCAGCTCTGAGGTGCGCAGACGGTCGTATACTGCGGCAAACTCCGGATATCCCTTCATGGAAGCCGGCGCTCCGAAGTTATATTCTGTCTTATACTGGACCATCTGTTCTGTCATAGAAGCCTCTGCCTTTTCCTTCCGGGTCCAGTTGGCCTTTCTCTGTCTTTCATAATTCTCTTTAAACTGCTGGAAAGTCTTCTGGGAAGTCTGCCTTTCATATTCTTTTTGCCAGCCCAGAGCCTCCTCTCCGGCTTCCCGGGTAAGCTCTGCAGCATGGGACTGAAGTTGGAGGCTTTCCTGGATTCCAGACTGAAGCTGTTCTTTTTTATCCTGGATCCTTTGGTGGATAATCCCCATCTGCCGGTTCAGATCACCGGCTTTCTTTTCCAGTTCTGCTCTGATTTTCTCCAGGGCACCCAGCTGGATCTGTTTTTCAATGATCGTGGAATTCTTTTCAAGGGTTTTTATGTTCTCTCTGGTTTTCTGGATCAAAAAACGCACCTGTGAAAGCCGGTCCAATACTTCCAGCCGGTATTTTACGTCCACATCATCAACCGTCCGAAGAGGTTCTGTGGCGTATTCCAGATTATTCATCTGCTCCCGGAACTTTGTAAGCTCCTCTTCCAGGAGGCTCCTTTTCCTCTCTGCCTGTTCCAGCTGAACTTTAAAGGCGTTTTTCCCGATAAAGGGAACAGAAAAGATCTCCGGTTTTATGGCGCTGGCTACTCTGTTCTGGTATTTCATACATTCTCTGGTAACAGAGGTGGGATACTTCTTCAAATCCTCATACCGTTCACACATCTGCACCTTACCAAGGACCATATGGATATAGCGTCTGGCATATTTGTTTTTGGAAGTCACAGCCCGAGCAAGAGTCCCCTCCGGCGCTTCCTCAAACTTCTCCATGCGCCGGGTATTGATAAGTCCGGCTCCGTATACCTTTTTCTCTCTCCGCAGCCTGTCATAGATCCCCAGGGCAATATCAAAGTTTTCCGGCTCCACCAGGATATAGAAACGCTGGGTATTCAGATATCCTTCTACTGCGTTTCTCCAGCTTTCATCTGCGATCTCCAGCACTTCACAGAGCACATGAGGCTCTGCTTTTCTTCCCAGCCGTCCGAATTCTTCCCGGACTGCCTCCATCAGCCGCTCCACCGCCTCCGGATAGGAAAGCTTCTTCCTCTTCAGCCGCTGGATCGTCCCTTCCAGTTCTTCTTTTTCTGTCTGTTTTTCCCGCTGACGGATCTGTACCTCTGCCAGTTTTCTCTGGACTTTTCCGTACATCTGATTTTTATATTGGATCACCTGATCCAGCAGTGCTCTCGCCCCGGCCAGATCCTGGATCTCCTCTATGTTTTCATAGACCTCCCGGCATTCCCTGACACAGGAGTCTACATCTTTTATCTTCAGGAGCTTATCCATCTGCCCCAGGCTCTTTTTAATACTTTTTTTCAGCTCTTTTTTCTCTTCCAGACGCTCCTTCTCTTCTTCCAGGAGCCGTTCCAGTTCCTTTTTCTGCTCTTCCAGGGCTACAAACTCCCGGTTCTGCCGCAGTTCCACCCGGAGGTTTGTCTCGATTTCCTGCTTCTGAGCCCGTTCCTTTTCCGTCTCCTCCAGCTGGCTGCCAAGGTGCTTCTGCCGGTATTCTTCTGTTCCGATTTCCCTTTCCAGCCGCCGGATTCTTTCTTTTACAAGATCCACCTCTGCCTGGGACAGAAAAAACTCATACATTTCATCTCTTTTTTCGCAGCTTTGCACCTCTTCATGAAAACTTTCGATCTGCTCCAGTTTCTCCATCCTTCTTTTTACAGATTCCAGCGTCCGCTCCAGATCCTGATAGCTGCGGACATTTTCCCGAAGCAGGTCTATATTCACTTCCTTTTCGTCCAGCACATAGGAATACACAAAATCCTTAATATTATCAATAGGCTTAAAAGCCAGGGCTTTAGGGATCAGTCTGAAAAATTTATCCTCGATCCGCCCGAACCTGGCTTTGATCATTTTCCTGGCCTCTGTCTGAGTCTTGCACCACTGCCGGATCCCTTTGCCGTTAAAGCTGCGGAATTCCGTAACGGATCTGGGAGTTTTCCCCTTAAAGAACATCTCTTCTGAGAGCCTCTTATTGTCCATCAGATACCTGACCGCCGTCTCCTGCCCCTCTGTGGCAGAATCGATGACCGCCCCCACAATAAAATACCGGTCCCGGCTCTCCTCATAAAATTCCAGAGCAACATGAGCGCTGATCTCCCCGGTCCTCTCATAAGGCTTATTTTCCCGCCCGGTTTTGCAGCGGACGTATCCGGAAAGAGTCCTCTTCCCGTTCTCATGAGCCGCCTTATTAAAAAAATTGGCAGTACAGATCACCACAAACTGTATGGCGTCCAGGATGGTGGTCTTACCCGCTCCGTTTTCTCCGGAAAGAAGGGTGGTATCCCCGAAATCAATGGTGCAGTTTTCAAAGCGATGCCAGTTAATCAGCTTCATCCGTTTCAGTTTTTTCATCGGATCCTTTCCCCTTCCTGTATAATTCCAGCTTCTCATAAGCCTGTTTTATATCTTCAATCCGCACGGCCATCAGGATCGAATTGTAAATAATGATCCTGGATTCCTCGTTTCCCAGATCCCGGTCCAGCAGTTCAATAAGCTGAAATCTCCGGAACAAAGAAAGGGCGTTCCGCATAGTGGTCTTATCGATCATCTTATCCCGGATCTGAAGACTGAGAAATTTATCCTGGATCTCACCCAGATTTACCATCACCTCGTCACTTATGGAAAGCTCCCG
>ERZ1090879.1109-NODE-1110-length-15237-cov-9.278356_pt1 | contig 15237 bp, 10 predicted proteins | sample MGYA00478472_ERZ1090879 | MGnify/ENA primary metagenome ERZ1090879 (study PRJEB33644, sample SAMEA5815723) | chicken gut metagenome | biome: Chicken; feature: Gastrointestinal Tract; material: Caecum | place: Ireland | collected 2019-01-01 | study: A study of...
AGAATATTCAGTCAATTTGTTTATAGCATCCCTTCTTATTCCGTTCTTCTTTACGAAACGAGCAAAGGTGCAATCTTTCCCTATTATGCTTTCACAGATACAAAGACCTGCAGAAACAGACTTTTCTTATAGTATTGTTTCTGCAGGTTACATTTTAAGGACTTATCTGCTTACAATTGTCAGTGTAATGCTTGGAACCTCATTTGTTATTTCCCATTCAAGCTGTGCTTTATCTTCCCAGGTGGTAATCATCTGATCTTTTCTCTCACACATGCCCACTCCCCCTACATTAAAAATTTTATCTCCTATTTCTGAAAGTCCGTTATAGAATTTTTCACTTCCAGCTTTATCTGATGAATCGGCATAGGTATATTTCCAGGTCAGTAATTTTATTCTCCCATTTTCCATCTCCAGCGCCACCGGGGCCTCTGTGTCAAAAACACCGCAGTATTCCGCCGGATAATAATTAACGCCATCTTTTACTTTTTCCGGCTCATCCAAATGATCCTTTGCCACCTCTTCCGAAGCCCCTACCATCTCGGTCAGTATAGTTAACCCGTCTTCCCCGTGTTCCAAAGATGGCGCTTTGCCGCATATAGCTGATAACTCGTTTTTTACTTTGTCAGAGATCATTCCTGTATCCTGCTCAGGGATCTCTCCTGTTGTAGTAAAGCTCTCCTTGGGCCCGCCATATTCAACTCCATCGTATATTAAATAAAACTGATATGCATATGTCGTTCCAGGTGTCAACGTTATGCCAAGTTCATTGTTGAAATCGTACCAGATATTAAATTGACTCTCACTGCGGGAGCAATCTTCCTCATGACGATTGATGACTTCTCCATTTTCATCATAAATATAACATCCTACTTTCTGCACGTGAACTCTCTCTGGATTATTAACCTTTGTATGGATCACTGCATTTGTATCACTTTTCTCAAGGCTGTGATAACCAAAGGAAAATGTATGCAGGACTGTCTGTGTCTGAGCAGTGTCTGTATTTCCGCTCCAGGTAAAGTAAGTATACCTGGGATCACTCAGATTTGCAGTAGCTCCTACCCATGCCTTTGTATAAGTGCTGTTCCATGCATTTTGCTGGATCAATGTTACTGTATCTCCGTTTACTTCCTTTACAATCGCCCAGTGAACACTCTCATTATCCCTTAAAATATCTCCTATCTTCGGGGTATTCGTCTCCTGGAAACTTCCGGAATCAATCAGGGGAACAGATGTAGTAGAATTTAAATTATATACATTTCTTCCATATACCTGACTATAAAACCGTTTTACGAAGGCGGCACAACAATATGTATCATCTGTGTCGTAGCCATTTGTACGCTCCTTGTAAAGAGCCTCCACGGTAACTCCATTGACTGTAATACTGTCCACTGCTCCATTCGCCGCGACACTCCAGCCGCCTCCCATCGCTGCTTCTGCCCTTATGGAAGTAGCTGTGACTGAAATGAAAACTGCCGCGATTAAAACCATACCTTTTTTACCGATCTTTTCTATCTGTTTTCTAAACATTTTCCCACTCCTTTATTCATTTCATTTTTTCATAGCCAACACATTCCTGTTACTTTAGTTAAATTCTTTTTTGCATCTTCCTCCTTCCAGTTTAACCTGCGTTATTTTTTCTATGGTTTTATCATAAATCCTGTTTTAGAAAATTTGTTTTTACATTTCCCTCATCCTGGTAAAACGACGACCTGCCAGTTCATAGCTTTTTGTAATTCCCCTGGAATCATTCGTATACTCTATGGTGTTTTCTTTTTTTATTCCCCACATTTGCGCCATGCGGACCACGCTCCTGTTAGCGCCCAGAAATAAGATCTCCCATCCCCTTTCTTGTTTTTCATCTATCAACTGACAAATTTTTGCCTGATCGTACTCTGTACTGGCATTTTCCAGGCCGTCTGTGATAATAAAAACAAACACTTTCTTTTCTCTGTCCTTTTCATACTGTTCCAGCACCTGCTCAACCTGGCAGAAGACCTTGCCGATAGCATCAAACAATGCAGTATTACCTTCTGCGTAATAGTTTTTTTCTGTCAGTGCATCTGCCTGGCAAAGGGGTGCATGACTGCAGAGGATCTTGCATGTATCGCTGAAAAGGGCAGTTGTAATATAAGCCTCACCTTCCCTCTCTTTTTGTTTTTCCAGCATGTGGTTGTAACTGGCAATAGTATCTTTTTCTTTTTCATACATAGAACCGCTTTTGTCCAGAATACAAACCATTTCTATCATTTTCGTCTTCAGCATGATTTTCTCCTTTCTGTCTGCAAGTTTTATTCTACTTTTCTATCCGGAAAATTTGTTTTTCACTGTCCGGCTAAGGAAAAAACAAATTTTCCAAAACAAGATCTATACTGAAACCATCAACAAAAACAGTATTTATATGATTCGTTTTTAAAGGAGGAATTTGAAATGAGGAAAAAAGGATTTAGGAGCTTACTATTCGCAATGACAATTAGTGTATTGTTTCCAGCCACTACTTTTGCAAAAGGAAATGAAGTGATTCCCGACAGTGAGGCAAAACTTATTTCCGAGAAAAAAATAGAAAAATTATCTGACTGGGAACTTCGGGCGGCGCGCTGTGAAATCACCGCAAGACACGGTAAGAAAATTTACGCCCAGGATATGAAAGATTATTTTGAAAATGTAAGCTGGTATCATCCCACAGATGATTATGATATTTCATCATTAAGTGACATTGAGAAAAAAAATATCCAGCTCCTCTATGATGAAGAGCTGGAACGGAAACAAGAATATGCCCGGGAACAATTTGAAGAAAATCAGAGAATTTCTGCTTCCGGCGAAGTGCAGGTTATGTCTTCTTCTTTTGTATATATGGACAGCACCTATAGCTATGATGATCTAGTCGGCATTTGGGTAGATGATGAAGATCCCACTTACCCCACGGTGTTGGAAATCACAGAAAAAGATGGGCAGTTCTACTATGAATATTACTTTATTTCCCCTGGAAATTCCGCTGGAATCGGCATTGCCGTGACTTATACTAAATGGGGACGCTGGAAGGGTCTGTTGGAACTGAATACTGAAAATGGTTACGTCACCTGTTATAACGGAGATACGAAAGAATCCGGTATCTTCCAAACTTTTGTATATGATGTGATGTCTGATCGTTTTGTAGAAACCTCCAATGACCCCTATCGAGAATCCTTTGAAAAAAATGATGAGTATGAATATGAACTCTAAAAGGAGACACAAAGGCGCAGCAAAGATTTTATCTTCAGCTGCGCCTTATGTAGGTTCTTACGGCCAATAATAGTCTCTTCCATCGAACAATTCTGCCGGAACAATCTGTATTCCAACTCCTATGTCTTCTACTTTCCCGGTAAAAAATAAGATATTACGTTCTACACTAAGCTCCGTCGTATCCTGATCCCTTCCTTCTTGCTGTACTTCTGCTGTCCACTCAAGAAGACCTTTTATATCTTCTTTTTCAGAGATTCCCAGCAGTTTTCCCACATCTGCTACCGCTGCCGCAAGTTCCGCTTTTCTATCTTCATCATGATAAAGGAATAACTGTAAAACCTGGCCGTCAACAAGATCTTTAACAACGACCAGATTTAAATCCTCTGTCATTTGGTAATATTCTGCGATTTTAAATAGAGTGCGCACTCCCCCGTATTTTTCTATCTCCACTGTATTTCTTCTTATTTCGGAATTTTTTTTCATCTGGTACCCCTGTTTCTTCAAACCGGAAACAAGGTCTTCGGCCTGTATAAAAAAATGGAATGCATTGCAGGGTTCTCCCCAATTCAAGACATCTTCTTCTTTTAATGTATACTTCACCCCATCCTTTACTTGTCTATAGCGAGATTCGCCATCTGTATTTTCTTCTATATTTTCTTCTGAAACAGCATGCTCCTTTACATAGGAGATAAACTCTTTATAGCGGCGGCTGCCTCTTTCATAATTTCCCGCATAAGAAGTATTGTCTTGCGCCGGCTGTTCCAGATATATATTATAGAATTCTCTCCAGTTAGATTGTACAGGTTCTATGGCCACAGTATAAAGCTGTGAATCCTGGGAAGAAAAATCTTCGTTACGTTTAATCGTAATCTCATACTTGGCATCAAGCTGCAGAGACATAAATTCTCCCTCTTGTAAGGATGTTTCCATTAACTCCATACATTCTTCTTTTGTTAAATAAGTCTCCGTCACAAGAAAAGGCAACAACTTTTCCATAAAATAAGCGCAGCATTTTTTCGTACCCGTATAGCTGATCTTTAAAAGTCTGCCATCTAATATATCATAGGTAAATCCTACTTCCTCCTGGTTTCCCCTTATCTTATATAAATCTTCCTTACCTGCAAACAGCGCGATCACCCCGTCGTCTTTTTCCTCTATACAGGCATTAAAATGATCCGTTTCCTCTGAAAGGTCCATTTTTCCTTCCCCGACCATATAATACTGAACCACATTTTTTGCCGTTTTATAGTCCAAATAAAAGCTTGACTGGGCGCTTTGCTTCACTGGACAATATTTCCAGTCTTTCTCAGGAATTTTATAGAAAATCTCCCCTTCTCCATCTGTCTTCCCATATTTCAAAACAAACGCTTTTACTTTTTCATATTCTGAATCCCCTTTAAAAAGAATCCCTCTGTAAGGGGAAATATCCGTAGTTTTTTCTGCCTGTCTCAATTTCCACGCAAAATACTCTGGCTGATGTGTTTTGATATATCCATAGACGCCGCCGGTTATCACCCCGGCAGCACATAAAATTACCGCCCCTGCAGCGAGCCATCGCTTAACCAGATATCCGTTTACCCTTCTTTTTCTTCTTCCAGTCTCTGTTCTTTGGGCCGCCTCAAGCCAGGCTTCTGACCAGGTCTGACGGATAGCTCCCTCATATCGCTTTACTTCCTCTTTTTCATCTCCCATGATTTCCAAGAGATTTCCAAAGCAAAAAAACCTGTCTTGTATATCTAAGGTCAACCCTTGGAGCAAGGCTTTTTCTATACTCTGTGGAATCTCTGTATATCTAGAAGGGGGCTTTAACCGGTCTTTCCTGCTCCGCTCATATGCTGTCACCACTTTTTGGCCGGTGACCATTTCGTACCAGGTTGCGCACAAAGCATAAATGTCTGTCCAAGGGCCTAAGATTCCTCTCTCCTCCCCCTGCTCCAAAGCTGCATAGGAATCCATTTCCTCTCTTGGTATATGCATTCTGCCATCTATCAGCAGACACAATACTTTATCCTCAGTCATCACAAGATGTCTGGGACTTATATTGCCATGAATCCTTCCCTCGGCATGTAAAGTATTGACAGCATATACCACCGGAAGCATCATTTTCTTGGCTTCCTCCTCGGGAATCCTGCCCTGTGACTTTTCGTATTCTTCCAAGGTGATGCCAGCGGGAAAGGAAGTGATCATATAGCCTTTCTCCCCGTCCGCAAAATAGTCTTTTACCACCGTCAGACCAGGCACAGCAAATTTGCCAAATAAAAATGACGCCTCCTGTTCTTTTTTATCCTGCCATACTTTCAAAGGATAGACATAGATCATCACTTTTTGTTCCAGTACCAGATCATATCCCACATAGCGCATGGATTCTTCCGTTTCTTCCAGAATAACTCCTACAAAATACCTTTCACCCAGTGTAGTATAAGGTTCTAAATAGGTTTCTTTCCATTGATACTCCCATATTCCTTTTTTACATATTGGGCATATTGCGTATTGTCCTTGTGTTTCCTCCATACAGAAAATACATCTGCTCTTGCTCATCTTTTCTCCTAAAATCCTGATTACTCCCAAAAATAGTCTGCAAAATTAAAGTCACTTTCATTTACACCAAAGATCCAGGCCCGTCCTCCATTCTCCGTATCTGTCGTACACAGCCAATAATTATATTCTGTACCGATCCAACCTTCTTCTGGGGGCCAGTCGTCCAGCTTGTCAAAATCTGCTCTGACTGTCTTTTCTTCCACGGGAACTTTTCCTGACAAAAACTTAGCTGTTTCTGTCATCATCTCTTTTACCTCATCCTTATTTTTTTCTGTAACATTAAAGCCGATCTGGAATAAATCCTGGTTCACACTATCGCTTCTGATCCAAATTTCCTCTCCGTCTTTTATCTCATATTCTTCTTCCTTTTCAAAATCTGTAAGGATGGCTCCATATTTTTCCACTTCTACTGTGTCTTTTTCCTCTTCCCTGGTCTTTTTCATGATATACCCTTTTGTCTCCATATACTTTAAATATTCTTCTTGGGTACTGTTGAACCGGAGACGGTTGCAGGGTTCTCCCCATTCCTTAACATCTTTAGGTTCCAGTGTATAAATTGTGCTGATACCCTGATAGGGATATAATTCGTTGACTTTTCCCTGGCTGCTGGAAACCGCGCGGTTTTTAACAAATTCCAGGTATTCCTTATATTTTTCTGTCCTTCTTCCATAATTTCCCGCATAAACTACCGTCTCTTCTTTCCCACGGGCATATCCCCAGAAGCCGACCGCCACACATAACACACAAAAAATCATCCCCACGCCGATTCCTAGCTTCCACCTCCTGGACCCTGTTTTCTTCTTGGTGTTTTTCTCCCTTTTTTCTCCCATTGCCGAATCTAATGCCTGGCGAAGTTCTCGTATAGCAGCAAATCGTTTCCTGAAATCCAACTCCAGGCCCCGGCATAAAATTTTTTCTTCTTCCGGCAGAATTTCTGCCCCATATGCCGATGGAAGATATAATTCATCTTTCTGGAGACGATCCACAGATGGTTCCGGTCTGACGCCTGTTATCATTTCATAAATCGTAGCGCAAAGGGCATAGACATCCGTCCAGGGGCCCTGCCTGCCCTTTCCCATATATTGTTCCGGGGGAGCATACCCTTTTTTTATTAATACAGTCATCGTCTTCTCTGTTTCCAAATAAGGTCTTGCCGCCCCAAAGTCAATAATCCTAAGGGTTCCATCCTCCTGGAGCATCAAATTGGAAGGGTTTAAATCTCGATGAAGAATTCCTTTTTTATGTATCTTTTCCATTGCCTCCGCCACTGGCTCCAACATCTTCCACGCCTGCCAAAAAGAAAGAGGTATATCTTGATTTTGTAGGTAAATATCCAGGCTGATCCCTTTAATGTACTCCATCACCAGATAGGCTGTTTCATTTTCCTCAAACCAGTCCAAAACCTTTACTACCCCTGGGACATCAAATAGTTTGGACATTCTTCTTCCTTCTTCCAGGAAATCCCTTTTGCCTTTCAGGAAATGCTTTCGGTCGTTTTTTTCTCTTGGAAGGATCAAAGCCTGTCCGTCTCCCTCATGGACCCTTGCGGTTATCTCTAAAGGGAAATACTCTTTTACCACTACATACTGGGCAAGAGATTGGTCCTCTGTCAGATAGGTAATGCCAAAACCTCCTACCCCCAGAACTTTTTTGATCCTGTATCTGTTATCTAAAAATGTCCCTTCTCTTAAACAATCCACAGCCACCATAACTCCTTATCTTGCCTCTATGGAAACATAGTACTCTCCATGATACCCAGAGTTGCTGATATAAACTTCACATTTACAATTTGGAAAAATAGAAACCTGTTCTGCTTTTTCTTCTTCCACAACCTTAAATAGCTCCTGAATTTCTTTCTTTGTAAGGTAAGATTCCGGCGAGATCACCGGAAGCATCTTATACAAAAATGTTTCTGCTTTTTCCATCTCCTGGGATCGGAAAGATAGATAGAGTACAAATTCTGTCACATAATCCCATTGCAGTCCCACAAGGTCCTCTCCATATTTCCAGTATTCTTCCCACTCCAAATGGGTATTCAAAGGCCTCCCTCTTCTCTGGCGGTATAGGGTAACATAACCGTTAAATCTTCTGTCCTCATCTTTCCTCTCCATGCCCGCATATAGATCCAAGGCCTTTTTCATTGTATCTGCTTTTACCGGGAAAACTCCCGCTTTGTCTGTGGGATATTTCCACCCTTTTAAGGCCTCCTCAGTAAATCTGTAAGTACTGATATAGTCGTTTTCATCCCCTTCGTATCCATTCTCTTTCATAAAAGCTTCCGCCTTTTTTAACTCTTCTGCATCTATACTCCCCTCCATGCTGCGCTTTAACCTATCGGCGTCTTTTCTATCCTGCTGTAATTCATAGGCAAGCGCCTTTTCCGGATAGAGGCCGCAGTAAATCCACAGACCTCCTCCTGCCAAGGCTGTCGCCAGGACAAATATCAGAAATATCCCTGCCGCTCTCCGAAGCCAGCGTCTCGCTCTGCCTCTCTTTGCCTCAGACACAGAGCCCCGTTCTACCTCTGTGGTTATCTTTATCCACAGATCTCCCCACATCCGGCGAATGTCTGCCGCCGTCTGCCGCGCCTCCTCAGTATCTGTATTAATTTCATCTTCACCAGTTACTTTTATAATCTGGGACATTAAATTTAACACGCTGAAATACCGCCTCTGTATATCCACAGATAAGCCTCGCAGGAATATATTTTCTATATCTTCAGGTATCTTTACATATTCACTAGGCAGCTGAAGGGGATCTTTTTTCAGCCGTTCCAGGGCAGCCGGGACCTTATGCCTTGTCACCATTTCATACCAGACGGCACATATAGCATAGACATCTGTCCAAGGCCCTATTTTTCTTTTCTCCTGATACTGCTCCACAGGGGCATAGCTTTCCTTCAATTCTTTCTCTTCTTTTTCTTCCCCTTCTCCCTTTTGTACTGCCGCGCCAAAATCAATGAGCTTCAGCACCCCCTCTTTATCAAACAGCAGATTGTCCGGACTTATATCACAATGTACGATCCCTTTGCCATGAAGCAGTGCCGCTGTTTTCATGACCGGCAAAAGCAGTCTTATTCCCTCCTCAGAAGAAATCATATGGTGTTTTTTCAGATAAGATTTCAGACTCCCGCCCTCCAGGTATTCCATGACCAGGTATGAGGTATCTGCATCCCAAAAAAATTCTTTTTCCTTGACAACCCCTGGGATAGACTCTGCTTTTTGTAAAAGCTCTGCTTCTCTGCCAGACTCATTCCGATAATATGCTTTTATGGCTACCGGAATATTTTCCTTCTTATCATAAGCCAGATAGGTTACGGCAAAAGCTCCTTCCCCTAAAGCAATTCCGATCAAATACCGTTTTTTCAATACGGTATAAGGGCGCAGCCATTTGGGATTCCATTGATATTGCCAGGGTTTCCTTTTACATACCGGACAGCTTTCCTCTTTTTCAGACATTTCTGACATGCAAAAGATGCATCTTTTCTTTTCCATAACGGTCTCTTTTCTATTGATCAATTAAGATATTCCATCAACTCTTCCAAATGGCAGTAGGCATCTTTATATACCTTATAAAGATAGAAGTTCTGTCCCTGTCCTACCTGTTTATCTACATACTTTTCCATAACAGAAAATGGATCCGGACTTCTTAAAAATTCAATCACAAATTTATCAAACCCCACTCCTGGGCGCAGCTGGGAAAAACCACAATTTGTCAGGATCCGGTTCAGCCTCATTAAAGTAATTTTTTGATCATCTTTCATAGGGATCCGCATTTTTACAAACAAAAGAAAACTGATCAATGTTTCCCGGTTAATATCACGTTTTCCCGTAATGAACTCCCGAAAAAAGTCTTCCCCTGAACGCCCTCTCTGATATAATTTTGCGGCTTTTTTCTCATTTCGTTCATATTCCAGATTTTTCTTTTCTTCTTTTTCAGCTTCTTCTGCCTCTCTTATCTGAAGCTTTTCCAAGGCTTTCTTTTTTTCTTCTTCACCGGGATTCATAGAGCAATAGCCAAAGGAATGAGCAATGCGGATTTTTAGATTTTCCGGCCAGAATTCTACCGGGCCATAGAGTTCAAATACCAGTTCAACCCAATCCACAGATATGTATCCGAAATAGAAATAATTAAACTCATCAAAAATCCCTCCGGGAGTCAGCGCCGTATTTTCCAACAGCTCTCTTTTCTCCTCCAGACTCATACGCCCTTTCGTCTTCTTTGCGTCTTTTTTCAAGGCAGTCAAGGGCTTTAAAAAGTTCAGTTCTTCCAGAGCCAGACTTTCTAGATAACCTCGCTCCTCTTTGCTCAGAGCATTCCCATACTGAAGCAAGGCTTTTTCTGATTTTTCGCAGCTTTCATAATACTGTTCACATTTATAACGTATATATAAATCCAAATATTTACAAAAGTAATACCTGGCTTTTTCACGAACTTCAGAAAAGTTCTCTTTATTTTTATCCATGAATCGGAAAAAATCTTCCTCTGACTTACTCTCTACGATCTCGCTTTCCATATAGTGAGTCAACATTTCTGTGGTCATCTGGTCAGATGAATTATTATTTACATAATCTTCCAGCTGTTTCAGCGTGATCTTTCCCCCAGGAAAGGGATTCTTTCCCGTATCTATGATATCCCCGTATTTCTCCATATATGCCTTGTATAATTTTTTCCAGCTTTCATAGTCCAGCCGGTGACTGAAGGCATAGATCAGCCCTGCTTCATAAACGCTTCGGGCATATAAAGTTTCATAATTTTCATCCCGGAGCCGTTCATTAACCTCTTCCAAATTCATGTGCCTGGCAAAGCCTTCCGCCAAAACCGCCAATCTTCCAGGGAGAGGATATTCATCGGTATCCGGGAGAAATCCCTCATCCGCGTCCAAAAAATTTAAGGTCAACTCTGTTACCATTTCCTCAAATAAATCTTTCTTCTTCATCTTACCTCCCGGCAAATGTCCCTTTTTATGATGTAATTTCCAACTGTTGCATGCTTTTTTATTATTTTACTCTATTTTCCCATACCGTACAACTTTAAATCATGCTTCACAGTTCTGATCGAATCCTTCATCACATGATTTTATCGTCAAAAAACAGGCTGAGGAGTTTTCCTCAGCCTGTTAATAGTTGCTTTCCGGACCAGACCACCGGACTGCCGGCTATAGAACTTTTTAAGACCTGGGGCATAGAAACCCGACTATTTCTCTGTGTAAAATTCTATCCTTGAAGGAGTGTCTCCTCCCCAGTGGATCCGGATCCTGGCCTTCTGAACCCGGCTGCTGTCAAATCCTTCTCTTGTGTTGCTGTTAGGGAAGATAAAATTCTCCCCGCTGGAGGTCACCGTAAGCCGGATCCGATGGCCTTCCCGGAAGGTATTGGAGATCTTGGTCGTCCGGATCCTTATAGGATAGATCTCTCCCGCTTCCATATATTCGGGATGTTCAAAACCATTTCTGTACTTGGCTCCCAGGACTCCATCTGCCAGTTTCACCGATCTGCTCTCTTCATCCACGTCCGTGAGCCGCACAAAGAAATCTGTATCCGGACAGTCACAGGATACATAGAGTACCACCGAAAGATCTCCTGTCACGGTAACCGGCCGGGAAAGTTTCTCTGTAGTAAAAGAAAGGATATCTTCCCGCTTCTCTTCCTGGGTATAGTCCTCCGGCACCTCCAGTTCATTTTCTGACATATCTACCAGATGTACCGCCGGATTTTCCGGATCATAGATATATTCCTCTGCCCCCTGATCCCGGCTGGCCGCTTCCGTAAGCAGGCCTTTTCCGCAGCTCTCCTTATCTCCTTTCGCCGGAGCGCTCCCTCCGGTCAGATAGAGACTGTCTGATACAGCATTCTCTGGAGGCCATGCCTGGGCGTTTTTCCAGGAGTTTTCTCCCAGGGTGTAATATTCTACCGTCGGTGTCTTTTCAATACCGTTGTCCGCATTTTTTAAGAAATGCTCCAGCCACAGCATACAGAGTATATCTATATCATAGCGGAGGGCGTCCTCTCCCATATAGATATTGTGGATATCATAATCCGCATTGCCGCTGTGCTTCCAGGGACCCAAAACCGCCTTCCAGGTTCCCTTTGGCCAGTTTTTCACCAGTTCCAGAGCTTCTGTAGTCCCCATGCCGTTATCATCAAACCATCCGGAAAGGATCAGCGCCGGCACCGGGCCGCCCTGGTATCTGGCCTGCCAGTTATTCATCTTCCAGAAATCGTCCATATCCTTATGCTTCATCCATTTGGTCAGAAAATCTACCTCATGGCCCAAAGCAATCCTGGGAATATCTTTCAGCGGGCGGATCTTCAGGATCTCCTCCCAGTCTTCCTGGACCATAAGCTCCGGCCGCATACGCCGTTCAGACATAGCAAAGCCCCAGGCCAGCATTCCGGAATTAAAGCAGCCCCCTCTTCTGGGAATATCCACAAAGGCGCTTCCGGCGCAGACGCTGCTTAGCATAGCCTTCAGATGGGGATTACTGCTGGCCGCTGCCGCCCATTGGACATAACCCAGATAAGAACCTCCTGTCATGCTCACCTGACCGTCGCTCCAGGGCTGGGCTGCGATCCAGTTCAGGGTGTCGTCTCCATCTTCCACCTCAAAATGCTGGGGCAGCCATTCTCCTGTGCTGTCTTCCCGGCCTCTGGTATCCTGGATCACTACGGCATAGCCTCTCTGGACAAAACGCCAGTAAACTTCTGTACCATTTGATTTCCCATAAGGAGTCCTGACCAGGACTGCAGGACATTTTTCCCCGATTTCCTGAGGAAGGTACACATCTGTAGCCAGTTTCTCCCCGTCTCTGGTCTTGACATAAAAGGTTTTCGGCGGAGACACCGGCCATACCGGCCCGGGCTGGAACTGGTCGCTGTCCGGGTTCTGTCCCGGATAGACCTTTTTCCACTCTTTGAGCACGGTCTTTTCCTCCCAGCCCTTTTTCACCAGTACCCCGGTGGTATCTCTGCCGCTCATAAGCACCGCATAAATCCCTTCTTTGTCAAAAAACAGATCCTTGGGAAATTTCCGGTGCCGCTGGAAATAGCACTCGCCTCTGCGGCAGGTAAACTCTTCCCCTCCGGCTGTGGTAAAATCAGCCGGAGTCTTGCTGATATTTTCCTCATATACTTTCTTTTCTCTAAAGAACTCCAGCAGATCCCTGCTGCAAAGTTTTTGAAAATACAGGCTTTCTTCCTGAGTAAAGGGCATCTCCTGCCCCCACTGACCTGTATATACATCTAAAAGAGATACGGTCCATGTCTCTTGTTCTTCATAAATCTTTCCATATAGAATACCGGAAAGATAAAAATTCCATTGTATTTTCATTCTTTACGCCCCCGTGATCATACGGATCAGATATGCAACTGTAATTCCTACATAGTTTCCGCAGACGCCTCCGATAACGCCCATCAACATGCCCACGCTTACCAGACTTTTCCATCTGGCTCCTGAAGCAACCAGAGAGGAAGTAGTTCCATCGGCGATAGCTCCTACGATCCCCAGAAGCACATACTCATATTTGATCTTCAAAAGCCTGGTGATGATCACATGAAGGATCAGACTTCCTGCGATCACACAGAGACAAAACAGAGTAATAGTAGCCGCAGAGGTGAGGAATCCTTTGATATTTACGGAAAATCCTACAATGGTCAGGTACATCATGCCGAAGAACAATCCCAGGTTCATCGCGCCCCGAAGCTGCCGGACTGCCGGTATCTGAGCCACGATAATGGAAATGGTTGAGATTAGAAGGATCCTTCCCGCACTGGCAAAATCCGCGCTCATAAAGCTGGAAAGCTTTGTAGCCACTGCCACCACTGCCACAGAAATAGCCAGGAGAATGGCAATCTCTTTAATGCTCCATTCCTCCGAAGCCATCAGTTCTTTCTGATTTCCGTCTCCTTCCAGTTCCTCATCGGTAAAAGAATAGGGCCAGAACTTCTGAAACTTCTTAGAGTTTTTCATCAGAGTGGGCGCCAGGAACATCAGTACTAAAGTAGGCATTCCTACTACATAATCTGCCGCATTTGCCGCTGCGATAGTAGAAGCAGAGGCGTTTAATCCTGTAGCGATGGCTGTCAGGTTGGAGCTTCCTCCCGTATAAGTTCCCACGAACATGCCCGCTACCTTCCATCCTTCGTCAATAGAATTGGCAAAGAGACATCCGAAGATAAACGCTACCAGACTTACGCTGAAAATAGCACAGAAAATAGCGATCAGAGGCTGCTTTGACATTTTTATAATACTCTTAATGTCCACATCCATAAGATACAGGGACATGGAAATAGGAATACAGTAGGTGGACAAAGTGCCATATACTTCACTGCTCTCCGGCACGATCTTCAGGTTCACCAGCAGGATTCCCAGAATGATCACGATCAGAGCAGGACCGATCATCTTGCAGACTTTAAATCTCTGCACCCAGAAGGCAAAAGCCACCAGGCATAAAATCACCGCCAGTACGGCATCTGTTGATTGAAATATTGGAAACATGCGTCTCTCCTCCAGTCTTTAAAATGTAATATCAAGCCCCAGTCCCGGTTTTTCCAGGAGGCAGAACATATCCTGATGTCGCTCGAAGCCTCCCGGCATTCCCGTATCGCCGTCTTTATAATATAGGAAGCTGTCGCAGTCTGCCTCTGTAATATTCTTCTTGGCCGCCACCAGGCTCAGCCCGGCAGTAATGGCAATTTTCGTCTCCATCATACACCCCACCATACAGGTTACCCCAAAACTTTCTCCAATGGCACTGATCTGGCTTCCTCTGTAGAGGCCGCCGCATTTCATCAGTTTAATATTCATAATGTCTGCCGCCTCAGCTTTACAGATCCTGGCAGCATCCCTGGTGGTATGTACAGATTCGTCCAGCATAAGCTGGATCCCGCCGCCCTGTCTTCTGAGTCTGGCTGCGCCGTCCAGATCCCAGTCAGGAAGGCACTGTTCAATAGCCTCCACCCCATACTTCTTCATTTCTGTAAGCATGGAAGATGCCTGGGTAAAATTATATCCCTGATTAGCATCCACCCGCAGTCGGACATCCTCTCCAACGGTCTTTCGGATAAGCTCCAAGGTCTTTAAATCCTCCTGGGGACAGATACCGGCTTTGATCTTTAAAATATGATAGCCCATATCCTTTACATAATGCCGTGCCGCCTCTGCCATCTTCTCCGGAGCGCTGATCCCAATGGTAATATCATTTTGTACTTTGTTCTGATAACCGCCCAGCACCCGGTACAAAGGCTGATCCATCACCTTACCCTTCAAGTCATATAGGGCAATGTCAATCGCGCATTTGGCAGAACCGTTTCCGTGGACCAGGCCGTCCATCATAGCATGTACCTTTTCCATCTCCAGAGGATCCATACCGATCAGTCCCTGACGGAACATCTGCAGCACTTCCAGGCACCCTTCTGTGGTCTCTCCGGTAACTGTCTCTTATACACATCTCCGAGCCCACGAGACTCGACGTCATCTCGT
>ERZ1090879.1116-NODE-1117-length-15170-cov-5.523189_pt1 | contig 15170 bp, 12 predicted proteins | sample MGYA00478472_ERZ1090879 | MGnify/ENA primary metagenome ERZ1090879 (study PRJEB33644, sample SAMEA5815723) | chicken gut metagenome | biome: Chicken; feature: Gastrointestinal Tract; material: Caecum | place: Ireland | collected 2019-01-01 | study: A study of...
TCTACCCTTCCGTCACGCAATGCGTGCCACCTCCCCTATGCAAGGGGAGGCATGTGCAGTTCAGGCTATCGGCACTCGGCTGAGGCGGCGCGCTCTATTGCACGAAGCACTCGGCGGCGAGTTTTAAGGCAAACTTAAAACCCATTTTAAAATATGCCCCCGCCTCTTCGCTCACCAGCCCGTCGAAGGAGGCGCAGAGTTTTTTAAACTTTTCGGCGTCCTCTTTATTTAAGTTTTTTAAAAAATACATGTAGAGCCCGTCTATCTCGCCGAGGAAATCCGACTCCTCTCCGCTCATTTTAAAGAACGACCTATCCTGTCCCAGCCAAACACAGAGCATATCGAGCAAAGTATTTTCCATTTCGTCACCTCCGATGTTATTATACAGAATACAGTTGTATTATGTCAACTATATTGAATACAAATGTAGTAATTTTTAATTATGGAAAAGTTTGCGGAAAGATTAAAAGAACTAAGAATTGAAAAAGGATTATCGCAACGAGAACTTGCAAAGGCGGTTGGTCTTACGCAGGGCGCAATAACACACTGGGAAAGTGGTATAAGGTCACCTTCGGGTGAGGCTCTCATTGTTTTAGCCAAATATTTTGGCGTAACAAGTGATTATCTTTTGGGCTTGGAAGATTGAACTTCAACTTGCCTCCCTTTGATTAAGGGAGGTGTCACGGGCGAACAGAGTGAAGCCGTGACAGAAGGATAGATAGATTGATTGTTGCAGTTCAGAATTAATCAGAAGTCTATCCCCCTTAGGCAAAGGGGGACGAGAGGGCGCCGGTTACTTCTGCCGCCACTTCTTCTCACCGACAAATAATTAAACTGCCACGAACTACCCGCGGGTTTTATTTACACAATAAACACCCCCGCCGCGGGCACAAAAATGGGCCCGCGGCGGCGTTTCATTTCAAAACAAACAGCTCAGCCGAACAGTGCGGCGCGCTTTGAAATAATCTCTCTATACTTATTTAAATATGTGGGGATATCTTTGGGGGAGGCGAGGCGCTCTATCCTGTTTTCCTCCGAATACACGCGCTTGGAGATTGCGCCCGCGCCGACGGCTATGTTGGAGCTTATCTCCTCCATAGTGCCGACGTTGTAAACGCACACCTTGCCCGGTTTTGCCCAGCCGATATTTTCGTTGGCGCCCGCCTGGTACTTCTGGCGGTACAGATAATAAGGCTCGTACCCCGCCGAGGTGAGCAAGGAACGCGAGAGGGCTATCATACCGTCAACGTCGCCGCCCTCTATGCGCGAGGTGTGCTCCTTTAACTTAGAGCCCGCCTTTAAACAAAGCGAATGGACGGTGATATTTGCAGGGTTTAAGCCGACCGCCGTATTCAGCGACTTTTCAAATTCGGCGACGCCCTCGTCCGAAAGTCCCGCAATCAGGTCGATATTGATATCGAAGCCGTATTTTTTTGCCATATCGTATGCGGCGAGCGTATCTGCCGCGGTGTGCTTTCTGCCGATTGCCGCGAGAGTTTTATCGGAGAACGACTGGGGGTTAACGCATATGCGCGTCGCGCCCGCGTCTTTGGTGAGCTTTAACTTTTCTTCGGTGAACGTGTCGGGCCTTCCGGCCTCAACGGTGAACTCGGCGTCGCCTGTATTAAGCCCGTTAATTGCGGCATATATGCGGGTCAATTGTTCTTCCGTCATGCAGAACGGCGTGCCGCCGCCTATGTACACCGAGTTGATTTTGGTTATAACGCCTTTGAGCTCTTTTATCTCCTCGATGAGGCAGTCGACGTACTGCGGGATATACTTTTGCACCGCCGCGACGGGCGCGGTGATGAACGAGCAGTATTCGCACTTTGTGGGGCAGAAGGGCAGGCTGATAAAAATATCCTCCCCGCTCCCCTTGTTTTTGTTGTAAATTGCGCTCTGCGCTTTGAGCACGCGGCGGATAATTGCGATATTTTCGTCGGAAACGCAGAATTTTTTGAACAGCGGGGCAAAGTCGCGCCCCTCGGCAAGCTCGGCGTACGCAATTTTGGTCGGGCGTATGCCCGTGAGCGCGCCCCACGGGAAATGCGTGCCGCTTTCGGCCGAAAGATACAGGTAAAACGCGAGCTTTGCCGAACGCTTTGCGCACCGCCTGAACTCTGTTTCGGTTGCGGCGCGCCATTCGTCGGAAAAAGTTTTTTTATTTCCGCCGCATTCCACCGTATTTATAAACTTGTCGCCCTCGCGCGCGAACGTGTGGGAAAAATCTCTCTCTTCGGCGCCGAAAAGGCGCAGAACGTCCATAATTTCGTGGCGGAGAAATTCGCAGTCTGTACTCAGCATAATTTTAAATTGAGCGGCACATATGCCGCAACTAACGTGGTTTTAAAACGCGCGGCGCGCGAAGAATTTGCGCGCCGCGCAGGCAATTTAATTTTCTCTTATAAAGGCGTTGAATGCGCGCTCGTGTTCGAGCGTGGTATCCTCTTCGTGGCCGCAATAAACTTTGTAGTCGCCGGGGAGTGCGTACAGCTTTTTAACGCTGGTGACGAGCCGAGGATAGCTGCCCGTGGGAAGGTCGCACCTGCCGACGCTTTCGCAAAAGAGGGTGTCGCCCGTGAAGAGGTTGTCCTCTGCGAGATAGCACACGCCGCCCGACGTGTGCCCCGGGGTGGAGATGACTTTGAAATCTATCCCCGCAAGCGTGAGCGTTTGCCCGCCGCGCACGGTATTTACGGGGAATTTTTCTATCCTGTACCAACTGAGCGAGGTAAATTCGGGCGAAAACATGTTCTCCGCCTCCTCTTCGCCGACGTATATAGGCACGCCGCACTTGGAAAAGCGCATACAGCCGCCGATGTGGTCGTAGTGCCCGTGGGTTAAAAGCACGGCTTCGGGAATGAGCCCGAGTTCGGCGCACTTGTCCCATACGCGCTCCTGCGCGCAGTCCACGACGACGGCGCTCCTGCCGTCTTTGGTGACGATATAGGAATTTGAGGCAAACCCCGAAGGGTAAATTTTGTGAACGGTGAGCATAAAATTATCTCCGTTGCTATAAAGTGTGATTGTTCAGGCTTAAAAAGGCGAGATTTCTCCGTGCGCTCGCTCCGCTCGCTTAGTCGAAATGACAGGGAGAAGGCGATTGCACACCCGACCGAAACGGCATATAATTCAGCCCGTACTGGTCGGCAAATAATCAGTTGGAAGTACGGTATACGTCAATCACACGCTTATCCTTTTTGAGGTGATTGATGAGAAGGTCTAAATCGGAGCGCTTGTTGAGGCGAACGTTTATGTCTACCACAGCCTGCTTGTTTTTATCCAGTCTGCCGACAATCTGCGTGAGCGACAGGTGCATCGCCGCAATCTCCGAAGTTACGAAGGCGACGAGCCCGTCGTGGTCGTCGGCAACGACGCGCATTCCTACGATAAACTCCGAACCGGTGTCGGCAGTCCATTCGGCGGGCTGTATGCGGTCGGGGTCGTAGTCCTTTAAGTTGGGGCAGTCCTTGCGGTGGACTATTACGCCCCTGCCGCGCGAAACAAAGCCGACTATATCGTCGCCGGGCACGGGGTTGCAGCAGTGCGCAAAGCGTATCATGAGTCCCGACATTCCGCGCACGGTTACGCCAGATTCCGAGCTGCGGCCGCCCTTGTCGGGCAGAACGGGAGCCTTGGGCACAACCTTTTTATAGTAGTCGATGAGTTTGTAAATTATCTGGTTTACGCTGACAGCGCCGTAGCCTACCGAGGCGAACATTTCGTCCATGGAGGCGAACACCAGTTTCTGCGACAGCTTTTCAAACGATTCGTTGGTGAGAAGGTCGTTGAGAGAATAGCCCCTGCGCTTGGCCTCTGCATCCAGCATTGCCTTGCCCGTGCGGGCGTTCTCCTCCTTCATCTCCTTTTTGAAGAACTGCCTTATTTTGGCGCGCGCCGAGCCTGATTTTACGTATTTGAGCCAGTCCCACGAGGGCCCCTTGCTGTTGGGCGAAGTTAAAATTTCGACTACGTCGCCCGTGTGCAGCGTGGAGTTTAAAGGCACGATTTTGGAATTTACCTTTGCACCCACGCACTTGTTGCCTACCTCAGAGTGAATGGCGTAGGCGAAGTCTATGGGGGTCGCCTCCAGCGGGAGGGATATAACTTTGCCCTGCGGCGTGAATACGAGCAGTTCGTTGGTATAGAGGTCGGTTTTTAAGCTCTCGACGAACTCCTTGGCGCTGCCCGTGCTGCCCTCCCAGTCCATTACGTCGCGTATCCACGCGAGGCGCGCATCGAAGTTGTTGTCCTGCCCGCCCTTCTGCTCCTTGTAGCGCCAGTGCGCCGCGATACCGTATTCGGCCATATGGTGCATTTCGAAGGTGCGAATCTGTATTTCAAATATCTGGCCGAAGTCGGTGACAACCGTCGTGTGCAGAGATTGGTACATATTGCGCTTGGGCATTGCGATGTAGTCCTTTATCCTGCCGGGGACGGGCTTCCACTTTTTGTGAATTTTGCCGAGGACTTCGTAGCACTCCTCAGTGGTGTTCACAATCACGCGCACGGCGGAGAGGTCGTATATCTGGTCGAGCGTTTTGCCCGTGTTTTTCATCTTTTTGTATATCGAATAGAAGTGCTTGGGTCTGCCGAAAACTTCGCCCTTTATGCCGCTCTCGTCGAGAATTTCTTTGAGCTCTTTCACGCACGCGTCGATGAACGAGCGGCGCTCTTCGAGTTTTTGGTGGATATTTGTGACGAGATATTCGTAGGCCTTGGGGTCGAGGTATTTGAGGCACAAATCCTCGAGCTCGCACTTCATCTGCGAAATGCCCAGCCTGCCCGCAAGCGGCGTGTAAATTTCGAGCGTCTCCTTTGCTATCCTCTGCTGGCGTTCGTCCGAGAGGAAGTTCAAAGAGCGCATGTTGTGCAGCCTGTCGGCAAGTTTTATGATTATAACGCGCACGTCGTTCGCCATGGCGACGAATATCTTGCGGAAATTTTCGATATCCTCCTCTTCGTGCGTCTGGTAGTGAATTTTATCGAGCTTGGTGACGCCGTCGACGAGGGTATAGACCTCCTGACCGAAACGGCTGATTATGTCGTCCTTGGTCGCGGGGGTATCTTCTATCACGTCATGAAGAAAAGCCGCGGCAACGGTGGGCGCGTCGAGGCCTAAGTCGATGAGTATTTCAGCGACGGCGCAGGGGTGAGTGAAATAGGGCTCGCCCGAGGCGCGCTTCTGGTTGGAATGCATCTGTTCGGCATATTTATAAGCCGAGAGCAGCATCTCCCGTTCTTCTTCGGGATAATTTTCGTAGATTTTGTCTAAAACTGTTTTCATAATTAATGACTCACAGATTTTGCGGCTGGTGCCGCCGTAAAATCTTCGTGATTTTTGGGAAGCCTCTCCCCCTTGCCCCGATTTTTCATGGCTCTCATATTATATAATCGGGGCAATTCCCCCTTTGGTGCGCGAGCGAAGCGCTGCTTTGCCGAGGGGCTCCCGCTTGCGGGAAACGGCAAAACGTGCTGAACGCAGCAAATAGGGTCTTTCTGCGCAGGGACGAGTGAGCCGTTTCATAGCACAATGGACACCCATTGTGCGTGGCGAAATGAGATGAGCAAACGCATATGAAAGCGCGTTTGCGGTGACCGAGGCGGCAAGCTATTACCTTATTGCCGCCGAGACACCCTGCTTGCGCACAGTTATTATTTTTTTGAATCTTTTTGCTGACGGGAAACCCGCCTTGCGACATAATTTATCTTTTAAATAAGTCACCCCGCCCGGATAAGGCACCCGTCTTGCAGGTGAACTTTTACCGCCGGTTCAGATTTGCAACGGTATTGTAGAGCGCGGAATTTTTGAGGTCGGTTTTTATGCCCCTGTATATTACGAGGCGACCCTCCGCAAAGGAAACGAGCCCGAGCTCTTCAAATACCTTTATGGCGAACAACAGTTCGCTTACGCGGCAGTTGGTTTTTAAACCGAACGCCGCCTCCTCGGCATTTACACCATCTATCGAGCCGGAATTTGCCGAGAGAAAGGCGAATATCTTTAAGAGCGACTCGCGCGAGCTTTCGATTCCCGCAAGCGGCGCGCAGCCGTCGATATCCGAACAGATGATAACTTCCTTGCCCTCCGCCGAAGGGAAAGTTATTTTGAGCGGCCTATCCAGCCAGATTATGCGCCTGTAACCCGAAAAATCGCAGTCGGGACGGGGCGCGACGAGCACGGTGTTTATCAGGCTCTTTGCAGACAGGTTGAAGGTATCGGCAAAAAATCTGCCCGCGTTTTTGTATTTTGAGAGCGTGGCGTAGTCTTCGGCGATGTATAAGGTGCCGTAGCCGCCGTCGTCCTCTTCCATAATTTTGTCAATCTCCGCCGCCGTTTTATATACGGGCGAGCAGGAAACCTGCGGGAGTGCTGCGCGCATTACGGCGTTTGCAGCTATATATTCGCCCGCGTAGCCGCCGCTTTCGGAGGAGTAAATCACGTCGCGCACGAAGCCGCGGACATACTCTCTGCCGCGGAAACGGGAGACGTTATACTCAAAGACGAGCGTTTTGGGCGCGGGACTGCGGAGAATTTCGGAATACTTCGCGCCGCCGAAAAACATCATTTCCAGCCCGCCGCATTTAAACGTGAGGTGGGGCGAAAAGGGCTTTATGGCGCGGGGACGGCACTCTTCCACCTTTGCCGCAAACATGGGGCGCTTGTTGCCGACGCCGTACGGCTCGAACGTTTCGAGCTCGCGCGAGAGGCGAAGCACGTTTTCGCCGTCGAGCATACCGCTGATATATATCGTGGGGATAAAGTCCTCGGCGGTGTAGGTGCGCTCCATATACTCGTTGAGCGCGCCTTCAAGGAGGGCAAAATTCTCCTCGGTGACGTTTACGCCCGCCGCCTGCGAGTGACCGCCGAATTCGGAGATGAAGTCGGAGCACGCCTTTAAGGCGTCGAATATGTTCACACCCTCTATGCTGCGGGCGGAGCCCTTTAACATTCCGCCGTTGTTGACGAACAGAATTACCGGCCTGCCGTACTCCTCGGCAAGGCGTGCGGCGACTATGCCGACGAAGCCGGAGTTCCAGCTTTCGTCCCAGAGCATTATCACCCTGCCGTATGCGCCGCGCTCGGAAAGTTTTGCCTTGGCCTGGTTATACAGCTCGTCGCATTTAAGCTGGCGCTCCTGATTATACGAGGTGAGACGGGCGGAGAGTTCGAACACCGCCTTTTCGTCAGTTTCGGAAAAGAGCGCGAGCGCGGAGGCCGCGTCGCCCATTCTGCCCGCCGCGTTTATCTTGGGGGCTATCGTAAAGGCGAGGGTGTGCGCGTCGGCGCCGTCCTGCGTCTTTGTTAAAAAGTTGGAAAAGCACTTGCGCGGCGAAGTGTTTATAAGTTTAAGCCCCTCCGCCACTATGTCGCGGTTTTCGCCCATAAGGGGCACGCTGTCGGCAACGGTGGCGAGAGCGGCGAAGTCGAGATATTTATACGCCGACTTGCCGTTCAGCGCACAGGCAACTTTGAAAGCCACGCCCGCGCCGCAGAGATTGTCGTAGGGGTAACCGTCCTCAAATTTGGGGTTTATGCAAATGCAGTCGGGGATGTTTTCGGGGAGTTCGTGGTGGTCGGTGACAATTACCTCGCAGCCGCTCTCCTTTAAATACTCGACTTCTTCGGCGTTGGATATACCGCAGTCGACCGTTATAACGAGCTGGGGGAAATAATCTTCGAATATCTCGTCAATCGCGGCGACGGTAACGCCGTAGCCGTTGCGCCTTTCGGGAACGTACACGCGGACGTTTACGCCGTAATCTTTAAGCGCGCCGCCCATGATTGTAGCCGCGCAAACGCCGTCGGCGTCGTAGTCGCCGTAGACGAGCACGTCCCACTCCTCGTCGCGGGCGAGCTTTATGAGCGAGCACGCCTCCTGCATTCCGCGCATTTTAAAGGGCGATATGAAGTGCGACTTTGAGGGGTGAATGAACGCCTCCGCCTTTTCGGGCGTGTTTACGCCCCTGCCGTACAGTATTGCCGCCGCAGTCTGCGATAAATTGCACGCCGAGGCGAGGGCGCCTATCCCGCGCCTTTGTTCTTCGGAAAATTCAAATTCCGGGAGTATTCTCTTCATCTTTTACATTAAAGCGGCAAAAATGCCGCGGATATATCTTATTTATGACAATTATAACACGAAAAAGCGCGGTGTAAGCAAAAAAGGGCGAGGTAATAAGCCCCGCCCCTTTTAAGTTGCAAGATTATTCGGCCGGTTTTACCGATTTTTTTGCACCGCTGTAACGCGACGCTTTTTTTGCGGCATAGTCGTCGGCGCGTTTTTTGAGGCGGGAATATACGGAAGGAGTGAAGAACATGGTTCCGTATTCGCACACAGCGGCAGCGATTATGCCGCCCGCGCAGGGCATGAATATGCCGTATATGCCGGAGCCTGCGAACAGGCCGAATATGAGCATTACGAGGAATGCAACGGCAAGAACGACGTTGATGAGCGTTACGAGCTTAAAGCTTTCGCGCGAGGCGGCGTCGACCTGCTCGAACGAGGACATTGCCTTGTAACCGTCCTGCCTGAAATTTTTGCGCATCTTATCGAAGAGTATGCCGCAGCATACCATCGTTAAAAGCACAACGAATACCGACATGGCTACGACCGACAGCGAAACCTGCACGCGCGTTATGGCAACGAGCGCATAGAACAGCGCGAGGTTGTGAAGGTCGGCGATAAACGCCGATATCGCCATGGTGAATTTATACCTTATTACAAAGTAAAGGAACTGGAAAACGACGGCCGCGGCAAGCGCAATACCTGCATACATCATGTCGTTCGCGCCGCCGAATTCGGCGGTGAATTCCGAGTAGTAAGCCGAACCCAAAAGGTCGCTGTTTAAGCCGACCTGCGAGTTAATACTCTCTGCTGCGGCTTTGAGCGCGGCTTCGTCGACGGAGCTTGCGAACCTGTATTCGACCTCGCTGCCGCCTGCGTTGCTCGCCGAAACGGACGTGTAGTAGCTTACGCCGTTTTCGTCGAAGGCGCTCTCGCAGATTTCGGAAACCTGCTCTTCGGTGGCGGGCATGGTATATTCCACCCTCACCGCTCTGTACGAGGCGTAGTCGGCGCCGGGATTGAAGAACCCGTTTGCCGTGAACTGACATACGAGCCCGACGGCAAGGCCGATGGCCACGATTATCGCCGAGATTATTATGAACAGGTGCATTTTGGAGGAAAATCTGAACTTAGTCATCTTCTTCGAACGCCTCCCTGCTGAAACCGCAGAACTTATATTTATCGCGCGCGGGCGACATGGTTACGTACCACATGAAGCGGGTGAACCAATGAAGAAGGTAGGACGCGAGGGTGCCGATGAGGAGCACCATGCCGCAAGCCGCAACTTCGCCTACGCCTATAAGCGCGAGCATTACAGAAATTACGAGGAGCACTATGTGCAGCTCGAGTATGCCGGTGAGAGTCTTTTTGTAGCCGAGCTTTACCGAGGCCTGCAACGTTCTGCCTGCTTCGCTCTCCCTTCTTATCGCCTCATACGACCAGAAGTTGGTGCCCGCAAATACGGCGAGCGTGAGCAGCGCGGTGAACACGCCGAGCGTCGTGAGCGTGGTGCCCACGAGATATATTACGGCTATAACGGCCGAGCAGAACAGAAGCGCGATGAGCGAGAACACAAGTCCGAGACGGCGGTAGCGCGCTATCGCGAACGCCGCGAGAGCGGCGAAAATAACGAGAACGGCTATCGCGAGGAACATCGCCGAATTTACGCCCGAAACTGCGCTGCCGTATACAACTTCGTCGTAGCTGTATATGAGCGAGAGGTCGCCGCCGTTTGCCGCCGAGTTGAGAAGGGAGGCATAGTTGCGCGCCGTCTCTTCGTCGCTGACCTGAATGTAGAAGCTGCCTTCGGTCATCTGGCTGTCGCACGTGAGGTTGATAACGTTCGTTTCGCCGACGTAGAACCTGATATACTGGTCGCTCACCTGGTCGGTATCGGCAATTATCGCCGTAACCCTCGAAATTTCGTCGCGGCCTGCGGATGTGAGATTTATTCTCACCGCATACGAGCCGCCCGCCGCATAGTACGACGCGCTTGAAATGACGTCGGACACGCTGAGCGAGGGTTTGAGAATATTGCGCGTAACCGTGGAGCCTTCGGCGGACTGTACCGCAGAGACGTTGTCCCTTATGCCGTACTCGTTGTTCCTGAGCGTGAGCTCGCCGCCGAGCGTAAGATAATTTATGGCCGTGCTTACTTCTGAGAGCGAATCGGTGCGCGAGCTGTTGTCGCTGCCCGTATACGCCGCATAGGTGAAGTTCGTGGGAACGTTGACGCGGATTGCGCAGCCGTCTGCCGCGCTAACCGAATACGAGGTGTAGTTGCGGGAGGCAAACCTTTCGGCAAGTTTTGCCGCGTCGGACTCCACTTCCTCCGCAAGCGCCGCGAGCGCAGATTCAACATCGGCATCGGTATCCGCAGTTCCGTCGTCGGTGTAAGAGCCGAGCGTGTCGCGGTCAACGTAGTAAGCGCCGCTTCCGGAGGGAACGTAGGTGTCCCTGTACTCGTCGGCCTTGTCGCCCTCGTCAGCGACGGTGAAGTCGTACTCCTCCGCCGTTATAACGCCTTCGGGCAGAAGCGTCGCGTAGGCGTCGCCCGTAAGCTCGCTGCCGAGATGAACGTTTGAGAGTATTGAATTATACCTGTTTACACCGTCGGGAAGTTCGCACGAGACAACTCCGAACAAAAACAGAGCGGCCGTTGCGAGCACAACTATCGCGGTGATTATGGCAGATTTAATCTTGCCCATCTGCATTCTCCTTATCGTTTAAACGGCACCGCAACAGCGCCGCAGCGAATAAACGAAAATTTAAACGAAAATCAACTTCTTTATTATAGTAAAATTTAAGCGCGCCGTCAATCAATTACCCGTTTGATAACCTAAAAATTAGGCGAAATTGCAAAATTTCACCTTTGCGGCGCAGGTTTTTATGCCTTTTGCGCAAGGCGCTTCTTTTCGGCGAGAATGTGCATTGCGCACTCTATTCTCTTTTTCATCATGGCGCAGGTGATTTCGTAGGGCTGCTCTATATCGCCCGTGAAATTGTAGTTGTTGGCGCTGCAACCGCCGCTGCATATGAACTTGGCAAAACAGCCGTCGCATTTTTTGCGCGTGAAGAGGCATGACGAGGCGAATCGCGAACGGATATTTTCGTCGAGCCTGCCTTCGTAAACGTTGCCCATGTAAAAATCTTTGTTGCCCGCGAACTGGTGGCAGGGATATATGTCGCCGTTCGGAACGACCGAGAAATATTCGTTGCCCGCGCCGCACGCAGATACGCGCTTTGAAAGGCAGGGCCCGCCCTCCAGGTCGATATTGAAATGGAAGAAATTGAAGCCCTTGCCCGCCCTGTATGCGTCGAGATACTTTTCGCACAGCACCTCGTACTCCTCGCAGATGCGCGGAAGGTGCTCAGCCCTTATCTGCAGGTCGGGAATGTCGGTTACGACGGGCTCCATGGAGATGGAGTCGAACCCGCTTTCGGCGAGGAACATCACGTCGTTCGAAAAGTCGAGATTTTTCGCCGTGAACGTGCCGCGCACGTAATAGCTCTTATCGCCGCGCGTTTCAACGAATTTTTTTATGTTTTTGAAACACAGGTCGAAGCTGCCCTTGCCGTTTACCGTCTTTCTGATGGCGTCGTGCACTTCCTTTCTGCCGTCGAGCGATAAAACGACGTTCTCCATCTCGCGGTTGAAAAAGTCCGCCGCGTCGTCGTTTAAGAGCACGCCGTTGGTCGTCGTGGTGAAGAGGAACTTTTTCCCGTGCTTGTCCCCTTGCTCGCGCGCGTACTCCACCACCCTCTTTATCGTGTCGAGGCACATCAGTGGCTCGCCGCCGAAGAAGTCGGCTTCGAGAACCTTGCGCGAACCGCTGTTTTCAATGAGGAAGTCGATTGCCCTCTTTGCGGTCTGCTCGCTCATGAATTCGCGGGCGGAATGGTAGGCGCCCTCGTCGGCGAAACAGTAGCGGCAACGGAGATTGCAGTCGTGGCATATGTGTATGCACAGCGCCTTTACCTCGTGCGATTTTACGGGATATGCCGCAGGTTCGGGCGCGTATAAGAGCCCCTCGCCTCTGAGCGTTTCGACGTCGGCTGCCGCCGCCTTTATATCCTCTTCTGAGAGGGCGGGTTTTTCGCCGAGCTCAGCTGCCTTTAAATATGCGGCGGTCTTTTCGTCGCACTCGTGCAGGCTGGCGCTGCCCGTATCGTATATGTAGTTATGCGTTTTATATTTAAATACGTGAACCATAAAAAATAATTAACCAAAAAAATTTCAGCCGCGCGCGGAATAAAAAACCCCGTTCACTAAAAATTTAGCGCCGTGGCTGGCGCTAAATTATGCTGAATGCAAATTTTAAGGAGCAGAGAAACTTTTTTCTGCTCCTTTAAAAATTCCCTGTATGAAAATTTACTTAGTTTCTTTATCCGGTCTTTCTTCTCTTGTAATTCTTTCGCAGCTCTGGTTGCCGACGGTGCAACTCGTTTTGCATGCCGACTGGCAGGTGCTCCTGCATTCGCCGCAGCCGCTTATTTTTCTTTCGGAAGGTTTTGCTATCGTCTTTATCATAACGTTACGCTCCTTTGCAAGTCAAAATTTATATTTTTCTATATTATAGTTTAACACAGGCGAAAAATCAAGCGTTTTTTGCAAACTTTCAGCCCTTATGCTTTATATTTACGCCGATTATTCCGCTTATGCCGCCCGCAACCGCGCCGAGGGCAATCTCTAAGGCGAAGAGCCACGTTACGGCAAACGACGAAGAGATTATCGAAAAGAGCAGATATGTAACGAGGACGGCGCACACGCCGTATACCGCGCCCTTGAAGAGCCCCCTGCCGCCGCGTATGAAGAGTATGCCGCCGAGAGCTATCGCGAGAATTTTGAACACCTGGTTGACGGGCTTTATCACGTCTGTGGAAACAGAGAAGAGCTGAATTATAAACGAGAAGATGAGCACGCACAGAAGCGAGAATATTGCCGCCGCAAGCGTTGCCTTTAAGACCTGTAAAACGTTATCGCGCATAAAAAACCTCCGCACAGTTTAAAACTATGCGGAGTTGGCTTTTTTTATGATTGATTTACTCTTTATCGGAATTTTCTTCCTTGGTTTCGGGCTTTTCTTCAGCCTTTTCGCCTTCTGCGGGAGCGTTCTCTTCGAACGGCTCTTCCGCCGTTTCCTCTTCCTTTTTATCGTCTTTGGTTTCGGCAGCGGGCGTTTCAACGACGGCGTCGGTCTGATATATAGCCTGCTTGTCAAACTTCATATAGCATTTGCCGCTCGTCTCAGACCCGGTTTCGAGCACGAAGGTGTTCTCTTCGGGGTCAACTTCCACGACTATGCCGCATACGCCGCCTATCGTTTTAACCTTGTTGCCGGGCTTTACGGCGTCCATGAGCTGCTGTGCTTCCTGCTGCTTTTTCTTGTTCCTGCGGGACGAGAAAACAAAGAAAACGACGATTATCACGATGAATACCGCGAGAATTACCCACGTTACCCAGTCGCCGGCGCCGCTGTTAGTAGGGGTTTCGTCGGCCAATAATGCGCTTAACATGATGTATTTTTAACTCCTTATGGTTTTGCTTACCTTTCAACTATACAATTTTTGGAATGTTTTTGCAAGCAATTTTTAAACCAAATTACACGCAAAATAAAACTTTCACTCCGTTTTCAAAATTTTTTCGCACTGTTTCGTCACACTGTGCCGTAATTCGAGTAAAACTCCCGTGCAAAATCTTCGAGGCAGTCGTCGAAAATCGCCCTGCGCATATCGCGCATGAGTTTGTGCAGGAAGGTTATGTTGTGCAGGCTTAAAAGCATGGCGCCGAGCATTTCGTCGACGTTTATGAGGTGGCGGATATACGCCTTGGTGTAGTTTTTGCAGCAATAGCAGTCACAATTTTCGTCGAGCGGCGTAAAATCTTCCTTATACATTCCGTTGCGCGCCACTATCTTGCCCTTGGAGGTGAGCGCCGTGCCGTTGCGCGCCACGCGGGTCGCGAGCACGCAGTCGAACATGTCTATGCCGCGCTTTACGCCCTCTATGAGGCAGTCGGGGGAACCCACTCCCATGAGATACCTGGGCATATTTTCGGGAAGTTTTGGCTGGAGGAAATCGAGAATTTCGTACATGAGCGGCTTGGGTTCGCCCACCGAAAGTCCGCCTATGCCGAGGCCGCAGGTTGCAAAAGGCATGGCGCGCTTTAAACTCTCCTCCCTCAGGTCTTTATACATATTGCCCTGAACGATGGGAAAGAGCACCTGGTCGTCGCGCGATTTTGCGGCGGCGCACCGTTCGAGCCAGCGCGAGGTGAGACTCATAGCCTCCTCGGCCTGCGTGTGCGTGTAGCCGTATTCGCTGCACTGGTCGAACTGCATTATTATGTCGGCGCCGAGGTTCTGCTGAATTTCGATAGACTTTTCGGGCGTGAAGAGGTGGCGCGAACCGTCGATATGCGAGTTGAAGTAAACGCCCTCCTCCTTTATTTTGTTGAGCTTTGTGAGCGAGAACACCTGGAAGCCGCCGCTGTCGGTGAGGATAGGGCCGTCCCAGTTCATGAACTTGTGCAACCCGCCCGCCTTTGCGACTATCTCATCGCCGGGGCGCATGTAGAGGTGATAGGTGTTGGACAGCACGACAGAGCTGCCCGCCTCCTTTAAATCACGCGGCAGAACGCCCTTAACCGTTGCCTGCGTGCCGACGGGCATATACACGGGCGTTAAGACGTCGCCGTGCGGAGTATGAAAAACGCCGGCGCGCGCGCCGGTATGCTTTTCGACATGTTGAACTTCAAAAGAAAAATTTTGTGACATTTAAAAACCTTATAATTATGTTGTTATGTACGATATTATGGCTCCCTTGTGTAAAGGGTCGAACATTGCATTTCTCCAAACAGTGGATACCCACTGTTTGGGCAATGAGAGATGAGCAAACGCATATTCAAAGGCGTTTGCGGTGACCGAATAGGGCGCTGTCCTTACGCCCTATGAGAATGGCCCCGTATGGTTTGGGCTGAGGGATTGTTCAGTAATTGTGCACGGCTTTGACAATCCCCCCTTTAATTCCCCCCTTTACACAAGGGGGGCTCGGTGTAGGGACTGTCTCTTATACACATCTGACGCTGCCGACGAAGCTAGAAGTGTA
>ERZ1090879.1123-NODE-1124-length-15137-cov-12.626575_pt1 | contig 15137 bp, 16 predicted proteins | sample MGYA00478472_ERZ1090879 | MGnify/ENA primary metagenome ERZ1090879 (study PRJEB33644, sample SAMEA5815723) | chicken gut metagenome | biome: Chicken; feature: Gastrointestinal Tract; material: Caecum | place: Ireland | collected 2019-01-01 | study: A study of...
TCGTAAATATATCTAAATATAAAAATGCCACTTCCACTTTTTATATAATCAATTTTTTCTTTGAATATCCGCTTTTTATGATCTTATCATAGATATTCAGAATGTCTTTTTTTCTAACAACGTCCAATGCTTCTGGATACTCCATCCCAAACATCAATATATTCATTCTCACTCCGTGTAAATAGTTTTCATACCATGCCCATTCAGGATTTTGAGATAATTCTCTAATCGTTGACCGAGATACTATCGGATTTATATAATAATCATCCGGGCTACAAAAACTCTTGACTATATTTATATTGTTAGGCATTACTCTTTTTTGGCCAACTACCGAACCACCCATATTATTCCATGGTGGGAAATGACCATATTTTCTACGATAAGCTTCTATTAATATTCCCTCTACCACCTTAATATTTTCTTTTCCCTCATCAGATATCATATCCTCCACAGGCGAATGATTTTGTTGTGCAAAATTTTGATACCTTTTTTGATTTCTATGTACTAGCGGCTGAGACAGTGGAGATTGTACAAATATCGTATATCCAAGACGTTCATTTCTCGAAAAATATTCTTCTATTTTTTTCTGCTTTGATCCCTCTTTAATTGGTAAAATTCCATTATGCTGCTTAAATCTCTCTGCCAAATCGCCTGCCAAACCAATATATAAAATTTCTTCAATATAATAATCCCAAAAACAATAAATACCGGCAGATGCCCAACCATAATTGTCATTAGGACCACATAAATCATCTATAGCCTCAGCCATCTCTAAAGCTTCTTCTTTTCTATATGCATCAATAACAACTGTTCCAAACATATTTTCGCCCCCTATTTGACATATCATGTGATATTATACATCCCACATAACATAGTTTTATATCATCGCTCATTCCATACAACTAATTTTATAACTTATTTGGCGTAAATGTTTTTCCTGCCCATTCTATAATTGTCTGCGGCCTGTTTAAAACATTTGGATTCTTCTTTAGCACTCTTTCTATCGACGAAAATTCATCATCGCATGAAAAAATACATCTTGTACTCTGTTGTGCACAAATCTTATTATAATATTCAACGTCTTCTATAATGGTCTCATAAATTAAGACACTTTTTCGGAGAATTTTTAATGAATCTGATATACTAAAATCAATACGAAAGAGAGGATTCATTACTATGTCCAGACAAAGAAGAAGTTTCAGCGCCAAATTTAAATCAGATCTTGTTATTGAGCTGTTAAAGGGAGAGAAAGATCTCAATACCCTTGCAGCAGAAAATAACATCCAGCCAAATCTGTTGCGGAACTGGAAAAAAGAGTTCCTTAACAATGCATCCCTTGTGTTCGATGACAAGCGTGAGGAGAACCTCAAAGAAAAACTTGCCGAAGAACGGAAAGAGAAAGCGGCGTATGCCAAGAAAGTCGGTCAGTTAACCATGCAGGTGGACTGGCTCAAAAAAAAATCTGAAGAAACATATGGTTTCCGTGGATGCCGCGCCGCCGCAGGAGCTGTGCAGCAGCCTCGCATGCTCCATGCTTTTGCTGGCACAATCCATACTTTGCAGCCGTGACTGCGGCACGGCAGTAAAAGATCCAAGTCACCTTTCGGCGCTGGCGCATCGGGTGCGGCGATATCTGGACGATCACTACAGCCAGAAAATCACTCTGCGCGATGCAGCAGAGCAGCTGCGCATGAGTGAATACTATCTGGCCCATGTATTCAGGCAGGAGTTTCATATCCCGCCCATGCAGTATGTGATGAAACGCCGTATGGGCGAGGCACAGGAATTGCTGATGAATACCGGCCTGCAGATTGCGGAAATCGCTGACCGGCTGGGTTACGGCAATGTATGCCACTTCAACGCTATGTTCAAAAAGAATATCGGCCTGCCGCCGGGAAAATTCCGCGATTCCTTCCGCAGGCGCGAAGAGGATCCCTGAAAAGCATCGCTGTGCTTTGCGAGCAGAATATGCTATAATGGACTTTGAAAAAGGAATCAAACCCGAGGAGGATTGCTATGGATAACGACACTGCGCTGAATGTACAATGCTTTGTAAAAAAAGAGTATCAACCGCTGTTTGCGGGAGAAAACATGCCCAAGCTGCTGTACGTAAGCGGTATCCGTCCCTCCGCCAGCACCCATCCCCGTGTCATGCACGCCCACGAAGACTTCGCAGAAATTATCCTGATCTGCAGCGGCTCCAGCGAATATCTAATCCATGACAAGAAATATTTTATCCAGCCGGGCGATCTTCTGATTTACAACGCAGGCGTGGTTCATGATGAGATCTCCGGCCCGGATCTGGAAATCGGCAGCTACTGCGTAGCTGTGGGCGGCCTGCACATGCCCGGTCTGCAGCCCAACATGCTGATTCCGGCGGACGCGGGCTATGTATTCCCTTCCGGCAGCAGCTTCGGCGACCTGCGCAGGCTCATGGAGATGATCTTCCACAATCTCGCCGCAGAGGAGCCCCGCGCGGAAGCCTTTGCCGGCTGTCTGCTTCACGCGCTGCTGGTCAAGGTGCTGGCTGTGACCGAAGGCGCGGACGCCGAGGACAAGCCAGTGGATGAGCCTCCCATTTTGGGACGGCGGATCAAGAATTTTATTGACAGACACTACATGGAACCTATCACCCTGCAGACCATGGGGGAATTGCTGCGGGTCAGCCCTTATTATCTCTCCCATGTGTTCAAGCAGATGAGCGGTTATTCGCCCATGCAGTATCTGCTGCGGCGGCGCATCGGCGAGGCGCAGACCCTGCTGATCACAACCGACCTGTCCATCACGCGCATCGCGGAAATGGTGGGCTATGACACACAAAGCTATTTCAATCTGCAGTTTACGAAAAATGTGGGCATGTCGCCGGGAAAATTCCGGCAGAACTACATTGTCTCCCAAAGGGAAAAGAAACACAGCCCAAAGGAACGCCGCGCCAAAGACAAGTGATTCCCCCTGCCGCGAATTCTGCCGCGCGTGAAACGGAATATTCTGTCCAAAGGGACTTTGGGCGATGTAAAGTTATTTTCTGAAATGCTCGAAAAAAGGAGGGCGTGCCGTATGAGAAAGTTCATTTCTCATACGGCAGCCCCCTCTCTTTGCCTCTGCTTCTTATTGAAAAAGCAGACTCATAAGGACATTGTAATTTGCCATCGCCCAGATAAAATAAATCACGGCTATACAGCCCAGGATAATCCCGGCAATCGCCATACCTCTTCCTCTCCTGACACCGCCCGCGGTCTGGGGAAGAGCCACAAGTCCCAAAATCAGCGCCAGAATTCCCAGGATTGTCAGCGGATTAATAAACATGGAAATGATTCCCAGCACCATGGATGCCACTGCCATACCGCTGTAGGGGGCGGCGTTCTCGTACGGAACATACCCGTTTACCGGCGGCTGATAAGGATTTCCGTTAAAGCCCTGATTCCGCGGTTCGGAATTGGCCGCTGTCTCTTCCTGCCTTCCGCAGTTTGGGCAGAACCCGGCATGATCCGGCATTGCCGCTCCGCAATATCTGCAGTATTTCATTTTTCACTTCTCCCTCCTGTGTAAAAAAGAAACGGCCTGAGAATGCAAATGCTTCCATTCACAGCAAAAACGTATTTTTCTTTTTTACCATAAAAAATAAACATCGCTGGCTACCTGGCCTATATAAATCCAAAAAAGAGTAAACGCAATGCCCAGGATCAGCCCTGCCACAGCCATACCGCGGCCCTTCCTGCCCGGCTGTCCTCCCTGGACAATACCCACGATCCCCAAGATGGCCGCCAGGATTCCCGGCAGATAAAAAATCAAAGAAAGAAACTGAAAAGAATCTACAAGGCCAAATGACATCTCATCGGCCAATCCTGAGGCCGCGCCGAATAGACCTGTAACAATCCCCACCAGTCCCAGCACCAGGGAGGCAATGGCGGCTCCGCTGAAGCGGGCCGGCGCGGGATACATTCCTCCGTACGGCGGATCTGAATGGTATCCTCCATAGGGCTGGCCGGCGCCATACTCCGGACGGTTGTATCCTCCTGCCGTTCCGTAGTCCGGCTGACTGTAATTTCCTGCCGTTCCATACTCTGTGTTTCCATAATCCGGCTGGCTGTAGCTGCCGGTAAACCCGGATGCGGTCTGGCGGCTGTCTCCCTGAGCCGACGCATTTGCATTCCAGCCCGGAGCGGTTCCGTTTCCATGGCCTTCGCTCTCCTGAAAGTTTTCCGCCAGGTTTCCCTTCAGCTTTGAATGCGGAGCTTCCGTCGCCGCCTGTCCGCAGGCAGTGCAGAATTTCGCGTTGTCGTCCATCTGCGCGCCGCAGCGTGTACACGTTTTCATCTCGTTCCCCTCCCATTTTCTATAGTATTTTTTTTCTGATTTCCAAAGCCAGCAGATCCATGCCGCCGGCCTTCTGCTGTTCCGTCAGATCTCTGCTCAGCAGCAGGCGGAATCCCTGCTCCGTCAGAAAACGGCCCAGTTTCTCTCTGCTGTCCCGGCTTCCCCTCAGGGTCAAGAGTGCCAGAGGCGTTTCCCGTCCCCTTAAATTCCGGAAAGGATTCCCCTCTTTCGGCCATTCTGCCTCCAGATCCACAGCCAGCAGAAGAAGTTCCTGTTTTTCCATGACGCGGCACTGCTTCTGCAGTTTTCTGCGGTCATAGTCCATGAGGCTTCCATATCTGGACACCCACCGGGTCAGCTCCTCCGCCGGGGAGCGGGCCCTCTCGCCTCCATACCAGCATCCCACTGTCCGGAAGCTTTTTTCCAGAAGATCCGGCCGCCTCTCGCCGGTTCTTTCCAGGGACTTTTCATGTCTCCATGCCTCGATCTTCCGGTGATCCCCGGAGAGCAGCACCTCCGGCACCGCCCTTCCCCGCCAGACCTCCGGCCTGGTATAATGGGGGTATTCCAGAAGATTGTCCTGCAGGGACTCAAACTGCGCGGACTCCTCATTGCTCAAGACTCCCGGCACAAATCTGGAAACCGCGTCGATGAGCACCAGCGCCCCCAGCTCCCCGCCGGTAAGGACATAGTCCCCGATGGAAATATAATCTGTTACTTTTTCCTCCAGGACCCTCTCGTCTATGCCCTCGTAATGGCCGCAGAGAAGAACCAGCTCCTCTTCCTTTGCCAGCTCCTCCACTATGGTCTGATTCAGCACCCGCCCCTGAGGCGTCAGATAAATCACCCGGCGTCTCTTTTGGGAGCGCTGCTCCACAGATTCAATGGCACGGCACACAGGTTCTGCCTCCATGACCATCCCGGCGCCTCCGCCGTAGGGATAATCGTCCACCCGCATGTGCCTGTCCTCGGAAAAATCCCGGATATTGACCGTCTGCACCCGGATCAGGCCTTTCCGGGAAGCCCGCCCCAGAATACTGACCTCTAAGGCCTGCCGGATCATATCCGGAAACAGAGTCAGCACATAAAAATCCATACCTGCCGGACGGCCGGATTCCCTCTGCTCAGACATGGAAATAGATCTCCCAGGACTCCAGGGCAGCCTGCCCTATGAACAGGCTGATCACAATGGCGACCGCGTACACGATCAGAAAAATGATTCCCAGAATCAGCCCTGCCAGAGCCATCCCGCTTCCTCCCTGAGAGGGATCCCGCTCAATCTGTCCCCGGGCCATCACGCCGAAAACAATGGCCAGAACAGAGGGTGCCAGCAGAAACGCGTTAAAAAATACGCTGACAATTCCCAGAACCAGTGAAGCGATGGCCATTCCATTGGTTCTCTGCTGCATATAGGCAGGCGGCGGATAACCGTTTGGGTTTCCGTAAGGCGGATACGGATCTTCTGACGCGTTCTGCGCAAGATTTCCGCAGACGGAGCAGAATTTTGCCTGATCCTCCATGTCCGCGCCGCAGTATATACACTTTTTCATCTTTTCCTCCTTTGTTCAGGATTCCGGAAGCAGCCCGGGAAGCAGATGAACAGTCATGATTCCTCCGGGCACATCCGTTTTTATAATACACTGTTTTATAGCCGGAATCAATACTTCCCCGTATTTTTCAGAGTCCACAATGTAGACATCATTGGCCCCTGTGGACAGAACATCCTTCAGCCTTCCCAGGGATTCTCCCGTGTCCAGCACCACCTCCATGCCAAGGAGATCGGCGATATAATACTCGTTTTCTCCTAAGGGCACCGCGTCTTTGCGCTCTACATACAGTTCTCCCTGACGGAAGGCTTCCACCTGGCTGATATCCTCCAGACCTTTGAACTTCAGAATTACCATATTTTTAAAAAATTTAACGCCGGCCACCTGCAGACACAGCTGTTCTTTTCCGGTTCTCAGATATACTTTTTTCAGTTTCCGGAAACGCTCCGGATCATCTGTGGTGGGAAATACCTTCACTTCCCCTCTGAGCCCGTGGGTGGAGGTGATGACTCCCACTTTCAGATAATCTTCCATCTTTTTTCCTGTCCTTTCTTCCCTATATTGCTCTCCTGCCCGATCCGCGCGCAGCCGCCGCCTGCCGGACAGACCGCGCAAAAAAACTGCCGCGGCAGAAAATCGGAGATTCCGGATTTCTGTATACGGCAGTTTTTTGATTACAAAATTTCAACTACAACCTTTTTGTCCGATTTGGAGGAGGCTGCCTTCACCACGGAGCGGATTGCCTTGGCGATACGCCCCTGTCTGCCGATGACCTTCCCCATATCAGAGGAAGCTACTCTCAGCTCGACCAGCAGCTCATCACCCTTCTCTGTCTCGGTTACGACTACCTGGTCCGGATTGTCAACCAGAGATTTCGCGATTACTTCAACTAATTCTTTCATCTCAAGACACCTCCGCAGCCGCTTTACTTCTGAATGCCGGCCAGTTTGAAAATCTTGCCGACCACTTCTGTGGGCTGTGCGCCGTTAGCCAGCCATCTCTTAGCTGCCTCTTCATCCACGCTGTAAGCGCTGGGCTCCTGGTTGGGGTCGTAGGTACCGATTTCCTCGATGAATCTTCCGTCTCTCGGAGATCTGGCGTCAGCCACAACGATTCTATAGTAGGGTGCCTTTTTCTGTCCCATTCTTCTTAAACGAATTTTTACTGCCATCTCTTTTTCACCTCCCTGTGTAAAATGTCTATTTGAGAACAAATTTCCGGTTAAAACGGGAATTTGAAACCTCCGAATCTGCCTTTTTTCCCTTTTGCCAGCCCAGGCATCTGTTTCATCATTTTCCGGGTCTGCTCAAACTGCTTGACAAAACGGTTTACCTCCGCCATGTCCACTCCTGCTCCTCTGGCGATCCTGGCTTTTCTGGAGGGATTCAGCAGATCAGGATTGGACCGCTCTGCCGGAGTCATGGAGTAGATAATGGCCTCCTTTCTGGCCATATCCTTCTCATCAATCATGCCTTCCAGATCCTTCATTTTGCCTCCCAGCCCCGGGATCATCCCCAGCACGCTGGATATACCGCCCATTTTTTTCATCTGGTTCATGCTTTCCAGATAATCGTCGAAACCAAACTGGGCTTTCCGAAGCTTTTTTTCCATTTCCTTGGCTTTGGTTTCGTCCAGATTGGCCTGGGCCTTTTCAATCAGGCTCATGACATCGCCCATGCCCAGAATCCTGGAAGCCATCCGGTCCGGATAGAACTGCTCCAGATCCGAAAGCTTTTCACCCATACCCACAAAGAGAATGGGTTTTCCGCAGGTAGCCTTAATGGAAAGCGCGGCGCCGCCCCGGGTGTCTCCGTCCATCTTGGTGAGAACCACCCCGTCAATGCCGACTTTATTGTTAAAAAGCTCCGCCACATTGACCGCGTCCTGTCCGGTCATGGCGTCCACCACCAGCAGAGTCTGATCTACCTGCACGGCTTCCTTGATGGAAATCAGCTCCTGCATCATATCCTCGTCAATGTGCAGCCGGCCTGCGGTATCCAGGATCACCACATTCTGATCGTGGCTTCTGGCGTGTTCCACCGCCGCTTTGGCAATATTGACCGGGTTCTGTTTATCCCCCATGGAGAAGACTTCCACGCCCTGCTTTTCGCCTCCCAGCTCCAGCTGTTTAATAGCAGCCGGCCGGTAAACGTCGCAGGCAGCCAGCAGAGGCCTCCTGCCCTTCGCCTTCAGTTTTCCGGCGATCTTGGCGGTGGTAGTGGTTTTTCCCGCGCCCTGAAGGCCGGCCATCATAATCACCGTAACTTCATTTCCGGGCTTCAGCTTCAGCTCTGTGGTCTCGGAGCCCATCAGCTTTACCAGTTCCTCGTTGACAATCTTGATAACCATCTGGCCGGGATTCAGTCCGTTCATCACGTCCTGCCCGATGGCCTGTTCCTGAACGGCATTGACAAACTGTTTTACAACCTTGAAGCTGACATCCGCCTCCAGAAGAGCCATCTTTACTTCCTTCAGGGAAGCCTTTACATCTGCCTCCGTAAGCCTGCCTTTGCTTCTCAGCTTCTTGAATACATTCTGCAGTTTTTCTGTTAAGCTCTCAAATGCCATGAATTATAATTCCTCCAGAATATCCGAAGAGATCCGCCGGATCTCTCTCATGCGCTCTTCCACAGAATCCCCGTTCTCACGGTCCGTCAGCTGCTGGATTCTCCTGACATTGTCCCGGATCTTCAGGAACTTTTCCACCAGGTGAAGCCTGGACTCATAGTCCTCCAGAATCCGGTTGCAGCGCTTGATGAGATCGTGGACTCCCTGCCGGCTGATGCCCTGATTCTGGGCTGCCTCGCTGGGGGACAGATCCTCAAACACCACCTGCTCGTAGACCTGCCGCTGATGCTCCGTCAGCAGTTCGCCGTAAAAATCATATAAAAATGTCTGCTGCACAAACTTTTCCATGCGTGTCACCGTAGACACTATACTACAGGCAGCGATTGCTGTCAAGTATTTTTTCTTGACAAACATACTCGCGGAACAGGGCTGCACCGGTGCGCCTGACTGGAGCATTGAGATTGTCTCTCCCGGCAATTCCAGTCATGACTATATCCGAAAGCTGAATCTTTATGCAGGTGCAGGCGTGCGGGAATACTGGATTGCGGACCCGGCCGGAAAAAGCGTAAAAGCAGTTCAAGGCAAAAGCCTACCATTTCAGCATTCTTTTTTAAATCGTTTTTTCAGCACTGTGAGGCCGGACATTCCCGCCGCTGCCAAGGTGCAGAGCGCCGCAGGCAGATAGCCGGAGGGATCTCCGGTCCCGGGAGAGGAGGTGTGAAGCCCGGACGGCGCTGCGGAAGGGGCTTTTGAGGGAGCGGCTGTGGCCGCGGGTTTTATTTTTTCAAAGCTGCCCCGTAACGTCACTGTTTCCGCCGGCATACGAAAGGCGCCGTCCTCGGTTTCCAGATTATCCGCTTTCCATCCGGAAAATCTATAGCCCTCCAGCGCCGGCTCCTCCGCTGTCTTTACAAGCTCTCCTTCTTCATAGGAAAGGGTCTTTGGCAGTTCGGGGGCCTTTTCCGGAACTTTCCCTTCGTATTTATAAATGACTTCATAGGTTTTCACCGGTTCCGGTATTTTTTCAAAGCTGCCGGTGAGCACCACCGCCCCGGCAGGCATCTGAAAGCTGCCGTTTTCCAGCGCGGCATCCTCTGTCTTCCAGCCGGAGAAGGTGTATCCCTCTGCTTCCGGCTCCAAAGCCGCGGTTACAGTCTCTCCTTCCTCATAAAAGGCAGTCTCAGGCAGCGCGGGCGCATTCTCCGGCACTTCCCCCTCATACTGGTAGGATACCTGGTATTTCTCCGGATCTGGATTTTTGGTCCAGCTACCGGAGACCACTACTTCTTCTCCGGGCATCAGGAAGGTTCCGTCCTGAACCTCCAGATTTTTCACGGTCCATCCGGAAAAGGTATATCCCTCCAGAGCGGGCGCTTCCCGCAGCCGGACGGTCTCCCCTTTCATATAGCGCTCTGTTTCCGGCAGAGCGGGGGCGTTTTCCGGCAGTGCTCCCTCGTAGATGTAATTTACACCGTAAAGGGTTCCGTAGTGGGCGTCTTCTCCCCACCAGGTCAGCACATTGGTGCTGTCATAATATGCGTAGGGCTCTATGTAAAATCCTTCCGGGAAGGTGCTGGCTTCATCTATAAGGATCTTCCCTTCCTGCGGCCCTTCTCCCTGACCTTCCCGTCCTACGGCATACATGGCCCGGGCCACAGAGGGCGCTCCGGCTCCGTAGGCAGCTACATAGGAGTTGCTGATCTGGATCACCGGCTTCACCTGAATATTGGAATAGGCGTAAATGCCGTAGATGGTCTGCACCAGCAGTTCTGAGTTGATCTTGTCCGCCCTGGCTTCCACCTGAGAATCCCAGATGTAGACAGAACCTCCCTCGGTGCTGTCTATGCTCATTCCATTGTTGTAGCCGCTGGCCATAATGGCGGCAGCTGTTCCGTTGTGATTGTTCTCTACATGGGCGTTTACGTAGGAATCCCGGATGTATACATTGCCTCCCAGGGCAAAAATGGAGCCGGAGGGAAGATTTCCGTCACGGATATAGGCATTCCAGTCTGTGGACACGCTGGTGCCCTGAATGGTCAGATTTCCCATATGGGTACGGATGGCGCCGCCCCAGCGCATATTTTCCTGGTAATCTCCTACGGCAACGCTCAGGGAATCCTCCCCCTGGCCGTCGTCAGTGATCAGCAGATCTCCGTTCTCCACCAGCAGGCCGGGCCGGTTGGGATTGTTTTCATCCGACTGCCGGGCGATCACATTGGTTCCCTCCAGAATAACCGTCAGATCCCCTTCCGCGTAAATACGGCCTCCGTTGTACTGGTTTAGCGTCAGGGTTCCCGCTCCGTCCCAGGACCATGTTCCTCCGTTCTGTCCCTGGCCTTCCGCCGGGCCGGTATAGGTAACCAGCCCCTGATCTCCGGTAACGATCCCCACGGAAGAAGCTTCCGCGGCGGAAACCGGAACCGCCGGCAGCAGCAGCGCCGCAGCTATCAAAAGTCCCAGAGCTTTTTTCTTGTTCCTCATTGCTGTGTATCCCTCCTTTTTTCTTTTAGACAGCAGATTTTTTCTCTCCAAAAAAGGCTAACACAGACAAAAACATACAACAAGGCCTTCCCAAAATTTTTGGGAAGGCTCTTTAAAATCAGTCTCTCTCTTCAAAGTCTTTGTAGGTTCTGTGATGTCCCACGTATTTGTAGGCGGGGCGGATGATCTTTCCGTCGTTGACCAGCTCCTCGATCCGGTGGGCTGCCCAGCCGGAAATTCTGGCGATGGCAAAAAGCGGAGTGTACAGCTCTTTGGGAAGGCCCAGCATGGTGTACACAAAGCCGCTGAAAAAGTCCACATTGGCGCAGACCGGTTTCAGAAGTCTTCTTTTTCTGGCAATGCACGCTCCGCCGATGCGCTCCACCGCTTCATACAGTCTGAATTCTTTCTCCAGATTTTTTTCCACGGAAAGTCTTCTGGCGTAGTCTTTGAGAATCACCGCTCTGGGATCCGAAAGGGTATAGACCGCATGGCCCATGCCGTAAATCAATCCCGCGTGGTCGAAGGCCTGGCCGTCCAGGATTCCGGTCAGATACTTTTTCAGTTCTTCTTCATCCTCCCAGTCCGCCACATGGGCCTTGATGTCTTCGAACATCTCCTGCACTTTCAGGTTGGCTCCGCCGTGTTTGGGGCCCTTCAGAGAACCCAGGGAAGCCGCCACCGCCGAATAGGTGTCCGTGCCTGAGGAGGATACCACATGGGTGGTAAACGTGGAGTTATTTCCGCCGCCGTGCTCCGCGTGAAGCACCAGGGCCACATCCAGCACTTTGGCCTCCAGTTCTGTGTACTTTCCGTCCGGGTGGAGCATCTGCAGCAGGTTCTCCGCCAGAGAAAGCTCCGGTCTGGGATTGCGGATGAACAGGTTCCCTTTCAGATGATAATGGCGGTATGTATGGTAACTGTAAACAGCCAGCAGAGGCATCTTGGCAATCAGCCCCAGCTCCTGCCAGAGAATATTGGTGATGCTGGTGTCCTCCGGCTTCTCATCGTAGGAGTACAGGGTCAGCACACATTTCTGCAGGGAATTCATCATATTGGCGCTGGGGGCTTTCATGATTACATCCCGGGTAAACTCCTCCGGAAGCTCCCGGCAGTAGCTGAGGATATCAATAAATTCTCTGAGCTGTTTCTTGTTGGGCAGCTCCCCGAACAGCAGCAGGTAAGTAACCTCCTCAAAGCCAAACCGCCGATTTTCAAAGCCTTTAATCAGTTCTCCCACATTGTAGCCCTGATAAAAAAGTTCGCCGTCGATGGGCACCTTCTGCCCGTCGCTTCTGACCCCGAAGCCCATGACATCGGAAATCTCCGTAAGGCCCGTGAGCACTCCCTTTCCCGTGGAATCTCTAAGTCCTCTTTTCACATCATATTCTGTATACAGAGCCGGATCGATCCTGCCGGATTTCCGGCTGCGCTCTACCAGTTCTTCAAACCGCTGTTCCATATCGCTGTTCCACTCTGCCGTCATCTCATCCATCCTTTCTTTCTTCTGCATTCTGGGCAGCTGTCCGGCCCGGGCCGCCCGCTGATCCGCTGCCCGGAACCGGATAGTTACATTTCTATGATGCCAGGGTCAAAAGGCCTAAACCCACATGAGCTTGCTCATAAGCGGGGTTAAGGCCTTGGGACCCGCCCTAATATGAGCATAAAAGTGGGATGCATATCCCACGATATGCGAATATTGGGTAGGATTGTGGGAGTGCGCAGCACGGAACAATCCGCAGGCATCATAGTTGGGGGCTTTTGACCCCAACATCATTTCTACCAATCTTACTTTTTTTCTGATGCCCTGTCAAGAGAGCTTAATGTTTTTCAGAGCTTCCGCGAAGCTGTTGTTTACGGGTTTTTCCGCTTCTTTCTGCTTTGCCAGATACCGGGCCACATCTCTTTTTGTCACTCCGGCCCCCTCCTTCTTCCTGCGCTCCTCAAATTTTGACAGCTTTTCCTTATGGCCGCAGGCGCAGACAAACATGGCGCTTTCTCCTTTTCCCACCAGCTCCATGCGCTTATGGCACACGGGGCAGCGGGCGTTGGTAGTCCGTGAGACGGTCTCCCGGTAGCCGCACTCCCGATCCTGGCACACCAGCAGCTTCGCGTTTTTTCCGTTTACCGCCAGCAGCCGTTTGCCGCAGCGGGGGCAGATCTTGCCGGTGATATTTTCGTGGCGGAAGACTCCTTCCTCTGTCCGGATCTCCCGGATCAGATCTTTGGCGTATTCCCGGATTTTCTTCATAAACTCTTCCCGCTTCAGTTCTCCCTTTGCCATCCGGGACAGCTGCAGCTCCCAGCGGGCCGTCAGCTCCGGTTTTTTCAGATCCTCCGGCACCAGCTTCAGCAGCTGTCTCGCCTTGGAGGTAATCAGGATCTCACTGCCCTTTTTCTCCAGCAGAAAGGTGTGAAATAATTTTTCAATAATATCCGCCCGGGTGGCTACCGTGCCCAGTCCCCCGGTCTCCCCCAGGGTTCTGGCCAGGGCTGCGTTTTTCTCCTCCAGATAGCGGGCCGGATTTTCCATGGCGGAAAGCAGGGTGGCCTCCGTGAAACGGGCCGGCGGCTTGGTCTTTCCCTCCGTCCGCCGGACAGATTGGATTTTCAGCCGCTGCCCTTCCTGTACCCTAGGAAGATTCTGATTTTGAGGGGTGTCCTCCTCCGTCTCCTCTTCTTCCACCGGTTCTTCATAGGCTTCTCTCCATCCCGGAAGCACCAGATTCCTGCCCCGGGCGGTAAATTCTTCCCCGGCTGCCTCCCCGGTCAGGGAAACCTCCCGGAACACCGCGGCCGGCAGCAGAGCCGCCAGGAACCTGCGCAGTACCAGATCATAGATCTTCCGCTCTTCCGGGCTCATGGCCTGCAGCTGTACAAACTGCTCTGTAGGGATAATGGCGTGGTGATCCGACACCTTTCCGTCATTGACATAGGGCAGCTTTCCGCGAAAATCCTGTTTGGCGGCCTTCCCCGCCAGAGCGCGGTAGGGGCCCACCTTCACGGCCTCCAGCCGTTCTTTCAAGGTGGGAATAATATCAGAACTAATATATCGGGAATCGGTTCTGGGATAGGTCAGAACTTTGTGGCGCTCATACAGGCTCTGCATAAGATTCAGGGTCTCCTTGGCGGAGAAGCCGTACTTTTTGTTGGCGTCTCTCTGCAGTTCGGTCAGATCGTAGAGCTGGGGGGCTCCCTGGCGTTTCTCCTTTGTCTCCGCCTTCAGGATCCTGAGGGATCCGTCTTTCAGTTCCGCCGCCAGCTTTTCCGCCCTTTCTCCCGAAAAGGTTCTGGGGCTTCCGGTTTTTTTATCATGCCAGGCGAAAGTGATCCCCTCGGCCTGCACCCGGATACCGTAATAGGTCTGGGGCTGAAAACCGCGGATCTCCTCCTCCCGTCCGGCAATCATGGCAAGGGTGGGGGTCTGGACCCGGCCGCAGGAGAGCTGAGCGTTGTACTTGCAGGTCAGGGCCCGGGTGGCGTTGATCCCCACCAACCAGTCCGCCTCCGCCCGGGAGAGGGCGGCCTCGTACAGATGCTGGTATTCCCTGGCGTCCTTCAGATGAGCAAAGCCTTCCCGGATGGCCTTATCGGTCACAGAAGATATCCACAGCCTCTTTAAAGGCTTCCGGCAGCCGGCTTTCTGGAGAATCCAGCGGGCCACCAGCTCCCCCTCCCGGCCGGCGTCCGTGGCGATCACCACGCTGCCGATATCCTGGCGTTCCAGCAGGCTTTCCACCTGCCGATACTGCTTTCCCGTCTGTGGAATCACCTTGATCTGCAGCTTTTCCGGCATAATCGGCAGAACCTCCAGCTTCCACTCCTTATACTTTTTATCGTAATCCTCCGGATCCTTCAGGGTTACCAGATGACCCAGAGCCCAGGTCACTACGTACTTTGCCCCTTCCATATATCCGTTCCCCTTTGGGGAGCAGGACAGCACCCGGCCGATGTCCCGTCCCACCGAAGGTTTTTCCGCGATCACAAGCGTTTTCATACTTCGTCCCCTCTTTCCGCGAATGAAGCTTGCCTTTTTCCGGCAAACTGTTTACAATAAGACAGTGCGCTGTGAAGAAAAGTTTCAAACAGGCGGCACTGTTTTCCGGTGAAAAAAAGTCCGCTGCCTGGACTGGCTGCGGACTGGTGTACAGAGCCGGAAATCAGACTCGAACTGACGACCCCTTCATTACGAGTGAAGTGCTCTACCGACTGAGCTATTCCGGC
>ERZ1090879.1124-NODE-1125-length-15133-cov-19.571827_pt1 | contig 15133 bp, 20 predicted proteins | sample MGYA00478472_ERZ1090879 | MGnify/ENA primary metagenome ERZ1090879 (study PRJEB33644, sample SAMEA5815723) | chicken gut metagenome | biome: Chicken; feature: Gastrointestinal Tract; material: Caecum | place: Ireland | collected 2019-01-01 | study: A study of...
GAGGGCGAAGCTTCAAAATTCATTCGGTAAACCTTCAATCCGCATCAGTCTACATTCACTTATCAACACAACTTTCCACATTTTCACATTGGAGGCGGGGCGATGGCAAACGATCGTCCTTCCCTCTGCCCCTTTGAAGTTCGGCACTCCAAATACCGGATCGCCTGCGAGGGGGTGGGGGAGGGGGAGACACTGTTACACGACTTTACCACAAAGGAGCAGGCGAACGCCTGGCGGATGGACTTCTGCGCCGACTGGTGCTATACCGCCTGCCCCTACTACCAGTTTTTGATGGGGGAAAAATATGCTGACAGTCAAGAGGATTGACAAGGCGGACGCCATTATATTCAAGCTGTCCGGCCATGCGGGCAGCACAGCGGACGGGGTGAGCGTCTGCAACATGGCGAGCACGATATTTTACATGGGGTACAACGTCATTAAGAGTATTCCCGAGCTCGGCACAGCGTCAATTGCGGTGCAGGGGGCGGACTGGCTGGACCTCAAGCGGTCGGGGGAGGCTGAGGCCTGCGCTTATTGCTTTGAGATTGGCTTCCGGATGCTCAGTGACCGGTTCCCCGAAAACATCGAGGTTATCACACAGGATTTACGAGAGGAGACAAAGCATGAGTAAAAAAACAGTACGGATGCAGCGGACGGCAGACCAGACGATCACCAAGCTAAAACGGCTGCTGGCCAACCGCAAGCGGGCGGCAGAGGGGTACAAGGAGGAGGCCGAGGTGCTGGCCGAACAGCTGCGGGTGTGCTTGATATACATACGGGCGATGATCGACGAGCAGGCCAGGGTAATTATCCCGGTGGCCGCTATCGAGCGGGCGGCGGAAAGCTATATGCAGATGATGGCCAAGCGGGACGAGGAGGGAAACATCCTGATTGACGTCTCCGGGCGGCTGGAAGGCCCGCAGACGGGAGATAAGGCGGAAGACGGGAAAACACTCGACGAAGAAAAGAAAACGCCGGAGAAGGGCGCAGAGGAGGAATAAGATCGTGTTGAACATCGAGAAAGAAACAAGCATCAACTTCAACGATGCAGAGAACGAGGCTGTGATTTGCACCTATAACGCCGCATGGATGCGGAAGCTTGATGCCCTTTGCGAACGGCACGAGGGGTTCAGCGTCCGAAAGTGGGAAGAAGGATACAGGGAATATGTTGTGCCAAAAAAGTATGTAACAGTTAGAGGCCCCAGGGAAATGACGGAAGAACAGCGGTTAAAATCCGCCGAACGGCTGCGGAAGGCGAGGGAAGCAAAACAGTCCGGAGAGGGCATTGTATAATCAAAGCTTGAGACAGTCCAGGTTATCGGGCGGGAAAGTTAATCGACCAGGGGCTGGAATGTCTGAAAGCCTTATAAATTGCTTGCCGGAAACGACAAGTTGGGCACGATTTGCAGAAAGAGGTGAAGCGGCATGACCGATACAGACCGGGAAGCGGCGGCACAGTTTTTCGACAAGCTGGCCGCGAAGGCCGAGAAGAGCATCAACTCCGCCGAAGTCCGGCATGACGCCGAGGCGGTGGAAAACATTAAGCGGAAGTTAAGCTATTATAAACTGGCTGCGGCGGAGCTGCGGGGAGCGGCGCGGCAGAATCAAAACTAAAGTGTAGGAGAGTGGACAACATGAACAAAGAGCAGATGCACGGGATGCGGCGGATTTCCATCCTGGTGACGGCGCAGACCGCCTTTAACCTCGAAAAGTTGGCGGCGATGGCCGATTTTAAATACACCGGGCGGGCTGTAGACAAGCTGGTGCGGGAGAAGATGCTGAGCCTGAAGCATGACAAGCACGAAAGGAGGCTGCGGGACGATGATGAATAAGATATTCTTGCAAGGGCGGCTCTGCGCCGACCCGGAATACAAGACGACAGCAAGCGGGGTGAGCCTTTGTAACTTCCGGCTGGCGGTCGAGCGGGACTACCGGGGCGGAGACGGGGAGAAGGTAACCGATTTTATAAACTGCACCGCGTGGCGGGGGACGGCGGATTTTGTCGCCAAGTACTTTGGAAAAGGGCAGATGATGCTGATAGTCGGGGCACTCACCTCCCGCAACTACGAGGACAAAAACGGGCAGAAGCGGACGGCCTACGAGGTGCAGGCGGATCACGTCTATTTCTCCGGCGGCGGGGAAAAGCGGGATGCGGCCCCCGCACCGGCAGCCGCGCCGCCGGCTTATCCGGAACCCACGGCATACAGCCCGCCACCCAGCTATCAGCCGCCAGCCGTCCAGCCGATGGGCAATCCGGCAGGGGCTATAATGGACAAGTACCAGGGCGCGACAGGGACGGCGCAGAAACAGGGCGGCTGGAACTTTGACACCTACTTCACCAACAACCCAGGGGATCAGCAGACCTTCGGGCTGGAGGATATGGACGGGGATTTACCGTACTGACATGGCAAAAGCACCCCCGGGAGGCGAACTCTTGGGGGCGCTTTTTCAGTCTTCTAGGAGTTTTTCAATCGGGATTTCAAGGGCTTTTGCTAGGGCGGCGGCGTTCTTCAGCGTCATTCGCTCGGGGTGGGTTTCGCCCGCTTCGATCTTTTGATATTGCCGCAGTAGGATACCTGCTCGGTCGGCTACCTGTTGGAGAGTTAAACCGAGGGACAGGCGGCGGGCTTTAATGTTCATGCTCTTCCTCCTGCTCTTTTAACACTTCTTCTTTCCTTTTGGCCGCTTTTTCGATTGTCTCAAAAAGTCCATAATATTTATGGCTGATGTTCAATTGCCATTTACCGGTATTTTTGTGCCAGGTTATGCCGGTTATTCCGGACTGCGGATTAGGATGATCCGCTTTTTTTATTGTCCGGGCGATAGTGGCTCTCCCGCGCTTATAATCTGCTCGCGCTTGTCTGCGGTGTTCGTTTTCGGCGGCGCATTCCGGCGAACAGGTTACAGTAGGCGTCGGGCTGGAAAACGTTTTCCCGCAGATGATGCAGACCCGGCGGTCTTTCTTCATTTCTGCTCGTTTCTTTTTGATCTCTTCCTGATGCTGACGGTTCCATTCCCTTTTTTGAGCTTTTATGTTTTCCTTTACGACAACTTTCGCACATTCAGGGCAGTATTTTTGCCTTCCGCTGTTTACAACATACTCTTTCCCGCAGTTTTCACAGATGTCAATACTCCCGATTGGGCGGGCCGGGCCATTTCGTCGGAAATTCCGCTGATGTTCTGCGTCTACAATCGGGGCGCAGGCCGCGCAATACTTACTTCTGGGGTATCCGATAAACTCCACTCCGCAGCGGGCACAGACTTTTTTTCGGCCTACGTAACTTTTTAGCTCTTTGGCACACTGCGGGCAATACCAGCTTTCCCTTTTGTTGGTTAGGTAGATTTTGCCGCAGTTTTTACAGATGCATTGCCTCATGGCATCCTCCTTTCTGCGGTTTCCCACGACCGCCCGAAGGCGGTTTCGGCCGGTCACCGTCCGGCTCTCATCAGGTGGGGTTTAGGGCTTCATGTACGCGGGCAACGGGAATAATGTGTCCTCTATCCTGTACGCCAGATGCCTATATTCTCGGGCTTTGGGGTCGTCTTCCGCTTCCAACGCTTTTGCTCTCATGTGTAGGGCCCTTTCGATCATGTTGTAGTCTTTAAGGGATATTTCAACGGTGTATTTTTCTTTCATGGTGGCTTCTCCTATTCCCATTTGCTTTTGGCAATGTCAACAACGGTTTCGATTCCTGCGTACTGCTTTTGCAGCTCCTTAAACCGGGCCAGGGCCTTGTAGCGCTCCTTGCCGGGGTAGGTCTCGCACAGTATATCCAGCGGCCTTATTGTCTCGTCCAGATAGACGCGGCTAATGGTGATGCTATAGGTTACCGGGTCGGTATGCCACGGTCTGCGGCGGACGATCGACAGCCGGAGGTTATACGGTGCCGTTTCCAGCAGGGCAGCGCGTTCGGCCACCTGCACCCGGTATTCCTTAAGCCGCTTTATGACGCCCTCCAAATAGGCGATGTCCTGCCGGGCCATGCTGTCCGCCCGGGTGCAGTCGGACAGCTGGTTAAACCGCGCGGGGCTCTCTATGTAGCAGTGATTATAGCAGAGTTGCAGGCTGCTGCTCTTTTCAAAATCGATCATCTGCGGGCCTCCTTATATGGGAATGCCCGCCCTTTCGGGCGGGTGGATTATTTGCGATAGCTTTTGATGTACCAGTGATCACACTTGTCTGTGGTTTCCCACGACCCGTCAAACCAGGCGTGTCCAGCTGCTTCAGCCTCCGGGAGGCTAGTAAATACAGCGTCCACCATCTTTCCGGCTTCGTCGTCCCACACAACCGCCGATTGATGGCGGCGCATGGTTTCGCGGATGATGTACAAGATTTTGTAATACATAATTCGCCCTCCTTCAAGGCCGGAGTTCCGGGCGGTGGGGGAAGTTCGGGCCTACAATCTCGCTGCCGTACTTCCGGCGGATGCCTTCCAGGGTGGTTTTGTGGCTGCCCTTTACGGCGTCTTCCGGGCGGTGCCAGTACCAGGCCTTTTTCTTTGAAGCCCAGCGGAAACCGGCTTCCTTCAGTGCCTCCTTGTGCTGGTAGGTGTTCCCCGTCACCCAGACCCACCGGCCGATAATCTCGGCGGTGAGGCCGTCCAGGGTGATGATCCGGACGATCACCCGGATAAACTCTTCCGGGAGATCGTCGCGGTCGGCGCCGCCGGTCGGGCCCTCCTTGCAAAAACGCTCAAACTCGGCGTTGATCGCCTTCATCGTCTCGGGGTCGCCGCCGTGGTCGGGGTGGTTCTGCTGGGCGAGGCGGTAATACCGCTTCTTCGCCTCCTCGGTGCTGTTGCAGCCCGCGAAAAACTGGTACGCTTTCACGGTAAACCTCCATTGATTTTTGATTCCCGCTGTGGTATAATGGAGGCGGACGGGCTCCGGCCCTCCATTGTCTTTTTGCAAGCTCTTCCGGGTAAGTTTCCTAGGCCTACCGGAGGGGCTTATTTTTTTTTGGCCTGCCATCATCAGGGCGGGGAGGCCGTTTCCCGCCGACGCCCCGGAGGGCGTTTCGGCTGTCAAATATCAAACTCTTCGCCGTACTTCTTGTAGTGGGCCTCACAGTAGAGGTCGAGGAATTCTTGTTCGGTGACTTCCCCGACATATTCTCTATGCAGCTCCTCGCGGATTTCATCGTCCATCAGGTTGACGCAAGCGTCAAAGTCGACTTCCTGACCGTTCAGTATAACCTTTTTAAATTCTTTCATCTTGATTTCTCCTTTTCTTTTGGTTTGTGGTGTTCGGTTTGCTTGGGGCTTATCTCGTCCCTGTGTCTATATTATACGCCATGTTTGGCGTAAAGTCAATACCTTTTTTGAAAATATATTGCACAAAGTGATGGGCAGTAATTTGTGTAATGTGACGTATGGCAACGGCACTTTGTTGTTTTTACAACATTTCTGGGGCGTTTTTACGCTTTTTAGGGGCTTCCCGCACGTCCGGGGCGATTTTTGCGGGGGCGTCTGGTATACTGATGGTATCGACGGACTGTATAGGAGGGGATGACATGGCCAAAGCAAGCGGGCTGGACTGGGACAAGCTGCGGACAGAGTATATAACGGGTAATCTGTCATACCGCGACTTGGCGGATAAATATAATGTAAGCTTGCAAGCTGTACGGCTGCACGCATCGCCGGGCGGCTGGTACAAGGAGCGGACAGAGTACCGGCGTAAGGTAGCACGGGACGCGATCAAGGCGGCCAGCCGCAAGGACAGCAAAATCTTGTCAACGCTGCTGTCCTCAATAGACCGGATGGTTAAGCAGATAGATAGAGCCATGGATGATCCGGAGCAGATGCGGCTGCACGTGCTGCGGACGGACGATGGCGGAGAGACGGAGGAGGTTTTGCGCAAACTTAATTGGCAGGATGCGCGGCTGATGGCGGCGACGGCCAAAGACTTGCTGACAGTATCTCGCGATTTGCTGGGGATTAAGTCGCTGGCGCAGATTGATGCAGATGATTTGGCAGCGGAGCGGCTGGAGCTGGAGCGTCAAAAGCTGACGGCGGGGGCCGAGGTGGACGAGGAGGGCACAGGCGTTGTCTACCTCCCGCCGGTGGCTGACGCTGCGCCGCCGCCCGAAGAGGCCGGGGAGGCGGCGGAAGATGGCAAGGACAGCTAAGGCAGCGCCCCGGGTCGTCTGGCAGCCGCAGCCAAAGCAGGCGGAGTTTTTGGCGCGGGGGGAGTACGAGGTATTGTACGGCGGGGCGGCTGGCGGGGGCAAGAGTGATGCGATGTTGGCGGAGGCGCTGCGGCAGGTGTCAATCCCCCATTATAAGGGGATCATTTTCCGAAAGACTTATAAACAGTTGGAGGAGTTAATCGACCGCAGCCGAACAATCTATAAGGCGGCGTTTCCCCGGGCACGGTACAACGGGACGGAGCATTGCTGGCGGTTTCCGTCGGGGGCAAAGATATACTTTGGAAATATGCAACATGCAGCAGACCGGACAAACTACCAGGGCAAGGCGTATGATTTTGTGGGGTTTGACGAGCTGACACACTTTACCTGGGAGGAGTACTCATATCTCTTTTCCCGCAACCGTCCGACCGGCCCTGGTACGCGGGTCTATATGCGGGCAACGGCCAATCCCGGCGGCATCGGTCACAGCTGGGTTAAGGAGCGGTTTATAACGGCTGCGCCGCCTTTAACGCCCATCTGGGAGCGGCAGACGGTCAAGCGGCCGGACGGGTCAGCCGTCACGATGCAGCGGAGCCGGGTATTTGTGCCGTCGACGGTCTTTGACAACCAGGCGTTATTAATCAACGATCCGGGCTACCTGGCAAGCCTTGCCATGCTGCCGGAGGCGGAGCGCAAGGCGCTGCTTTATGGAGACTGGGACAGTTTCTCGGGACAGGTATTTTCCGAGTGGCGCAATGATCCCAAACACTACCTCGACCAGAGATGGACACACGTTATTGCACCGTTTGATATACCGCAGTGGTGGCCGGTCTGGCGGGCGTTTGACTTTGGCTACTCTAAGCCCTTTTCGGTCGGCTGGTATACGATAGACCCGAGGGGCAAGATATACCGGATCAAGGAGTATTACGGCTGCACCGGCACGCCGAATGTTGGCCTTAAGATGGAGCCGGGGGCGATCGCCCGGGAGATACGGCAGCTTGAGCAGGACGACCCACAGCTCAAGGGGCGGAAGATACAGGGCATAGCCGACCCCGCCATCTACGACCGGCAGCGGGGCGAGAGTATCGCCGACATCATGGCGCGGGATAAAGTCTACTGGTCGCCCGGAGACCATACGCGGTTGGCGGGCAAGATGCAGATGCACTACCGGCTAGCGTTTGACGAGGGCGGGGAGCCGATGCTCCAGGTGTTTGATACCTGCAAGCACTTTATCCGGACGGTGCCCGCGCTGGTCTACGACGAGGCAAAGGTAGAGGACATCGACACAGACGGGGAAGACCACATCTACGACGAGTGCCGCTATCTCTTGATGCAGCACCCGATCGGGCGGCGGGAGCACCACAAGCCGGGGGTGAAAGGGTACAGCCCGCTTGATCTGGACGCCGCGCCGGAGGCGGAGGTCAAGCCGGTGGTTATCCATTTTTGATATGATACGGAGGGGACAGGATGGAACGCAACACGCAGAGACCCCGCAGACGGCGGGACGAGGATAGGCAGGGGCAGCAGGAGCGGCAGGCCGGACAGCGCCGGACGGCTGCGGACGGCGGCGGACAGGCTGGACAGCAGAGGCAGCAGGGGCAGCCGGTGCAGATGCAGGGCCGGGAGGCCGGGGCAGCGGATGCGGCGATGGATAACAGCCGGGCCAGCGCCGAGGTAGTACGACGGCAGCAGGCAGACGCGGCGGCGGCAGCCAGCGCAGGCACCCCCAGCGCCTATATCATGATGCAGGGCGACGGGATGCCGGACGGCGTAACAGATGCGGCGGGCGGTATCCGTCCCGGGGCATTTGGCGGGCTCTCGGCAGAGGGGGCGGAAGACCTTGGCGGGCAAGGGCCGGTGCCGGAGGGACAGCGGCGGATCACCAAAGCGGTCATTGACGAGGCGTGGGCCACGCTGATGGAGTACAAAGAGGGCAAGGCAAACCTTGATGCCCGGATCGTCGAAAACGAGCAGTGGTTTAAATTGCGGCACTGGGAGACGATGGGGGCAAAGGAGCGGCCCGGGGAGCTGATGAGCCGGAGCGCCTGGCTCTTTAACTCGCTGCTCAACCGGCACGCCGACGCAATGGACAGCTATCCAAAGCCCAACATCCTGCCGCGGGAGGAGAGCGACCGGGAGGAGGCAAGCCGCCTCACCTCGATTTTGCCGGTTATCCTCGACCGGACGGACTTTGAGCAGACATACTCCGACGTCTGGTGGTACAAGCTTAAGAGCGGGACGGGGGCTTACGGGGTCTTCTGGGATACGTCGCTTGCTGACGGGCTGGGGGATATCAGCATCAAAAAGCTGGATATCCTGAACCTCTTCTGGCAGCCGGGAATCAGCGACATACAGGAAAGCCGGAACCTCTTTATTGTGTCGCTGGTTGACCGGGATATACTCGAGCAAAATTTTCCCCAGATGCGGGGGAAGGCGGGCGGAACCGACACCATCACCACCACCCGCTACCAGTACGACGACAACATCGACACCACAAAAAAGGCGTGCGTCGTCGACTGGTATTACAAAGTCGGCACTGGGGACGGGGGAAAGCACGCCCTCCAATACTGCAAGTTTTGCGACGGGGTGGTGCTGTACGCGTCGGAAGACCAGGCAGAGTACCGGGAACGGGGGTACTATGACCATGGGGAATACCCGGTTATCCTGGACGGACTGTTCCCGGTGGAGGGGAGCCCGGCCAGTTTCGGCTACCTCGACATTATGAAGAACCCCCAGCTCTTTATTGATACCCTCACCGGGGCAATGGTGAAAAGTGCAAAGCTTCAGTCGGAGCCGAAGTTTATGATGCGGGAGGACTTCGCCGGGAACGAGGAGGAGTTTTTAGACGGGCGGGCGAACATCCTGCACGTCGCCGGGAACATCGACGACACAAACTTCCGGCAAATCACGGTGGACGGGGTGGACGGAAACAGCTTAAACGTACTGACTTTCCTGGTGGACGAGCTGAAAGAGACCTCCGGCAACCGAGATTTCTCGCAGGGGATGACCACCAGCGGCGTCACGGCGGCCAGCGCGATTGCGGCATTACAGGAGGCAGGCTCTAAGACAGCGCGGGACATGAACAAGTCCGCTTACCGGGCGTTTAGGGAGATTGTCTATCTCTGCATCGAGCTGATAAGGCAGTTCTATTCGCTGCCTCGGCAGTTCCGCATTGTCGGAGACGACGGGATGGAGAAGTTCATCCAGTACTCCAACCAGCGGTTACAGGAGCGGCCGATCAACCTGTTCGGCGCGACGCTGGCGGGGCAGGAGATGCTGCAAAAGCCGGTGTTTGACGTCAAGGTGACGGCGGAAAAGGCGTCGCCCTTCTCGACCGTCTCGCAAAACGAGCTGGCAAAGGAACTGTATTCGCTGGGGTTCTTTAACCCGCAGCTGGCCGACCAGGCGCTGGCGGCGCTGGAAATGATGGACTTTGATTCCAAAACGATGGTACAGCGGCGGATACAGCAGAACGGGACGATGTATCAGCAGTTGATGGCGATGCAGCAGACGGTCGCACAGCTGGCAACCATCGTGGACGCGCAGAACGGCACCGGGATTCTGGCCGGGATGCAGCAGGCGGGGACGTTAAACACCGGGGAGGTGCAGGCAGCACCCAGCGGCGGAGCAACCGGCAGCAAAACAGAAATAGACGCCTTCGGCGGGGCTAGGAGCGGCAGCGCCACTTCCACCGCCGGGCAGGCGAGAGCACGGGCAGCGGAGCTGGCAACGCCCCGATAACTTAAAAAATTAAGAGAAAAAGAGGTTCGTGTCCGATTTGGGGCGCGAACCTCTTATTTTTTTGCTATCATAGGGTAAAGGCCACACGGGGCATATACCGCGAAAGGAGACAGTCCATGTTTAAATACGATTTCGACCCCTTCCGCTACGAGGGGGGCGCGGGCGCTGGCGCAGCCGGTACGGGCGGCGCCGCAACAGGGCAGGCCGCCGCTGCCCAATCGGGCGCAGTTGCTGGGGCAAGCTCCGGGCCGGACGCGGCAAAGGGCACAGCCGAAGCGACAAACATTCCCGCCGCCGGGGAAGAGCCGACCAGTACCAAGGTGACATCCAACACGCTGGAGGACAGACGGAAAGCCTTTGATGCCCTGATCAACGGCGAGTACAAAAACGAGTTCGCCGAGCGTACGCAGCAGATCATCAACCGCCGGTTTAGAGAGACCAAGCAGATGGAGACCCAGCTCTCGGACCAGGCTGAAGTGATGCAGCTCCTCGCCGGGAAGTACGGCGTGGACAGCAAGGATATCAAGGGGTTACTGTCGGCAATCAATCAGGACGACGCATTTTTTGAGGATGAGGCAGCAAAGGCAGGTTTAAGCGTCAAGCAGTACAAAGAAATGCGGCGCTTGCAGGCCGACAACCAGGCGCTCCAGCGGCAGGTGCAGGAAAGCAAAATGCAGCAGCAGGCCCAGGAGACCTACGCCCAGTGGATGCGGGAGGCGGAGCAGGTAAAACAGCTCTACCCTGAATTCGACCTCCGGCAGGAGCTGCAAAACGACCAGTTCGGGCGGCTTCTGCGGGTCGGCATCTCGGTACAGAACGCCTACCAGGCAATCCACAACGACGAGCTGATGCAGCGGGGCATGATGGCGGCCAGCAACTCGGCGGCCGCAGCGGCAGCAAAGACCATCCAAGCACAGCGCGGGAGGCCCGCGGAGAACGGGGCGAACGCTGGCGGGGCGGTCAATTTTAAGCCGGATGTCCACAAGCTGACGGCCAAAGAGCGCCGGGAGCTGGCACAGCGGGCGATGCGGGGCGAAACGATTAGCCTTTAAGCCTTCATCCTCCTACGACGGGGAGGAACCAACATGATGTTTGATAAGACTTTCATCTTTTACTTTGATCCGTATCATTATGACACGGTTCTGAATGCCACTACTTCGGCGACGTCCGGCACCAACGACCTGTCGGACGAAATGAAGACCTACTATTCCGACTACCTGATCGACATTGCCTCGCCGCTGCTGGTACACGACCAGTTCGGCCAGAGACACCCGATCCCTCGGAATGGAGGTAAGACCATTGAGTTCCGCAAGTTCTCGCCGCTGCCGAAGGCCACCACGCCCCTTACCGAGGGCGTCACCCCGGACGGGCAGGCGCTGAACGTGTCGGTTATCACCGCGACCGTACAGCAGTACGGCGGTTGGGTTAAGATGACCGATATGCTCCAGCTTACCGCTATTGATAACATGATGGTGCAGGCGACCGAACTGCTCGGTGACCAGGCCGGGCGGACGCTGGACACCATCACCCGAGAGGTACTCAACGCCGGTACCAACGTACAGTACGGCGACGGCACCACCAGAACCGCGAGAAACCAGCTGACCGCGGCGGACAAGCTGACGGTTCCGGCAATCTTCCGGGCGGTGCGTACCCTTAAGAAGAACCTGGCACGCCCCATCGACGGGAGCTACGTCGCGATTATCCATCCGGATATTTCCTACGACCTGATGACTTCGGACGAGTGGATCGACGTCAACAAGTACAGTAACGCCGTCAACATCTTCAACGGCGAGATCGGCAAGATCGGCGGCTGCCGGTTTGCCGAGACCACCGAGGCGAAGATTTGGGCGAAGGCGGGGGCTACTCCGGGTTCCGGCAGCGGCACTGTGCCGGACGTCTACTCCACCCTGTTCTTCGGCGCGAACGCCTACGGCGTCACCGAAATCACCGGCGGCGGGCTGGAACACATCACCAAGCAGCTGGGCAGCGCCGGTACGGCTGACCCGCTGAACCAGGTGGCGTCGGTCGGCTGGAAGGCCACCAAGGTGGCAGAAATCCTCGTGCAGGAGTACATGCTGCGGGTTGAGACCTGCTCCACCTTCTCCGACGGCGAGGCGAACTAAGGAGGCATTTGATGGCTGAAACAAAAAAGGCGGCAGTTATGCCGGAAGATGAGGCACAGGCCGAGAATACCGGCAGCCTCGCTGACCTGGTAGCGACGATTGCGAAGCTCCAGGCAGAGAACGTCCAGCTCAAAACGAAGGAAAAGGAGCTGGAAAAGCCGGACGAGAAGGCAAGACGGCTGATGCCGCCGCCCGACCTCTCGAACGAGAAGAAGGTGCCGGTAAACCTCTTTCTCGACAACGACAAGTACTCGGACGACGTGTTCGTCGGGATCAACGGCCGGAACTACCTGATTCGGCGCGGGGAAACGGTCATGGTGCCGGAGAGCGTCGCACAGGTGCTGAAAGACAGTGAGGCCCAGCGGCAGGCCAGCTTCCGCTTTATGAGAGAGAAGCAGGAAGAATTTCAGAAGGGCACAAACGAGATGAGACTGTAAGGCCCGAGGCGGCGGGAGAGTTCCCGCCGCCTTTTGCTATATCAGAGGGGGGAAAAATCATGCTATATCTGGTGACAGACGGGCAGGCGCTCATCCGAACGGACAACGATACACCAGTCCGGGGGACGATTGGTTATCCTGCCTGTATCAAGCTTAATGGCGCACAGTGGGAGAGCTGCGAGACGGTCACCGTCCGATACAGCGCGGGCGGGCAGGATTATGACCTGCTGGTCGAACGGGGCCAGAATAACGAGTGCAGGCATATCGTCCCATGGGAGGTCATGCGAGCGGCGCGGTTTAACGTGGCGGCCATCGGGGACAGTTCGACGCCGACCACCGCCGTGACCGTCGTCCTCAGCGCGTCCGGCTACCCGTCAGACGAGGAGGCACCGGCACCGCCGACGCCGACGGTTTATCAGCAGATGATGGAGGCATTCAACGAGGCGGTCGAGGCAGTCGGGACTATATCCGGGTCGGTATCGGCGGCGGCGGGCAGCGCGGAAGACGCGGAAGAGAGCGCAACCGCTGCGGCCGGGAGCGCCAGCGACGCGGCGGCGTCTGCGTCGGCTGCGGCACAGTCGGCAGCAAGTGCGGCGGCGAGTGCCCAGACCGCCCAGGCGTACAGTGGCAAGCCACCGATCATCCAGAACGAAACCTGGTACACCTGGGACGCCGAGAGCGGGGAATATGAGAGCACCGGACAGCCATCCAGAGGCGAGGCGGGGGCAACGGGTGCCACCGGCCCCCAGGGGCCAAAAGGGGATACCGGGGCGACTGGGCCACAGGGGCCACAGGGCGCGACCGGCGCAACCGGGCCGCAGGGGCCGAAAGGGGACACCGGGGACGCCGGACCGAAGGGTGATAAAGGCAACAAGGGAGACAAGGGCGACAAAGGGGACACCGGTGCGACAGGGGCCGCCGCCGGGTTCGGCAGCATCACCGCGACAGTCGGGGCGGAGGTCGGCACGCCGTCGGTCAGCGTCGAGACGAGCGGGCCGGACACGGCCAAAAACCTCGCGTTTACCTTTAAAAACCTTAAGGGCGAACCGGGGCAGAGCGTCGGCAGCATCCAGCGGACGGCGGGCACCGGCGCACCGGGGACGACCGACACCTACACGATGTACGATTCGGGCGGCGGTACAATCGGTACGTTTACCGTTTACAACGGCACCGACGGCACCGGGAGCGGCGATTTTAAAGCGGATGGCAGCGTGCCGATGACCGGTGACCTCAACGCCGGGGAGCACAAAATTATTAACGTTGCGGCACCAACAGCAGACGGCGACGCGGCAAACAAGGCGTATGTGGACAGTGCAGTCGATAACGTTGAGATTGTAAAGACGGTAAGCGGAAGCGTTATCTCCGTATCCGACAGCGCGGATTATCGCTTGCTGGGGCTAAAATTATACGGCAAGTCTGTGCAAGATGGCGTACCCACACCGGAGGCTCCGGTGGAGATCGAGAGTGCGGGGGATTCTGGTAATATTACGGTTACATTGTCCGATGGCGCGGAACAGTCCCAAACCCTCACCTACCCCACGCCGAACGGCCTGCCCGGAATCCCGGTCGAGAGCGGCGGGAACTACACGGATGAGAACGGGCAGCAGTGGTACTGTGATATTGTAGATTTATCTTCTGGTGTATATTTGCAAAATGTAGAATACATCAATGCAAAAGACAAAGAATGGCGTGTTAATGTGTCATGGTCAAATAGCAATGGCAATTGCATATTAGCATTTTATGTTACAGATGCACCTTATGTTTCCCGTGCTCTTTCAAATAAATTAAAAGCAGTGACATATTCATCAATCCCAAGTGATTATAAAGAATATGAGATAACAGTCGAAAAACAGAAAAATACGAACAAGTCTGTAATTTACATATCTATACCATTAACTGTCGTTGGCGAAGCGACAAATGAAGCTTTTGCTGCTTATTTGGAATCGGCCGATATCTATATTTTGTTGCCTAAAGCAACGACAAAACAGAATATAGATATATCGTTGACAAGTGATCCGCTGACGACCTACAAGCCTAACACCACCGTCACGACGGACAGCGACCCGGCGGCGGGGATTGAGGTCAAGTACCTGACCGATTCGGGCGTCGCGGAGGTGCTGGGCTATTACGCCAGCAAAGATGATCTGGCAGATAAACAAGACAAGCTCACCGGGACGGCGGGGCAGTTTGTCGGGTTTGACGCGGAGGGCGAGGCCGAGGCGCAGGAGATCACGGCGGAGGACGTGGGCGCGATGCCCACGGTGGGTGGCGGCACGGCCGGGCAGTATCTCCGCAAGACGGCAGACGGGCAGGCGTGGCAGGACGGGCCGGATTTAAGCGGGTACGCAACGCAGAATTGGGTCAACGAGCGCGGGTTTTTAACCGCTGTACCGGACGAATATGTGACATCCACAGAGCTTACCCAGGCGCTCGGCGATTACGTTACAGCCGATACGCTCAGCGGGTACGGGTACATTACAAGCGCAGCACTTAATGGGTACGCGACGCAGAGTTGGGTCAACGGGCGCGGGTATCTAACAGCCGTTCCGGCGGAGTATGTGACGGATACGGAGTTGACGGCGAAGGGGTACGCGACCACGGCGGAGGTGGCGGAGACGTACGCAGAGAAGGGCTTTACCTGGACAGGAACGCTCACGGCGGCCGGATGGAGCGGCAGCGCGGCACCATATACGCAGACGGTAACG
>ERZ1090879.1129-NODE-1130-length-15081-cov-20.750832_pt1 | contig 15081 bp, 17 predicted proteins | sample MGYA00478472_ERZ1090879 | MGnify/ENA primary metagenome ERZ1090879 (study PRJEB33644, sample SAMEA5815723) | chicken gut metagenome | biome: Chicken; feature: Gastrointestinal Tract; material: Caecum | place: Ireland | collected 2019-01-01 | study: A study of...
CCCCACGCCCAAAGTAACCAATTTTTTTTTTTTGTTAAACCGGCCCCCCCCCCGCGTAATTTTTCGGGGGGGGGGCGCACTGCCGAAAAAACCGCTCCTCCGGTTCGGTCGTCGGGGGAGCGGTCGTTTTATATGCGGTTATGCCTGCGGCTGCGGCGTCTGGTCGTTGCTCTCCGGCATCGGCGCGGCGCGTTTTTTGCCGTCCGCAAATACCGAAACGCCCTTTTTGCGCATGCGCGCGACAAAGAGGAAGAGGGGCGTGCCGAGCCCGAAGATCCAGATCGCCTCCGTTGCGAACATCGTCCCGAAAGACGTCCAGTAGGCGATGAGGGGCGTTGCGCCCGCGCTCATATCGCCCGAGAGGAAGACGATGACGACGGGGATGATGAACGCGTTCAGCGCGACGGGAAAGGTCCCGCCCAGCCCGATTTTGAGCGCCGTGGCGAGCTTCCCTTCATATCTGCGGAGGAAGTATCCCACAAGGTAGGTGCAGACGGCGGCAACGAGCGTCACCGCGGGGCCGATCGTCAGGTCGAACGCCAGCATGGGCGAGGTGAGGTTGGCGAGGATGCAACCCACATAGAGCGCCGGGATCGCCTCCGGAAAGAAGAGGGGGAGAACGGTGAGCGCCTCGCTCGGGCGGATCTGGAACCATCCGTATGCGAACGGCATAAAGGCGTAGGTCAGCGCCACGTACAGCGCGGCGATCACGCCCGCGCGGCAGATGCGCTTTGCGGTAAAAAAGTTTTTGAACATGAAAAAACCTCGGTTTTTTTATTCGGAAGTGTTGACCGAAAACCTTCCGTATCGGGCATATTCTATCATGTTTGGCGCGCGCCGTCAAGCGATTTTAACGGAGCTCGTGCGTGGGGCGGAAGGCGATCAGCCAGAAGAGGAGCCACAGCGCGCCCACGCCCGCCAGCGTGAGCAGGGCGCGGTAAGCGACGGCGCTCCCGAACGTGAGGAGGGCGAGCAGGTCAAATCCCGTCAGCGCCCACACGGCGGCGGATATGCCGAAAAAGATCAGCCACGCACAGCAGAGAATGGTGGTAAGTTTCATGATTGCAGTATGTGCGATTCCCGCGCGGAAAGTACGTTCGCGCGCAAAATAGTGCTGTTTGCGCGGCGGGATTGACGGCGGCGGAACAGTCTGATATGATAGAGGTAAGGAGGTGCGCATGAAGGTCAGGTTTGTAGGCTCGCAGGAATCGGAAAGGGCGCTTACGCCTGCGCTCGAATTTCTCCATACGTTTGAGGCGGCGGGGGAGTACGTCCTCAGCGAGGTGCGCTGCGAGCGCCTCGCAATCGCTGCGGATGGTGAAACAGTGTATGTGGATGCGGAAGAGATCTTTGAGATCGAAAGTTTCGGACATGATATCTATATTTATACATTCTGTGAAACGCACGTCACCCATACGCCCATGTATGAACTGGAGGCGCTTCTTCCGCCCGCACGCTTTCTGCGCGTTTCCCGCTCGTCGATCGTAAATCTCTCCGCCATCGTCCGTCGCGGGGCATATCTCGCGGGCCGGTGTTTTCTGAGGCTTTCCAATGGAAGAGAAGTTGTCGTTACGCGGTCGTATTATCCGAAATTCAGGGAGGTATTCAAAAAATGATGATGTTATCCGTTTCCGTTGATCTGCAGATGGGTGTCGATCCGCCGGGGTATGTCCCGCCCGCAGTTTTCGATCACCCGCTTGCCGTTGCCGCACTTGTCTTTCTCTGCCTGTGCCTGCTCGTAGCGGGCGGAGCGCTTGTAGTTCGTCTGCGGTTCGTCTGCCGTGGCGAAAAGACGCCGGGAGTGCTTACCGGTGCTCTCGGTGTCGTCGCCTGTCTTACAGCAGCGGCATTTTCGCTCTTTCTGTTGCAGGCACTGTACGATATAGGGAATGGCTGCTGTTCCGTAGAGTGGTTTTTTCTCATCCTTGCCGAGGACGGGCAGCGGTTCGGGGGCTTTGCTCTGTGGCTGTGTATTCCTTTCGTTTCCGTCGTTCTGTTCGGCGGCGGGCGCATGCTCGTGCGCCGTCTGTGCAGAATACCGGATCACGCGTTCCTGCGGCTGCCGTTCGATGGCTGTATGGCGGTCACGACGGCGGTCGTCCTGCTCGTCGTTCATGCGGCAGTGGGGGTGTCGGCGACGGTGGCGGCATGGGGCACTGCGCTAGGCGTTTCCGCCGTTGTGTTTCCGATCGTATGGCTGCTGCGCTGGAAAACGACAAACGTCCGCGACGGATTCGCCTATCTTGCGGCGGGAATCGCTTATGGTTCGCTTGCACCTTTTTGGGGAACGCTGTCCTCCGCGCTCGCAGGGGTATACTGGGCAAATGTTCTGTGCGGGATATTGCTTGTTGTCTGTACGGCAGCGCTGATGATCGCCTATATTTTTACCGGATATCGCTATCTTGTCTATCGTCGCGCACTCAAAGAGGTCGCACTCCTCGTGCAGGGTAAAGCCTATGCCGCCGATACGCCCGAACTTGTATCGATCGTTGCCGATATGCCGCACCATTTCGGAAATGTGGTGCGTATTTACGAATATAAGGCTGCGGAGACTGCTGTTGCAGGCGTGCTCTCCGTCAGGAAGTATCAGAATATATCGGCATAAATACCGCCGCCGCCCGAACCCGGGCGGCGGCGGTATGATCATGATTTCTGTTTTGGGAATTGTTTCGATGGGGCTGCGCGGAGAGGGCTGCGGCGCGATCCGCGCGTTATTCTGCGGGCGGCTCCGCGGAATTCCCGCCGCCCATGTCCGCGGAAGGGCTTTCGGCGGCGCTGTCCGTGCCGCCCGTGTCCGCGTCCGCATCAAGCGCGTCGCCTTCGGGCATGTCCGCCCCGTCGCCTTCGGCGAGCGCCCGCGCGGCGAAGTGCTTTTTAAAGATGCTCCTGCGGAAGAGCAGAATGTTCAGCGCCACAAAACATACGCCCACGATGATGCACACGATGAGCGCCGTCATATTGCTCTCCGCCGCCCACGGCGCAAGGAACATGAGCGGGAAGCCGAACACGATGGCGGGAAGGCTCTGGTAAACGAGGTTTTCGCTCGCGGGGGTGCGGTAGCTGCCGTCGATCTCGCGCAGAAGGATCATGCCCGTGCTCGCCGTGCCCGTCAGCATCCCGAAGAAGGCGAGGAACTGCTCGTGCCGGTAGGAGGGGAAGATCTTTTTGCACACCCAGTTCACATAGAAGAAGGTGAGCAGCGTTCCCGCAACGGCGAGGATGATGAGCACGCCCCAGTAGGTGGCGAGCAGGGGGAGCTGGATCGCCGCAACGCCCGCCACGATCATGAGATCGAACGCCAGCCCGCTGATGCGATCCATCATATAGTTGTTGATGATGCGCTTTTTTACGATCTTCTTGTCGTAGAGCTTGTTGAGGAGCATCTTCGCGGGGACGGTCAGCAGTACGCCGATGAGGAAGTTGAACCCGAACAGCGTTTCTTCGACGGAGGGGAGCAGCAGCGAGAGCCCGTACATGATGCCGAAGGAAATGGCGTACACCGCGAGCACAATGGCAAACTGCACCGTCATTTTATCGATGGAAGAGACCGCGGGCAGTTCGTTTTCGTCCTCATAGTCGGCGAGCGTGCTGCGCCGCACGGAGTTGTCGATCCTGATCTGTCCTTTGCGGCGCATGACGTTGATGTAGATGACGCCGCCGATGCACGCGACGAGGAATCCGAGCGCGGCGACCGTGAGCCCGAAGTTCGCGCCGCCGACAAAGCCGTAATCCTGTTCGTATATGTTGCCGTAGTTGAGCGCCTGCCCCGTGCCCTGCCCGAAGCCGAATGCCAGGAGGATGCCCGCCGCCGAGATCATGCCGTCGGTGTTGAGCCCCCATACCGCGACGATGGTGATGATAAGTCCCGCAAACGCCTGGATGAGATAGCCGTTGACCGTCGTCACGCCCGAATCGAAGATCTCGCCCGCGCGTTTTTTGGTGAATTTCTTTTTGGAATTGCGCATGCCCGAGGCGACGAATCCGATGCCGAGGCAGTGATAGGTGATCAGTTCCAGCACGTCCATGCCCGTCATCGAACCGTCCGAACCGTCGCCATAGGCGGCGAGGTTGAACAGGTAATCTCCCGCCGTGAAATAGACGACGGTGGAGATGATAAGGAGCAGGATGCCGCCCAGTACCGAAACGGGGATGAGCGTCTTTTGCAGTGCGGGTATGAACGCTTTGAGCGCGGCTGCCACGAGCATGCTCGCAAGCAGCGTCGCAAATACCATGATGAACGTCCATACGCTCAGATCGGCAAAACTCATAGGATCCTCCTTTTATGAGCGTCCGCAGTCGGGCGCGTTGTTCTCTGCGGCGGCGCGCACGCCGTCGAAGATGTGCACATATTTGATGGAGCAGAACCGCTCGTCACCCTTCACCTGCAGGATCTTGCCCTTCCAGTAAAAGTTGAACTTTTTCTTGCCCACCGCCGTCACCGCGTCGATCTCGTCGAACGGGTAGCGCGCCGAAACGCCCTCGCCGGATACGCAGATCGCGTCTTTATCGATGCTGACGGTGTCGCCCGGGAGCCTGATCTTCTTTTTCACCTTCACGCTCTCGCGGAAGAGGATGCCCGTATCCTGCACCCGTTCGCCTGCGAGCACGCGGTTCACGATCTCCTTCCGCTCCCACTCGTACCAGCCGTAAATCTTGTCGTATCCGCCGAAGGGCGGGTCGATGGCGAGCCCCTCCGTGTATTCCGCCTTTGTGCCGCAGTGCGTGCAGGAAAAGTACTTTCCCTCCGAGCGGATGCTCCCCACGCTGCCGCACACGGGGCACATATAGAGGGCGCGCTCGATGTATTCGGCGCGGCGGCGGCTCTTGTAGCGCGCGCCGAGCGCCGTATCGTCCACGTCGAGCTCGCGTTTGATGAGTTCGAACAGTTCGCCGACGGACATATCCTTGTATTCCTCCGGCGGAACGATGCGTTTCACGCAGCCGCGGTAATAGGTGCCGCGGCGGGCTTTCCCGCCCCAGCGGGGATCCACGCCGTACCCGCCTTTCAGGTTGTACAGCACAAGGGGGACTTTTGAGACCTTCACGAGTTTGGCGATGGCGTCCGTTATCTCCCACTGGCGCCCGCTGAGCGTGCGGTTCCCCTCGGGCGCGATGCTCACCGCGCCGCCCTCTTTGAGTACGCGGAGGATGCTTTTCACCGCGTTGAGATCCGCCATCGATTTGCTCTTGGGGATGGGGTTGACGAGCCAGCGGATGAGCGGCGAGATCTTCAGATTGAACAGATCGTCGCTCGCCACAAAGTAGAGCGGAAAATGAAAGGACTTCGCCACGAAAAAGGGATCCATCGTCCCCTGGTGGTTGTTGAGGATGATGCACGGTCCGCTTTTAATGGGCGCGCGGTCAGCGCCGTAGCGGTATTTCAGCCACAGAATGGGGGTCAGGATCACGCGGAGCACCGCGAACACGACGCGATGGCGTCTCTTTACCCAAAGTTTTTTTCTTGATTTTTCCTTCATAGTTTCGTCAAAAAACAGTCCCGCCAGGTGATTTTCACTTTATTTTATCAAAAACGGGTGTGGGTGTCAACCCGATGGGGCGTATTTTCGCGCGCGTCGTAAAAAAAATTCACAAAGTTTATCATCGAACATGCGCGGCGGGGCGCCGCGCATTGACATTTCCGCGCCGCCGCGGTATAATGGGGGCATGGAAGAACGTTACTCCCGCACCGCGCTCCTTCTCGGGGCGGCGGGCGTGGAAAAACTGAAAAAAGCCCGCGTCGCGGTCTTCGGGCTCGGCGGCGTGGGGAGCTGGTGCGCCGAGGCGCTCGCCCGCGCGGGCGTGGGGGCGCTCACGCTCGTCGATAAGGACGTCGTGGAGGAGAGCAACTGCAACCGTCAGCTCGTGGCGCTCTCGTCCACGGTCGGGCGCTGTAAGGCGGAGGTCATGGCGGAGCGCGTGCGCGATATCGACCCTGCGTGCGCCGCCGAGCCCCGCGTGCTCTTTTATCTGCCCGAAACGGCGGATGCGCTCCCGCTCGCGGGATACGACTATATCGCCGACTGCATCGATAACGTCACGGCGAAGGTGCATCTCATCTGTGCGGCAAAGGCGGCGGGCGTGCCCGTCATCTCCGCCATGGGGGCGGGCAACAAGCTGGACGGCACGCGCTTCCGCGTGAGCGACTTGGCCGAAACGTCCGTCTGCCCGCTGGCACGCATCATGCGGCGGGAGCTCAAAAAGCGGGGCGCGGAACATCTGCCCGTCTGCTGGTCGGACGAACCGCCCGTCCATACGGAAGGCGCCGTCGGGTCGGTGCCCTTCGTGCCCTCCGTCATGGGGCTGTGCATGGCGCAATATATCGTAAAGGAACTCATCGGATGATCTATCTCGACTATGCGGCGACCGCCCCCCTGCGCAGCGAGGCGCTGGAGGCGATGCTGTCCGTCTTTCAGGAAAATTTCGGCAACGCCGATTCGCTCCATGCCGTTGGCAGGCGCGCGGCGGCGGCGCTGCAGGGCGCGCGCGACGCGGTCGCTTCCGTGCTCGGCGTGCAGCCTTCGGAGGTGTACTTCACTTCGGGCGGCACCGAGGCGGATAACTGGGCGGCGCGCGGCGTCGCCCGCGGCGGGGCGGCGGACAACATCCTCCTTTCGCCCGTCGAGCACGCCGCATTTCTCGCGCCCGTCGCCGCGCACCGTAAAAACGCCGTCGTCTGCAAGGTGGGGGCGGACGGCGTCGTTTCCCCCGACCATGTCCGCCGTCTCCTCACGGAGAGCGGGGGCGTGTCGCTGGTCGGCGTGATGGCGGTCAACAACGAAACGGGGTGCGTGCAGCCCGTCGCCGAGCTTGCGGCGGCGGCGCACGAGGCGGGCGCATATTTCTTTTCGGACTGCGTGCAGGCGGCGCCTTCCTGCGATCTGAAGGAGCTTGCCCGCCATGCGGATGCGCTCGCGCTCTCCGCGCACAAGGTGGGCGGTCCCAAGGGGATGGGGGCGCTCGTCGTCAAAAAGGGCGTTCCGCTCTCGCCGCTGATCGCGGGCGGCGAACAGGAGCGCGGGCTGCGCGGCGGTACTTCCGATGTGGCGGGCGCCGTCGGGTTTGCGCGCGCGCTCGCCCTCGCGCAGAGCGAGCGCGAGTCGTTCATCCGCCATACGGGATCGCTGCGCGACGCCTTCGAACAGCGCATTCTTTCCGAACTCGGCGAGGAGGTGAAGGCGGACGGCGGTCGCCGCGCGCCGAACATCTCTCATCTCACGTTTGCGCGGGGCGGCACGGCGTTTCTGAGCGTGCTCGACCTTGCGGGCGTCGCCTGCTCGGGCGGCGCGGCGTGCTCTTCGCACAGCGCCCATCCCTCGCACGTTCTCATGGCGATGGGCAGGAGCGCCGAGGAGGCGCTCCGCGGCGTGCGCTTCTCCTTCGGTATGTGCGTCACGCAGGCGCAGGCGGAGGAGGCGGCGGAGACCGTCGTCTCGGCTTATAAAAAATTTACGAGGTAACAGAGGGGTTCGATATGGTCAAACACGTTGTATGTTTCAGAATGAAGGACGGCTGTTCCGCTGAAGAGGCGAAAAAGATGCTCCTTTCCATGCGGGGAAGGGAGGAGACGGCGCTGCATGTGGAAGTGGGGATCGACGCCCTGCACTCTCCGCGCTCGTACGACCTCGTTCTCATCGTCACGCTTGCCGACATGGCTGCGCTCGAGCGCTATCAGACGGCAGGCTATCATGCGCACACGGTAAAGCCGTATATGCACAGCGTGACCGAAACGTCGCGCTCCGTCTCCGTCGATTTTGAAACGGAGGAGTAAGATATGTTTCCGCGACGGGGTAATGATTTCCCCTGCGCGCGGCACCGGTTCTGTAAAATTGAAGCTCGCGGCATTTTGCCGCGGGCTTTTGCGTTTATTCGTTGTCGTCCTTCTCTTTGTCGCGCGTTTCCGGCGGCTTTCCGTCGGAGTCGTCCTTGCCGCGTTTCTTCTCCTGATTGGCAATGATAAACCCGAGCGCAATGATGATGACGGAGAGCTGCGAGCCGAAAACAGCAATCGCAATGTTGAGGTCGGTACCGTCTATACTGAGTGCGCAAAGCGATGCGATCAGCGAGATGAGCCCCAAAATCCAAAAAAGCAAACCGTTTGTCTTCATCTTATCCCCCCCCCTTCAGAAAATTATGCGCGTGTCGTGCGTCCACGATCGCGTCAACTTCATTATAGCACGGCAACGATTTTTGTCAAGATGTTTTCAGAAAATCATCTTAACAATTGAATCGTCTGCGGCGGGGGACGCATAATCCGCGCGCACGGCGCATAGGGTAGAGCGTACCGCCGAGGGTAGAAAATGGTGCCGCCAAGGGATATTTTCGCGCGAAGTTCGCCTTTTCCGCGCTCATTCGACGGCAAATTGCCCTTCTAAACGCGGTATGCTCTGCATAAGGTAAGATAGCTTGACCCCAAACCCGTCAAACGAAATCTTCAAAGAGGTGTGCTATATGAACGAAGAATTGGGCTATGCCGAGATGCTGGAGATCCCTGTCGAGACGGTCACCGTCAATCACAGGGAGAAAAAGAAACGCGCCAAAGAGGAGGACCTTTCCGAGAAGGTCGTCGAAACGGTCAACGACCGCGTGGAAAAAGACCCCGCGTATGCGGAGAGTACGCCCGTCGAGCGCGAGGTCAGACCGCCGCGTTCCGGGTTCGCGCGGCGGCTCATCATCGGCGAGTTCGTCGCCGTGTGCGCGCTGTGCGCCACCATCTTCCTCACGAACATTTTCATGACGAACAGCGCCATCAATACCTTTGTGCGCGATCTGTTCCAGGGGACGGCGGATACTGCCGATACGCGTACATACTCCGATTTCGCGCTCTCGCCCGTCGTCAACGAATATACCGACGTGGAGATCGCCGTGTCGAATGCGGGCGTCATGAGTTTCACCGCCGAGTGCTCCGTGTATGCGCCCTGCGAGGGCGAGCTCGCCTCCGTGACGGGCGACGCCGAGAACGGCTACACGGTGCAGCTTCAGCATTCCGATACCTTCTCCACCGTCATCAGCGGGCTCTCCAACGTGTACCTTGCGGAGGGGGACACGGTGCGCGCCAACGTCCCGCTCGCCTATACGGACGGTTCGCAGGAAGTGCGCGTCACGTTCTATGAAGACGGCGTGCCCCTCAACTGTTACACGCTGAGCGAGGACGGTCTTGCCTGGAGTTAAGCTCCGCATCCACCCGCTCTTTCTCGCGGCGGGGCTGTTCTCGGTATTCACGGGCGATCTCATGCTCTTTCTTGCCGCCACCGTCGCCGCCGTCGAGCACGAGTGCGCGCACGCGTTCGTTGCGCGGCGGTATGGGTTTATCCTCGATAAGCTCGTGCTCATGCCCTACGGCGCCGTCATCGCGGGCGACCTTTCGGGCATCGGAAAAAAGCAGGAACTTGCCGTGCTGGCTGCGGGACCGCTCGCCAATGCCTGCACGGCGCTTTTTTTCGCCGCGCTGTGGTGGCTGTGGCCGGAGACGTACGCCTATACCGATACGGCGGCTTACGTCTCCGCGGCGCTCTTCCTCGTCAATCTTCTGCCCGCCTATCCGCTGGACGGCGGGCGCATCCTGCATCTGGCACTCTCCCGTTTCGGCGAGGCGCGGGCGCGCCTTATCTGCCGCGCGGTCACGCTCCTCACGGCGGCTGGCGCCGCGGGCTATTTCGTATGGACGTGTTTTTCCGATCCCGCCTGGTCGGCGCTCGTCTTTGCGGTGCTCCTGGCGGCGGGCGCCTTCGGGGGCGCGCAGTACCGCCGTCTCGCCTTTGCGCGCGGCAGACGGTTCACGCGCGGGGTGGAGGAACGGCGCGTCGTCATCGACGCCTCCCGCACCGTGCAGGACGCGCTCCGCTATCTCACGGAGGAAAAATACCTCGTGCTCGTCCTGTATGCGGCGGGGGAGTACCTCGGCGAGCTGACGGAAGAGGAGTACCTTGCGGCGCTCTCCGCGGGCAAATACGGCGAACCGCTCGCGGAGTGTCTCCCGAAATTATAAAATAACTTGATAAATTATGATAAATGTGATATAATTGATCCCGCAATATGCAATTTTCCCCTTTGGGTTCTTGAAAGGTGATTTTGTAGATGAGGAAGGAGTGGTTTTTCGACCGTTTCTGCGGCGCCGACATTGCCGTGTATGCGGAGGACGGAAGGATCGTCGAGGCGAACTTCGAGGAGAAGGGCGCCGACGAGCTCACCGGCAATATCTATAAGGGACGGGTGTGCAACGTCGTCCCCGGGATGCAGGCGGCGTTCATCACCTGCGGGCTGGAACGCAACTGCTATCTGCCGCTTGCCGAGGGCGCTTCGCGCTTTTCCACCTACGACGGCGAGGGCAACGCCAGAGAGGCGCTCTCGCTCAAAGAGGGCGACGAGATCCTGGTGCAGATCGTAAAACCGCCGCGCGGCAACAAGGGCGCGAAGGTGACGTGCGATCTTTCCTTCGTCGGGAAAAACCTCATATACCTTCCCAGGACCGACTTTTTGGGCATTTCCCGCAAGATCGTCGCCCCGCTCGTGCGCGAGGCGCTCCTGAAAGATGCAGGTAAGCTCCGCGGCAAAGGCGAGGGGTTCATCGTGCGCACCGCCGCCGAGACGGCGGGCAAGCGCTACATGAAGATCGAATCGGAATATCTCAAGCGCCTGTGGCGCTCCGTACAGGCGAACGCCGCGACGGCGGCGGTGGGGGACGCGGTGTTCCGCGAGTTCGATCTCCCCTTCAAGGTCATGCGCGACAGCCTCGGCGGCGGCGTCACGCGCATCTACGTCGGCAGCCGCGAACTCTACGAAAAAGTGCTCTCTCTTGCGCGCATGCGCCCCGATCTCGGCGAGCGCAAAGTGGAGCTGTATACGGGTGCGGCGAGCATGTACCGCGCGTTCGGGCTCTCCGAACAGCTCCGCGCCCTGCCTTCCCGCACCGTCCCGCTGGAAAACGGCGGATATCTCGTCGTCGACAGAGCGGAGGCAATGACGGTCATCGATGTGAACACGGGCAAATTCATCGGCGAGAACGACCTCGAGAGCACCGTGTTCGAGACCAACCTCGTCGCCGCGCGGGAGATCGCGCGGCAGGTGCGGCTGAGGAACGTGGGCGGCATCGTCGCCGTGGACTTTATCGATATGCTCGAGGAGGAGCACCGCCTCGCCGTTACCGCGGCGCTCGAAGAGGCGCTCAGCGCCGACCGCGCCAAGTGCCGCGTTCAGCCCATGAACGATATGTGCGTCACGCTGTTCACCCGCAAGCGCACCTGCGCGGAGGCGACGGACTTCTTCCTCAAACCCTGCACCCACTGCACGCGGCAGGGGTATGTGTTCTCCGATATGTACATGGCGCTGCGCATCCGCAGCGACATCCTCGACTATTTTGCGAACGGGTATCAGGCGGTCGTCATCGAACTCAACCGCAAACTCATGCAGACCATCCTCTTCGAGCGGATGTTCTCCGAGGAGGTGCGCGGCGCATGGAAGAACAAGCGCGTCTATTTCGTGCCGCATGCCACTTGGCACGAAGAGGAGTACACCGTCCGCGGCGACAACGCCACCGTGCTGACCCTCCCCGACGACGCGCAGATCCTGTATTAGTTCACACGTTTTCTTTTTGATCCGGCGTCGCCGCGGCGGTGCGCATAATGCGCCGCTTACCACAATTTGCCGCTCACGCGATCAGCGTTTTCCACTTCTTTTCGAATCCCTCTTCGACGGAGAGCAGTTCCTTCGCGAGCGCCACGATCTCCGCGTCCGCGCAGTCGCCGCACACTTCGGCGAGCGTGCTCTTGAGCGCCGTGATCCCCATCACCGTGCCCTGCACCATCATCTCCGCGATATGCGCGCGGGAGTTGTCCGTCATCGTGTTCATCTTGATGGAACTCCACATCATCGCCTTCTTGATGGGGGAGGGATTTTTCAGCTCCACGCATTTATCCTTTGCGAGGATGGCTGCGCGCCCGCATATCCGTTCGTAATTCTCATGCTGCCGCATGAGCTCTTCCCGCAGCTCGGCGTCCTCCGTCTCGGGCAGGATGTTCGAAATGGACTGCAGCGCGAGCTGGCAGTTGCGGTGTACCTCCGCCAGCACCTCTTCGCTTTTTTTCATTTCCATAAGTGCCTCCTTTTTCACAGTATGGGCGCGCCGACCCGAAAAATTCGCCCGCGCGTGCGTAAAATGAGTTGACTTTTGCCGCCGTATATGCTAAATTATACTCCGAGCCGCTAAGGACGGGCACACAAGAACCCTGCGATACGGGTCGCCTACGGTATCTTGCGAGACTGGGAAGAGGAGGTAAAAGTTCATGTACGCGATCATCGAAAACGGCGGAAAGCAGTACAAAGTTTCCGAGGGTGACGTTCTGAAGGTGGAAAAGCTCGCGGCGGAAGTCGGCGCAGAGGTCTCCTTCAACGTTGTCATGGTATCGGACGGCGAGACTGTGAAGGTCGGCAAGGATGTTGAGAACGCGAAAGTGACCGCAAAAGTGGAAGCGCAGGACAAGTACAAGAAGATCATCGTCTTCAAGTATAAGCCCAAGAAGAACGAGCGCAAGAAGCAGGGTCACCGTCAGCCGTTCACCGCGGTCAAGATCGAGAAGATCTCGCTCTGAGCCGCAGCAGGGGCGTACCGCCCCGGAAAATTCGCAATAAGGAGATAACGAATATGTTTTTCATCAGCTTATTCGCGCATAAAAAGGGAACGGGTTCCTCTCATAACGGCCGCGACAGCGAGGCGAAGCGCCTGGGCGTAAAGCGTCAGGACGGGCAGACCGTGCTCGCAGGCAGCATCCTCGTCCGCCAGAGAGGTACGAAGATCCATCCCGGCAATAACGTCGGCATCGGCGGAGACGATACGCTCTTCGCCCTCAAAGACGGCGTTGTCAAGTACGAGCGCAAGGGCAGAGACAAAAAGCAAGTCAGCGTATATTAACGGAAAATAAGTCAGAAAAGAGATCCCGCGCGTCAGGCGCGGGATCTTTTTGCGCCGCGCCGCCGAACGCGGCGTTTTTTTGTGCTTTTGCGGCGGCATTATCTTTACAAAAACGTTACGCCGGGTTTACAAAACGCCGGGTTTCGCGCCCGCGGCGGACATCCGCCGCGGGCGCGCCCTTCTGTTACGGCGTTGTTTCGGGCGCGGGCGGCTTTTTGGCGGGCTGCGCGGGCTTCACCGCGATGCTCCCGCACAGCACCTCGGCATAGGAATAGGATGTCTTTCCCAAAAAATCCTTCTCGTTGGGGCGCACGGTGAACAGGGCGGGGTATACGCCCGTTACTTCGCCGCAATAGCGCAGCACCTTGTTCCGCCCGAGGTTCACCGTTACGTCCACCTGTTTCAAAAAGTAGTCCTGGATGCGCCGTTTTACGCGCGCAATATCGTTGACGGGTCTGATCATGGGCGGATTTTTGCCCGTTTTCCGCAAAAATATACCTCGTTCGACGGGCATCCGCGCGCATATCCGCCCCGCCCGCCGCATACGATAGAGGGAAAAGCCGCTATGTGGCAGGAGGATCAGACTATGAAAACGCAGACGGAGACATTCCGCGGGTACGGGAAACTCTTCGATATGACAGCGCAGACAGCGGTGGAGTGCCGCTTTCCGGAGGTGGAGACGGCGCTCTCCGTACAGGCGTGCGCACGGCTCGCGGGCGCGGAGGCGGGGAACGGCGAGGTGCGCTATTACGGGCGCGTGCATTTTTCCATCGTGTACGAGGACGCCGACCGCCGCGTCTGCCGTGCGGAAAAGGGGGTGGAGTTCACGGCGGTCGCCAGGGACGAGCGGGTGTTCCCCGCGGCGAGCGCGCGTGCGATCCCGGCGGTGGAGAACGTCTCCGTCCGCCGTGAGGGCGCGAGCGTCTTCGTCACGGCGCTGCTCGGCGCCGATATCGCGCTCTTCGGGGAACAGTCCTTCGAGTATCTCTCGGGCGGCGATCTGGTGTGCCGCCGCGAACCCGTGCATGTGCTCACGGCGCACCTCGTCAGCGGAACCGCCGAGGCGGAGGACGACTTCGAGGTGGGCGCCATCGGCGATATCCTGCAGCACTCGGAGACGGTGCATCTCACGTCGCTCGTCTGCGGCGCGGGCACGTTCTGCGTCGAGGGCGAGGTGTTCGTGGGCGTGCTCGCCATGAAGGGGGAGGAGCTCGTCTCTTTCGAGCGCCTGGTGCCCTTCCGCATGGAGATCCCCTCCGAGGCGTGCAGCCCTGCGTGCCGCGCGGAGGCGAACGTCTCCGTGGCGGACGCCCGTCTCCGCGCCGAATCGGACGAGGAGAAGGGGAAGTGTATGCTCGCCGTCACGCTCACGCTGCGCGCCGACGGGTGCCTTTACGAGGAGGTCGCGGTGGACGCCGTAACGGACGCCTTCTCGCGCGAGAACCGCGTCGCGCTCGCCTTTTCCGATCTCGTTTGCGAGGGCGCGGGCGAAACGGTGCGCCTCACCGAGCGCGTCTCGGGCAGGGCGGCGCTCTCCGCGCCCATCGATTTTTCGGATACGCTCCAGGCGGTCACGATGCAGCGCGCGGAGGCGAACCTCGTACATGGTGAGGGCGGAACGCGCGCCGAAGGGGTCGCGCTGGCGACGCTGCTGGTGCGCGGCGCGGACGGGAGCTGCCGCGGGGTGGAGATCAGCCTGCCCTTCTCCGTCGCGGTGCAGGCGGAGCGCGCCTCCGTCTCCGTGCTCGCCTGCGGCATGAGCGCGCGTCAGCGCGAGGAGGGGACGATCGACGCCGAGGTCACGCTCAAATTTGCCGTCACCGAGCGCATCCGCCTGAACGCGCGGTTCGTCGCCGCGGCGGAGGCAGGCGAGGCGGTCGCAGAGACCGACAGCGCCGTCAGTGTGTATATCCCGCGTGCGGGCGACGGGCTCTGGGAGCTCGCAAAACGGCTGAACAAATCGCCCGAGGAGGTCACGGCGAGCAACCCCGACCTCGAATTTCCCATCCGCGAAGGGCAGCGGGTGATCATATACCGCAAAAAATCCGTGTGATCCCTTCAGAGGGGCGGGGGGGGGGGGGGGGGGGCGGGCGCGGGGGGCGGGGGGGGGGGGGGGGGGGTGGGGTGGGGGGGTGGGGGGGGGGGTTTTTTTTGGGCTAATATAAAAATAATAATAT